>WBZU01002599.1_pt2 | contig 11352 bp, 8 predicted proteins | sample 5204311 | NCBI WGS metagenome assembly WBZU01 (sample SAMN12344359, study PRJNA552823) | activated sludge metagenome | biome: Activated sludge suspended growth; feature: Nitrification reactor; material: Wastewater; isolation source: activated sludge from nitrification reactor of wastewater treatment... | reverse complement strand
AATGGGCGTCGGCATGCCGGAGGATTTGGTGGAGGGTGTGGCGCGAGGGATCGATATGTTCGATTGCGTCGTTCCATCCCGCCACGGCCGCACGGGCTGGCTGTTCACCTCCTTTGGGCGAGTCGTTATCAAACAGGCTGGATACGCTCGCGATGAGCAACCTATTGACCCGGCCTGCGGTTGTCCTGTCTGCACACGATACACACGGGCGTATCTGCACCATCTGTTCGGAATCAAGGAAATGTTGGGGGCCCGCCTCAATACGATTCACAATTTGTGGTTTTTTGCGAAGCTGATGGAGCAGATTCGGAGTGCCGTGCGAGGCGGGACGTTTCAGGAATTTCGGCGTGAATTTCATCGGACGTATGTCGTGGATCGGACAGGGAGTGATGGCGGGTCGGATCTCCAGAATATGAACGTGTCTTAACAGCGGAGTAGGTGAGGCGGGGTATGTGGGATTCGGTCGCATGGGCGCAGGGGACATCGGGGAGTGCAGGGACGGGAGGCGGACTCCTGTCGCTCGTTCCGTTCGTCCTGATCTTCGTCATTTTTTATTTTATGCTGATTTTGCCGCAACAGAAACGTCGCAAGCAGGCCGACGCCATGCTGGCCGCGCTGAAGAAGGGCGACAAGGTCGTCACGGCCTCGGGCATCTGGGGCACGATCACCAACATGGGCAAAGAAACCGTGACGCTTCAAATCGCGGACACGACCAAGATCAAAATCCAAAAGGAGCATATTGCTCGGTTGCGCGGTGACGAAGAAGATTGACGCACGCGAATGAGACGGGAAGGATTGGCGCACGTATGAAAAAAGTCGGGGGACGGTTGTTGGCATTGGTGACGCTGGTGGTCGTGTCGATCATCTTTTTCTTGCCCTCCTACCAACCGCTGTACAAGGAACTGCCGCGGTGGGTGCGGGAAGTCCTGCCGGACAAGGGCATTACGCTGGGCCTGGACCTGCAAGGCGGCATTCACTTGGTGCTGGAAGTGGAAGAGGATCGGGCCGTTGAAATCGCCGTCGAACGGACGGCCGCAGGGCTCCAGGACCTTCTCGTGGAGAAGAAAATTCCTGCGGAATCGGTGAAACGGACCGGGTCGTCGCAAATCACGATTGGGTTCCAAAACGCCGAGCTCAAGTCTCAGGTGCAAAAACTTCTGGACGACTTCCCGACGTACGTCGAGGTGGAGTCGGCGGGTTCGGCCAACACGGTCGTGTGGGGGTTGCGTGAGGCGGAGATCAAGCGCATCAAGGATTCCGCGATCAACCAGGCGTTGGAAACCATCCGTAATCGTATCGACCAGTTCGGCGTCGCGGAGCCGTTGATTCAGCGGCAGGGACTGAAACAAGTCGTCGTGCAGTTGCCTGGGATCAAGGATGCCAAGCTGGCGAAGGACTTGATCAAGCAAACCGCCCTGCTCGAATTCAAACTCCTGGATGATGAAAATCAGCTCAAGTTGGACCTGCCCGGCCGCGTGCAGAAAGGGAAGGAGCGCGAAGAGGCCTTTCTGAAGCAAGTCGAGGGCAAAGTGCCGGAAGGTGATCAGATTCTGTTTGAGCGGATCGTCGAGAAGGAAAGCGGGCAAGAATGGCTGGCTCCGTATTTGGTGAAGAAGCGGGTCATGCTGGCCGGCGATGTGCTGAGCGACGCGCGGGTCTCCATCGGGCAGTTCAATGAGCCCTATGTGTCTGTGACCTTCGATGCCAAAGGCGCGCGAGAGTTCGATCGGATCACCGGCGAGAACGTCAAAAAGCGCATGGCGATCGTACTCGATAATACGATCTATTCGGCGCCGGTGATTCAGGAGCGGATCAGCGGCGGGCGAGCTCAGATTACCGGAACGTTCTCGATGGAAGAGGCCAATAATCTTTCCATCGTGTTGCGTGCCGGCGCGTTACCTGCGCCGTTGAAGATCATCCAAGACCTGACCGTCGGTCCCTCGCTCGGGCAGGACTCGATCGAGAAGGGAATCAAGGCGACGCTCTTCGCGGGCCTCCTCGTGATCGTCTTCATGGCGTTGTATTACCGGTTATCCGGGGTGATCGCGAATTTTGCGTTGATGCTGAACCTCATCTGCCTGATCGGGTCCCTGGCTGCGTTGAACGCGACGCTGACCTTGCCCGGTATCGCCGGCATCATTTTGACGATCGGCATGGGTGTCGATTCCAACGTGCTGATCTTCGAGCGTATCCGTGAGGAGCTTCGCCAAGGAAAGGCCGTGCGGGTCGCGATTGATGCGGGGTACGACAAGGCGCTGCTGACGATCGTCGATTCGCACGTGACCACGTTGATCACCGGGTTTGCGCTGTTCCTCTTCGGCACCGGGCCGATCAAGGGATTTGCCGTGACCCTGTGCCTCGGCATCGCGATCAATCTCTTTACGGCGTTGGTGGGGACGAAGGTGATTTTCGATCTCTTTAACCAGCGCAAGAAAATTGAGCAGCTCAGTATTTAGTCAGACCGGGTTGCCGACCACGGGAAGTCGCCGAACGGGGCTCAGGTGGCAACGCATATACGGAATAGTCGAGATGGCCGTCCAGCACAACTGCAGCGAGGTCTACCCTGCAGGTCACTCACCCTCCGAGAGAGGTACGAGCGGCTGGAGGACATTTTCAGCATCCTGCTAGGAAGGGAGTCGGCATGTTCGAGATTTTGGGAAAGACCAACATCGATTTTATGGGGAAACGAACCATCTCGTTTGCAATTTCCGGCATCCTTGCCGTGCTGGGACTCATCGCGGTGCTGCAGATCGGGCGCGGGGCGGCAAATTTAGGAATCGATTTTGCCGGAGGGACGGCGGTTCAGCTCAAGTTCGACCAGTCAATCCGGATCGATGAAGCGCGACGTGCATTAGAGCACAACGGGTTGGGATCTGCCGAATTGCAGGAATTCACCCAAGACAACAAGCTGCTCATTCGCGTGAAAGCGTCGACGACCATCGAAGAGAAGGTCGCGGAGCGAGTCATGGCCGTCTTCAGTAAGGAGTTTCCTGGAAATAAGTTCGTCGTCGATTCCAGCATGGAAATTGGCCCGACGATCGGGAAAAAGCTCCAGGAAGACGCCTTGATTGCGGTCTTGATCTCGTTCGTCGGGATCGTCTCGTACATCGCGGTCAGGTTTGAGTTGCGGTTCGGCGTGGCGGCGGCCTTGGCCACGTTCCACGATGTGCTGGCGGTCTTGGGCGTGTTCTACATATTGGACAAGGAAATTACCCTATTAGTCGTCACGGCACTGCTGACGCTCGCGGGGTACTCGTTGACGGATACGGTGGTGGTCTTCGACCGTATCCGCGAAAATCTCCGCAGCCGCCGTCGGGAAGATGAGGAAACGATCATCAATGCGGCGATCAATCAGGTTTTGAGTCGAACCATTGTCACCAGTCTCACCGTCGTGATCGTCCTCATTCCGTTGGTCCTGGGCGGAGCCGAAGTCCTGCATGATTTCTCGCTGGCCCTGCTGGGCGGCGTGATGTCCGGCACCTATTCGTCCATCTTCGTGGCAAGCCCCTTGCTGCTGCTCTGGCCCGGTAGCGCCGGGGGGCTCCTGAAGCGCCGCTAGGCCTGGGGCTCGCCCGATTCGGGTCTTGCGTGGCCTGCCTCCTGTTGTGGGAGGGCCGTTAGCCGGGAGTCGCCGCACCCATGCTATTCTGGAGCCGGTCACACAGCCTCCAGCGAAAGATCATCACGGCCATCGTGATGGTCGGTCTTCTGCCGTTGGGCCTCTCTCTTGTCCTGACCTATCTCGAAGAACGCCGGGCATTGCGCGAAACCATCGGGGCCAACTTCAAAGAAGTGGCCGTGGAGGCTGCCCGGCGGATCGAGATGCAGGTCACGCGCGGCATCAATGAGGCACAGCAACTGGCCGCCACGCCCTTCCTCCGTACTTCCGTGACGGAATCCAATCGCACCTACGTCGACAAGGACGAAAAAACCGTCCAGTCCATGATCAAAGCCTGGCAGCAGCGCTGGCGTCAGCGTGATAAGCAAAGCGAGTTCCCGCTGTTCATCAACCGTATCGTGACGAATTACTTGATTCGGTGGCATGACATCCGCAAATCCGATTATGTCGGCATTTTCGTGACGGATAACCGGGGTGCGCTGGTCGTCAGTTCCATTCCGCAGGTCGAATACTATTATGGCAAAACGGCCTGGTGGCAGGCGGTGATGAAGCGAGGCTCGGGCAAGATATACGTGAGCGATATCTTCTTCGATCCTGCCTTCGGCACCCATGTCGTGAATGTGTCCGCTCCGATCATCGATGATGAGCAGCATGCGACGATCGGCGCGGTGACGATTCTGTTGCGTCGGGACACGTTGTTCCATTCCGTGTCCGAAGCCACGGTGGGCAAGACCGGACATGCCATGTTGTTCAACTCGGACGGTGTCCCGCTGGTGTGCCCGATCCTGTCGCCCGAGGAGCATGTGGTGAAGCCGGAGTTGGTCAACGCGATCAATGCGAACGGAGCTGGTTGGATCACGGCGGCGAACGATTCGCATGGAGGGGAAAACTCCATCGTCGGGTTTGCGCCGGTTCGCCTGGGTACCGATTTGACGGCGGAGAGTCTCGGCGGCAAACGCTGGGTGACGTTTGTTCGGCAGGATCCTGCCGAATCCTATGCCCCGTTGGAGCGGCTGGTGGTGCAGGTGACGGTGTACGGGCTCGCGGTGCTTGCGGTGCTCTTGGTCACGGGTTTGACCGTGGCGCGGAGAATTGCCCGCCCGATCAGCCTGCTGCATGAGGGGGTGCAACGAATCGGCAGCGGGAGGCTGGATCAGCAGTTGGAACTCAGGACCGGCGATGAGATCGAGCAACTGGCCGAGGCCTTCAACAGCATGGCAGTGAACCTGCGTGCCTCGTTCGAGCAGATCGAGCAGCGCATGGAAGAGGTGCGCCGCCTCGAGGCACGCTACCGCGACCTGATCGAGCACTCACCGGAAATGATTTATCAGCTGAATAAGGCCGGCCAGTTTGTGCATGTGAACAAGACGGGCTTGGACAAGCTTGGCTATTCCCTTGAAGAGATGCTTCAGATGCGTCTGTGGGATCTCGTCCCCAAAGGCCGTGAAACAGAGGTGCTGGCCTATCTCGAGCGGTTGGTCTCGCAAGGGCGCAGTACGATCGAGACGGTGTTTGTGGCCGCCGACGGCCGGCCGATCGATGTCGAGATTCACGCCACGGCCTTGTTCGAGAGCGGGGGAGGGTTGGTCCATTCCCGGGCGTTTGTGCGCGATGTGACGGAGCGGCATTTGTTGGAAGAGCAGGTGCATCGCTACACGACCCGGCTTGAACAAGCGGTCAATGAGCGGACCCAGCAGTTGGTGGCGTCACAAGAGCGGTATAAGGCACTGTTCGACTTGGTGGCGGATTCTGTCTTCATGGTGGGGGAAGACGGCATCATCGTTGCCGTCAACAAGCGCGAGGAGCAGGCGCTGGGCTATTCCGAGCAGCAGATGGTCGGGCGGAGCATTCTGGATGTCGTGCTGCCCCTCCATCATGACGACATGCGGACGTTGCTCGCGAAGATTCATGCCGGCGAACGGCAGGTGCCGACGCGGGAGATCACCGTGCGCGATGCGGCCGGCAAGGAGACGCCGGTCGAAATGGATCTGATCCTGGTGCGTGGCAGCGACCACACCTGGGTGATGGTCCAGTTGCGTGACATCACCGACCGGAAGCGTCTTGAGCGGCAAATGCATACCTACCAGCAGGAGTTGGAGGCCAAGGTCAGTGAGCGGACGAGAGAAATCGAGGAGACCAAGCAATACCTGGAGAACCTGCTCGAAAATGCCAACGACGTGATTTACACCCTCGACAGCGAGCAGTGTTTTACCTATGTGAACAACAAGATCCTGTCATGGGGCTATGCGAAGGAGGATTTGCTGGGCCGGCCCTATCTGGCGTTGCTGTCGAAGCGGCATCGCGGGCGGCGGCTGAAATCCACCCTCGATATTGGTGTGAAGCAGGTCTATGAAGTCGAGGTGCTGACGAAATCGGGCGAGCCCCGCTCGGTCATGGTCAGTGTGTCGCCGCTTCAGGCCGTGGACGGGGAGATTTTAGGTGTGCTGGGGATCGCCCGGGACATGACGGAGACGAAGAAGCTGGAACAGCAGATCAGGAACTCCGAGAAACTGGCCTCGGTGGGAAAGTTGGCCGCGGGGGTGGCGCACGAAATCAACAATCCGTTGGGTGGGATCCTGAACTGTCTTTACAACATGCGCAAGGGTACCCTGTCTCCGACGCGTCAGGAAGAGTATCTGGCCTCGATGGAGGACGGATTGCGCCGCGTGCAGCGGATCGTGCGCCAGCTCCTCGATTTTTCGCAGCAGCACAATCCGGAACTCGCGCTGGCGGATATCAATCAGGTCGTCAACCGCGTCTTGCTGCTGACAGATCATCTGTTCGTGCCCCATCGTGTGCGGCTCGAAACCGAGTTGGCTGCTGATATCCCGGAGATCATGATCGACCGGCATATGATGGAGCAGGTATTGATGAATCTGGTGTTGAATGCGATTCAAGCCATGCGCAGCGGCGGCGTGTTGACGATCAGCACCGTCGTGGAGGAAGCCCACTGTCTGGTTCGTGTGCGGGATTCCGGCTGCGGGATTTCGTCGTCCGTCCTGCCGCGCATTTTCGACCCGTTTTTCACGACCAAAAATGAAGGTGAAGGGACCGGGCTGGGACTGTCGGTCAGTCTGGGCATCGTGGAGCGCCACGGGGGACGAATCATGGTTGAGAGCGAAGTGGGGAGAGGGACCACCTTTACGGTGTCGATTCCGCTGTCCACCGAACGCTATGCAATTGGGAGGTTTTCGTGAAGGGGCTTAGGGTGCTGATTGTCGATGACGAACCGTTGATGCGGCTGTCCATGCTCGATGCCCTTGAAGGGGTGGGTTGTGAAGTCATGGCAGCGGCGACGGGAACCGAAGGCGTCACCGTGCTCGGTACGCGCCAGTTTGACGTGGTGATCACCGACTTGCGGCTCCCCGGCGCCGATGGGCTGACGATTCTCAAGACCTGCAAGGAACGGAGTCCGACCACGGAAGTGATCTTGATCACCGCGCATGCCTCGGTCGATACGGCAGTCGGCGCCATCAAGCTGGGGGCGTACGATTACATCACCAAACCCTTTCAGATGGATGAGCTGCTGCTGATCGTCGAGAGGGTCGGGAAAATTCTCGGGCTGCGACGGGAAAATCTAGAGCTCAAAGAGGTCTTGGAAGATCGATTCAGCTTCGGCGGCATGCAGGGATGTACGCCGCAGATGCGAGCGTTGCTCGAGCGGATCAAACTCGTGGCGGCAAGCGAGTCTCCGGTGTCCATCGTCGGTGAGCGGGGAACCGGGAAAGAATTGGTGGCGCATACGATCCATCTGAACAGCCCCAGGCGGGATCAGCCGCTGATCAAGGTCTGTTGCGGAGATCTCCCTGATCGGCTGTGGGAAGCGGAACTGTTCGGGCATGAAAAGGGTGCCTTCCCCGGTGCGGTCCACCGGCGGCGCGGCCGCTTCGAGCTTGCGCACAAGGGCACTGTGCTGCTGGACGAGATCGACACGCTTCCCCCGCAGGTTCAAAAAAAGGTGTGGCAACTGCTGCAGGAGCGAACCTGTGTGCGGATCGGCGGCCGGGAACCCATTGAGGTCGACGTGCGAATCCTCTGTGCGTCGCAACAGGACTTGAAGGCAGCCGCCGCTGAAGGACGATTTCTCCCGGAGCTCTGTGACTACCTGACCGCTGTGCAGATTGTCGTGCCGCCGTTGCGCGAGCGGCGGGACGACGTGCTGATCATTGCCGAGCATGTGCTCGAGGCGCGCGCGACGACTCTCCATAAGGCACTCAAAGGCTTGTCCCCATCGAGCCGGGATCTGCTGATGCGGTATTCGTTTCCGGGCAATGTCGGAGAATTGGAACAGATGGTCGATCGGGCCGTCGCCGTGGGGCGCAATGAAGAACCCCTGCAGCCGTGGGATCTCTGTGGTTTTCAAACCTGTCCCTATCTCGGTGGGGCCCCTCAACCCACCTGCGGGTTCTGTGCGGAAGGTCTCTCCCAGAAGGCTGACAACAGCGAGACGGCGGAGTCGACGACATCGGCAACACTAGCTGCCGCGAGAGAAGCCTTCGAGCGGGATTACATTCTTGCGGTGTTGAAGCAAGTCGACGGCAGCCGAACGAGTGCCGCGGCAGTTCTGGGGCTATCCAGGAAGGCCCTTTGGGATAAGTGCAAACGCTACGGCATCTCCTCCGCCAAGGGAGAGGCGGAGGAGGGAGAAGGGTAATCTCGCCGCTTACTCTTCCGGTTCAGGGCCACCTTCCCACAGTTTCACGGTGCGATCCCAAGAGGCGCTGGCTAAGCGCAATCCGTCCGGTGAGAGGGCGATGCCGCGCACGGGACCGGTATGCGTCTTGTCGGTTCGGAAGTTGCGGCCTGTGGCGATATCCCAGAATCGGATGGTGTTATCGTCGCCTGCGCTGATGAGCACCTTGCCATCGGGCGACACCGCAAGCGCGCGCACCCAGCCGTTGTGTCCGCGCACGACGCGGAGTTCGTTCATCGTCGGCATCTCAAAGAAGCGGATCGTGTTGTCCCGGCTGCCGGTGATGAGCAGTTTGGCGTCGGGGGTGAACGTCATGGCGCCGATCCAAAACTCCATCGGCTTTTGGAATCCTCCGTCATCCTCAATGAAAAAGCCGCGGGTCTCCGTCGAGTCTTCGGCGGTCTCTTCCCAATGGCCGTTGTGAAGGATTTTTTCCTCTCCGCTGGGCAGCACTTCCCAGATGCGAATCTTGCCGATATCGGATCCGCTGGCGAGGTGGAGCCCATCTGGAGAAAACGCCACGCACACGGACCAATGGTGATCGTATTGGTCTTTGCCTAAAAGGGTCATGAGGTCGGTCCCGGTCGTGACCTCCCAGATTTTGATGTCTTTATTATGGCTACCACGCGCCAACATCAGGCCGTCAGGGGAAAGGGACAGGCTGCAGACATTGTGATCGTAGCGCGTAAACAAGAGTTTCGTGGGTTCACCCGTTTTCGGATTCCAGAGACGAATCGTGCGATCTTCGCTGCCAGAGGCCAGGGTGCGGCCGTCCGGCGTGAAGACCAGGGCGCGAATGTCGGCGGTGTGCCCGCGCAACGAACGCAACAATCGTCCCGTTTCGATATCCCAGACACGGACATACCGGTCCACGCCGCCGCTGACAATCGTTTGACCGTCCGGGGCATAGGCGACGGACCAGACGCCATGCGAGTGGCCGCGGAACGTCTTCAGTTCGCGCAAGCCGGTTTTCCAATATGCTAAATGGTCAATGGCGGCTGTCTCTGATGGCCCTCCCTGAGGATTCGTCGGTGTGGCGGAAGGCATCGTCGAGGGCGCGGTCGTGTGATTGCTCATAAATTTTCTGTGCCTCGTCCCTGTTCTGCGCGGAGGCCTGAGCGGCTCCGGCCGACCCTCCGCGGTTTGCAAAAATCGCCGAGGGGTTTGTATAATCGGCGGTCGTTTCGACGATCGTAAGAGAACGACTGTAAGCAAGTCAAGCGCAGCGCTCACGCGGGTTTTATCCTTCACCGCAGCCAAACATGTGAGGACTTATGACGACCGAAGTAGAAGTCTCAAAGCCGTCGATGGAGATCCGTTTTCAGCCGGCCTTACTGCAGGAAGTCATTGACTCCTTCATTGAAAAAACGGAGCGGGAAGGGGATCCGACCTACTATAAAGAGTTTCACGAGCTGGCTGATCCGATCTACGAAAAATTCACGTTGGATGATCGCGAAGCCGAGTTTAAAAAGCTCTATCAGTATTTGTTCGGCATCTGGGGTTTCTCCGATATCATCCGCGACGCCTTCAACGAGTTTCCCGAACTCAAGGCCCGTGTCGGCATCGTGCTGGTCAAGGGCGTGCTCAAGGAAGATCAGGAAGGCGTCGATGTGCTTCGGAAATGGGGCTCCGTCGAGCACGATTTGGCCAAGCAATTCGAGGAAAAGGGCCTAAAGGGTGTCGGTATCAAGCTGATCCCGCGCCGTTTCTACGATCCTGCCTTGACGCGGTATTGCCGCCACGAACTGATGCATATCAACGATATGCTGGATCCGGCGTTCGGGTACGATCCCGACACGAGGGTTGGACAGAATCCCGGCGAAGAAACGCTCATCCTGCACCGTTACCGGATTCTCTGGAACATCAGTGTCGACAGCCGGTTGATCGCGGCCGGGAAAGAGCCGATGCTGCAGAAGGAGGATCGGTTCAAGGAGTTTCGTTCCTGGTATCGCAAAATTCCGCCGGCTCAATTGAAGTCCGTGTTCGAGGGGTTGTGGCAGACGAGCTACTTTACCCACTCCGAACTGGTTGAAATGGCGACCGATACCCTTCGCATTTTGGATCGCGCCGTGGATGTCGAGGGGGGAGAAATCCCGGAGACCCAGAACAAGGTTATGTTGATGCCGGGCTTCCCGTGCCCCTTGTGCCGGTTCCCGACCTACACCTGGGTGGAAGACCTGGACACGAAGCTTGAAGGGTACATTCTGGACTTCATTCGAGAGAACCATCCTGGTTGGGATGTCGAGTATGGCGCCTGCGATCGTTGCGTAGAAGTCTATAAGCTGCGGGCCGACGGTGTGATGTAGTTGGAGCGCATCGTGGCTAGTGATCCCAAATACGGGCGTCGGGATTTTCTGAAGGACTCCGTGGTCTCGGTGGCCAAGGCGGCGAGGGAGTTTTCGCTGCACAAGGATGCGCCCCGCGAGCAGCCGGCTGCCCCGGTGAGGACCGATTGGTTGCGTCCACCGGGAGCCGTCGCCGAAGCGACGTTTCTCGAGCGATGCACGCGTTGCAGCGATTGCATCAAAGCCTGCCCTCCCGGCGCCATCGTCAGCGACGTCGCCAACGGCACGCCGGTGATTTTTGCCGATCAAGTGGCTTGTGAACTCTGCGAAGATTTTCCCTGCATTGCCGCCTGTGCGACGGACGCGTTGTTGCCGGTGACTGATCCCTTCGAGGTTCGGATGGGGCTTGCCGCTGTCTCGCATCGGGTCTGTACGGCGGGGCAAGGCTGCCACGCCTGCGTCTCGAAGTGTCCGGTCGAGGCACTGGCGATGGACTTCAATGCGCTGCGTCTCGTCGTCGAGCAAGAACGCTGTGTGGGATGCGGGATGTGCGAGCAGATTTGCAAGACGGTCAACGACCGGATTGCCGTCAAAGTAACGCCGGCAAGAAACCTGTCCGCCGGCAGTGTCAGTCTCTAAATCTCAGTGTGTATCGGTCAGTGAGAGATGTGTCAGGATCATGCAGCGTAGTGAAACATCGGCACTGATGGCGACGGCAAAGGAGAGAGAGTTCATGCTTGACATCCCTCCCTCCT
>WBZU01002981.1_pt1 | contig 11363 bp, 15 predicted proteins | sample 5204311 | NCBI WGS metagenome assembly WBZU01 (sample SAMN12344359, study PRJNA552823) | activated sludge metagenome | biome: Activated sludge suspended growth; feature: Nitrification reactor; material: Wastewater; isolation source: activated sludge from nitrification reactor of wastewater... | reverse complement strand
CGACACCCTCACGTTCAACGCTGAGGCGAGGCGCGCCGATCTCGGGATCACCTGGGCTGGCCTGCTGTCTCTCGTCGATGAGGTGACCGCGCTGACCGTCGCCGAGCGGGTCAACCATGAGGGCACGTGGTTGCTCATGGCGGCCGTCATCTGGTCGTCGCGTCGGTCCCAGGGTGAGGACGTGAGTTTCCTCGATGCGATCGACGTCCCGTTGGAGGACATCGAGTGGTTCGGTGACCCGCAGGACGAGGCGCCGCAGGATGCCCCGGGCCCCAAGATGCCCCGTCCGGCTTCCGCGGGGGGCGTCGGGCGGGGCGCACGGGCGACCCGTTCGAGCGGGCGCTAGCCGCTGACATCGACGGTGAGGTTCGCTCCCGCCTCCTGACTCTCTCCCACGTCTGGCCCGGCGTCACGCCGTGGTCGGTGTGGGATCTGGCGTGGTCCGACTGGCTGATGTTCGCGCGCGGTGCCGACGAGTGGGTGAAGGCCCGCACCGAGAGGAGGTGACGGCGTGGGTGACCTGACGCTCAAGTACCTCCTGTTCGGCGAGGACCGGACGGCGAGCCGGACCCTCAAGAAGGTCGGTGACGAGGCGGGCCACACGGGCACCCGGCTGGAGGGCGTGGGCTCTCGCGCGTCGAATGCGCTCGGAATCCTCGGCGGGGCGGCTGCCGCGGCCGCGGTTGCGGGTGTTGCTGCGATCAGCGCCGGCATCGTCAAGGGCATCAGCGACGCCGCCGAATACCAGCAGCTCGCGGCCAAGACAGCCGCTGTCCTCACATCCACGGGTAACGCCGCAGGCCAGTCCGTGAAGGGCATCCAGGACCGCGCGGCCGCCCTGGAGTCGATGTCTGGGATCGATGAGACCCTCATCATCAACGGGCAGAACGTCTTGGCGACGTTCACGCAGGTCCGCGACCAGGTGGGCGCGGGGAACGACATCTTCACGCAGGCGACGAAGGCCGCGCTGGACATGTCGGTCGCGTTGGGCACCGACTTGCAGGGGGCGAACGTCCAGCTCGGGAAAGCGCTCAACGACCCGATCAAGGGCATCACCGCGCTTGGTCGCGCGGGCGTGTCGTTCACGCAGGCGCAGAAGGACCAGATCAAAACCCTTGTGCAACACGGGGATACGCTTGGCGCGCAGAAGATCATCCTGGGTGAGTTGTCCAAGGAGTTCGGGGGGGCCGCGAAGGCTGCCGGCGAAGGCTTCTCCGGCTCGATGGAGCGGGCGAAGGACGCTGTCGGCGACGCGTTCCGCGAAGTCGGGACCGCTCTCCTGCCCGTGCTCACAGACCTGGCCAACTGGTTCACGACCGAGGGTATGCCGCGGATCGTGGCATTTGCCAAGGAGGCGTGGCCGAAGGTCAAGGAAGCTTTCGCGACTGTCTCCGCTATCGTCACCGAGAAGGTGATTCCGGCCGTGAAACTCGTCGTCGGGTGGTTCCAGGAGCACGTGATGCCGGTCGCCAAGGAGCTGGGTGAGAAGGTGCTCACTGGGCTCAAGACCGCGTGGGACTCGATCTCCAAGGCGATCGAGGAGAACCGCCCGCAACTGGAGGCGATCGGGCAGACGTTCAAGACGATCGCCGAATGGATCATGGCCAATGTCGTCCCACTCTTGGGGACGGTCCTCAAGTGGGCGTTCGAGCAGCTGGGCGACATCATCGGCGAGGTCATCACGGTGATCGGCCACCTCCAGGAGGGCTTCCAGACCCTCGCAAAGTGGGGGATCTGGCTGTGGAACAACGCTCTCCAGCCGACCGTTCAGTTCATCCTGAACGGGTTTGCCTCTCTCACACGGGGATTCGCGTCGTTCTTGTCGGCTCTCGGGAACGTGCCCGGCTTCGGGTGGGCGAAGGACGCTGCGGCAAAGATGTCCGGCGCGGCCGACCAAGCCGAGCGGATCGGGAAGAACCTTGGGAAGATCCCCGAGAACATCGGCGTCCAAATCTCAATGTCCATCGTCGGGGTGCAGGCGGTCAAGAACGCCATCAACGGCATTGGCGGCAGCATGTCGGCCAAGCTCAACGCCAAACTTGAGGGCTTCCCCGGCAACGCCCGCGGCACGGACTTCTGGCGTGGTGGCCTGACGTGGGTCGGCGAGGAGGGACCCGAGATCGTCAACCTTCCCCGCGGCTCGCAGGTCATCCCGGCCGCTCAGTCTGCCGCGATCGCCAACGGATCACGGACGGGCTCCGGCCCCGCACCGGTGCAGCAGATCGTCGTGCAACTCGACCGGCGTACCCTGCTCTCGGCGCTCGTCAGTGAGTCGCGGCAGTCCGGCAACGTCCTGGTGACGGCGCGATGACCTCGCTGCCGGTCCTCACGGTGGAGGTCGCGTGGCCCAATCAGCCGGGCGACACGACGTTGACGTGGACGGACATCACGGCCTATGTCGACCTCCCGGGCGGCATTGCCGTGACGGCTGGTCGAGCCGACGAACTGGGCGTGGTCCCGCCGTCGCGGCTGAACGTGCGCCTGGATAACACGGATGGGCGCTTCACCCCCGGCAATGCGTCGTCGCCGTACTACCCGCACGTGGTGGCGCGGAAGCGGATCAGGCTCACGGCGACGAAGCCGGGGGGAGGCACGTCTCACCGGTTCACCGGGTTCGTGCGCGACTGGCCGGTCCGCTGGCCGACCGGTGGGCAGGAGTACGCCGTGGTTGAGGTGTCGGCGTTCGACCGGCTGGAGATGTTGGGCCGCGAGGACGTGCGTTCGCCGCTGTCCGAGGAACTGCTGCGGGATGATCCGGTCTGCTACTACCCACTGACGGAGCCGACCGGCTCGACGTCGGCTGGCGACATCTCGCCGAACAGGCAACCGGCCCTGTCGACTCTCGCGTTCGGGTCGGGGGCGGAACTGTCGTTCGGTGCGGGCACTGGCCCGGCGACCGACTCATCCCCCGCGACGATGTTCCGCCGAATCGCGAGCGAGTCGGACTACCAGACGTTCGCCGCGCAGTGGCTTGCCGGGTCGCTGGCGACGCCGATCGTCGGAACGAGCGGGTACACGGTGCACGTCGCGGTGCGGGTCGAGCCGACCGTCGGCGAGACGGGAGCCCCAACGCCATTCCAGCGGCACGTCATCTGGTCCCTCATGGGCGCGGGCACGATGAACGCCCTGGGCTACTCCGCGGCCACTCCATGCACGGCGATGGCTGAATTGGACCCGGTGAACCCGTTGTACCCCTACACCTCCCGTGGGGCCAGCTCTCCGGTGACCCTGACCGCGACCAGCTCGGTCGTGTTCACCTTGGACCCCAGCCTCATCGGCCGCACCTACGTCGACGGGGTGCTGGTCCGCCAGGACATCGCCGCCTACGTCAGCCCGTACCCGCTCCGGAGTGTGTGGCTCGGTCAAGAGCCGTACCGCACTGACGGACTGACCGGCACTCTCTCGCACTTCGCGGTGTTCGAGGGAGTCGCGTCCACCGACCGTATCCAAGCCTGGGCAGACGCGACCGCGGACGGGTTCGCCGGCGAGCGGTCGGGCGAACGGATCGGTCGGGTGCTGGACTGGGTTGGCGTCCCGACCGGTGAGCGCAACCTTGAGGCCGGGGACCTCATCGTCGGACACACGGACACCGCGGGGTCGACTGTTGCCGCCGTCCTGGGGATGCTCGGCGACGCTGAGCCGGGACGGGTGTTCTGCGACGGGCAAGGCCGCGTGAGCTTCCACGCGCGCAGGCGTGGACTCAACCGCGACGCCGCGCTGGCGCTCACCGCCGATGACGTTGCCGGAGACATCGAGTGGGACGGCGACCCGGACCGGATTGTCAACGATGTCACTGCCTCGCGCCCGCTTGGGGCGACGGTGCGGGCTGTCGATCAGGCCAGCAAGGACGCCTATGGCACGTATGCCACGTCGGTCACCGTGCCCGCAGAGACGGACGACCTCCTGGGCTACCACGTCGACTGGCTGGCCAGGAGGTCGTCTACCCCGGAGCAGCGCATCCGCACCGTCACACTCGACCTGCTGACTCTGCCCGACGCGACGGTGGCGAGCATTCTCGACCTACAGATCGGTGACATTCTCACGATCAGTGGGATGCCGTCACAGTCGCCTCAATCCACGGTCGCCATGACGATCGAGGGCTGGACCGAGACCATCTCTCCCGCCGAATGGACCATCGTCCTCAACACCTCCCCGGCTGACATGACCAGATACGTCGAGCTCGACGACGCTACCTATGGCGTCATCGGCTCATACGTGCTGGCCGACTACTAGGAGAACCGGTGCCACTCAACACGACCCCGCGGACGTGGGTCACGGGCGAACTGCTTACGGCGACGCTGCTCAACGTGGAGCTGCGCGATGCCCTGACGAACCTCCAGGCCGCGTGGACGGCATGGACACCGAGCCCCGCGCTCACCGTCATCAGTGGGACCAACCCGACGATGGGTAACTCCACGGTGGTCGGCGCGACCCACCAGATCGGCAAGACGATCCTGTGGCGGCTGCGGATCACGCTCGGCTCGACGTTCGCGGCCGGGAGCGGGACATACCTTGTTGAGCTCCCATTCAGCATCAACGGCATCCTCTCCAATGAGGACCCGGTCGGATACGGGCAGGTACTCGCGGGTGGCACACGGCGCGCGATCCAGGTCTATTTCTACTACGGGACGACCGGCTTCATGGTCCGCACATCGTCGGAGGCAAACCTCACGTCCTCCGGTCCCGGCGTCGCATGGGCGGCCGGTCAAGTCATCTCGCTGACGGGGGTGTATCAGTCCGCATGACCATTGCTTGCTTCGGCGACTCGATCGTGCAGGGCGGGAACCTCGAGCTCGGCGACACGGCGTTCTACATCGGCGACGGGCTGCACCCCAATTCTCTCGGCCATCGGGTCATCGCTGACCGGGTGGCGGCTGCGGTCGCGCCCCGGTTGGGGATCGCGCTCTCATCGACGGCGGCTCTGTGATGACTCCAGCAGAGTGGACCGGCCTGGGCGGTGTCATCGTCGGCATCATCGGTGCGCTGTCGGTGGCCCTATACCGTCGCCGCCGCACCCAGATCCGCGGGTGGGTGATCCTCGTCGGAGAGATGCAGTCACGGCTAGACGACCTGCACAAGGCGGTGTCGGCAGCCGAGAAGTCCGCGGCCGACGCGTCCGCTCGCGCCGTCGCCGCCGAGCAAATGGCACGCGAGGCGCAGGTCCAAGCGACCCGTCTCGGAGCCCTCCACGACGTGGCCGTTGCGCACATCAACGCGCTCTGGGAGTGGATCGAGGCGGGCACGACACCACCCGCACCGAGCATTCCAACGGCGCTCGTGCCATACCTGTCACTGCCGCGCCTTGAGCGGGCATCGGACCCGTCGTGAGTGGCCTGCAAGACACCTTGCGGTTGCTCGCCGCGAAATGGCTCGCGGACGCGTCGGCCTCTCGTCGTATCGGTCGTCACCAGATCGCGCAGGCCCGCGAAGACTGCGCCCGCCATCTGCTCGCCATCGTCCGCACACAACCAGGAGGACCCGTGTCCGACGCACCTGACCCCAACGACCCGACGTCCACCCCGGCCGTCGACGTCGTCGACCTGCACGACCCCGCAACGTCGGAGATCGACGTCGACCAGACGCCGGAGCCCGACATCGACCAGGACGGAGACACCGATGGCGACCAGGACTGACGTTCTCACCGTCGCGGCGAGCCAGCTCGGTATCACCGAGGACCCGCCGGGCAGCAACTCGGTCCGGTATTGGCCGGAGGTGGGTCAGCCGATCGGGTCGACCAATGGGTGGGCGTGGTGCGCCGCGTTCGTCACGTGGTGCCTCCTACGCGTCGGCGTCGACCTGCGCGCACTCGTCTCCTGGCCCTACCAGTGCCAGCGGATCATGCTGTGGGCACAGGCCACCGGGCGGTGGAAGACCACTGACCCGCAGCCGGGAGACCTGACCCTCTACTGCTGGGATGGGACCGGCCACGCCTCACACATCGGCATCCACGAGCGTTCCGTCGACGGGCTCTACCAGGCGATCGAGGGCAACACGAGCCCGACCAATGTCGGCAGCCAGTCCAACGGAGGCGGTGTGTTCCGCCGCGTCCGGTCCCGGTCGGTGATCCTCGGCTGGGTCGACATGACGGGACTGCTCGACGTCACTCAACCGCCGGCCACGATCCCGCCACCGCCTCCCATTGTCACCGCCACGCCGCCCGCGTATCCCGGCCGAGTGACCCGTCGTGGTTCGGTGGGCCCGCGAGTCCGCACGATCCAGCGCCGCCTGCGTGCACGCGGTTGGCGGATCACCGTCGACGGCATCTACGGGCCCCGCACTGAGGCAATCATCCGCGCCTTCCAGGCCGAGAAGGGACTCACCGCTGACGGCATCGTTGGACCCCGCACCTGGGCGGCCCTGTGGACCACGCCCATCACGCGATGACCCTCGCCCGTGACGCCGCGTGGACTGTTCTGTCGGCGGTCCTCGCGGTCGGCGTGTGGATCGTCCTGGCCGCGCGACGGGTATGCCGTGGCTGATGCCCTGGCGACCATCGCCTTCCTCGTCGCCCTCCTGATTGCCCTCGGTGTCGTCGCGGCATTCGCGTCCCGCGCCGAGCAGCGCGAGCGACGTTCCCGAGACACCGACCACGACCTCTAGGAGATCCACATGAACCCGCTCGCTGACCGTCCTGACATCCGCGCCCGCGTGTATGCCGCGTTCTGGCTCGTCGGCCTCGGGCTCGGCGGCACCCAGGTTGGGTATGCCGCCGCAGAGTCTGGCCAGCCGACGTGGCTGACCGTGGCCCTCGCTGTCTACGCCTTCCTCGGCGCTGGCGTGGGCTACACCGCTCAGGCCAACGTCCCGAACGACCCAGCCTGACCCAACCCATCGGCCCCCGGTGAGCGCCGGGAGTCCCCTCATGCCTCAGGAGGCACGCAATGGCGAACGCGCTGTATGACCCCGGCCGCGAGGGGTTCCTTGACGGGTCGATCGACTGGGACACCGCCACGATCAAGGTCGCGATGGTCCGCGGCTACACGTTCTCGGCGGCGCACAAGTTCGTGTCGGACGTGACCGGGGCGGGCGGAACGCTGCACGCGACGTCGGCAGCACTGGCGTCCAAGACCGTGACCTCGGGCGTGGCCGACGCGGCGGACATCGTGTTCACGGGCGTCGGCGCGAACGCTACGGCACACGTGCTCGTCGTCTTCCAGGCGTCGGCAGTCACGGGCGGTGCGGATGTCGCAGCGGCGGCGCAGCGGCTCATCGCCTACATCGATGCGGGCACCAATCTGCCGGTGACCCCTGCGACGGCGGGCGACTACACCGTCACCTGGGACAGCGGCACCAACCGCATCTTCAAACTCTGATGCTCATCCTCGCCTCGACGAGTGACATCCTGCGGGTCGTCACCAGCGCCGCCGCGACGGTGGACATCCATGCCACGTGGGCTGACAACGCCGCTGGGACGGTCACGCCTGGACGGACCAACACCGAGGTCACAACCGCGACAACGACCACCGTCGTGGGCTCTCCGGCCGCGTCGACACAGCGGACCATCCAACTGGTGACGGTCCGCAACGTTCATGCCAGCGTCGTCACAGACGTCACGATCCAGCACTTCGACGGCACGACGTCGATCGACATGCACAAGACCACGCTCGGCCCCGGCGAATCCGTCGTCTACGTGGACGGTTCCGGATTCATTCGTCTCAACTCGGCTGGCTCACCTGTCGGCGCAGCGTCCCTCAACGGCGCGGATGTCCAGGTGTTCTCGGCCAATGGCGCATGGACCAAGCCCACTGGCTTCACGCCCAAGGTCGTCATCGTGGAGGCCATCGGGGCGGGTGGCGGTGGCGGTGGCGGTGGGTCCCTGGCGGCCGCGGTCGTTTGCAAGGGCGGCGGCGGTGGTGGTGGTGGGGCCTGGATCAGTGGCGTGTTCGCGGCCTCTGACCTTGCTGCCACGGTGGCGGTAACTGTCGGGACGGGCGGTTCATCCGGTGCCGCTGGTGCCGCTGGTGCGGCTGGTGGAAACGGCGGCGTCGGCGGGTCAACCACCTTCGGGACACTCCTCACGGCCCCCGGTGGGGGCGGTGGGGCGGGTGGCGCGATCTCCCAGGCGGCGACCGGTGGCGGTGGCGGTGCAGGAGTCGGCGGTCCAGGCGGCACCGGGACAACCTCTGGCGGGGCGGGTGGGCTGCCCACGGCAGCCACGAACGGGTCTGGTGGCCAAGGCGTCACCGGATCTGCGGCTGTCTCAACGACCAGCAACGCCGAGTACGGCGGCGGCGGCGGGGCTGGTATCGCAGCGATCCCGGTGGCCGCGAGCCTCGGCGGCGGCTCGATCCGCGGCGGCGGCGGCGGCGGTGCCGGAGGATCGCACTCATCTACCCCAGCGATTGTCGCCGGTGGCGCTGGCGGAAAATCTGGAGGCTACTCGGCCGGTGGCGGGGGAGCCGTCGGAACGGACGGTGCGGCGCCGACGGCGGGCGGTAGCGGCGCTGCCGGGAGCTCGGCTGCCGGTGGTGCTGGCGGCGGCGGCGGCGGTACGACCGTCACAGCTTCGACCGCAGGGGCAGCTGGCGGCGCTGGCGGCGTCGGCGGCGGTGGCGGTGGTGGCGGTGGAGCAGGGATGAACCCCGGCGTCGGCGGCGCTGGCGGCGTCGGCGGCGGCGGCCTGGTCTACGTCTACACGTACTGACACGGGAGGAGTCCCATGCTCCTCATCGGTGACCGTGCGCTGAGCATCAAGGGCTGGTTTGACCCCGCCCTCGACCCGGACGGATGGTTCGACCCGCTCCTCGCATCCCCACCCGCGTCGGGCGGGACCACCCTGCGCCCGACCGCGATTCCCTCAGCAGAGGCGGTCGGCTCTCCGACGATCACCGTCACGGCGACCATCTCGCCGACGGGCGTCGCCTCCGGGCAGGCGCTCGGGGCTCCCACCGTCACCGTGTCGATGGTCCTCGCCCCGACCGGGATCAGCACGGGCGAGGCGATCGGTGCCCCAGCGGTCACCTCGGCCGCGACGCTCTCACCCACAGGGATCGCATCGGCTGGCGTCCTGGGGACCCCCGGCGTAACGGCAGCGGTCACGCTCAACCCGACCGGTGTCGTCGGCTCAGAGGCAGTCGGGTCGCCTGCGGTCACGGTCTCCGCTTCCCTGTCCCCGACCGGGATCGGGACCGGTGGGGCCGTCGGGTCACCGACAATCACTGCCCCCGTGGGCATGGTCACGCTCTCCCCGGTTGGAATCCCATCCGCCGAGGCAGTCGGGTCACTGACGATCACGGCGACGGTCACGCTTTCCCCGAGCGGCATCGTCGGCTCAGAGGCAGTCGGGTCGCCTGCGGTCACGGTCTCCGCTTCCCTGTCCCCGACCGGGATCGGTACTGGGGAGGTGGTCGGGTCACCGACGATCACCTCCCCCGTGGGCACGGTCACCATCTCGCCGACTGGCATCCCATCCGCCGAGGCGGTCGGGTCACCGACGATCACGGCGACGGTCACGCTCTACCCGAGCGGAATCCCGTCAACCGAGACGGTCGGGATGCCGACTGTCACCGTCCTGGCGGTCCTCGCGCCGATTGGGATCGGCAGCGGCGAAGCGCTCGGCACCGTCACCATCACCGTCCCGTTCACCCCCGTCCGCCTCACCCTGACCGGCCGAGCCTGGACACCCACCCTCACCGGACGCGCCTACACCCCGGACACCGAGGGCAGCACCGACCCCACGCCCGCACTCACCGGGCACGCCTGGACGCCGACGCTCACGGGCACGGCATACACCCCGACCCTGACAGGAGCCCCCTCATGATGTGGGACGACGACAAGGTGAGCGCCCTCTACTACGCCGCCGTGACCAACGTAGATCCGAGCGCGGGGACCATCGTCATGGACATCGACGGCACGGCATACCCGATGGATTGGGATGGGGCGGCAACAAGCGAGACCCGCTGGGACGCGACCCGCCGCAAGGACGTCACCACCTGGTACCGCACCGCCCACACCGTGACCGCCCTCGCCGGACCATCCGTCACCCCCGGCGCTGGCATCACCGTCCTCACCGCTGGACGGCACATCTGCGAGCCGCGCATCACCATCGGTGGCACCGTCACCCCCGCCGCGCAGTTCGTCCTCGACGTGAGGGCAGCCGCGACACCCTGACCCTCCCCGCACCACCGCGCCCCCGTCGACTTCGGTCGGCGGGGGCGCTTTCGGCGTTCCTGGGGGGTCAGGCGACCGGGGCCGGGAGGGCCGACGACGCCGCGTTCGATGGGGACGACGGTGTCGTCGGGGAGCCACATCTCACGGGCGGACCGCAGGGCAGTCAGTTGCAGGGCGTATTCGGCGTAGACCGATACGGCTGGACGGGTTGCGGAGGTCTTGAGGTCGACCATCCACGGGAGTCGTTGTCCTCGCTCGAGCGGGTATGCCGATTGCTTCGACTCATCCCACCGACACAAGTCGCTGCCCCGTGGTGGGGTGGGTGTAGTAGCGGCCCTGGGCGGTGGCTTCGGCGTGGCGGGGGCTGGTCACTTCTCCTGCCCTCCGTCCCGCTTGTCGCGGGCGGCGCGGCGTTCGCCGAGTGCTGCAGCTCCGTAGAGCGCGCCGAGGATGACGGCGATGACGGCCAGGCCGAGCAGGAGGTCCCCGCCGCTCATGGTGGAGCGGTCGGCGATGAGGGTGAGGGTGCTCATGCCCCGCTCCCTTCGTAGTCGGCGATCAGCGCGAGGAGGCACGAACAGTCCTCGTGCGCGTCGTGGTGGTAGTCGATGCACCGGTCGTCGGGGCAGCCGCACCGGTCGCCCAGCCATGTGGTCGCTTCGGCCCCGAAGTAGTGCCGCCGCCATGACGCTTGGGTGATTCGGTGGTGGTGCAGCGTGACGCGAGCGGCCTCATCGAGCCCGCGGACGATGGCACTCATGCCATCCCCCACTTGGCCGCGAGGGCGGGAACGATGCCGGGGCGCGCCGCAATGTGCGCGTCGCAGAGCGCCGCGAGGGCGATCCAGCCGGGCCGGCGTCGCTCGACCTCTTGACCGCGCGCCACGGGCGGGTCGGTCTCGCCCGCGATGAGCGCAGCAAGGCCCGCTAGGGTGCGGTGCTCCCAGCAGCCGATGGTGAGGTCCCAGCCTGTCGGCGTCGGGACTAGGGTGACCTGTCCGGACGGCAAGCCGTCGATTCGGAGTCCCGCCCATGCGGCCCCGCCCAGGTCGGCCTCGCGCAGGTTGATCCCGCGCAGGTTGGCCCCGACAGCGCACGGGCGCTTGCCCTCGGATCGCGCCGAGCGGAGGTCGGCTAGGGTCATGGGAGCACTCATCGCAGTGCTCCCGCGATCTGGGCGTCCAAGAGCGCGGCAAACTCCCGAATGCTGGCCCGATCGGCCAGTCGGTCCAGCGCCGGTCGGGTTGTCATCGT
>WBZU01002980.1_pt1 | contig 11368 bp, 10 predicted proteins | sample 5204311 | NCBI WGS metagenome assembly WBZU01 (sample SAMN12344359, study PRJNA552823) | activated sludge metagenome | biome: Activated sludge suspended growth; feature: Nitrification reactor; material: Wastewater; isolation source: activated sludge from nitrification reactor of wastewater... | reverse complement strand
AATGTCACCTGACTTCGCTGCTCACCTTCAATGAATCGCCCCATGCGCAACCTCCTCGGCGGAGTTGCTTCAATCTAGGCGATACGAGGCGAGTTTTCACACAGGCTCGGCCGACACCCGTCTTCAGGCGCTGCTCTTGGTAGCGGACATCGGAGTGGCGGCGATCCGAGCCGGCTGTCGGCTCTCGAACACGGCTGCAGCCGACGCATCTCGGCCAGGAGCCGACGGTCGCGGCCGGCAGGTTGCGGGTCGGTCAGCCAGTTGCCGTGCACTGGCGGCGTTCTGGAGAAGGTTGACCTCGTGCTGCCGTCGCAGGACTTGCAGAGTGTGCCGGCGGCACCGTGTCCGGCGACGGCAGCCTGCTGATCCCGGTTGGCGGCGAAGTCGTGCACGTGTGGCGGGCCCGCTTCCGTCGCGCTCGCCGGGGGCGCAGCCTGCCCCGCGCTTAGGCGTTGTGGTGCCGGCTGCGCCAGTACGCCACGCCGAGCGCGACGGCCGCGGACACCAGCCCAACGAGGCTGATGTCGAACAGGAAGTAGAGGACGCTCTCGCGCCATTCGCCGCTGGCGAAGGTTGCGAAAGCGCCCAAGCTGATGCAGGACAGTGCCCACGCCAGCCGACGCCGCTTCGGCCCGCCCCAGCGTGACCAAGTCAGGCCCAGCAGCACCCCGAACGCGAAGGGAAACATCTCGAACAGTTCACTCACGGGCTCACCTGCGGCGTTGTTGATGGTGGTCAGGACTTGTCTTCGTCATGCATTTCGTCGCCCTCGTCGCCGCAGCAGCCGTCGATCGCCTGCGCGTTGCAGGGACCGTTGCATTTGCCGCCGCAGCAACCGCAGTGTTCCTCGTCATGGCCCTTGCCGCCGCAGCAAGCGCAACCGCCCGGGATCGTGTAGGCCATCACGTCGAGCGTTCTGACCGTGCACGACGGGTCGTCGGTGACGATCACCAGTTCGCAGGCGCGCGGGCATTTCTCGGTGGCCTTGTAGCGGATCAGCACGCTCAGGCACGACCCCGGCCGCAGCGTCGCCGGGAACGGGTTGTTGATCAGCCTCCAGTGCGGGCTCTTGCGCTTGAAGGCGACGCTCGTGACGTGCAGGTCGCACTCGCCCACGTTGCACAGCGCGATGGTGCGTTCGCCCAGGCAGCATTCCTTGACGCCGCCGATGCAGGTGGAGCCAGTCACCGCGAGCTTGCCCGAGGGCGCCTCGCCGCGCATCGCGACAATCTTCGGGCTGGCCGGATCGTCGCTCGTCACGGTGATGTTCGCCGCCTTCTCGCCGAAGCTCGTCGGCGCAAACCGGATTGGCATCGCCACCGCCGTGCCCGACGCGATCAGGATCGGATACGAGCTGACACCCGGCACGATGAACTGGCCGTCGGACGACGTGATGCCGGTCACGGAGAGCGGGCACGGGCCGCTGTTGACGAGGGTCAGTGGCAGGTCCTTGAACGAACCGACGCAGACCTTGCCCACGTTGCCCGAGTCGGCGATGACGAGGTCGAGCTCGGGCGCCGGCGCCCGGCCGGAGACTGCGATCAGGCGCGCGCCCGCCGGGTCGTTGCTGGTGATGGTCAAAGTGCCTGCCTTCGGCCCCAAGCTCGCCGGGCGGAATCGCACCGGCAGGCTGATCGCGTCCCCGGCCGCGATGACGAGCGGATACGAGACAACGCTGGGCAGTTCGAATTCGGGCGACGACGAGGCGATGCCCGTGACACGCAGCACGCAGGTGCCGCCGTTATGCAGCACCAGGTCGCGGTCGACGAAGCTGCCGCGGCATACCGCACCGAAGTCGCCGCTGTCGGCGATCGCCGTCACGAGCCGCGGCAGGCCTGGGACGCCGGTCGCTGTCAGATCCACCACTGGCGCGTTCGGATCGTTGCTCTGGATGCGGATCGTCGCCGTCTCGTTCGCGCCGCCCGAGGGCACGTAGCGGACCGTGAAGTCGACATGCTCGCCGGCCTGGATCACCAGCGGCGTACCGGGCGTGGGCAGCACGGAGAAGCTCATCGAGCCCATCAGGCGCTGCACGGCGGTGATGACGAGGTCGGCGATGCCGACGTTGAAGATTTCGAGCGTGAGGAACTGCGGCCCCTTGCAGACCTCGCCGAACTCGAGGTTGTGCTCGAGGTTAACCGCGATCGTGGGCCATCGCGGCGCGACGAACGAGAACACGCCGCGCCCGAACGTGGCCGCGCGCAGCTCGCCGCGGTGATAGACGAGCTCGAACACCGGTGCGCGCGGGAAGTGCAGGTCGTCGAGCACGCTCCAGCTGGCGCCGCCGTCGACCGAACGCAGCACGCCGAAGTCGGTTCCGGTATACAGCGCCGTGGGCGTTTCGCTGCCGTCGACCGCGATCGTGTTGAACGGAAGGTCGAGCGGCGGCGAAATGTCGGTCCAACTGCTTGCCGTCAACGACGTGCGAAAGACATGTCCGCCGGGAAAGCCGCTGAATCCGCCTAGTGCCGCGTAGATCGTCGACGGATCGTTGGGATCGAAGGCCACCCCGCCGACGAAGCGCCCGGGCAGGTTGTGAGTGATGTCGGTGAAGGTGAGCCCGCCGGCCGCGAGCGCGTCGGTCGAGACCAGGACGCGGCCCCCGACGGTGACCACGACATTGTTGCTGTCGGTCGGCGCCACGTCCACTTCGCTGGCCGTGCCGGAGATCGATACGCTGCTGGGCCACGTCGCGCCGCCGTCCAGGCTCTGCCAGAGGTTCTGGTTGCTGCTCGCGTAAACGACCCCGCTGGTGTTCGGATCGGTGGCGACCGCGGCCAGGTAGACGCCCACTTCCGCGGCCGACCAGGGCGGCGTGATGCCTGCATACGTTCCGCCGTCGTTGGTCGAGCGGAGGATCGTCGCGTTGCTACGGCCGTAGACCTGCGCTGCCAGCTGACCGTCGTACGCGGCGTCGAAGCCGTCGCCGCCCGCACCCATCTTCCAGGTCGGCGCCGCGACGCCAGCCGTGGTGACGATGCCGTTGTCCTGCAGCGCACCAACGGTGACACTGCCGCTCGCGTCGGGGCGCACGTCCAGGTTGTAGAACAGCGCCGTCTGGAGGCCACCGTCGTTGTGCGACGTGAAGTTGATGCCGGCCGCGCAGCTGAAGATGCCGCCGTCGTTGCCGCAGTAGGCCACCGACATCGGCCCCGCTTGCGGCGCGAACGCCCAGGTGTGGGTATCGGCATGCAAGCCGGTCAGGGCGACGAAGCTAGCCCCGGCATCGGTAGACCGCCCCTGCCCCAAGGTGCCCACGTAGATGATGTCGGCGACGCCGTCGCCCGGCGAGACAGGATCGACGGCGATGTGTGCGCAATAGCCGCCGTAGCTCGTGCCGATGGCACCCAGCACGGCAGTATTGGCCCGCAGCGTCCAATTGGCGCCTTGGTCGGCGCTCTGGAACAAGCCCAATGAATCGGCGGAGCCGAAAGGGAGGCCGGTGCCGATCACCATCGCATACAGCACCTGGATGCCCGCGGGATTGGCCGGCGCCGCCGGCGGCGCGAGCGCGACCACGGCCTTCCCAACGCCGGCGAATCCGCCGGTGCTGATGCTGGTGGCCACCGCGGGCGTGGCCGCGTTGAGGATCGTGGTCCAGTTGCGGCCGCCGTCGGTGGAACGTACCACCCCCGCGCCGCTGATGCCGGCATAGAGGATGCGCGCGCCCGTCGGCGAAGTCGTGTCGAGCACCAGCGAGCGCACGTCGCCGGCCGGCGCGCTGCCCTGGGTCCAGTTGAAACCACCGTCGGTGGATACGAACAGCCCGGCATTGCACGCGAGGTACAGCGTCTGACTCCCGGCCGGATCGACGATCACGACGTTGATGATCCGGTTGAAGAATATGCTCGCGTTGCTCGGCGTGGTCAGCGGATAGCTGGAGCCTAGTCGGATCCAGCTCGCACCGCCGTCGGTCGAGCGGAACAGGCCGGCCGGGGGCTGTGTCGAGTCGCCCGAGAACTGCGAGCCGTTGCGGCTGCTGGTGCCGACATAGAGCGTGTCGGCGTTGGTGGGATCGATCGCGATCGCGCCCGGTGCGCCGACGCCGAGCGAAGGCGCCCGGTCGAAGAGCGGCGTCCACGTATTGCCACCGTCGCCTGTACGCCAGACGCCGCCCCACATCGTCCCGATGAAGATGACATCCGGGTTGTTCGGATGCACGGCGATGGACGTGACCTGACCATTCGCGGTGATGGATCCTTGGTCGATCGGGCTCGGGCCGATCGGCGCCCACACTGTTCCGTTCAGGCTCATCGTGAGCCTCCCCTGGCTGGGGAATCAGCCGTTCTTGGTTGGCCCGTCGCCGGGCGGCGTGTCCACGGGTGGTGGATCCATCGAGGGTCGCGTGAGCGCACCTGGCAGCCGGTACCACTGCTCGCGTGCGAGCGCGTAGCGCTCGGGCGTCGGGGTCAGGCCGCCGGCAAAACGGCGCCTCTCGATCTCCAGGTGCTCGTCGGGGTCGTCGTAGTGTTCGCGCGGCGTATCGCTGTCGTTGCCGCCGTTGTCCCCGCCGCCGTAGTCTCCGTCTCCGCCTCGGCCGCCAGAAGCGGGCTGCTTCTTCGCCATCGCGACCCCCTTCACAAGTGCCGTCGGCGCGACACTCATGGTAGAGGTTAGTCCATCGCCGGAGGAAACTCAATGCGACATGTGGAGGGTAAATTAGGGGGTAGGGGCGAGCATGATGCGCTCGGTCGCCGCCGAGGCGCCAGCTTCTCTCACTCGGCGGGTCGGCGCCAGGCGGTGGAGGTGAGCTTTGGAGTGGACGGCGAACTCGCGGACTCGGCCATTTCCAGCCGGTCGCGAACAGCAGCTTGCCGGCATCCCGACTGGTCATTCCGGACGCCGCGTTTTTCCCGGTGCCTGGATGCAGGTCTTCGAGCATCGGAAATTGGGGGCGAGCGGTCGGGCTAGCAGGCTTTGCTTGCGAGCTGCAAGTCTCTGCTGACGCAGCCCAGGCCCATCAGCGTTGCATCGACCGCAGGGTCCAGCGGCGTGTACGGTTCCTTGCGCAGCACAGCGACCAGGCGGGCATCGGCCATGCGCTCCGGCTGGCGCCACACAGGTAGCGCATCTCGAGCAGTCCGCGCAGCGTGGCGATGAAGGGTGACGCCAGCCGCATCAACCACCACGGGAAGGCTCGGAGCTTGGGACTGGATGCGCCCTGGCGCACGGCGCTGCGCTGGATCGTCCGCGCCTTCGCGCGCGGCCGAGACCGCCGCGGCGATCCTGGCGGAGCCGCCGCCGAGGACGGCGACGGCGACGTCGTGTGCGACACACCTCTCTCCTTTGATGAATGCATCTCCATGAATTCGTGTTCGAACATTGCCCTCAGGCTGGCTGACTTCCGAAATCCAAACATCCTTGTTGACAGCAGGGTTGCGGCGCAGGCAAGATGCGTACCTCAGTGCAATCCATTACATATGTCAGATCAATCCTTACTACATAGCTAGCCAGGCCATCAGACCTGCTTACAGTGCAATCGGTTGCATCGGACGGTTCACACACTTTCAGGAGATTCATATGCCAGAACGTCGCCGCAAGTTCTACGGATGGGGTTACGAAGGAGACACGGTCTCCCGCGAGGAAACCGTCGAGTTCGAAACCGCGTGGAGCAAGCTGCTCGGCATCGACAAGTTCGAACCGGTGCCCTTCCCCACCGAAGACGACATCGAGCTGCGCGCGCCGCGCATTCAGCCGCCCGCTTCGCTCAAGTCGATCTGCACGACCGACAAATACGATCGGCTGTATCACACCTACGGCGCGGGCACGGTCGACGTCGCGCGGGCGCTGCGCAAGGAGTTCCGCAACCCGCCCGACGTCGTCGCCTATCCGAAGACCGAAGAAGACATCGTCGACCTGTTCGACTGGTGCAGCCGGCACAACCTGGCGGCCGTGCCGTACGGCGGCGGCACCAGCGTCGTCGGCGGCGTCAACCCGCCCGAGCACGACCGCTATCGCGGCGTCGTGACGATCGACCTGAAGCACCTCGACAAGGTGCTCGAAGTCGACGCGAAGTCGCAGTCGGCGCGCATCCAGGCCGGCGTGCTCGGCCCGAGCCTCGAGAAGCAGCTCAAGCCCACCGGGCTCACGATGCGCTTCTTCCTGCAGGCGTGGGAGTTCTCGTCACTCGGCGGATGGATCGCCACGCGCGCCGCGGGCCATTTCGCGACGGCCTATACGCAAATCGACGACCACGTGCAAAGCCTGAAGGTCGTCACGCCGGCGGGCAACATCGAATCACGCCGGTTCCCGGTGTCGGGCTCGGGCCCCAACCCGGACCGCCTCTTCCTCGGCTCCGAGGGCGCGCTCGGGATCATCACCGAAGCGTGGGTCCGGCTGCATCGCAAGCCGGCGTTCCGCAAGATGACGACGGTGCGTTTCGACGACTACGACAAGGCCGTCGAAGCGACCCGCCTGTTGTCGCAGTCCGGCTTGAACCCCGCCAACGCGCGCTTGATCGAGCGCGAAGAGGCGGCCTACGCCGGCTCGAGCGACGGCACCTACGACATTCTCGTGCTCGGCTTCGAGTCGGCCGATCACCGTGTCGATGTCTGGATGAACCGCGCGCTCGAAATCTGCGCCGAATGCTCTGGTAAGTGGGACCCGGAGACGCTGAACGAGAAGGCCGCGGGTTCCGACTCCGGCACCGTCAACTGGCGCAACAAGTTCCTGCGTGGCCCCTATATGCGCGAATACGCGATCGCTCGCGGCGTGATGCGCGAAACGATGGAGACCGCGGTCACGTGGGATCGGTTCGCGGCCTTGCACAAGCACGTCAAGGCCGAAACGCATCGCGCGATACGCGAAGTGACCGGCCGCAAAGGCTCCGTCACCTGCCGCTTCACGCACCTCTACCCGGACGGCCCGGCGCCGTACTTCACGTGGTTTGCCTATGGCGACAAGTCGCGCATTCCCGAGCAGTTCATGGCGATCAAGCGCATCGCCGAACAGGCGATGGTCGATGCGGGCGGCACGGTGACGCACCACCACGCGCTCGGCCGCGACCATCGGCCCTGGTACGACAAGGAACGGCCGGAACTCTTCTGCACCGCGATGAAGGCAGCGAAGGCGGCCTTCGATCCGAAGCAGATCCTGAACCCCGGCGTGCTGTTCGATCCGAGCTGATCGAGCGACACCAAAGACAGAAAGCGCACCATGGCAGGACCCTTGTCCGGTATCAAGGTACTCGACCTCAGTCGCATCCTGGCGGGGCCGTGGAGCACGCAGTTGCTCTCCGACCTTGGCGCGGACGTGATGAAGGTCGAACGTCCCGAAGTCGGGGACGACACGCGCGGCTGGGGACCTCCGTTTCTGACGCGCGCCGACGGCACGCCGACGGCCGAATCGGCGTACTTCCTTTCCGCGAATCGGGGCAAGCGGTCGATCACCGTCGACATCAGCGCGCCCGAAGGCCAGGACATCATTCGCGAGCTGGCGAAGACCGCCGACGTGTTCGTCGAGAACTACAAGCTCGGCGACATGAAGCGCTACGGGCTCGATCACCGCGCGCTCTCCGAGATCAACCCGCGCCTCGTCTACTGCTCGATCACCGGATTCGGGCAGACCGGTCCCTACCGCAACCGCGCGGGCTACGACTTCGTGATCCAGGCGATGGGTGGGCTGATGAGCATCACCGGCCCGAGCGACGACGAACCCGGCGGCGGAGCGCAGAAGTGCGGCGTGCCGATTTCCGACCTGATGACCGGCATGTACGCATCGGTCGCGATCGTCAGCGCGTTGTTCGAGCGCGCCAGCAGCGGCAAGGGTCAGTACATCGACATGAGCCTGCTCGACACGCAGGTCGCATGGCTCGCGAACCAGGCCTCGAACTACCTGGTCTCGGGCAAGGCGCCGCAGCGCTGGGGCAACGCGCATCCCAATCTCGCGCCGTACCAATCGTTTGCGAGCAGCGACGGCGAGCTGATCGTCGCCGTGGGCAACGACCGTCAATACGGCGCGCTGTGCCGCACGCTCGGCGTCGAGCACCTCGCCACCGACGAGCGCTACGCGACGAACGCGCAGCGGCTGAACAACCGTGCCTCGCTGATCGCCACATTGGCCGAAGTCTTCATCCGCCGCACCAAGGGCGAGTGGATGACCGAGCTCGAAAGCGCTGGCGTGCCGTGCGGCCCGATCCAGACGATCCCCGAAGCGTTGGCCGACGTGCAGGTGCGCGAGCGCGGCATGGTGTTCTCGCTGCCGCATTCGAGCGGCGCGACGGCGCCGCAGGTCGCCAACCCGATCAAGTTCTCGAGAAGCAGCATCGACTATCGGCGCGCGCCTCCGGCCCTCGGAGAGCACACCGAAGAAATTCTGGCAGCACAGCTCGGCTGGTCGGCTGCGCAGATCTCGGCCTCGAGGGAAAAGGGAACGATTTGAGGCCACGTTCTATCCAGTTCCCCAGGCAGTACCCATCTATGGCAGGAGACTTGCAATGACCCGATATCTACGTCACTTCGCGACATCGCTGATGCTCATCGGCGCGCTGTGCGCCAGCCACGCCGCCGTCGGCAAGGAGTGGCCTGAAAAACAGGTTCGCATCGTTTTACCGTACCCGCCCGGAGGCGCATCGGACGTCACCGCCCGGCTGCTCGGCAACAAGATGGGGCAGGCTTGGGGAGAGACGGTCGTCGTCGACAACAAGCCCGGCGCGAACGGCATCATCGCCAACGAAGCCGTCGCGAAATCAGCGGCCGACGGCTACACGATCCTGATGGCCAATCTGGGGCCGAACGGCATCAATCCGGCGGTCTATTCCAAGCTTCCCTACGACACGGTGAAGGACTTCGCGCCCGTCATCCTCACGACGACCGTGCCGCTGGTGATCGTGACCTCGGCCGATTCCCCGTACAAGACACTCGCACAACTGATCGCCGCGGCGACAGAAAAGCCCGGGCAGGTCAACTTCGGTTCGGCGGGCAATGGGGCCGGCAGCCACCTCGCCGGTGAGCTGCTCGCTTCGATGACGGGCGTCAAGTTGACGCACGTGCCCTACAAGGGCGACGCGCCATCGCTCACCGACCTGATGGGAGGCCAGATCCAGATGGCGCTGCCCACAGCGCTAGCCGGCGTGCCGCATGTCAAGAGCGGAAAACTGCGTGCGCTCGCCGTCACGAGCAAGAAGCGCATCACATCGCTGCCCGACGTCCCCACGGTCGACGAGGCGCTCGGCATCAGCGGCTATGAAGCCGTGTCGTGGGGCGGCTTCATGGTGCCCAGCGGCACCCCGCCCGCAGTGATCGCCAAGATCAATGCCGAAACCAACAAGGCGCTGCAAATGCCCGAAGTCAGCGAGAAGCTGATCGCACAAGGCGCAGACATCGTCGGTGGCACGCCGGAAGCGTTCGGCACCTTCCTGAAAGCCGAACTCGTCAAATGGAAGAAGGTGGCCGACGCCGCGAAGGTGCGGCTCGACTGACGCAGCGCGCATTGCGATATCGTTTGCGCCATGGCCAATGTGAAGCATGTCGCAGCACTTGCAGGTGTCTCCTCTGCAACGGTATCGCGCGCGCTGTCATCACCCGAGCGGCTGCGTCCGGAAACGTTGAAGCGTGTCGAGGAAGCCATTGCGCTCCTCGACTACATGCCGCTCGAGTCGGCACGCGCGCTGCGCTCCGGCCGCACGCGCACCGTCGGCATCATCGCGCCGACACTGATGAACGAGCTGTACGCGAAGGCGGTCGACACGCTGGAGCGGCAGCTCGAATCGCTCGACTACACGGTGCTGCTGACCTGCCACCGCGACAACGCCGAGACCGAGCTGCAGTGCGCGAAGACGCTGCTCGGGCGCGGGGTCGAAGCGCTCGCGATGATCGGCTCGCAGCACCACCCGGAACTCTTTCCCCTGATCCGCAAGCAGAACGTTCCGTATGTGCTGATGTGGACCACCGACATGGGCGACAAGCATCCGACGGTCGGCTACGACAACCGGCTCGCGATGCGCCGCTTGACCGCGCACCTCGTCGGCCTCGGTCATCGCGAGTTCGCGGTGCTGCCGGGCCCGCTGGCGATCCATCGGTTATCGGCGCAACGCCTGGAAGGTGTGAAGGACGTGTTGCTCGAAGCGGGCATCGGATTGCGGCAAGAACGCATCCTGCCGACACCCTATGACGTGAGCGCGGTGCGCAAGGCCACGCGCGAATGCATGAGCCGCGAAGACCGACCCACCGCGCTGATGTGCAACAACGACTTCATCGCCGCAGCCGCCATCGCGGAATGTCACGCCATCGGGTTGTCGGTGCCGGGCGATGTGTCGGTGACCGGTTTCGGTGACTGGCAGATGGCCGAGTTGATCAGCCCGACACTGACCACCGTTCGCTCGAACGCCGCGCTGATCGGCGAATTGAGCGCGAACATCCTGATTGCGCAGATCGACGGCACCGGCGACCACCAGACGCTGCGCAGCGAGTTCGAGGCCGAACTGATCGTCCGCCAGAGCACGGAGAATCCGCCGTCACGCTCACGCGCTGGGGTGCGTTAACGCATCGGAATCATTCATACCGCCGAGAAGCGCGCTGCCAGCCGCTGCTTGCGGAACGCCTCCACGACGAAATCCACGAACGCGCGGGTCTTGGCCGGCAACAAACGCTGGCCCGCGAAGTAGAGCATCAACAGCGAGTCCGTGCCCTTCGGCGGTGGCGGGCTGTACGTGATGACCAAGGCCGCAGTGGCCGGTCTCACCAAGGCCTTCGCGCGCGACCTCGGCCCGCGCGGCATCACGATCAACAGCGTGATACCGGGCCCGACCGACACCGACATGAATCCCGCCAGCGGCGAGTTCGCGAAGCAGGCGCGAAGCTACGTCGCGCTGCAGCGGTACGCGAGCGCCGACGAGATCGCCGACTTCGTCGCCTACCTCGAGCGCCTCGCCGGCGTTGGCAAACGATTTTCCGTCAACGACGGCCGCGACCACTCGAATCCCGTCGAGCATGCGTAGGTCAAACGCAGTCATGCATGACCTTCAGTCATCAATCAAATTCCTCTCATGCACACGCTGTGCAGTGTGTGCGCGGATTTGCGCATCAGCTCGATCGTCGACGTGCCGAACTGGGTGGTGTCGTTCTACTTTCCCAGAGTCGTCCTCGAGTAGCCATTGCTGGGCTGAGACTCGTCGCCGCGATCCTGGAGATGCCAATTAGCAGGTGCCTCCCCGGACCCCCAAGCGGCACCATCAACTTGCTCGACATTCTCCCGTCCAACGGCAGCTTATGGGCGGCGAACTCTGAGACTTGTACTTCGGGTCTGGGTCGGTTCCGGCCAGCCAACTTGACGAACAGGCCGCCATAGACCGGTCATTGGCCTCCGGCCCGATGCACGCCGGGGCGCAAGTACCGTCAGTTCGAAGCAAACTCGTCGCCCAAGATCGCGG
>WBZU01001853.1_pt2 | contig 11368 bp, 6 predicted proteins | sample 5204311 | NCBI WGS metagenome assembly WBZU01 (sample SAMN12344359, study PRJNA552823) | activated sludge metagenome | biome: Activated sludge suspended growth; feature: Nitrification reactor; material: Wastewater; isolation source: activated sludge from nitrification reactor of wastewater treatment... | reverse complement strand
ACGTTTGGAGGATTAGGTGCCGGTGCCGGTGGCAACGTTAACGGCATTAGCATCGGCGGACTCGGTATTGGCGCCGGCGGTGACCTTACCGGTATTAGCGTGGGTGGCCTAGGCGTGGGAGCGGGAGAGAATGTGAAGGGCTTTTCATTTGGCGGACTCGGTATGGGTGCCGGAGAGAACATCACTGGCGTGAGTATTGGCGGACTCGGCGTGGGTGCCGGAAAAAATATATCAGGAATATCAATCAGTGTATTGGCGATCGGTAGTGGGGAGAGCCTGAATGGGATTGCGGTAGCCGGACTTGCTACCGGAAGTCCGGTGATCAGGGCTTTGGCCATCGCCCCCTTTGTAGGTGGCAAGGACCTTAAAGGAATATTTATTGCGCCGCTTTCGTTGCAAATGGGTAGCAAGGAAATGGATGAAGAAACCGTGACCATGAAGGGTATCTCGGTCAGTGCCTTCAATAAGGTACGTGGTCATCAGCGCGGTCTCACCATTGGAGTATTCAATTATGCCTCAAGGCAGCACGGGCTTCAACTGGGTATTTTGAACTACGTGAAGGATAATCCGAGAGGATTGCGCTGGCTGCCGGTATTTAATATGCATTTCGGTAAGAAGGCAAATGAGGAAAAGGGCGGATAATTTATTTCAGGCTCATCAAAAGTTCACCAGCGCTTCGCTACGGTAAACCTGGACTGCTGAGCTAATGGATGGGTTGGGGAAGGAACAAAAAAAGAGTCTCAACTTTCGAAGAGACTCTCTTTCTTAAGTGGAGAATAACGGATTCGAACCGATGACCTCCTCCATGCCATGGAGGCGCTCTAGCCAGCTGAGCTAATCCCCCGAAGTCGCTAACCCGGTCTTTTCCGGGTCATTTTGCGGAGTGCAAATATATTTCAAAATGTCTAACCGGCAAACGTCGCCGCCAAGTGGTAGCCCGTATTGTTGATTCTAAACCTGTATTACTGCGCCCGGGTGCCTTTGAGCGGGAAGGATCCAAACTGGCCCATAGTCATATTTCCGGTCATGGTATCGCCTTCCACGATGGCCTTGATGCTGAGGGTGGCTGCATTTCCACCGAAGTTCACCTCGTACGTGCAATTCAATTCATTGCCGGTAACAGTAACGGTCTTCAATGGTGTCTCGCGGTTGTTGCGTGAGCTGATGATTGTGCCGCTGTAGTTCTCGCCATCTTTTATAATGATAAGGGTGCCACCACCGCCCTGGGGCGACTCTATGGTATAGCTCCACCGTCCTTCAGCCTTGACCACAGCAGCCGGATCAGCAGCCTTGGTCACAACAGGGTTAGTTACAGCAGTTGTGGTGGGCCGGAAGCCGCCACCCCCGGTGCCACCGGCGCGCTGTCCACCGCCACCGCCCATGGCAGGTTGTTCGCCGCCACCCCCTGCACCACCACCATCACCACCTTCTTTCATGTCGTCGTTCTCAACAGACTTCTTACGACGGCGTGGGGCATCGAAACTCATTTTGCCGATGCGGTAACTGAACGTGACTTTGAAGCTCATGAGGTGCATCTCATTCACACTCTGCTGTGAAATGATGGGCGACTCCAGGCTGGAACGAACTTTCATGGCTGGCGTAAAGAACTGATCTACACCAAGACCAACACTTCCTTTCTTGTTGGCAAAGTCTTTTTTGATGCTCATGCTGTACATATAGAACGTGCCCTGAAAGCCCTGCAACTGTACCTGTCGGCCGCGGTAGAAGCTGAAGAACTGGAGCCCGTAACCATTCTTGATGGTGTAATTACCAAAGAAACGGAAGCTGGCCACCCAGCCCTGGTTCGCAGCATTGTACAACGGATTGGGATCATTGTTGTTCAATACCGCGTAGTACACATCCGAACCACCGTTCAGGGTAAGCTTGCTGGCGATGTTCACGCCGGCGAACACACTCCCTCCGTAAGCGTTCTCGCTTCCGATGTTGCGGTAGGTGGTGCGAATGGTGTCCGGATCAGTAGGCACATTGCCGATCACATCGCGTACGCTTTGAATGGCATTGTTGGTATTGCGCACAAAGGTGGAGAAGTTCAGGCTGGTGGACTTCACGAAAGTGCTGTAGGACAACTCATAGTTGTTTGTGTATTCAGGTCCGAGGCTCGGGTTACCGATACTCATGGAGTATGGATTGGAGGCCTGAATATTGGGATTCAGAAACTGAATCGAAGGCCGCTGTATCCTGCGGTTGTATGCGATTTTTAAGGTGCCACCGCTGGTTAACTTCTTGGAGAAGTTAATACTCGGCACCAGCACACCGTAAGAGGGTATTACCACGGACCCTTTTTCTGTAGCGAAATTGGCGTTGATGGTGGTATACTCATAGCGTGTGCCAGCCTTGAGGCTGTAGCCTGATTTTAGTGCCAGCGTGTAGGAGAGATATCCAGCTGTGATGTTCTGGTTATAACTGAAGATGTTGGCCAGGTTACTGTTGGCCGTGGGAACAAAATCACCCGTTGCCCCCACCGCATTGAAGTACTTATAATCACTATTCACCCTGCGGTTGATGTTCTTGCCACCAAATTCGAGAATTTGGGTTGTGCCAATCGGGGTTTGATAGTCGGCTTGAACCGTAAACTCTTCGTTGTAGCTCCGGTTCTCATTCTTCAGTCGACTGAGAATGCTCAGATCCGATTCATTGAGAATGGAGTTTACAAAATCATTGGTGCGGTTGTTCCGGCTGTACAAGGTGAGAACGTTAAATTCCTGCTGCGGCTTTTTGTATGTGTGGGTAAAATTCAGGCTGGCGTCAACCGTTCCGGATTGGTCGGTGGTATTGACATTCCGCAAGCTGCTGCTGGTAAGGAATCCGCCCTGATAGATCTGACTGGTCAGGTTGTCCTGGTAGTTGTTGCCGCCCCGCGTGCCATATTTTACCGATGCAGTAAGAGAATTGTTTTTGTCGATGTCATAGTCCCAGCCAAAGGTGGTGTTGCCAAACAAATTCTGGCTGCGTGTGTCTGCCTGTTGCATCGTATTGGTCTCCTGCGTTCCACCGCCCGGCAGGGTAGAGGTTGTGGTTTGGTTGTTGTTGAACTTTCCGGTGATGTTATATCCCGCCCGGCCAAAGCCACCCAGGGAGAATCCCATTTTGCCCTTGCGATAACTTCCATTCAAGCCCAGGTTGGTGCCCCGGTAGCCGGACGAGCCGTCCACGTTAAGGGTCAGGCCTTGGAGGTTGTTCTTCTTGGTAATGATATTGATAATACCGGCGGAACCTTCGGCATCGTACTTCGCGGAAGGTGAGGTGATTACTTCCACGGTCTTGATCTGGTCAGCCGGAATTTGCTTCAATGCGTCTGCCACACTGCTCGCCGCGATGGTGGAAGGCTTGTTGTTGATAAGTACCTTGATATTCTGGTTGCCGCGCAGCGACACGTTGCCATCCATGTCCACCGACAGCATGGGTACCCGCTTCAGGACATCCGTAGCGTCACCGCCTTTGCTGGTTTGATCGTTCTCGGCATTGTATACCGTTCGGTCGACCTTCTCTTCCACCAGCACCCTTTGGCCTTCTACCGTCACCGCCTCCAGTTCCTTGCTGGAGGTACTCATTTTCAACGAGCCCAACTCAACGCTGGTTTTCTTATCGCTGATCACCACACTGGGAACCACGATGTTTTCATATCCAATAAAGGAAATGATAATCTGGTATGTACCATTGGGGACCTTCGTGATGGAAAATTTGCCTTTTTCATCACAAATGGAGCCGTTGATCGGCTTGGTGGTATTGGGCAGCACCAAAGCAACGGTTGCAAATTCAACCGGTGCCTGGTTGGACGCATCGATCACCGTGCCTGAAATTTTTCCATTGGCCTTCGCGCCGGTTTGGGCCAATGCAACGGAAGAAATCAACCCCGAGAAAATCAACAAGACAATACCTAGTTTCTTCATGTTATTCGATTGGAAAATCTATCAATTACTCACTTTCGTTAGACAACCCGGGCCGGACTTCTATTCCGACGTTCAGTAAATCTTTTTACAAGTTCTTAAACCGATAATCGGCCTTGAGGTTAGCCCGTACACACAGACTATTGACCGCTTACCACGATACCGGCTCCAAAAATTGGACCGCAAAGGTAATCTAAAGCCGTAAATCGACCTGTTGAATTTTGTGAACGGCAGGAAAACGGCCTGAGAGAATAGGCCGAAAGGCGTATGATTGATCCGGTATTATCGGATCACTTCAAAAGGATTACCGTCCACCGCCCGGGCAGTGCTTCCTGAGGTACTCCGTGTACAAGGTGCTCAGGTGTTTGCGGGTTCCTTCTCCTTCAAAGATGCCGTGGCTTCTGTTGGGGTAGGCCATGAGCTGAAACTGCTTATTATGCTTGATAAGTTCGTTGACCAGCATTTCGGCATTGTTGTAGTGTACATTGTCGTCGCCCGTGCCGTGTATGTACAGCAAATTGCCTTTGAGATTTTTGGCATGGGTGACCGGCGAACCATCGAGAATATCCTGCAGGTTTTCCTGCGGCAAGCCCATATACCTTTCCTGATAGATGTTGTCATAGGTCAGCTGATTGGCAACAGCGGCGATGGCAATACCGGTCTGGTAAATGTCGGGATATTGAAACAGCAGATTCAGGGTAGTTGAACCGCCGCCGCTCCAACCCCATACCGCAATGCGATCCTTATCCACAAATGGCATTTTGAGCACTTCTTTGGCGCCCATGGCCTGATCCCGGATGTTGATTCTGCCGATTTGGCGATAGATGCTCTTGCGCCAGGCGCGTCCTTTCGGGCCGGGGGTGCCACGGCCATCCAATGACATGTAGACATATCCTTCCTCCGCCATGTTGCCATCGAACATACGGTTCATACCAATGCCCCAGCGATCGACGACCGTTTGAGATGCCGGTTCGGTGTAAACTTCGAATACCACCGGATATTTTTTGGAGGGATCAAAGTTGTTGGGTTTCACCATCCAGCCGTCAAGGGTCACACCATCTGTCGTGGTGACCTGAAAGAACTCTACTTTTTTCTCGACTTGAGCTTTACTCAAACGTGCCTGAATGCTTTCTTCCGGCTTCAGGGCTTTGTGGTCCTTCATCTGAACCCATTCCATCAGCGGTCGTGTAAACGAATTCGAGAAGGTGTGAATGGCGTATTGACCTGTTGGAGATACATCATATCCATGACGGCCGTTCAAGCCGGCTGGCGTTATGCGTTCGGGTTTGCCTTTGCCGTCAAGGCGGGTTTTGTAGAGGTACGACTGGGTGGCATTGTCCGGAGAAGCCATGAAATAGATCGTGTTCGTCTTTTCATCGGCCGCCAGGAAATCGATTACATCAAAGTTTCCGGTTGTAATAAGTTTTTCTTTGCCATCAACACCGATCCGGTACAGGTTGGTCCATCCATCCTTCTCGCTCATCCACAGGAACTCTTTCTTGCTGTTCAGCCACACAAACGGGTGGCGGAAGTCTACATCGCGGCTGCTTCCGACGAAGGAGAACAATTCAATCCAGGCGGTGTCCTGTTCGCGGTAAATTTCTTTGGCATCGCCGGTGTGTATGTCGCACGCATAAATCCGGCTTTCATTTTGTTTGCGATTTAGTTGTTGCACGAAAACCTCGTTTGCCGAATGCCATTCCAGTCGGGGTAAATAGTTCTGTTGCGGATCGCCGGGAATCTTTAGCCAGGTTGTTTCACCGGTGGCAATGGATAAAATGCCGATTCGTGTGGGAGAGGGAGGTTGACCAATGGTAGGGTACTCTACCGGCACAATGTGTGAGTAGGCCGAATCGGTGGTATTGATCATATAGTAGTCGCGAATCTTATTGGCATCGACCTGCCAATAGGAAATATGTTGTCCGTCAGGGCTCCATTGAAAGCCATCACGACAGGACAGTTCTTCTTCATACACCCAATCGAAAGTGCCATTGAATAGCTTGCGCCCATGACCGGCAGTGAGTGCTTTTACTTCACCGGTGGCCAGTGTCTCCAGATAAAGATTCTGTTCGCTGACGTAGGCGACACGTGAGCCATCGGGGGAGAACTTGGCAAACATCAATGATGAGGCTGGTCTTCCGTTGCCAAGACGCTTGAGTTTTTTGGTAGGCAGGTCAATTACCCAATAATCACCTTTGGAATTGAGTCGCCACACACGGACCGTATTGGTGAATATCAGTACTTTTTGCTGGTCTTCTGAGAAAACGAAATGATCTACCTTCAGCGGGTTTGTTTGTCCGGCAGGAGTAAGATCAGCTTTCGACAATATGGTTGTCGATGACGCTGCCGGCAAAGCGATCTGCACCAATTCACCGTCTTTTGTCGTGAAATACCCGTTGCCATCCCGTGTCCAGCGAACAGTTCCCTGGGCCAGGGAAGAGAGTGTCGTGGCTACGAGTAACAGCACGAAGAGCAGGGGTTTTATTTGGCGGTTCATCATGGCAGCATTAGTTTATTTGGTGTGCAGGCTGCAAAGTAAGAATTAGGACAGGATTTCATCAAGCGGGGGCCGTATGGACTTTAAACCGTACCTTTGCGGCCTTAACTATTATTATCCATTAATGAAATCATTTGAAGACCTGGGTTTATCGCCCGGATTAATCCAGTCGGTGCAGTTGCTCGGCTTTGAGACACCTACCCCGATTCAGGAACAGGCGATTCCGGTCCTTCTGAAGGGTACGGGCGACTTTGTAGGGCTGGCCCAAACGGGCACCGGAAAGACAGCAGCTTTTGGCCTTCCGCTTCTCGACCTGATCGACGACCAGAGCAAGTCCACACAAGCCCTTGTGTTGGCCCCCACCCGCGAATTGGGTATGCAGATCACCAGCGATCTGGAGACCTTTACAGAGAAATTCAAGCACTTTAATATTGTCGCCGTTTACGGTGGAGCCAGCATCAGTGAGCAAATACGCAAAGTGAAGCGGGGCGCACAGGTCATTGTTGCCACACCGGGTCGTCTGATCGACCTGATCGACCGCAAAGCCATCAACCTGAGTACCGTACGTTTTGTCATTCTTGACGAGGCTGATGAGATGCTCAACATGGGCTTCAAGGAAGATATCGACAATATTCTCTCACATACGCCTTCGGAGAAAAAAACCTGGTTGTTTTCGGCCACCATGCCGCGTGAAGTAAGGGCCATCATGAAGAACTACATGACGGATCCGTTTGAACTGTCGGTGGGTGAACGCCATACCGGCAACGTCAACATTGAGCACCGTTTTGTATTGGTGCAGGAGCGCGACAAATACCTGGCGCTCAAACGCATCCTGGATTTTAACCCTGAAATTTTTGGATTGATATTTTGCCGCACGCGTATTGACACACAACGCGTGGCCGAAATGCTGATCAAAGACGGATACAATGCCGATTCGTTGCATGGTGACCTCACCCAGCAACAACGCGACCGCGTGATGATGAAGTTCAGGGATCGTGCCCTGCAGATTCTGGTGGCCACTGATGTGGCGGCCCGGGGTATTGACGTGGAAGACATCACCCACGTGATTCACCTCAACATGCCGGATGAGATGGAGTTTTATACACACCGCAGCGGACGTACAGCACGCGCCGGCAAAAAAGGAATCTCTATTGCTCTGGTGAGCCGCAATGAAGTGGGCAGGGTGAAGCAGGTCGAGAAGGCCATGAAGATCCCGATGAAGAAGATGAAGGTACCTACCGGTGCAGAAGTATGCCAGAAGCAATTGCTGGCGTTGATGCACAAGGTGCGGGAAGTGAAAGTGAATGAAGAGGAGATGGAGGCCCTGTTGCCGGCGGTATATGAAGAACTGTCTGCGCTCACCAAGCAGGAATTGATCAAGCGATTTGCCTCCCTGGAATTCAATCGCTTTCTGGACTACTATCGCAATGCCCCGGATCTCAATGTCGAAGGTCCCCGCGACAACGGCGGACGTGAAGAGCGCTACCCCAGCGGGACCCGTTTCTTCATCAACGTCGGCAAAATGGATGGACTGGACAAGTCAGGGATCCTGGAATTTATTGACGAATACACGGGCCTGGAGAAGCGCGATATTGGTCAGATCAACCTGAAGGGTGCTTACTCTTTCTTTGAAGTGCAGAAGCAGAATGTGGACCGCGTGGTGAATGGCTTTCAGAATATTGAATGGCAGGGCCGACAGGTGCGGGTAGAAATTACCGACAGCAAGGCTGCCGACGGTGGTGAACGTCCTGAAGGACCACGTCGGGATGATGGTCCGCGTGCCAAGAAGCGTGTTTATCCGGATAAGAAGTTTGTGGGGAACGGCAAGAAGAAGTTTCAGAAGAAGTGGCGCTAGTCCACGATTGCACTGACCTGAATCTGCTGATCATTTTCATAACGACCCCCGGGCCTTGCCTTTGGGCGCGTTGAAAATTGATATGAATGGTACACGGCCACCCCGGGTGTGTTGTATACCGGCCATATTTTTGTAATTTTTCCCCTTGTTATTGGACCCCCCTCCATGGCTAAACTGAAGAATATAATTAAGCAACTTTCCGAGAAGGATTTCACAGCCATCTACGACTCCCTGATCAATGGCAATGCTGAAAAATCAGCCTACCTGCTCAAGGCGATGCGCGAGCGTCAGCTGTCAGAAAATAAGGTAATGGTAGAGCTGGAAATCAACGCGAATGCCTACTACACCATGCGCTCGCGGCTCAGCCAGAAGATTGAAGAGTACCTGGTGCAGCAAATGGAAAGTCCGCGCACAGATCTCCTGCGCAAAGTGGCGAATATCAACGAGGTGTTTTTTACCAAGAAAAAGACGATCGCCATCGCGATGCTGCGAAAACTCGAGAAGGAGTTAATGGAGGCTGACCTGGTCGGTGAATTGCCCACCATCTACAAGTTGCTCAAGAAACTCCACATCCATACCCCCGATTATTTTCAATATTCCCAGATGTACAACCGCCATGTGGCGTACACGCTGGCGGTGGACAAGGCTGAAGATGTGCTGGCCGACTACTTCAAGAAGTACGGCAATTACTTTCTCACGGGCGATGCCACGGAGAAACTCAGCCTCGAACTGCTGACCAAAGAGATGCACAGTATCTCCAACCTGTATGAATCGCACCGGTTGTATGTATACAAAAGTTGCATTATCGTCTTCCATCGCCTGTTCGTTGAGAAAGAAGAAAACCTTCAACAAGACGAAGAATCCATTGAGGACATCTTTAAGCGGGTACAGGATATTTTCAGTACCTACAACATGGACCCGGTGTACTACCACCTGAACCTGTTATTTGAATTCCTGAAGCTGGAATACTATAACCATTACAAAGTTTACCGACAAGCTGAGCGTTATTTTGAAGAAGTCAACGACGCCGCGTCCAACCTGTTGATTAACTACCCGTACTACACCTTTGCCGTGCAGTTTCTGATCTCCAAGTTTGAGCGCGCCTTGCGCCTGGGCACCGAAACGGAACTTTACGAAGAGCAGGAGGAGTTATTTGCTGACTATGAACCAGACACCAACAACGTGCCCCAACACGTGGTGTATACCATCTACCGTGCCCTGTGTTCGTATTACACCGGTCGATATGAAGAGACGGCCAAATTGCTGAATGCCCTGATCAACGACGTAAGCCTGAAGAAATATCCGCAGGCGCAAATGGAGGTTAAGGCCCTGCTGTGTCTGCAATACTGTATGCTCAAGGATATTGAATTATATAATCAGTTGTCCAACAGCGTGCAACGCAACATACGGATGATCGGTAAAGATGCCTGCGAAAACGTCCTGACATTTTTAAAGATCCTGAAGATAGCGGTAAGCGAGGCGAAGAAGGAGAAGCACAAGAAAATTTCCGCGCTGATCCCTAAGTTCCAATCCATGTCCGTAGGTTATTTCGCACCAACGTCATTCATTCGCATGGATGAGCAGTTCGTTCAACGGCTGATTGCCCTTGAAATCCAGGGGGATGGTTCCGAATCTGATGACTAGATATTGAGGCCTACGATGCTTTCGTAGGTAAGCGGCTTGTTCAGGTACAGCTTCACGTTAATGTACTTCTTTGACCGGTTGAAATCCTGTGGATTGATGGAAGAGGTAAGCATCACGATGCGGCACTTCTTCTTGGTAGCGAGCGAAAGCTTTTCAAACTCATCCAGAAACTGAAAGCCGTCCATCAACGGCATGTCAATATCCAGGAAGATAATATCAGGCAACACCTGATCAGCCAGGTCCAATTTCTCCAGATTGCGCAAAAACTCTATGGCACTCTTCGCTCCGGTATGGGTGTAAATATGTTGCGCAATTTCGGCCGATTCGATCATCTTCTGATTGATGAGATTATCAATCTCATTGTCATCAATCAGCATGACGGACCGGTATTTCTTGTCTTTCATAACTTCAGTTCCAGGGTATAAATTTAGCGGACTGGTACCGAAATACAAGCAGTCCGGGCGTCAATCGGGGTTTGGGGCAAAGTGTCAAATATCAAACTTAATTCCCTGAGCCAGTGGCAGATTGCTTCCATAGTTGATGGTGTTGGTCTGCCGCCGCATATAAATTTTCCAGGCATCTGAGCCAGATTCACGACCGCCGCCGGTTTCCTTTTCGCCACCAAAGGCACCGCCAATTTCAGCGCCGGATGTGCCAATGTTGACGTTGGCAATGCCGCAATCGCTGCCGGCAACGGAAAGGAACTGTTCCATTTCCTGTAGCCGTGTTGTCATGATGGCAGAAGAGAGTCCCTGCTTCACCCCATTCTGTAGGGCGATGGCTTCGTCCAGCGTTTTATAGGAAATCAGGTAGAGGATGGGAGCAAATGTCTCTTCCTGCACAATGTCGAATTCATTCTTTACTTCGGCGATGGCAGGTTTTACATAGCAACCGGACTCATACCCGGCACCCTGGAGCACGCCGCCCTCCACCAGCATCTTGCCACCCTCGGCTTTGATCTTTCCGAGTGCATCCAGATACAGTTTCACGGCCTGCTTGTCGATCAGCGGACCAACGTGGTTTTGCGGATCCAGGGGATTGCCAATGCGCAATTGACCATATGCTTTCTTTAAACGCTCTTTGAATGCCTTGTAGATTTTCTCATGGATGATCAACCTGCGGGTAGAAGTACAACGTTGACCGGCAGTACCCACGGCACCAAATACGGCACCGCGCAGCGCAATCTCCTGATCGGCGTGTTCTGAGATAATGATGGCGTTGTTGCCTCCCAACTCGAGCAAGGGCCTGCCCAGCCGCTCGCTTACGGTACGCGCTACGGCTTTACCCATGCGGATGGACCCTGTGGCGGATACCAGGGGAATCAATGGTGAGGCACACAACCATTGTCCTACTTTGGCGTCACCATTGACAATGCATGACACACCTTCCGGCACATTGTTCTTTACAAATACGGTGGCGATGATTTGCTGGCAGGCCACACTGCACAAGGGCGTCTTTTCTGAA
>WBZU01001198.1_pt2 | contig 11368 bp, 4 predicted proteins | sample 5204311 | NCBI WGS metagenome assembly WBZU01 (sample SAMN12344359, study PRJNA552823) | activated sludge metagenome | biome: Activated sludge suspended growth; feature: Nitrification reactor; material: Wastewater; isolation source: activated sludge from nitrification reactor of wastewater treatment... | reverse complement strand
ACGCGCCGGATGCCTATTGAGGCCTCCAAGCGAGCCTGCAGAGCCCTCGACCTACGACTCGCCCCGTGGCGAACACGATGCCTCTGTTCCCACCACCCCGTTTACCCGCAACAGCCGACTTTGGCCCTCCTGCCTGACCCGAATCGCTTTCAGTCTCGCGATCACCCTTCTCGGAACCTCGACATAGGGCTGACTTGACTCACCAGATCGAAGCCTTCGTCAGTGCTGAAAAACCGCGCAATCGTTCGCCGCGAGCCGCTGCGCGAAGATGATCGCGCGCGGCCAAGGCAGCGATTCGGACTCGGGGCCTACTCCGCCCGGGATGTGCTGGTGAAGTCCATTTTGCCACCCGCGGTCTTTCCTTCCAGACTCTGCCAGGTGGCGCTGAGATCGGCAAACGTCCCGGCCGGCAGCGGCATGCCACTGGCGAGTGGAACGTCGTTCAGAGTGGCGCTCCAGAGGTGGGATGCGTAATCGAGCCGGAATTCAATGTGGTAAGGTTCGTTCGCGACGAAATGCTGCCCGGTGGCGGTTGAGGTGCCATCTTGAGCGCCCAGAGAGATGCTGTTATCACGGGTATCAAACAGCACGGAGAAAGCGGCCGCACCGTCGGTGTTAAACGCACTGATCGCGTAGCGCTCATCGCCATCCGACCCAGGATGAATGGTGAAGCGCGTCGAGGCAACAATCGTGCCGCCTTCCGCTTCACCATCCACTGAAGCTGGCGTCGCCAAGGCGGCTTCCGTCACTACGGCAGCCGCAGAATCAGGCGCACCCACTGTCGCGCTGGCATCCGCCACGGGAGCCGTGGCACCGAGGAAGCTGATGCGGAACTGATAGTTGCCTTTGTCCTTCCAAATCGACGTGCTGTTGGGATTACCATCGCCATCGAGCATGAACCAGACCTCCTCGGTGCCAGTAAACTGCCAGTCGATCCGTGCTGTGTGACCATTCGGCGAGTATTCCTGATTGGCTGTGATTGCCGTGAAGGTGTTGAATGTCGGCCGCGGCAGCAGCACGGGGAGCGGGAACGGTGGTGCCGGTCTCTGGTAGGCAAACAGCACGGTGTCGAAAGTGGAGCCGATCGTATCGATCCGCCAACGGCCAGCCTGGGGCACGCGCCAGCGGAACCAGATGGAGTGACCTTGATAGACGGACAAGTTGGGATCGAACGACTCCTTGGTGGCGGCGGCGGTGCTGCCTGACACAAAAATCGTCGATCCTTCAAGGATGCGCGCATCGATGAAATTGTCCTGTGGCACGACACCAGTGACCGTGAACACGGATGGCGTGAGCGAGGCGGTGGTGATCGTGCCGCCCCAGGTTTCGATCGTGATCTGGCCTGTCGTTGCGCCTGTGGGGACTGTGACGCGCAGCTCGGACAAGGATTTGACGACGAAGGCAGCGGCCTTGCCATTGAACAACACGCGCTTCGCCCAGCTCAGATTGGCACCTTGCAGTTCGACGCGATCGCCAGGCACGCCTTTGGTCGGCGCGAAATAGCTAAGCTGGGGAGCAGGCACCGGAGTGATGGTGAGCACGGCCGGGTTGCTGGTGGCGGACCCAACGGCATTCGTTACCACGCAATCATAGCTTCCAGCATCGGCGGCCAGCACCTCAGGCAAGATCAGCGTCGCGGTTTTGGCGCTCGCATTGGTCGCCGGCAGATTCGTTAGATTGCGGCGCCACTGGTATTTCAAAGTCGCCGAGCCCGATGCGGTGACGGAGAGTGTAACACGGTCGTGCTCATAGCGAGTCTGCGACACGGGGTGCTTTGTGATCGATGGAGGCGTTTGCACCGTGATCTTCGCACCGATGCTCGTGGCAGTGCCGACAGCGTTCTTGATGATCACCCGATAGGTGCCGGTCGTGGTGGCCGTCTGCGCATTGGTCAGCACAAGCGTGGCGTTCGTGGCCCCAGGGATGTTCACATTGTTCTTCTGCCACTGGTAGGTGAAGGCGGGCGTGCCGGTGTGCACGGTGCCAAGCGTGACGCTGCCTCCCACTGCAACAGGCTGCGTGAGCGGCTGCGTGGTGATCACGGGCACATCCTGAACCTCGACATGCGCCACCGAACTGGTCGCCGTGCCCTGCACGTTCGTAACAGCGACCGAGTAATCACCATCGGTGGTTGCTGGGTCGGCATTGGGGAGCGAGAGCGTCGCCCCGGTCTTTCCGGTCAGGAGGCTGGCGCCTTTGAACCATTGATAATGCAAGACGGGGGTGCCTCCCGCGACCACGCGTAATACCCCTGTGCCCTTGCGCGCGATCTTCGTATCGATCGGCGGCGTAATGATCACGGGTTTGGATATAACCGAGACCGTGGCCGTTTTCGATATCGCCTTGCCGACTGCGTTCGTCACGACGCAGCGATAGACTCCGGCGTCCAGCCAGCCGGCGCCGTTGACCGTGTAGGAGGACGCATTCGCCCCCGGAATATCGATGTTGTTCCGCTGCCACTGGAAATTGAGCGTGGGTGTGCCCGTAGCGGCGACCGAAAACGTGAAGGAAGGCGAGGTCGCGGCATCCAGGCTCCCTGGAAGCGGCACTGGATGCATGGTGATGACAGGCGGATCCTGCACATCGAGCTGAACATCCGTGCTCGTGGCCGTGCCACTGCCGTTGGTAACTACGACATGGTAGAGATCCTCCATCGCGACCTGTGCTTTCACAAAGCTAAAGCTCGATCTGATCGCACCCGTGATCTTGTTCGCTCCGCGGAACCACTGATACGTCAGTGGCGGCGTGCCCACGGCGGTTACGGAGACGGTGCCCGTTCCATTCACTGCCACAGGTTTCACGGCCGGCGGCTGGACCGTGATCAAGGGTGCCGACGTAACCACAAGCACGGCTCCGAGGCTGGTCGTTTCCCCAATGCTGTTCTTCGCCACCAAGGTGTAAGTGCCGGCATCAAACCAGCCGATGTCTGTCAATACCAGCGTATCGCTCGTGGCCGAGGGAACGTTCACGCCATTGAGCTTCCACTGATAAGTAGTGGCAGCCGGATGCGCGAGCGTGGCAGCTGTCAAAGTGAGGTTGCTGTGCGCAGGCAGCGTCGATTTGACCGGTGCCGGCTGCTGGGTGAACACGGGCTTGTGATCGACCGTCAATACAGCAGGTGTGCTGGGAGTGCTGCCAGACGAGTTGTAGGCCTCGACCACATAGCTGCCCGCATCCAGATAGGACAGCTTGGAGAACACGAAATTCTTGCTGGTCCGGCCCGGCATGAGGTTGCCGTTCTTGCGCCAGCGATACGACACCGACGTGTTGCTGATGGCATTGGAGAGAAGCGAGAATGCAGTGCCCTCCAGCCCAGTGGCACTGGCGGGCTCCAGCGTGAAGACCGGAACTGTGGGAAGCGGCGGCCAGGTGCCGGTGAGGGTATAGGCTCCCACACTGCCATAGTTGGAGTAGCCGATCGTCGACCCCGACGCCGGGCGCCCTTTGCCATAGACGACGAGATAGTAGTCTCCGAGCGGCAGCGTCGCCGAGATCGTGGCGTCAAACTTGGTGGCTGACACGGGCGCCGTCGCAACAAGCACGTCTGAGCTGTTTCTAATCTCGGCCGCGACATCCAGATCGGGCTCGGGCGTATCAGCTGTCACAGTGAAATTGACCACGCCGCCAATCGAACGGAAGAGCCAGTAGTCCCGCTCATTGCTGCTCGTCGTGTTGTTCGTGTCCTTGCCGACGATGCCATGCTGCGTCACCGAGCCCGTGACCCCCAGGGAGCCGGCGGTCGCCGGTGTGCCGCCCGCGTCATCAGCGAGGAGGCCGATACGCGGGGAAGGCAGCGGCTCGCCCACGAGTTTTGATATCACCGCGAAATCATCCTCATTGTTGTTGGCATTCGGATAGTCGCCGTTATTGAACACCACCACGTTTTTGCTGAATGGCGCGCCCATGATCGGCCCCCACCCAAAGGTGCCGGAATCATGCCCGGAGTAGTAGGTGGTCACCACGCCACCAATGTCTGTGCCATCATGCCGGAGATTCACGGTGTGTCCGAGTTCGTGCGAGATGGTCATGGCCATGATGGCCGTGGTTGAGCGGTTGAAGGCCCAGCACGGTATCGTGTCCGTGAAACCGTGACTCGATCCGCGATAGCTTCCCAAGTAGGCGACGCCACCCGCACTCGGAGCAGCATCGTTCGTGGGTGTTACCACGCATATCATGCGCTGACCGAGGGGAGCCGAATCATACACGGCGCGATCGGTTGTGACGTTCACCCGAACCGCTCGGTAATCTTCGGCGACGCGACGCCACACATCCGTCATCTGGGCCGTGGTGATCGGTGAACCGCCGACTTCAGCCGGAAGCGCGTTGATCGTGTTGCCACCATTCCAGTCTGGATCGGTCACGAGTTCGCCGTCGAAATCCAGATAGAGGGTGCCGGGAATCGTGGGCTGACTGTTCAAGATCGGGATGGCACCGATTGCCTGCGGTCCGCCCGATGCAGCTTGCGGAATTGGGCCGGGCTCGCGCGGGATGCCGAAACAAATCAAAGCATCCAGAGGCTTCTTATTCAGCAGGACCTGTGCGCCGTCCTTCACCAGTTCATATCCGATCTCCTGGTCAGGCAGCAGGATCCTGGCGAAATGTTCGCCCTGCACGCTCTGCGACAACTGGAAGGTGCCGTTCACGCCGCCGCTCAGGTGTCCCCCGGCCACCACAAGGCCATCTGCCGCACGGGTCACCAGCCCCACCACGCCGTAGACATCGTCATCGCCCCCCAGGGGAAATCTCACCACATCTCCGTGCTTGAGCGTCGTGAAATCTGGGAAACCGATCGGCTCCAGCACGGCAGAGGCCAGCACGGCGCGTGCGGCGCTCGCAACGCCTTCGCCATCGGGTGGCACGATCGCCGGTCCCCACTTGGGATAGGGCAGCATGCGGCGCCCTTCCGCTGCGGGGAGCTTTCCATTGGCATCCGTTCCCTTGGTGGCCGTGACCGAGCCGATCTGAACAGGAGCCCCTCCCCTGCCCGATTGTGAGGTCTGCGCTTCAGGCTTCACCGGACCTTCCGCCCAGCGGTGGCCGATCCAGGTAACGAACGCGATGACCGCCACGAAGATGCTGATGCGGAGGGATTTGGATACTTTCATAGGGCTTGAATGGTGCCGGCAGATGCTTGCAAATTCACGACCGAATCGCAAGCATCGTCTAGGAGACCGCTCTAGAACGCGTGAAATGCGTTTTTGTTATGGCAGCGCGTCTTTTCTGCGTCCTCCCCACCAGCGCTGCCCCACGTGCACGAGAGCAACAGCCCCCAGTCCGATCAGCACGCCCAGCGCAGCGGAGGGCGGCAGGTCGCTGGGCCAGTGGGCGCCCACATAAACCCGGGAGTAGGCCACCGCCACGGCCACGGTGAATGCAATCAAGGCCGAGCGCCGGTAGAACAGCGACAGCACCATCGCAGCCGCGAACAGATTCATGGTGTGGTTCGAGGGCAGCGAATTGCCCGACGCAGCCGGAGTCTGGATGTGGCGAACCTTCCGCGTTGGCGGCACGAAGAGCGCCAAAACCGCAGGCCTGGCCTTGCCGACGCTGCGCACAATCGCGCCGTCCAGCACATCATTTGGGCGGGGTCTGTGCAGCACTTGCTTGAGGGTCTTGCCCACCACCGCGTCACTCAAGGTCAGCGCCAGAGCCAGCGCGACCAGCAGCCAGCGTGCGCGAGGCCCGCCGCGCCAGGCCATCATTACCAGGCCAACGCCAAGAATCGGCAGCCACACGTCGATGGCGGACAGCACAGGCATGAGCCAGTCGAGAAAGGCGTTGGTTGCATCGCGATTGATGAACCAGAACAGTTGTGTGTCCCAGCCGTTCATTTGGCGGTCGCGGACGTAGGCGGCCACCGAACCATGTGGTCTCCCAGGTAGAATTGCATGGAACGGCGAGTGCCGTTGCCGATATCGATGTCCACGCTGCCGGCCTTGGCGACGGAACGAAAGCTGTGCTCGATCAGCCCGGGCAGCACCCGCTGGCGGTAACTCTCCTCCGCATCATCCGGCAGCACGATCAAGGCATCCCACGCGTGGTTCTCGCTGCCGTCCGGCCAGATCTCATACTGCGACTCGATCGCCCCCGCCCGATTCCAACGATACACCCGCGGATGCTGCGGCATCCAGAAAGCCAGCTGGCTGGCGAAATTTCGATGATCCACCACCAAGACGAACGTGGTCTCCGGGTCGGGCATGCGCGCCAGAATCGCACCCGCCTCCCGCCCTACCTGATCCCATCCGCGCAAGTCACGGAACACATCCAGGCGTGGATGCCCGCGCAATCCCGCCACCCGGATGCAAGGTTCATAAAGATAGACCAGCGCCGTCATGGTCAGCCCGACCAGCAAGGCGCGCTTGAACCACGGACCGCCTCCGGAAGCGGCTCGCGATGCCAGCAGCACGAGTGCGGCCATGAAAAACACCGCAGGCCAGTTCGGATTGATCTCTTTGTAGAAAGACAGCAGCACGAACGCACCCAGCGCGGGCGCGGAGAACACCCACAAGACCCGCTCCGCCACAGTCGCCGCCGGCCAGTTTCGCCAGCACGCGATCAAGGTGCCGATCATCAACACCATTGTCACCGGCGAGAACATGGCGGCCTGCACCAATGGAAACTGCACGATGCTCACGACGTGATCGACGAAGCCGTCCACGTTGGAAGCACCGAGATTCGCCTCAGCCGTGTGCTTCACCATGGGCCAGCCGTGCGAGTAATTCCAATACAGCGTGGGCAGCAGAAATGCCGCGCCCAGCAGCATCGCGCCCCAGAATCCGGGACGGCGCAGCAGGGTGCGTTGTTCCTTCACCAGAAGCCCGGTCGCGATCATCAGCAGTGGAAACACCAGCATCATCTGCTTGGCCAGTGCTCCGATTCCGATCACCACACCCAGCCCGATCCAGCGAAGCAAGGATTGAGGTGCCTGCACGGCACGCCAGAACAGCACCAGCGCCCCCAGCCAGCATAACAGCAGCGGCGGATCGGTGTTCAATGCGTAGCTCAATCCCGCGGAGGCAGGCGTCAGCGTAAACAACAAGGCTGCGAAAAAGCCCGTGCGCGCACCGAACATTGATCGCCCCAGCACGAACAGCAACACCAGCCGTCCGGCACCGAACAGAATCGAAGTCAGACGCAGCGCCCACCATGTGTAACCAAACGTCACGCGGATCAGCCCCATGATCCATGCAATCAGCGGCGGCTTGCTGAAGTAGCCCCAGTCCAGCTGCCTGCCCCAATCCCAGTAATAGGTCTCATCACCCGCCAGCTGGAAGTCCACCACCGTGAACAGATACGCCACCCGGAAAAGCGTCACACCAGCCACGAGCCACAAGAACCAGCGGCTCCAGGGGAGGTCGTGATCAAGGGCATTTTGAGTCATGAGCCGCGTATGGTGGCGAGCACACCGGGCGGCGCAAGGAGCGCGGCAGTTCTTCACACTTCGATTGTGCACAGCATGCGCATTACTGTCCCTTGCCACGCACCCGAACCGGCAGTTACTCCGGCACACAAACACGAACCGCCCATGTCCGCAGACCCTCAGCCATCCAACATCGTTCCCATGCCCGGCGGACCTGATTCGCCGGTGCCAGCGCCGGGAGCCGCGCAGCCGCGCAAGGCCCCCGAATTCTCTGTCCGCAACCGCCGGAAGAACGATGACCCCACCACGGAGGAGATGCTGGCGAACATCAACCGTTCGCTCCCCTTCAGTGATGAGGCAGAAAAGGGCGTGCTCTCCGGCATTCTCCATGATCCGAGCGAACGCCTGCCTGAGTGCAGGACGAACATCCCGGTCGAGGCCTTCTATCATTCCGCGAACCGCATCATCTACAGCACGATCCTGACGTTCTACGATCGCAATCTGCCCATGGACATCGCCACGCTCACGCATGCTTTGCGGGAGCAGCAGGTGCTGGAGAAGGTCGGCGGCGCCACCACCATTTCCGAGCTTTACAGCTTCTTCCCGATCACGGCGCACTACGAGTTCTACAAGAAGCTCTTGATGAGCAAGTTCCTCCTGCGCCAGCTCATCCACGCCTGCTCGCTGAACATTCACAATGCCTACGAGCACGGCCGCGAAATGATCGACGAGGACGTGCATAGCGAGCTGGACAAAGCCGAGCAGCGCGTGCTCGCCGTGCGCGCGGGTGCCAAGACCGTGGAGGGCATCAAGAGCCTGGGCGCCCACGTCAATGACGCCATTGATGCCATTCATCAGATGATCGAGAACCCGGGACAGCTCCGTGGTGTATCCACTGGCTACTCCAATCTCGACCGTCTCTGCGCCGGCCTGCAAGGCGGCGAAATGTTCGTCATCGCCGCGCGCCCATCCATGGGGAAAACCTCGCTGGCCATGAACATCGTGGAACACATCGCCGTGGATCAAACCCACCCGGTCGCGGTGTTCAGCCTCGAAATGAGCGCCTCCATGCTGGTGCGGCGCCTTCTCGTCTCCCGCGCCCGCATCAATATGTCCGTGCTCCAGCGCGGCTTGCTCACGCGTGCGGATCAGGATGCGCTCAGTGTCGCGATCAAGCAGCTCCAGAACTGCAACATCTTCATCGATGAAACTCCGGGCATCGACATCATGGATCTCCGCGCCAAAGCCCGCCGCCTGCACAAGCAGCATGGCATCAAAATGATCATGATCGACTACCTGCAGCTGCTCACTTCCGGATCACGCCGGGCCAAGGACAACCGCCAGATCGAAATCGCAGAAATCTCCGCCGGCATCAAAGGCGTGGCCAAGGAACTCAACATCCCCATCGTCGTGCTCGCCCAGCTCAATCGCGCCGTCGAACAGCGCAAAGGCCAGCGCCCCGTGCTCTCTGATCTGCGCGAGTCCGGCTCCATCGAACAGGACGCGGACATGGTCGGCCTGCTCACCCGCTCCGACTATGCGGGCAGCAAACAGGAGGATGATGACGACGGCAAGAAAGGCAAATCCAGCAAAGAACGAGACAAGGAGAAAGATGCCGAGAACGAGGCCGACAAAGGCAAGGCGCTGCTCATCATCGCGAAGAACCGCAACGGTCCCACAGGCGACGTGCATCTGACTTTCATCGACCACTCCATGCGCTTCGTCGAACGCGAACCGGATGAGCGGGAGAAGGATGGCTGACGTTCAAACCGGCCGCTGCACCAGCGCCCCGAACACGCACACTCGCCGCAAGGCCATTGATGCCTGCTTCGTTCGCACTTGTTCCCGCACTCCCACACTGCTACCCGACATCACCTGCCGCTCATGAACCGTTCGCTTGTTTTCCTCATCGCCGCCGCCCTCTCCCTGCCAGCCCTTGCACAGCCCAAGGAGCCGAAAGCGAAAAAAGCATTCGAACAGGGCAAGCCTGCTTTTGCGCCGAACGCGAATCAAAAGCACTTCGTCGAAGGGGAGATTCCCGTGGACCACCTCGAGCCCAAAGAGTTCACCGTGCCGGATGGACTTGAGGTCACGCTCTGGGCCGCATCACCCATGCTCTACAATCCCACCAACATGGACGTGGATGCCGCGGGTCGCATCTGGGTGGCGGAGGGCGTCAATTACCGGAGCAAGGCCGGGAGACGGGAGGCTGGTGACCGCATTGTGGTGCTCGAAGACACGGACGGCGACGGCAAAGCCGACAAGTCGCACACCTTCGTGCAGGACCAGGAACTCGGCGCCCCCCTGGGTGTGGCGGTCTTCGACAACGTCATCGTCGTGTCCAATGCGCCGAACCTCATCGTCTACACGGATGTGAACCGGGATCAGGTGTTCGACCCCGCGGTGGACAAGCGCGAAGTGTTGCTCTCCGGCTTCGAGCAACCGCAGCACGATCACAGCCTGCACAGCGTCACGCATCAGCCCGATGGCCGCTGGGTGTTCAGCAACGGCAACTGCGGCGCGCAGTTCACCGACAAGAGCGGCCACCAGTTCAACATCGGCGGCGCCTATTTGAACAACACCTATGCGGGTCAGCCGAGCTATGATGGCCACATCTATACGGGCGGCTTCACTTGCAGCCTGGATGACGATGGCAAGAACGCGCGCATCATCGGCCACGGCTACCGCAACAGCTACGAGCAGATCACCACGTCTTTTGGTGATGTGTTCCAGAATGACAATGACGATCCGCCCGCATGCCGCGTGGCCCACGTGATCGAGGGCGGCTTCATGGGCTTCTTCTCGCCGGATGGCAAACGCACCTGGCAGGCTGACAAGCGGCCCGGACAAACCACCGCCGTTGCCGAATGGCGCCAGGATGACCCCAGCACGATTCCCGCAGGCGACGTGTATGGCGGCGGCGCGCCCACCGGCATCGCCTTCTACGAGAACGGCGCGTTGGAGGAGAAGTGGGAAGGCCTGCTGCTGAGCTGCGACACCGGACGCAATGTCGTCTTTGGCTACCTTCCGAAGCCCGATGGCGCAGGCTTTACGCTGGAGCGTTTCAACTTCATCACCAGCAACACCACAGGCCGCTTCGCTGGCAGCGACTTCGTGGGCGGCAGCAAGAACGTCACCGATGAGCGGCACATTCTCTTCCGTCCCAGCGACGTTTGCGTCGGCACCGATGGCGCGATCTACGTGTCCGACTGGTTCGACAAGCGCACCGGCGGCCACGGCACGCTGGATGACTCCGCCAGCGGCGCAATCTACCGCATCGCTCCGAAAGGCTTCAAGCCACACTCGCCAAAGATCGATTACACCACCGACGCTGGCTGCATCGAAGCAATCAAATCGCCCGCCGTGAATGTCCGCCATGCCGGCTTCCAGCATTTGAGAGCCAAAGGTGATGCCCTGGTGGATACACTCGCCGCGCTGCCCAATCCCGACAACGACTACATGAGCGCCCGCATCGCCTGGCTGCTCGCGCAACTGGGTCCGAAGGGACGTCAGGCGCTGGAGCCGCTGATCGCTGAAGGAGAACCCACGCAACGCCTCGTCGCCTTCCGTGCACTGCGTGCTGCGGGCGCGGACGTCGTCGCATTGGCGGAGAAACTTGTCGCCGACGAGGACGCCGCCGTGCGCCGTGAAGTCGCCATCGCCATGCGGGACATCGCCCCGGACAAAGCCGTGCCCATCCTCGCCAAGCTCGCATCGATGTATGACGGCAAAGATCGCAGTTATCTCGGCGCTCTCGGAGTCGGCGCGATGAGCAAAGAAGCGGCGCTGTGGAAAGCCTTGCCGCAGTCCGAAAGCGATGCCTTCGCCCGCCTCACCTGGAAGCTCCATCCGGCAGATGCCGTGCCCTGGCTGGCAAAGCGTATTTCAAATGCCCTGCTCAGCGTGCCACAGCGGAAGCTTGCCGCGGACACGCTCGCGTTCATTGATGATGCCGCCGCCGCACAGGCCATGCTGGACGCTGCCAAAGACAGCACCTCTCCCATCGCG
>WBZU01002979.1_pt1 | contig 11369 bp, 17 predicted proteins | sample 5204311 | NCBI WGS metagenome assembly WBZU01 (sample SAMN12344359, study PRJNA552823) | activated sludge metagenome | biome: Activated sludge suspended growth; feature: Nitrification reactor; material: Wastewater; isolation source: activated sludge from nitrification reactor of wastewater... | reverse complement strand
ATTTTGCTTGGATGCATATAAAAACAAATTGGTTGGAATTGGCAGCGGGCAGTCGATATTCTGGCTTCACGTTGCAGCGCAGCAATTCACCAGGCGCGGCGATGAACCCTTATCGAAACATCAACTAACTGGAGATCAACATGGCCCTTTCCCTTCGCTCAACGCCAGAACACTTCATTGCCGCCCACAACGCGTGGCTCGACACTGTGCTCGCGATTTTCAACAACGCCCTGAACAGCGCAGAAAAGCTTGCGTCTCTCAATATCTCTTCAGCCCGCGCCGCCCTGGAGGATCAGATTTCCGGCGCCAAGAGCCTGCTGGGCGCCAAGGATCTGCAGGAAGCACTGTCCCTGCAGGGCGACCTGGTCCAGCCACAGATCGAGAAAGCCATTGCCTACTCAAGGAGCCTTCACGAAATTTCCTCCGACGTTCAGGAACAGTTGGCCAGGCACCTGGAACTGCACCTGTCGGAAGTGAACAAGTCGATCACCGCCGTGCTCGATCTCTATTCGAAGAGTTCACCGGGCCATTCCGAGTTTGCCGTTACCGCCGTCAAGTCGGCCATCTCGGCGGCAAACACGGCATACGGACACGTCAGCAAGGCAGCCCGCCAGGCAGCCACGATCACCCAAGCCAGCGTCGACGCCGCTACCAGTTCTGCGGTGCGCGCGGTGGCTGCAACAACACCGGCGAAAAAGAAGGCAGCTTGATTTCATCCAGGGCGCCCATCGACAAAAAGCCTTGGAGATGACCCGGGGCTTCTTGTCTTTCATCCCGCCTCTTACTGCCTTTCACGTTGCCGTACTCGTGACGAAATCAGCCATTCATATGCCTCCATCCCGAAAACCATTGCAATCGCGAACGCAGTGGCCGGGAGGTAGCCTGCGCCCACACCGACCAGGGCCGGGCCGGGACAGAAGCCCGAAAGCCCCCAGCCAATGCCGAAGATGATGCTGCCAACCAGCAGCGGCGAATCGATCGGCCCCTTCGTCTCAGGCAAGACTGGCATTCCCAGCCAGGTTGCTCCTTGGCGACGCGCCAGCGCATAGGCCGGCGCGGCGACGCCGATTGCCCCTCCCATCACCAGCGCCAGCGACGGATCCCAGTTTCCGCCAATGTCGAGAAAGGCCAGCACCTTCGCTGGATCGGTCATGCCCGCCAGAATCAGGCCGACGCCGAAGGTCACGCCGAGTAGCAGCGAAATCAGCAAGGGCATGTCAGGCTCCGATCACGTGGCGGCTGACGAAGACGGTCGCCATGCCGGCGCCCATGAAACACAGGACGGCGACCAGCGAACGCCGCGAGAAACTGGCCAGGCCGCACACGCCATGCCCACTGGTGCAGCCGTTGGCCAGACGGGTTCCGAATCCGACCAGCAAGCCCGCGACAACGAGAACCGCCCACCCTTGGGGCGCATCGATCGTATGCGCTGACAACGGCAACCCGCCAGGGCTTACGGCTGCCCACAGGCCGGGCGCAAGGAGCAAACCGAATATAAAGGCCGGGCGCCAGCCGTCTCCTGCTGCTTGCTCGCACAACAGGCTGCCCAGAATGCCGCTGATGCCGGCAATCCGGCCAAGCGCCAGGTACAGCAGCGCGGCCACCAGGCCGATCAGGCTGCCCCCGGCCAGAGCCGGCCACGGCGTGAAACTTGTCCAGTCGATAGTCATGTCATTCGCGCTCCAACACGGGCGTAATCCGTCAGTTCCGGAAACGCCTGCGACACTATCAACTGGAGGCGGCAACCTGAAACGACGAATCTCTTATATGAATATGAAAGTCGTCGAACAGAAAACAAAAGAATAGATTCGTTTCAAAGGATTAATGGAAGGATTAAATTCACGATCTGCGCGAACGCGGCATTTCACTCAATTTCAGCAAACACCCTGCAACCCTGGAGCCTATATCAAGGAGACCCTACATGCCCCTCAGCGACCTGATCAGAACACTAAACGTGCCCTCCGGCTCACTGCCCGGCCACTACGCCCGCTCGGGGCTGGATCAACCGTTTGTCGCGGTCGACGGCCGGGTTTTCCTGCATTTTGCGAACCTTCGCCTTGAGTCGCATTTCCTACCCATTGCCGAAACCAGGAGCGGCAAGACCCATGGTCACGCCGCATCCTTGCAGGTCTTCGGACTTTCCAACCGGCAGCCAATCGCGCCCGAAGCCGTCTTCGTGTTACCGACGGACGACGCCGAGTTCGTCTACCTGGACCGCCTGGTGCGCACCCTCCACGCACTGAACTATCTGACGCGTCCAACCCGTGGCAATCTGCTATTGGAAGTCCATGCCCGCCACGTGATGAGCGTTCCCGCCGACCACGGCCTGGCTTTCGAGGAAATCCTGCGGCCTTGCGGCCTGCTCCCGGAACAGATCACGCTGGAAATCGATATCGCGGGTGTCGAGGACCTCGCCCATCTGATCAGGGCAGTCGCCAGCTACCGCTCGCGCGGGTATGGCATAGCAATCAGCCACTTCGGACGCCGCCAGATCGATTTCGGCATTCTCCGCGAACTGCAGCCCGACATCGTCAAACTCGACAGCCTGCTGGTGTCTTCCACCCGGCCGCTCAAACCCGTCATCGAGGCGCTACACGAACTGCCGGCGCAGGTACTGGTCGAAGGGATCGACACGGCTGCGATGCGCAAGGGCGCATCGGCCAGGAACATCGATCTGGTGCAGGCCCATGCGCCGCTGCGCCGCCTGCTCCATGCCGTTCCCGTGGCGCCGGCCAGCAATTCCATCCGTATCAGGAGCGCCGCCTGAGATAGCGCGGTCAACCGCCAAAAGATGCAAAAATGGCAAGGATGAAACCTTGCCTTTTTCATTTGTTCGCTGCGTTTATTTCTTTTCCGGTACCGCGGCGGAGGTGGTCTCGCTAACCTTCGGAGCTTCTGCCGGCTTCGCCTCTTCGGCGGGCTTGGCTGCCTCGACCGGCTTGGCGGCATCGGGAGCGGCGGCCGGTGCTGCCGCAGTGGGTGCCGGTGCGGGTGAGGCGGCAGGCGCGGCAGGCGCCGGGGCTTCGTCTTTTTTCCCGCATGCGGACAATGCGACAGCAAGCATGGCGGCAATTAGAAATGAATTTTTCATTGCTGGTTTCCTTTTGATTTGGAAAGTCGGACTTCCGATACGGAAGCCACATTTGAATTTTATATTCCGGCTGGCGCCGAAGATTATTCTCGCTTCGACTGATTTTCTATATGTTTATTTTTGAATAAATCCCGATCCGACATTGATTCGACGTTCAGGCAGTCGCCGTCGCCAGGACCACCTCGTTGGACTTGAAAGTGGCCAACACCTCGGCCCCCAGTTCCAATGGCTGCTCGGCCAGCGAGCGCGTCAGCACCGTCGCGGCAACCACGCCGGCCTCGGTCAGGATCTCGACTTCCGACAGGACGTTGTCGACCAGGATGTCGATCACCGTTCCGCGAATCTGATTGCGGCTGCTGATCGCCTCGACGGTCATCAGGCGCTTCAGCACCCGGCCCTCGAGGCGGGCAAAGTGCGATTCGCCATGCTCGCGCGGGCGGGCCAGTTGCACGGTTTCGTCGAGCGTGATCCGCCCGTCCTCGATCAGCAGGATGCGATCGGCCAGCGCCACCGCCTCGGATACGTCGTGCGTGACGAGCACGGCGGTGAATTGGTGCTGGCGCCAGATCTGCTCGATCAGGCGCTGCATCTCGATGCGGGTCAATGCGTCGAGCGCCCCCAGCGGCTCGTCGAGCAGCAACAGGCGCGGCCGGTGGATCAGCGCCCGCGCCAGCGCCACCCGCTGCCGTTGCCCGCCCGACAGGCGGTTGGGCCATTCGTCGGCGCGGTCGGCCAGCCCGACTTGGGCCAGTACGGCGAGCGCCCGTTCGCGAATTTCCGTTTTCGACCCCGCCAAACCCAGGGCGACGTTCTGGATCACCGTGCGCCAGGGCAGGAGCCGCGCATCCTGGAACATCATCCGGACGTCGTCGATGAGATCACGTTCGGCGTGTCCGTCGAGCAGAATGTCGCCGCCCGAAGCTTCGTCAAGACCCGCCAGCAGGCGCAGCAAGGTGCTCTTGCCGCAACCGCTGCGGCCGACGATGGCAACGAACTGCCCGCCGTCGATATCGAGATGGAGGCCATGCAGTACCTGGCGCTCGCCGAAGCGCTTGACCAGCTGGCTGATGCCGATCCGCAAGCCGGGCGTTTCGGCGGCGGCGGCCTTGACCCGATTTAGTTCCGAAGTATCGATATTCATATGCCGCTCCCGTAGGCGGTGTTCCATTTGAGCCAGCGCCGCTCCAGCAGGCGTGCGGCGACGTCGGCCAGTTTGCCGAGCAGCGCATAGAGCAATATGCCGAGCAGCACGACATCGGTTTGCAGGAATTCCCGGGCGTTCATGGTCATATAGCCGATGCCGGCTTGCGCCGAAATCGTTTCGGCGACGATCAGGATCACCCACATGAAACCGAGCGCGTAGCGCACGCCAACCAGGATCGACGACAGCGCGCCGGGCAGGATCACCTCGCGATACAGCGGCCAGCCGGAGAGGCCGTAGCTCTTGCCCATCTCGATGAGGGCCGGATCGACCGAGCGGATGCCGTGGAAGGTATTGATATAGACGGCGAAGAAGACGCCGAAGGCGATCAGGAACAGCTTGGCGGTTTCGTCGATGCCGAACCACAGGATGACCAGCGGAATCAGCGCCAGCGGCGGGATGTTCCGGATCATCTGCAGCGTCGTGTCGAGGGCGATCTCGACCTTGCGGAACGACCCGGTCAGCAGCCCGAGCAACAACCCCAGCCCGCCGCCGATGGCGAAGCCGGTCGTCGCCCGCAGCGCGCTGACCTTGACGTGCTGCCAGAGCTCCCCGGAAGCAGCCAGCGTCACCCCGGCCTGCACCACGGCAACCGGCTCCGGCAGGATGCGTACCGAAAGCCAGCCGAAGCGGGCCGACGCTTCCCAGACGAGCAGGATGCCGATCGGCACCAGCCAGGGCAGTAAACCGTTCCAGGTCCGCTGCAGAAATCCGCCATGCGTATTCATTTTTTCTCCGTTCATTGCCTGGTCGCCGACATCCGGCGCGCCGTCACAACTTGGCGATCGAGACCTCGGTGGCTTTCACCAGCGTCAGGACCTCGACACCGGGCCTTAGTTGCAACTCGCGAACCGAGCGCGAGGTGATGACCGAGGTGACGATGCCGAACGGCGTCTCGACATCGACCTCGGAAACCACCGGCCCCTCGATGATTTCCTTGATCTTTCCCTTGAACTGGTTGCGCGCGTTGATGGACTGGATGGACATGAGCGACCTCGAAACTATTGTAGTTGTTGGGTTATGTGCCCGGCCATTGTTGCCGGGTCGGCGCTCAGGGAGAAATACCGATTCCTGCGATGCATATAAGAAGACGGCCGCGCGAGGTGGCCGCCAAAAGATGCAAGTGCGCTGGAGAGAGACGCGCCAAGAACCTGGCGGTCATTGACGCGTCACAAAGTTGACATCGCCACTCGCGAACCAGAACAACATTGTGCTGAACAAACATGCGGCGGGCACGGGCAGCCATGCCGCTCCAGCCAATGCCACCCCGCAGAAGAGAAAGGGTACTTCGGATGAAGCGCCCAGCTTGATATCAATGACGCGCCCAGATGCTGGTCGAACCGTCAGGCTTGACCAGCAGCGTATTGAACAGTTCCCGCCTGACCTCGCGCTCGCCGCTGGCGTTGTCGAGCATCGTGCACGCCGTCTCGCAGGTCGGATTGGACAGTTCCCGGCCCGGCGCCCCGCGCGGTAAGCCGGGCACGGCAATGCCGCGCGCCTCGGGCCTGTCGCGCAACAATTCCTGAATGTCCTCGGCGTAGGCGTGGCCTTCGACGAAGTAACCGCCAACCACTGCCGTATGAATCGATTCGACGGCGACCGGCACCTTGAAGCGTCGCTTGACCGCAGCCATGTCGGTCGTCTCCTTATAGACGACGCGAAACCCGTTGTCGGCCAGATAGCTTCCCCAGTCGATGCAGGCCAGGCAAGGCGATGGCATGTAGATGACAACCACCGGCAGCGGCGCCTTCTCGTCGGCGGCCAGCGCCGCGCCAGCCACGAACAGCAGAGCCAACGCCCGCCGCAGCAGCATCAATCCCTGACCAATATCCATTTGCCGCCTTTCACCGTCATCATCACCCGCGCCCGCTGATCCATGCCGTTGTGGTCCTGCGGCGACATATTGAAGGTGCCCTGCACCCCGACCACTTCCCGCGACCGTTCGAGCGCGTCACGCAGCGCCGCCCGGAATTCCGCCGATCCCGGCCTGGCCTTGGCAAGCGCTTGTGGAATTGCCTTCTGCAACAGCAGGCCGGCATCGAAGGTGTTGGCGCCAAAAGTCGACATGCTGCCGGCGCCGTGCTTGCCCTCGTAAGCCTTGACGTAGCCTTCGGCAACCGCCTTGATCGGATTGCTTTCCGGCAGATCGGCGGCCACCAGCATCGGGCCGCCGGCCATCAGCGTGCCTTCGACAACCTTGCCGCCGAGACGGATGAAGTCGTCGGTCGCCACGCCATGGGTCTGGTAGATGCGGCCCTTGTAGCCTTTTTCCTGCAAACTGACCTGCGGGAGGACGGCCGGGCCACCGGTGGCGGCGATGAACACCGCGTCCGGCCTGGCCGAAATCAGCTTCAGCGCCTGACCGGTGACCGACGGATCGGTGCGATTGAAGCGCTCGCTGGCGACAATCCGGATCCCGGCCTGCGCGGCCATCGGCGCGAACACCTTGTACCAGTTCTCGCCGTAGGGATCGTTGAAACCGATGAAGCCCACACTGCGGATGCCGGCGGCCGTCATGTTGGCCAGCACCGCCGTGGCGATCAGGTCGTCATTCTGGGTTGTCTTGAAGACCCACCTCTTCTTGTCGTCCATGGGCTGGATCACGGATGACGAACCCACCGTCGTCAGCAGCGGCGTCTTCGCCTCGGCGACGAAGTCGAGGATCGCCAGCGCGGCCGGTGTCGTCGTCGGCCCGATCAGCGCATCGACCTTGTGTTCGGTGAGCAGCTTCCTGACATTGGTCACCGCGCTGGTCGGGTCGGACGCATCGTCGAGCACAATGTACTCGATCTTCTGGCCACCGATTTCGCCCGGCAGCAGGGCTACCGTGTTCTTTTGTGGAATGCCGACCACCGCCGTCGGTCCGGTCGACGAGGCGATGACACCGATCCTGATCTCGGCCTGGGCAACACCCGTGCCGAGCAACAGGCCGGCAAGCGTCAGGAACATCGAACGAAACATCATCACGGCCCCTTGAGTCAGAATGCGGTGCTTTGCGATTATAGTGGCATGCCATGTTCCCGACGACCCGCCCGCCCCGCCCGCGCCTGACCGGCCGCATCTTCGCCTACGCGCTGGTCGACGTTTTCGGGCTTTTCTGCGTCGCCATCGGCGCCAGTTGGTTCGCTTCCGGCAAGGGGGCGATTCTGGCCAATTTTCCGACGTCGACCGTGGAAGCCGTGGCGTGCACGGCCGGGGGTGTCGCCGTGATGATCTGGGCCGTGGCGCGCATCCTGCGCGAGATTGCCAAGCAGGGGCCGGAAATGCAGGCCAGGTACGATGCCTACATCGCCGCCCGCCACCCGGACAAGGTGCGCCCGCCGGAATCCGGCTAGCGGGCGCTAATCAGCGGCCTTGCCGGCCGGCTTCAGCCATTCGGGTAGCTCGCGCCCGCCGGCATTGTCGATGATGTACTGGCGCACCAGTTTGCGCACCACCTGCGACGGCGTCAGGTCGTGCGCCGCGCAGATCTCCTCGAATATCTCCTTTTTGCGCGGATCGATCAGGATCGTCAGACGCGCGGTTCGCTTTTCCATGGGTCGCTCCCCATACTGTCACATGGAATCATATTAACATAAGATTAACATTGACGGATAACGCAATTTCCATATAATGCTTCGCTCATCCATCGAGCGCGCGCCATGAAGATCGCCTTCCACCCCAAGCTGCTGGATTGCCTGCCCACCTACAACCGCGCACAGTTCGGCAAGGATCTCGCGGCGGGCATCACCGTCGGCGTTCTCGCCCTGCCGCTCGCCATGGCCTTCGCCATCGCCTCCGGCTGTTCGCCGACGGCCGGCATCTGGACCGCCATCGTCGCCGGTTTCATCACCTCGGCCATCGGCGGCTCGCGGGTGCAGATCGGCGGCCCGACCGGAGCCTTCATTCCAATCATCTATGGCATCGTCGCCATGCATGGTTTCGCCAACCTGATGGGGGCGACGATGCTGGCCGGCATCTTCCTCCTAGCCATGGGCATCGCCCGCATGGGGCAACTGATCCGTTTTATCCCGGTCACCGTCGTCATCGGCTTCACCAATGGTATCGCGGTCGTCATCTTCCTCGCCCAGCTCAAGGATTTCTTCGGGCTGCGGATCGACAACCTGCCGGCCGAATTCTTCGCCCGCATCAAGACCCTGGCCACCAACGCGCATACCGTCGACCTGCCGACCCTGGCGCTGGCCTCCGCCTGCTTCGCCCTCCTCCTTTCCTACAACCGGCTGGCGCAGCGCTTCGCCCTGCTGCGCCACGCGCCGGGCCCGCTCGTGGTGCTGATCGTCGGCACCCTGGTCGCCTTCGTCTTCGACCTGCCGGTCGAAACCATCGGCAGCCGCTTCCACGGCATTCCGCAGGAACTGCCCAATTTCGGCCTGCCCAGCCTGTCGGTGCACGACTTCGGCAAGCTGATCTCGCCGGCCATCACCATCGCCCTGCTCGGCGCCATCGAGTCCCTGCTCTCGGCGCGCGTCGCCGACAGCCTGATCGACGACCGCCACGACCCCAACCAGGAACTGATCGCCCAGGGCCTGTCCAACATCGCCGCCCCACTCTTCAGCGGCTTCGCGGCGACCGGCGCCATCGCCCGCACTTCGACCAACGTCAAGACCGGTGGCCGCACGCCGATCGCCGGCATCATCCACGCCGTGGTGTTGCTCGCCATCGTGCTGATCGCCGCCCCGCTCGCCTCCTACGTGCCGCTCGCCACACTGTCGGCCATCGTCATGGTGGTTGCGGTCAACATGGGCGAATGGCACGAATTCCTCGAACTGCGCCGCTATTCGTACAACTACCGGATCATCCTGCTCGTCACCTTCTTCGTCACCGTCGTCTTCGACCTGACTATCGCCGTCGAGTTGGGCATGGTGCTGGCCAGCCTGTTCTTCATCTACCGCATGTCGGAACTGACGCGCATCGAGCGCCTTCCGCTCATCGAGGAAGCCAGCGAGCCTGCCTTCCTCTACCCCGACGGCACGATGCGCGTCGCCGCCTGGCGGCTGTTCGGCTCGCTGTTCTTCGGCGCCGTCAACAAGCTGGAAGAACTGCTCGAGCCGCGCGAAGGCCACCCGGAAGTCGTCATCCTCGACATGAGCCGCCTGATCCAGCTCGACACCACCGGCCTCGAAGGCCTCGAAAACCTGCGCGACAAGCTGCACAAGCGCGGCTGCACGCTGATCGTCTGCGGCCTCAACTCGCAGCCCGGTTCGCTGCTCTTCCGCTCTGGCTTCATCGACCACCTCGGCGACGACAATGTCTGCGAAGACCTGTCTGGCGCGCTCCGGCGCGCCTGGATCCTGCTACCCAACCTGATGGGCGGCGACGACGATCACTGAAAGGGAAACATCATGAGCGACGGCATCATCGTCAAGGACAGCAACGGCACCATCCTCAACAAGGGCGACTCGGTCACCCTGATCAAGGACCTCAAGGTCAAGGGAACCTCGGTCACGCTGAAGCGCGGCACGCTCGTCAAGAACATCCGCCTGACCGACGACGCCGAGGAGATCGAGTGCAACGCCGACAAGGTCAGGGGCCTCGTGCTCAAGACCTGTTTTCTCAAGAAGGCCTGAATTGCCGCCTTCGCTTTCCGGATCGTATTTCTCCGAGAGAAGAAATCTCTCCAACGGGTGGTATTGAAGCGCAAGATCGTGCGCCAGACCTGCCAGCACTCGCCTGGCTGGGTTGCCTCCTGCGGCGCACAGCGGATGCCCAGACCGTTTGGATCAGTAACCTCTCAACGGCTGAGAGCGTCTCGGCCGTGCCGACCTGTGTATGACAAGACCGCCACGTGCACGACCTCCGAATACGGAATGTCCTCGACTCGACCCCATCGCCACAGCGCATTTCCGAGAAGTTCGTCTACGTTCCCGACTTCCGTGCCGCCATTCAACGCGTTCTGCAGTCCCTTGAGGCCGCCGCACTGGACACGCATCTCCTGAGCATGGGGCAGCGTCCCATCAGTCCGCCGCGTCCCCAGAGCGAAAGAAAAACTGCGGCGCAGATGAGCATGGAGTTCACCACATCGGGAATGACTAACCGGTTCCAGGCATCCGACAACTTCACGTTCCGCAATCTGGATCCGTTCCGCCCGGAGGCAAGCGGCGCAGGAATGCAGGATCGACCTTGCGAACGGGCACGGACGCGCGACCATCCCGGAGGCAATCTCCCGGAAGGCAGCTTCATCCATCCTGACCTCGACCGCCGTCAAGCCGCCTAGTCGTCACCCAGTTCGGGAGCCGGCTCACGGACCTGATTGAGCAAGTCTTCGGCATGCAGTTCCGTTTCGGCGTGGATCATCCTGACAGTTGCCGGTGAATCCGCAGGCAGTTCGTTACGCAACTGCTTGACCCTTACCGATGCGGCGCGATAAGTATCGTGCTGCTCCAGTTTCTCCAGTTGCCTGATGGGTCGCTCGGTGATGCGATAGATGAAATAGTTCATGCCTGCCTCATTCGGTTGCAACAGGACCTTCCTTATGGCGCGGGGTGCTTGCGGAAGGTGATGACTTTGGCGTTGGGTGCATTCTTGCTGCTGCAGGCGCTCTCGCCAATCCCGGCATTCTGCTCCGCCTCATGCAGCAGGTTGATGACATCAACGTAGAATTTCTGCTTGACCATCATCAGCGCCGTATAGCCACCTTCGTTGCGCGCCAGGACGTCGGCGCCGGCATTCAGCAGAACCTCGACCACCGCAGTCTCGCCGTAGCCGGCAGCCAGCATCAGAGGGCGCACGCCGTAGCCGATCGGTGCTTCGATATCCGCGCCGGCACCGATCAGCGCCTGCGCCACGTCGGCGAAGCCGCGCTTCAATTCGGCGTTGTAGGCAGCCTTGGTCAAGGCCGTCCAGCCGCTTTCCGTGTGCGCATCGACAGCAGCGCCGGCGGCGAGCAAGGCTTTCACCATCTCCAGATCACCAGCGCTCGAAGCCAGCATCAGCGGCGTCGCGCCCTCTTCATCGCGAGCATTGACATCAGCGCCTTCGCCCAAGAGTCGCCGCGCTGCAGGAAGGTCGCCGGTCTTTGCGGCGTCGATCAGTCTGGGGAACATTGGATCCACCTCCACTACGGCAATTTTTCGACAG
>WBZU01002978.1_pt1 | contig 11370 bp, 11 predicted proteins | sample 5204311 | NCBI WGS metagenome assembly WBZU01 (sample SAMN12344359, study PRJNA552823) | activated sludge metagenome | biome: Activated sludge suspended growth; feature: Nitrification reactor; material: Wastewater; isolation source: activated sludge from nitrification reactor of wastewater... | reverse complement strand
AACACATCAAAAGAATTTCAATTGCTGAACGAGCAGACAATTGAGGCGAACCGAATACAGGCTTACCGTGATGATGCAGAAAAAGAACTCGCGGACTGGATACGTTTTTCAAGCAAAGATGCTGAAGAGCATTGCGACGGGCTGACTTTAGCAAGTATGGAAATAGAAGGAATTACGGCATGGTATCTCCGGAATTTTTATGGAAAAGCCGATGTGATGGAAAATAGTTTCAGGGAAAAAAGTATTGACATCGTAAAAAAACAAGTCAGTGAATCAGCCGGATGGATGCTCATTACAAGCAGGGATAATTCAACGGCAACCTTGCTTGAAACAGGCAAGCGGTTTCAACGATTGCTTTTAAAAATACGGGAAAGAAACATTGCCATTCACCCTATGACGCAGATCTTAGAAGAAGAAACAACGAAACAATCATTTATTTCTTCTGTCGGCATTAAAGAAAACGTGCAGTTTATTTTACGGACAGGGTATGTGAATAATTATCCGAAACCTGTTTCACTTCGGAGGTCTGTGGATCGGTTTGTGCTCAGTACATAACATGTCTGATGTCACGCGGATAAGCCTGATCATTGCGGAAAAATCACGGATTTTTTTATTTTGTTTTGTAATTTGTTGAAAAAAAATATATTATTAAGACTCAAACAATATCAGTGAAAATCCGCCCAATCAACGTCATCCGCGTTCAATCAAGTTATACTGTGTACAAAGACTATATTGTTGAATGAAAAAAATTATTAATGAATGAATTCTATGAAACCTATCTTAGCCCGTAACATTCTGATTGCCTTATTACTGTTTCTCGGCTTAGGTGCAATCGGCGGCGGAGCATTTCTGATCATCTCACCTTCAGGAAAATTAATTGGCGGTCTGCCTTTATCAGTTTTAGAACATTCTCCTTTTCCTGATTTTCTTATTCCGGGTATTATTCTGTTTCTGATTCTGGGGATTGCTCCGTGCCTTATATCTTTTGCATTAATAAAGAAACCTGAATTTAAAATTGCGGAAAATTTCAACTTCTTTAAGGATATGTACTGGGCTTGGTCCTGCACTATTTATATTGCATTTGCACTCATCATCTGGATACAGGTAGAAACCATATCCATGAACAGCGTGACCTGGCTGCAGACATTTTACATGCTGTATGCAATTCCAATAATTTTTACCGCGCTGCTTCCGCAGGTCAGAGCTCTTTATAAAAAATAATTATGATAATCATACTTTCCATATTCGGACTGCTAATACTTACACTGATCATTGGCAGAATAAACCTGTCCGTTCAGTTCAGCAAAGAAGTAAGAGAACTTTTTGCACAGTCAAAAAACACTTCAGTTAAAACGTTTCAATTAAAACAGCTTACTGATTTGCCCGGACCGGTTAAACGCTACTTCAATCATGTTTTAAAAGACGGACAGCCTTACATTTACTTTGCAAGAATTAAACACACCGGACAATTCAAGACGGGTTTTGATAAAGGATGGATAAACATAAAAGGAGAACAGTATGCCACAACCGGAAAGCCGGGTTTTATCTGGAAAGGAACTACCTCAATGTTTATTGCGCGGGATATGTACATTGCCGGCAAAGGAAGACTGGTAGTATCACTTTTTTCGCTTTATAATATTTTAGATGCAAAAGGTGAACAGTACAATCAGGGCGAACTTCTCCGCTGGCTTGGTGAGAGTGTTTTATATCCGACTAACCTGCTGCCGGACGAAAGGCTGGAATGGTTTCCGGTGGATAACACAACTGCAAAGCTTACATTCAACTATAACGGACTTTCTTTGTTTTTCAAAATTACATTCAATGATGCGGGTGAGATAACAGAAATGGAAACCAAACGGTATATGGACGAAAAGAATTTAGAAACGTGGGTTATAAAATCATCAGTTTATAAAGAATTCAACGGTGTATTAATCCCCACAATTTTTGAAGTAATGTGGAGACTGGAAAAAGGAGATTTCAGTTATGCTAAGTTTAATATCACTGATGCGGAATACAACAAACCTGAAAAATTTTAATCGCTAAGGGTTAAATTCCCCGCCGCTTGCGGCGAAAAAATAAAAAAATATATATAGTTGTTGCTTGAAATTTTGGAGTTATCATTTTCGAAAATATCCCGTAGGGATGAAATATAGGTAGCATTAAATACAAAAAATTAATAGTCCCGTAGGGACGAAATATCATGTCGATTGAATTAATATTCAATCCCTACGGGATTGAATTGTTGTTGACTATTTTTTACCGATATTATATCCCTACGGGATATACAAAATGATCTTATTCTTTCAAAAATGAATTATAGTAAAATCAAAATACCCCGCTGCTTGCGGCGAGGTTATTTATTATAGACATATGATAAAAGTCCAGTAGCGTCCAAAATAAATTTGAATCCAATAAATTTGCTCCAAACAAACAAAAAATTAACAGTAATTCTTCTATGCCCTTCCAACCTCTCCCCTGCCCCTCTCCAGAGTTTGTCTCAAAACTTAAAAAATATTAAAACCACAAAGACACAAAGGCACAAAGTAATCTATTTTCTACACATTTTTCTTAGTGTCTTCGTGCCTTTGTGGTTTACAAAGATGTTTTGAGACACCCTCTCCAAGTGGGAGATGGGTTAGGAGAGTGATTTGAAATACCTATTTGGTTAACTTCTTAACTTAATTGCATTGGGGTTGGAGAGGGGTTAAGTAATAATCCGATATGTTTTTAAAGTTAATTATTATTGAATAAAAAATTTTACAACAATTATTTAAAATGTTTTGGACGGATGTGATTGCTGGATGACAAAAATCATATTTTAATATGACAAAAAACATACTTTTCTAATATCATCTTATCTATTTTTATTCAATAATCTCCGCAAACCGTCAAGTTTAAGATTCAATTTTATTAACTTTAATATCTCGTATTATGAAAATTTTAAACTTAAAAATTTCAGCAGAATCAGTATTGGGAAAATGCAGTTATTTTTTTCAGTTTGTATTATTATATTTTTTTTTCAGTGTCATTGTACAATCTTCCACGGCTTCCGCACAGGTACTGTTTGACTTCGATAATGCACCGATATATACGTCTTTACCTATAAACCTGACTGTGAGCGGAATTACCGCACACTTTTCAGCAACCGGCCAGGGATTTTCAATACAGAATGCCAATACGATGGGTTTCACACCGCAGGGATTTGGCGGCCGCTGTATTTATCCTAACAGTGTCTTCCTCGCCGATCTTCTTATAAGTTTCGATCAGCCGCTAAACAAATTTTCGATCATGTATGCCTGCCAGGAACTCGGATGCGATGATGCGGCTACGATGAAAGTGACTGCTTATATGAACGGCGCTTTTGTAGGATCAAATACAAAGACAGCAAGAAATCCTGGAACCTGGCCTTCAGATACTCTTAAATGCAGCTTTCCGCAGGGCTTTAACAATGTGGTAGTTCACTATAATAACCGTCCACCTACATGCCAGGATTACGGCGTGATCTATATGGCGGATAATATGATTGTCACTCCTTTAAATGCTCCACCGGGTCCGTTATCTTTAAACTTAACTTCTGTAATTGAAGGATTCTGGGACGGGACTTTAATGGTAAATGATGATGTAATTGTTTATTTAAGGAATGCTGCACCTCCTTTTGCAAAAGTTGATTCTTCAATGATAGCATTAGACTATTCGGGAAACGGAGTTTTAGAGTTCAGTAATGCAACTGCCGGAAATTATTACATAGTTGTCTCTCACAGAAATTCCATAGATACCTGGTCAGGACTGCCACAGCCATTTACTGCGGGAGGTGTTACAAATTATGATTTCACAACGGCAGCAGGAAAGGCTTTTGGCAGCAATCTTATTTTAAAATCGGGTAAATACTGTTTATACAGTGGAGATGAGAATAAAAACGGATTCGTTGAACTGAATGACCTGGTAGATGTATCTAATGACGGCAGTAATTATATTACGGGGTATGTAGCAACAGATGTAAACGGGGACGGAATAGTTGATCTGCAGGATATGATTATTACATATGACAACTCTGCAAAATTTATTGCGATCATCGCTCCTTAGCGACAGACCAAGAACGATCTCACAGACATTTTATAAAAAACAAAACGACAATTAGAAAACTAAACTTCAGGTGTTAGATCGGCTGAATGTACTGACACCAATATCAGCCGTCAGATTTTCCTTTCCAATTCTTGGGAGAGAATCTGACGACTACCATCACATTAAATAATTTTTTAATTCAGACAAATTCTTTTTCCATCTCAATTGCTTTAGGAAATAAAATATTGTTCTCCAGATGTATGTGCATATGAAGATCATTTTCAAATTCTTTTAACATTGAATAAGCAACTTTATAAGTTGTGCAGGCATCATCAGGAGGTGTATACTTACTGCTGAGCTCTGATATTTTGCTGAATCTTTCCCCTTCCGTATCATGCTCCTGCATCATCATTTGAATCGGATTACGAACTGTCCCAAACGAAGGACCGGCAGTTTGTTCCTTCCTGTTTCCGGAATCAGCCATTTGTCTGACATAGGGAAACAAAACCGTTTCTTCTTTCTTCATGTGTGATGCTAATTCGTCTGAAGAAGCCGTAAACTCTTTATTGATCTCTAACAGTTCGGGATGATTGCTTCCGTGAACTTTACACAATTTATCAAGAAACTGTTTTAACGATGGAGTGGTATCTGTAATATATCTGTGATGTTTTTTTTCGATATAATCGGCAAGCAGATCCGGCGGCCAGGATTTGAAATCTGTTGCCTGATTTCCGGGCTGTCCGGAAACATCCGCTAATTCAGCCAGCAACTGACCGGTATTTATTTTCTTGCTTTCGCAGACCTCGTCAATTGATTTGCCTCCCTTGCAGCAAAAATCAATTCCGTATTTCTGAAATACTGACGCTGTGCGGTAGTCATTGGCAACGAATGAACCTATACTTGGTGATTGTGTTATTTCCATTATTATTATGATTTAATTGTTAATAAATTTTATTTCTGAATCAAAAGCCATTATCACATTAGCTTCAAAGTCTTCCTTTATGAATAAAGCATGAGGTTCTGCAGCAGGTATAATTGTAAATTCACCGGGCAACAGACGGATATCAATTCCTCCCATCTTCAGCAATGCTTCACCCTTCTGGAGAATAATTATTGCTTCTTTTGTGCTGTAATGAGAAGGCATTTGAGAATCCTTTACACCTGTTACGTTAAGTATCTTGTATTCTTTTCCTGATTTAAGAATACTCATTTGTGGTTTTGTCTGTGTTATCATTTTATTTTCTTTTTAAGAAAGTTAGTCCGCTGTTAATGTCATGTGAAAGATCAAGCAGAGAGGTTTCCTCAAGCATTGTTTTCAGGTCTTCTCTGATCTTTATAAATTTATAGTGCAGAGGACAGGGTTTGTTTTCATTGCAGTTCTGAAAGCCGAGACCGCAGCTTTTGTAAATGGAATCTCCGTCAATAGCCAGAACCACCTTGCTGAGTTTTATCTTTCCTGCTTTGGACTTCTTTATTTCAAATCCGCCGGAAGGTCCTTTTACGGAATCAATGATCCCGCTTTTTACGAGTGTCTGTAATATTTTGGCTGTAAATGAAACTGGGGAATCTATCTCCCGGGCAATATCATTCAGGCTAACTCTTGTTTCCTGTTCAGACTTTACCGCAATGAAGACAGTTGCTTTGATTCCGTATTCGCAGGCTTTTGAAAACATGATGTTTATTTATAAACAATGTATTTAATATAATTAAAATAATAAAGGACAAAATTGTCCGAATATATAACAGGTTTGGAATTTGGGATTTCGAATTTGGAATTTAAAGCATCAAATGTTTTTAAAAATACAGAATATTCCAATTACTGAGTTCCTCCCCTCGTGAGGGTGTATCAAAACATAAAAAATATTAAAACCACAAAGACGCAAAGACACAAAATATTCTATTTTCAAAAATTTTTTATTGTCTTTGTGACTTCGTAATTTATAATGATGTTTTGAGACATCCTCTTTAGAGTTTGTCTCAAAACCTTTCACCACAGAGGCACAGAGGACACAGAGATACACAAAGATTATTCGTTTTAAAAAATAAGAAACTATAAAGTACTAAATTCCCATTAATTTGATTAAAAAAATCGAACAAAAAATTTATTTACCTAATTATTTTCTCTGTGATACTCTGTGTTCTCTGTGCCTCTGTGGTAATTTTATAATATTGAGAAAGTCTCTTTACAAGGAGGAGTAATGTTAATATTATTTTTTAAAACATAGATCATACTCTATTGGGATACCCTACCGTAAAGATAACAAAATATGCAATCTTCAAAGATGAGGATTAGCTATTTATAATTAATATTGAAATTGGAAAATCAATAATTTACTTTATGATAGTTTTAAAGATCACTTTATACTAACATTAAAACAAAATAATTATGCATAATAAAATTCAAAAGCGTAAACTTGGCAACAACGGTCCTGAAGTTTCAGCTCTCGGACTTGGCTGCATGGGAATGAGCTTTGGTTACGGACCGGCTCACGATAAAAAGGAAATGATCTCGCTGATCCGTTCAGCTGTTGAAAAGGGAATTACATTTTTTGATACAGCTGAAGTTTATGGTCCGTTCACAAACGAAGAACTTGTAGGAGAAGCATTGTCTCCCGTCCGGGATCAGGTGATAATTGCTACAAAATTCGGTTTCAAACCTGCTTCCGATGGCACTACAAGGTGGAGTCAATTTGACAGCCGTCCTGAACACATAAAGCAGGTTGCAGAAGAATCACTCAAACGATTAAAGACAGATGTCATTGATCTTTTCTATCAGCACCGCGTAGATCCTGATGTGCCGGTTGAAGATGTAGCAGGTGCAGTGAAGGATCTGATCAAAGAAGGAAAAGTAAAATACTTTGGTCTTTCGGAAGCCGGCGTTCAGACAATTCGTAAAGCACACGCAGTTCAGCCTGTGACAGCACTTCAGAGTGAATACTCTTTATGGTGGAGAGAACCCGAAGAAGAAATATTACCGGCTCTTGAAGAACTCGGAATCGGCTTTGTTCCGTTCAGTCCTCTTGGCAGAGGTTTTCTTACAGGAAAAATTAATGAAAACACTAAGTTTGACAGTTCTGATTTCCGCAACACTCTGCCGCGGTTTACATCTGATGCAATCAAAGCGAATAAGTCATTGGTTGATCTGCTGGAAAATATTGCTGAAAAGAAAAAAGCAACCACTGCACAGATAGCACTTGGCTGGCTGCTTGCAAAAAAACCCTGGATAGTTCCGATTCCCGGCACTACGAAACTTTCAAGACTTGAGGAAAACATCGGAGCAGCTTCTGTAGAATTTTCTCCAGATGAACTTCAGGAGATAGAAGATGCATCTGCAAAAATCAAGGTGATGGGTAACAGATATCCGGAACACATGCAAAAGCAGGTAAACCGGTAAATATATTTTAACAACCTAAGTTGATCACTTAGTAAATTGATACAGGAGAATGATGTGAATTAAAGATTCATATCGCGAAAGATTCTGCTAAGCCGCAAATTGATATTGCATTAAGAAAATAAAATATATCCGGAAGCATTTCTCATATTGCCGGAAGCTGACGATGAAAGATTGTCAGGGATGGAATATTTTCCTTTTGTCTGAACTCGAATTTTTGGAATTTATGAAATTACACGAATTTAATAGTTAATATCTGATGTTAAGCAATACACAGTTCTTACAGACCACAAAGACCCGAATACACTATAAAAAATGTTTGAAAATAGAAAATTTGTGCCTTTGTGGTTTAAATATTTTTAATGTATTGAGACAGTCCAGCAAAAATTCATATTCAGTATTCTACTGTTAAATTATCAACTTCCATTTTAGAAGGTAGATGATGTCTGTTTTCAGCGATTGTTTTTTCAAGCTGAAACCAGTTTAAATCCAGGCCGTTATGTTCGGCTGCAGATCTGAGCCATTCTTCTTCCGCAAGATGTATTTCAGTATCGGAATTTGCAATTGCAAGACCGTCTTTTATAAACATTACAGCAAGTTCTTTAGTTGAAAATTCCGGTATATTATCAATTATGAACTTGTTGTCTAAAATTTCATGAATTGCATTTTCACAAAACTCACTTTCAAAGCCCAAAGCCTTGCCGATGTGTTTCATAAGCTGAATCTCAGATTCCTTTATTTTCCTGTCCTTTCTTATCAGCAATAATAATCCTTTAAAATAATTGCTTCCGTCTTTTATGCTTATTTTCATGATGCCACTGTTTAATGGTTTTATTCCGGATTTAAAGATATTCGATTAATGAAATCTGTAACTTCATCTTAAATTGTTTACCGCAGAAACAAACTTACAAAAACATTTGCAAATTTACAAATCAATCTGAGTCCGGACAATCATTCGTAGAGACGTTGCATGCAGGAGACGTTGCATGCAACGTCTCTACAAAAAAAATTATGCAAAACGTAAACCGAAGAGACGTTGCATGCAACATCTCTACAAAAAAAATTTATGCAAAACGTAAACCGAAGAGACGTTGCATGCAACGTCTCTACAAAAAATTACCGGGTTTGATTTTATGACGATTTCCGCTGCGACAGTTTTCCGGAAATCAGATTATCAACAGAAAATTTCCCTGCGCCGAAAATACCTATCGAAAGATAAATTATGATATAGAGTAAAGGAAGTTCTTTCTTTGGGAACGGATCATGTGTGTGAATTAACAGCACTGCAACGAGCATTGTAATAAGTAACGGGACAACAGAAAGCCGTGTTGCAAATCCTAAGATCAGAAATATTGAACAGAATACTTCTGCAAATACAGCCATTGCTAAGGAAGCAGTTGCTCCAACGCCTAAAGGATCGGAAAATTTTATAGGTTCATCGCCGAATAATTTCAAAAATTTTCCGGTGCCGTGAGAAAGCATTAATGCTCCCACACCAATACGCATTAGTAATAATGTAAGATCCGAATAATTGGAAAGACTGCCTGGATTGAAAAGGTTTTTATACATAATTAAAATTTAAGTTAGCCGCAGACTTAAAGCCTGCCGAATTTTTCAAACAGAAGCAAATAATCTTTTACGGAAACACTCCAAGATTCTTATATGATACCGCGATCTTATCAATGGAGCCGATGAACGCTGCGGTTCTCAGTGAATCAATTTTCGGATTCAGGACTTTTATTTCTCTTATCTGCTGATATGCCGTGATCATTGTTTCCTCAAGACCTGAATCAACAAGCTCTCTTTCGCTTGCGCCGCGTATGAGTATGTCTCTCTGACTTTTTGTCAGCTCTGTTTTATTTATCTGCTCAATTGCATTTACAAAATTCTGATTTGCCATTTCTTCATAACGTTTACCCATTCTTCCGAATGCAACGTGCGAAAGATTCTTCAGCCATTCAAAATAGGATACTGTGACTCCTCCTGCATTCAGATACAGATCAGGGATAACCATCACACCTTTTTCCAGCAGGATTTTCTCGGCTTCAGGAGTGACCGGACCATTGGCACCTTCGCCTATTATCTTAGCTTTTATTCTTGGAGCATTATCTTTTGTAATCTGATTTTCTAGCGCAGCGGGGATCAGGATGTCGCATTCAATTTCGAGGGCTTCAGAAGAATTTAAAATGTTTGCTGCTTTCTTAAAATTCAGTATGCTTCCTGTTGCATTGCGGTGTTCAAAGACTTCATTCACGTCGAGTCCGTTCGGGTCTGTGACCGCGCCTTCACGTTCTGCAATTGCAATTATCACAGCGCCTGCATTCTGACAATTCAAGCCCGCATAAAATCCTACGTTACCCAAACCCTGCAGTACAACTTTCTTCCCTGTCATTCCGGTTGTCAGTCCGATGTTTTTCATGTCTTCTGTAATTGAAACTGCTTCTCTCAATCCGAAAAAAACTCCGCGTCCTGTTGCTTCTTTCCTGCCGCGTATTCCATGCTGGCTCAGAGGTTTGCCGGTTACACAAGCATTTGCATCAAGCTGACCCGGAAAAAAAGCTGCATAGGTATCGGCAATCCATGACATTTCCCTTTCACCCGTTCCGTAATCAGGCGCAGGCACGTCAATGCCCGGTCCGATAAGATTTTTCTTTATAAGCTCTGATGTATATCTGCGGGTTATGTTTTCAAGCTGCCGTTCGGAATATTTTTTCGGATCTATTTTTATTCCTCCTTTTGCTCCTCCGAAAGGAACATCAACAACAGCGCACTTGTATGTCATCAGCGCGGCAAGCGCTTTTACTTCATCCTCGTTTACCATTGTACTGTATCTTATCCCGCCTTTGACAGGTGTCTTGTGATGCGAATGTTCAACTCTCCATGCATCTATGACCTCGTAGTCCCCGCTGTCATCCCTTAAAGGAAAACAAAACCTGTATATGCTGTTACATTTTTTTATCTGATTAAGTAATCCGGAAGGATGGCTTGTAAACTGTGCTGCTTTATTAAAATAGCTGCAGACATCATTGAAAAAATTTGTGCCTTCTTCTTTTATATCACAATCATTTGATTTAATCTCAGATTTCATATTGATTTTTTTATTTGAGATAAAATAGAACAAACTATGAAAAGGGAAAATGTTAAATTTTTGACCGGATAGTTAAACCACAAAGACACAAAGGCACATAATATTTATTTTCAAAACATTTTTTTAATGTCTATGTGTCCTGGTGGTTTTCAAAGATGTTTTGTATATATTTAAACCACGAAGATACTAAGGCACAAAACATTCTATTTTTAAAATGACTCATCTCTTTCACAACATTTGGGAATGACATTACCGGAATTCTGTGGTACAAAAAATATGTGAAGCATTAATTTCCAAATTCGAAATTCCAAATCCCAAATATAACTACTTAGTGGTTTATCCGGAAATATTTTCAGCAATAAGACAGTAATAATATTAATCATTAAATTGAAATTACAATATTAATAAATTAATTTACTCATAATTTGAATGTATACTTTCCCCAATAAATAATAAATAAAGAGTAACCGGACAAATTAATTTCCATTTTTACCGTAATCTGAATCCTTAACAGCATAACAAATCCTGATGCATTTAAGAAACCTGAAAAAAACTTTCATTATTATTCCGGTCTTATTTTTATTTTTAATTATTACCGGATATTCTCAGACAGATACAACCGTTAAAGAAATTGATTCTGAAATTGATACAGGTAAGATTTCAAAGAAGCTTGAGCTTGTAAGAAAGATCGGAGAAAATGCCATTAAACAGGTTGCAGCCGAAAACAAAGAAAAGCAGATACATTTCAGGCAGATGGCTTTGCTCGACGAGCTTGACAAAGAAATTAACAAAGTTAATGAACGCTTTAAAAGAGGAATTGATACTGTAT
>WBZU01002974.1_pt1 | contig 11377 bp, 7 predicted proteins | sample 5204311 | NCBI WGS metagenome assembly WBZU01 (sample SAMN12344359, study PRJNA552823) | activated sludge metagenome | biome: Activated sludge suspended growth; feature: Nitrification reactor; material: Wastewater; isolation source: activated sludge from nitrification reactor of wastewater treatment... | reverse complement strand
TGGCAGCATCGGCGGCACGGGACGCGGAAATGACGACGGCCCCAGCGTGAGCGCGAAAGTCAGCACGTTGCCGCTGCTTCGCGCTCGCAGCCGTTTGTCACAACCGGCGCTGCTGCCCGTGATGCCGTCATCACCCAAAGCGCTGCAAGCCGTTTTGGGGCGTCCCGCCAAACCCGGCGATGACAAAGCCTTTCTGTCGCTTCAACCCGTCCCCGATGATGGCCAACCCATCCTCGATCCGATTCGTTGGCTCAAAGGTCGATTGACGCATAATCCCATTACGTTCGTGTTTTACACGACGGACTCGACGGGACAACAAAAACCAATCCCGCTGGTTCTTCCCAACGGAGAAACCATCGACGATTCCACCTTGCATCGAGCCTGCATCGAACATTTTTCCCATTGTATCGTGCTGGTTTGTCCCCCCGAAAAAGCCGGCGCCAAAGAGCCGTGTGGCAAAGCCGTGGTGCGCGGCTGGCAATCCATCACGACGAGCGACGATACGCAGCTCAAAACGTTCATCGAACAGCTCCTCGCCAAGCGCGCCAATACGCCCGCGCTGCGCGATGTGACGATATCGCGCACCGACGTGTCGCAAGACGCTCCGCGTATCGTGCGCAGTCACCTCAAAGCCAAAACACCGTAACCATTGCCCTTGCCGTTGCACTGGGCTTCGCCCAGACCCAGCAGGGGCTCCGCGCCCCTGCACCCGCGCAAGGGGCCAGCCCCTTGACCCTTGTATTGGTTTGTCCACTACGTGGCCAAACCAAATAGGTTTCAACAGGCAATGGCCGATTTTACCGTTTATTGGTTTGTCCACTACGTGGCCAAACCAAACAGGTATCAGAAGGCTATAGCTGACTCGAGCCCTTTTGTTTCGGGTGCGAAGCACACGAAACAATACTGGTCCAGCGCTCGCTGGTCCGGGTCCAGGGGCGGATAGCCCCTGGTCGGGCTTGGGGTGAAACCCCAATGTAATGCGTGGCTACAGGACGCCCGGGATGAAGCGGTGCGGGACCTTCTTCATGTAATCTTGGTATTCGGGATCCTTGGACAAATGCCGCTCTTCGGTGATGGCGCGGAAGTAGTACAATCCGGTGAGCGTCAAAAGGCCCACGAAATGCGTGATGAGCGTGCCGAGCGAGTCCCAGGATGGCTGCGCAATGGCTTGGTACACCGCATACGGGAACATGACGCACCACCACGAAAAGTTTTTCGAGGCATACGCGGGGTGACGCACGACGGAATAAGGCCCCGTTTGAATGATGCCCCGGTGAGTCAAGTTCGAGAAGTGCAAACCGAAAACGACGGTGGACGCCGTGTAGACCGCAAAACTCGCAATCGAGCAACTGGCCAAAAAGATAATGGCCGGCTTGAAGGTGAGCGCGAGGAATGCGTGTTCGCCGGGATTGGAGAAATAAAGCCCCGGGTTGCGATTAAAGGGCGGGTAACACAAAAGTGCCACGAGCCATCCGAGAATGGTCGGCTCGACAGAGACCATACCATTCTTGATCCAGCGTGAGGACAAGACGTACCCTGCCCAAGCCAAACCAACGTCGACGGCGAAAATAACGGAGAGCGCGCAATCGTAACTTTCCCGAATGGTGGGTTTGCGCGTGCCGTCGGCAATGAGCCCCATGACGAAGCTGTAGTTTTTGACGAGGCTGTTGAACTGATCGGCGAAAAACACCGTCATGAGCGGGACGAAAAATGCCTTGACGAAGAGGCCCAAGACGGCCGTTTTATCGTATTGCGTGAATGGTTCGATCGCCGCGGAACCTTTTTTGGTCAGCCACGCTTCGAGGTTGCCCAGAAGTTTGAATACGACAAACGCCGGTTGCTTACGATCGGCTTTGGGATCGTTTTGCAAGGCGCGCGTCAATAAGATGTACGGAAAACCGCCGACGACGTACATCCACCAAATGGGATCCATGAGCAAAAACCACGGCTGATAATACCCTCCGGTGGCATTGCGTTTGAACCCATATTCCCCCGCGGACTTATAAAGTGCCCAAAACAGGGAAATGACGAGCAAGTCGGCGACGTAAATCTTGACGCATTTGAAAAAGAAGTCGCCATAACGCTTTTCGCGGATTTCATCCGGCATCGAAATGACGCTGCCTTTTTCGACGCGCAAGCGCACGACGAGCTCCACGATGAACATGATCGCGGCAACGACCACGAGAACGAAGATCGCCGACGTGTTCTTGTTCGGCGTCGTATCGAAGGGCAAACCCCAGCCCTTCTCGAGCACGTTCTTGCGCGAACCGATGAAACCCAACACGAGCACCGCGATCGCTCCGATAACACCCGCGATCCAACCGTGTTGCGTCAAGGCGGAGACATCGGACGTGCGTTCGATTTGTCCTTCGATCGCCGGGGTTTCCTCGGCCTTTTCGCGCTTGGATCGTTTGACTTTTCGCGGCTTCTCGACAGCTACGGCTTCACTCATCGCGCCGCGAGCTTACTCGATTTGAGAACTTTGTGAGAGCAAACGTTGATGTCTCGAGCGGAACTTGGCTCACGTTGCGGAAGGATCTCAACCGTAGGCGCCATTGCGCCTCATTCCCCCTCATTCACCCTCATGTGCCTTCGCCGCACCCGCTCCGCGTACCTCGTCCACTTTGAAGCTGAGCGCGCACGCTGCCAGGAAAAACACCGCGCACACCAAAATGGCCTGTTCGAGCCCCAATGCGCTCTGCAAAATACCAAGCGACAAAAGCCCGAATATCGACGCCAACTTTCCCGTGACGCCCCAAAATCCAAAAATCTCACCCGACTTCGATTCGGGAGCGAAAATCGCCACAATGGTTCGTCCCGCCGACTGCGTCGCCCCCAAGCAAAGTCCCGCGAGCGTCCCGACAAACAGGTACACGTCTTCGCTCGTCCAGGGTTTGCCCGAAACGTCCGTCATCATCCGCGCCAATGCCGGCGTCTGGTAAATGCAAAGCACCGCGATAATCCACACGACCAGCGTCAAACGATACGTGCGCAAATTGCCCCAACGATCCTGAATCGCGCCGAACAAGACCGCACCCATCGCCGCCGAAAGGTTCGTCAACACGAACATGAAGAGCTGGGTCTTCGGTTTCCAATGAATGACTTGATCGCCGTAGATAAACGCAAAGCTGATGACGATCGACAAACCCGCGGTGGCAAAAAAGAGCCCGCCCAAAAACCAAACGAGATCCCGAAAATCCTTCAATTCGCCTGCGGTGCGACGCAATCGCGAAATGCCCACGTGCGCGAGCGTTTCGCCTGCGGGAAGTTGCCGCGGGGCTCCGCGTTCACGCAAAAACAAAAACGTGGGAATCGCCGCGAGGAAGAAAAATCCGGCCGTCATGGGACCGACGAAGCGCAATTTCTCCAAATTCGCCGCCGTTTGTTCACCGACGGAAAAAACAACGAGGGCCGTGCTGATGAGGCCTCCGACGTAGCCAATGCCCCACGCATAACCGGAAATACGTCCCAAGTCTTTTTTCGGGCCGAGATCCGGCAGAAAAGCCGCCGCAAAGGATTCACCCACGGCAAATCCGTAATTCGAGGCAATGAGCAGCGCCATGGCCAATCCGACGCGTCCGGGCGTCGCGAGCCACAATGCGGCCGTTGCGAATACCGTCATGAGGTAACTCGCAAAAAGGAATTTCTTTTTGGCCGCTCGATAATCCATCACGGCGCCAAGGAGCGGCGCAGTGAGTACGACGAGCCCGTAGCTGATGCTCAGCGCAATGCTCCAGAGCAGATTGCCCCGGCGATATTCGGGAGCGTCGCCGACGATGATTTTTGGGAAAATGACGCTGAAAACGACGGTGATGATGACGGTCGTGTAGCTCGAATTGGCGAAGTCGAACATCGCCCAACCGAAGATCTCACGCGTGGGGGCACGAGCAGGTTCGGGCGATGTCGATTCGAGCGAAGGCGTCATGTTTGTTACGCCAAACGATTATTTGGCGGGCGGAGGAGCGGGCGGTGCGGCGGGCTTGAGCAAGACGTTTTGGACCAAGCCCAAGACACCAACGCATAACGCGAACAAGGCTTCGCCGGCAATGAGGCCTCCGCCCACGAGCGACGTGGTGCTCATGTCTTCCGGCAAATAACCCTTTTTCGTTTCTTTGATTTCTTTCGACTTGCGCTCTTGGAATTCGTTGTACACCGACGACATGATGCCGCCGAGCGCAAACCAGAAGGTCACCATGAGCTCGACAAACCCGCCGAACGACGACGCGTAGGGGCTCGGGAGAAAGAACGAGTCGACGCAAAACCCGACGACGAATCCCGTTCGCGACCCCTTGACATACTCGCGATATCGCTGGTTGCTCGCCAAAACTTTTCGCGCCGCGGTGGTGAAGATGCCGAGCGCCAAGCCGATCGCGAGCGCTTTGATCTTGTAGCCGGGCAAGTGGCCGATGTCTTGCAGTGCCCCGACAAACTTGAAGGTCATCGCGCTTTGCCACTGGCCCACGTCCACGTTGCGATTCGAGAACGTGTTGACCTTGAGGATCGGATAAGCCTGCATGAACGTTTGCGCCAAGATCACGCACAAAACCGAGCCCATCACGATGCCGATGGTTTGGTAACGAAACTGCACCGTGCGGTTTGTCCCAAGACGCCAGCCCGTCGATCGATCCTGCTGCATGTCGCCGCCCACGGAACACGACACGAGCAAAATACTCGCCGCCATGAGGCCGATTTTCGGGTCTTTCAAGCCGAGACCCGACATCAAGAGCACCGAGATGACGAAGGCGCTGGAGATCGGATTCGAGTCCGAGATGCCGAGCGAGATGCCGTTGATCAAGACAAACACCGACGCGAGGACAATCGCGAGCAGCATGTAGGAGATCGGTTGTCCGAGAACTTGCGTGCCGACGACGGTGAGCGCGATGGCCCAAAATACGATCCACGCGACGAGACGGCGCGGATTGACTTGTTTCCAAGCCTCTTCGGCGTTCTCGTCGAGCTTCTTTCCGGCCTGTTCACGAATGCGTCGCAACGCTTCTACGCCGATGAGACTCATGTCGACGATGGCCGAGCCCAGGATCATCGCGAGGCCGATCAGGAAGCCGATTTTGCGGAAGCTTGCGCCCTCTTCGAGCCAGCCGATCGACACGAGGTACGGCTGAAGCTTGTAACCGATGACGCCCATCACGAGGCCCGGAATGGCGATACGCGCGCCGACGACCATGCCCGCGCCGATCGTCGAGGCTGACAGTTGCGACGCGGCGATGGCGGGGAGTTTTTCCACGAGGTACGCAAAGCCAAACCCTGCGCCCGCGCCTCCACCAAGTTGTCCGATCGAACGCTTGAGCAAACGTTTGTCCGTCAACGCGCGCAAGATGTTGGCGACAGCAAGACCGGACGGGAAATCGAGCTTCAAACGATCGACGAGGATCGGCGTGTAGGCCATGCCGAGACCCACGCCGAACATGCCGATACACATGAAAAACAGCATCAGATGATGCGGCGGCGGCATCTCCATCCCGAGCCACGTCATCGCTTGGATCAACACGCCCATGCCCGCCATGCCCGCGACGCTCGCCGCCATGGTTTGCATGTAGTTTGCCCCGTGTTTGCCCTCGGCACCGTAGCCGTACGTCACCGCGCTGCCGAGAATCCCCGCGAGCACTTGACCGCCCACGAAAAACCCGAGGCTGAAGTTCATGTACGCCGCAGCGACCGCCCCCAAAGGACCCAAGATCAAGATCGCGACCGCCGAAAGCAATACGTGGTAGCGCTTCGATCCGATCTTCGGGAGAAACGCGAACTTGGGCCCGGCCTGCTCCGAAACTTCGGCCTCTTCCGCTGTCGGGTTCGTCACGGCCACCCTCCCTGTGCGTCGAGGTCATGGTTCGAGCAAGACAAACACTTCGATCGTGAACGGATCATGTCGAACGGATGCTAGCAGCGATTGCCGAAGTAAAGGATCAACAAGATTGTCTCGAACATCGGTTCGGCAGGACGAGCAACCGGTGTTTCAGGACAACTGCGCGGGGTACGAAAACTCGGAATCGAGGTTTGGACGGGCTCTGATGCGAAAGGCGCCGAAGACGACCCAATCCGCCAAAGGTTGAAACGGGGAAAGTGAACGGGGGGACTCGTCGAGATTGATTTCCCGCCCTATCATGACGGCTGTGATTCCCGCGCGTCTTGTGAATTTGTCCGAGGCTCGGAAACGTTTTGGCGATCGAGTGGACCGGCTCGCACCGTTTCTGCTTCGAGGTGATCCGCTCGCCGATGCCGTCATTGACGAAATGCGGGAAATGCCCGGTGGACGGGGTTTTGCGTTGATCAATGAAATCCTGGCGCAGCCGGCCTTTCCCGTCGATAAACGACCGCCTGCGATTCGAGCGTTTTTCGAACACCTCGATGCCGTACCCGTGTGGGTGGATTGGAATACGATGCGTCGAGGCAATGAATTGCTTTTACGTTCGGGCATTCTGGGAGGCATCGTGCTCGGGGCGGCGTCGCTGGTCCTGGGATACACATCGCCCGGAGGAAACAAGCCGCTTGTATTTTCCGGACGGCTCACCGAAATGGCCCAGCGGCGATTGGGCGAAACGAGTCGGTTTGTCCAGGCTGTCGGGCAATACGATGGATTTCGCCGTACGGGTGAAGCGTTCGCCATTACGGTGCGGGTCCGGATCATGCACGCGCAAGTTCGGCAGATGTTGCGAAAATCCCCGAAATGGAAAACGGAGCTATGGGGTGAGCCGATCAATCAACACGATATGGCGGCGACCATTCTTCTTTTTTCGCTCGTCTTCCTGGCCGGCATTCGGAAGCTCGGGATTGAAACGGATCGCGAAGAATCCGAGAGCTTCATGCATTTGTGGCGTTACGCCGGGCACGTCATGGGCGTCGATACGGAGATTTTGCCCACGAGTGAATTCGAGGCCTGGAGTTTGGCGGAGCTCATCAAAGCCACCCAAGGACCACCCGATGCCGATTCTCGCGCATTAACCACGGCGCTCTTCGATTCGGCGCTCAAGAGTGCCAAAACATCCGACGAAAGACGCTTGGGGTTATTTCGCAGAGAAATGGGGCGCGGACTCAGCCGACACCTGCTCGGTTCGGAATTGGCCGATCAATTGGGAATTCCGCGAACACCCGCGGAAAATGCGTACTACCTGTTTCGAGCCGCGACGCGCGCATCGGAAGCATTACGCAAAGGTTCGCCCGACATGCACCAAGCCATGGTGGCCTCCGGAGCGAAGTATTGGGATCGGGTGGTGAAAGAGGCGCTCGGGCCAATTCCGGCGGATTTCAAACCACCGACGAAATTGGCCCGCGAGGTTTGACGAGACAACTACGCTTGACGTTTGGCCGAACGCGCCGAGCGACGACGACGGGAAAGCGAGACACCCAAGCCGAGGCCCATGATGCACAACGCCGCGGCGCCATTGGTTTCACCACGAACGGCGCAGCCGGCCGACGTTTGCGTGCCATTGTTCGGGTTGCCGTCGCCGAAATCGCCCCACCAAACCCCGCCGTTGTTCGCTCCGCCGGGCGTGGTTCCGGACGGAGGACACGGATCATATTGCGGACAAGGCGGCGGAGTTCCAACCGCTTTCGTCGCCTGATAGAAACTCGAAATCTCGGATTGCGCCGCCGACGCGCCCATTTGCAGATCCTGTCCCAACGCCTGACGACCCAATTCGGCATTCATACGCGTCAGCCACATCGAATTGGGATCGATTCCGCCGAAAATCTTATCCATGTCCGTCTGGAGTTCTTCGAATGCCTTGGCATAGTTATCGGCCGGATCGCCATAACCGCTTTGGTCGGGCAGAATGCTCACGACCTGCTCGAGCGGGCTGCGAATCGACCATTCGGACAACGGCTTGGCGTGTTGAATGAGCCAATTGCCGTTGTTGCCCATTTTGAATCCGGCATCTTTGAGAAGCGCATAATTCGAGTCCGACGTGGTCCAGTTCCATTCGATGTCTTGTTGACCGATCGTAAACCAGGGGAAGTTTGTCGGTTCATAACGACCTTCACCCACCATCCACAAGGTGATCGGCGTCAAAAGTCCCGTACCGACAGCCACCATGCGCAAAGGCAACGACGCCGAAGCGCCTTGCGCCGTAATACGCACCGGACGCATCGAGCTGACGTCCGCGGAAGGAATCAGCTTCAATGCGAGAAAGTCGAAACCTTCTTGCACGTACGCGTCAATGACCGGCGCAACATCCGGCGGGATATTGTAGCCGTTCGACAACAACCAGTTTTTCAGGGCCAAAGGATCCTGGGACGAAAGTTGGACCGTATCGTAAGGACCAACCACTTGCTGCGCAATGACGTCAACGCCACCATTGGACGGGCCACCCGTACTGCCGCTCGCGCCAAACCCTCCGTCCTCTTCGCCCCAACCCCAACATGCCGGAGGCGGCGGGCAATTCAAAGGCGGAGGAACCACCGTGGTGCGCGTAAGCGAGCTGAGCTGCGCAAAAAGTACGTCCGAGGACAAACCGACTTCAACTTGTCCACGAATCGGCAGCACCCAGGCAAACGAAGATGGATTGCCCGAGTATTCGATTTGATCCCAAAGCGTCGTCGATGTCTTCGATACCGAGAAAAGCATGCGGTGACCGGTCACCTGCGAAGTTTCGTCGGCAGGCAGAGTACAACCACCACACGCGGACGCGTCACTGGAATGCATCAACGCTGCGGCGAGCAAAGGAACGGTCAGGAGCAAGGAATGAGCAAGCTTCATGGAATAACCTCCGGCAACGCAAGCGATAAGCATAGGCCATGCCGCGAGATTTCACGCCGCAAATGCATCGACAACCTGAAAATCACGCCGCGGTCAGGCACACGGCAGCACAAGATGACACACGAAGGCGCATCGACTTACGCAAGAACTTATGTGGTAGGCGCAGCTATTGCGCCGTCTGCGCTCGTTTCCCTTTGTCGTCCGAAGGGCCAAGGATATTCAAAATCGTTCGCAAACCCGCTTTGACTTCATCCGTCACCGCCCCATCCGCCACTCGATAACCCCCCACGGGCCGGCCATCTCGTTCACCCAGCCAAACCCATGCCTCTTCCTTGTGCGGTCCTTCCAAACGCAATTCCACTCGTTTGCCACCTTCGAACACGCGAACATCCGTCCATGCGAGCTCGCCAAATGGCGCTCGACGACGTAACAATGCAAGACGCGCAAGAATGGAGCGACCCAGCGGAAAAACCGCATCTTCCGCGACGGGATGAATGACGCCGGCGCCCATGCTCAATCGTTCCCGAATGGCCGAGAGCCCTGTCCAAGCGCGAGCCGGATCTTTGGGCATCTGCACGATCCACACGGAAAACCACGCAAACGAACCGATCCCCTGCCCCGCCGCACGAGGTCGCAATTCGAGGTGCAATGGTTCGTCGCCGGTCAGCCGCACGGAAACGGCCTTTTCGCCGACTTCTTCGAGTTCCAATCCGCCAAACGGTGCAGGCGGGACGAATTCACGAAACACGCGCCCGACGAATGCTCGGGCATGCACCGAAAATAGGGCCCGTTCGGGATCGACAGCGGCGAGTTTTTCTGTCGAAACCGCGACGAATTCACCATCCCCGTACAGTTCGCGGTATTTTTCGAATACGCCGCTGCAACGAGCATCGAAGACGCATTGTTTACACGCCTCGGGTTTGGACTTGTCGCGTCGTTTGACCAGGTACTTGTCCCAAGGTTTGCTCAGCGTCTTTTCCCCGTCCACCGCAATGGTCATCGTTTTTTCGCCGTCGTGATGAATGAATGGCGCCAGATGCGGGCTGATACAATACGGCAAGTTGCCGATATTGACGTCGAAGCCTTGGGGAAACCCGGCAATCATGCGTTCGAGCGGACCAACCATATCGGAATACCGCGGAATCATGGCGGCAAATTCCGCTTCACTGCGGACGCCGGCGTCGAGCGGACGGACCATATCGAGATGCAATTGAGACGCCCCGAGAGGCAGAATCAAGCCGGGAAATGCATCCACCGATTCGTAATTCGATTGAACGACGCACATATTGACGGTCAATTTTTGCCCGCGTGCGTGGACGTGCCGCATGGATTGAACGAGCCGCGCGAATGAACCGTCTTTGCGCGTCGTCCGTTCGTGCGCTTCTTCGGTCGCGCCTTGTAACGAAAATCGGAACGTAAAACGTCCCCCGGTCGCGAGAATTTCGTCGACGAATGCAGCTCGCGCGGTTTTCACACCATTGGTGAAAAGAACGATTTCTTCAAAACCGAGGCGCACGGTTTCCCGCAGGATATCGAGAAATCCCGGTTGTAACGTCGGTTCGCCGCCGAGCAGCGTTATTTTGCGATGCCCGGCGGCATACGCCGACCGAATTTCGGTAAGAATGGGTTCCGTATCCAGCGGACGCGCACGGCCGAGTGCAGTCTCCTGCCCGCTCACGCAAAAGACGCAACGATTGTTGCACAGATGGCCAAGTTGAATCTCGACCTGCGTCTTTGGCTCCATGGGTGGCGACTATACATCAGCTCGCGCCTGACCGGGACATTTTCTTCTCCACCGAAAGACGAGCGCCTTCAGGCAGCTTTGCGCTCCCAGCTGCGCGAGGCGAGTTGTTGGTTGATCCAGGCGAGGTGGCGTTGTTCGTCGGAGAAGTTTTTCTCGAGCACCGAACGAATTTGCGGATCCAAGTCCTGCATCTCGAGCGCGCGACGATAATACGAGTTTGTCAGTTCCTCGTTCGTCTGCATCGCAATGAGTGCACTATGGTCACCCTGGCTCACGATGGCCGTGAATCCACCGATCAAGAACCCCTTGAAGTCGCGGCGCACATCAGGCTGTCCACCGCAATTGCGAACGCATTCGCTGAGGTCGCGGATGTGGCGATCATGATCGGCGCGAAATTCCGTCAACTTATTCTTCAGCTCGACAATGGTACACGCCGAGATCGACTGGTCGTACGCATGTATTGCATCCACGTCGAGCTTGATGAGGTCGTTGAGTTTTTCCACTACCTTAGCCGTTTCCATGGTTTGCCCTCCCGAGCATCCCGCATTGTGGCTTGCTCGACCCTCAGCATGGAGAAGGACAACCGACGACGTAAGCCCAGCGCGAGTAATTTGTCTATGTCGTCCTCGCTCGCTGGTTATAAACCCCAAAAAAAGACGAACGCCCGTATGAAAACATAGGGAGACTTTCATTCCTCGTTTGAATTGTCCGCAGGACAATTCAATACCAGGGTCAAGGGCCTGGGCCCTTGCGCGGGTCCCGGGGCGCGGAGCCCCGGGGTGGGTCCGGGTGAAACCCGGCTCTTCTCCATCGACAAATGGCGCGAGGCCCGCCAACCGGCGAGCCTCGACAAACCATTACGATTGCGAGAGAATTGATCAGCCGCCGGGGCTGAACATGATCGGGTACACGACCGTGACGAT
>WBZU01002973.1_pt1 | contig 11378 bp, 7 predicted proteins | sample 5204311 | NCBI WGS metagenome assembly WBZU01 (sample SAMN12344359, study PRJNA552823) | activated sludge metagenome | biome: Activated sludge suspended growth; feature: Nitrification reactor; material: Wastewater; isolation source: activated sludge from nitrification reactor of wastewater treatment... | reverse complement strand
GATCGAGCATGAGCGTCGCCTCGGCGCCGTCCGGGGTCAGTTTGATGTCGGTGACCTTGCCGATCTGCACGCCGTTGTAGGTCACGTTGCTGAAGCGGTAGAGCCCGCCGGTGGCCGGCAGTTGCAGCTTGACGTTGATCTTGCCGACGCCCAGCAGGGTCGGCACCTGCATGTAGGTGAAGATCATCACCGCCACGCCGACGATCGACGCGATCGTGAAGATGATCAGCTGGGTTCGTACGAAACGTGTCAGCATCAGCGACCTCCCGCGCCATAGGGGCCGGCGAAGACCTGGTCGGTCGCCGCGATGGTGACCGGACTGCCGGTCGGCGACATCATGGTCGGTGGCACCACCGGCAGGACGGGACCGTCCACGGGCGGCATCGGCATGATCGAACCCGTCTGGATTGCGTCCGGGTCGTCGGCCTCGCCGGGTGTTGCCGCCTGGCTCGGCGGCGGCGGGGCCAGCGGCGCATCCATCGGTTTGTAGGTGTAGTTCAGGTAGAACGGATCACCCGGTGCGGGAACGAGTTTCGCATGTTCCTCACCCCACCGGGTGCCCAGGAACAACCCGCGCTTGAGCCGGGGAACCGTGAAGTCCAGCACGGCATACAGATTCATGTAGTCGCCGCGAACCCCTCGGTCGATCAGGCCCTGGCTGTACGGGAAGGTGGTGAGATAGGGAATCGCTTTGCCGAGGTCGGGTCCGATGTCGGCGAGTCCCTTCAACGCCGGCTCCAGGTTCTTCAGGTTCTGCACCAGGTCGGTCTGGGTGTCGTTCACAAGAGCGGTTGCGGTGTCGCTGAAGGTCCCCAGTCGCACCAGCGCGGTGGTGAGCGCGGGCCGCTCCTTGATCAGGACGTCGAGCGCCGGGGGCAGTTCCTTGAGCACCCGGTCGATCGCGTCGGTCTGCCCGGCGAAGGTTCCGGAGAGCCGGTTCAGCGACTGGATCGAGGCGACGATGCTGTCGCGTTGCGCGTCGAGCACACCGACGAAGTCATCCAGGCGGATCAGCAGGTCCCGGACGTCGCTCTCGCGGCCGGCCAGCGCCGTGCTGAAGTTATGGATGATGTCGCTGATCTGACCCAGACCGCCGCCGTTGACCACGGCGGCCACCGCGGACAGCGTCTGCTCGGTCGAGGGGTACTTCGACGACTGCTTCAGTGGGATGGTCGCGCCGGGAACCAACCGGCCGCTGGGGGCCTGGCCGAGTGGCGTTCGGAGCGCGACGTGCATCGAGCCCAGCAGACTGGTCTGCCCGACGGTGGCCACCGCGTTCGCGGGGATACCGACATCCGGCTTGACCGAGATCTCGACGTCGGCATGCCACCCCTTGAGCTTCATCGCGCCGACGCTGCCGATCACCACATCGTTCATCAGCACCGCCTGGTACACATAGGGCACGGGGGTGGCGGAGGACAGCGCCGCTGCCAGCCCCCCGATGATGCGCGCGATGCCTTGCTGCCGTGCCATTCTGCTCCCCACTCCTTTGAGGTTTCAGCTTACGAGATGCGTGATTTGTGTAAGGAGTATACCGCGTCTCAACTGCAAGGCATAAGATGCCGGAGTGTCACCCCGCCCCGGTGTCTGTCACGTCCTTGCCACGAGTGTGCCGCATCCGCGATAATGGTGCTGCGAACCATTGGCCTACACCGCTGCGCGCGCGACTGCCTGCAAGTGAGCGCGTCCAATCCGGTGCCGGCCGGTCGGCATAGCCTGCGCTACGAGTTCGAGGTTGCCGGGAAACCGGACATCGCCAACGGTAAGGCCACGCCAGACCGTGCGCAGTTTTACAACGAAGGCATAGCCGCAAGTAGATCCACCGGACAGGAAGGGACAAAAGCGCGGGGACAAAGCACGCTAAACGCTTTGTGTCCCTTTCAGTTCTTTGTCGCTTCATCGCTGGAGTCGCCAGCTGGCGCCTGCTTGCACGGCGCATGGGCAAAGGAGAGCAGATGCTGGAAGCAACCGAGCACAGCGCAGAGCACAGCGCTGTCTTCGCCGATTTTGCCCGCGAAGCATTGCGGGTCTTGCTGGGCGTCACCCTGGCGCTGGCCTGGGGCTGGGCGAGCTTTGTTGCCCTCTTCGACCCCGGCCGCACGCTGCTCGGCTACGTGCTGATTGCCGTTGCCGGCTTGTCGACCTTTGCTGCGTTTCAGCTTGCCGCAACTCGGCTCCGCCTTGCCGTGGCTGTCTTTGTGCTGGCCCTCTTTGTCGAGATCTCGATTGTCGTCATCGCCTACGACAATGCCGTGCTCCTCACACTCTACCTGCTGGTCGTGCTGGTGGCAGCGCCGCTCATGCGCCCGCGCGGGCTGGGTGCGATCACCCTTCTGGCGATTGTCGCCCTGTTGGTGATCGGCACCGCACGCGCCACGCCGCCGGTCGACTTGCTCATCCCGCTGCTGCTGACGCTGCTCGCCGCGCTCGCCGCCTGGCTGAGCACGCGGCGCCTCTTCACCGCGCTGGAGTGGGCGCTCAATATGACGGAGCGGGCGCAACATAGCACCGAGGAAGCGCGCGAGCATCGCTTTGAATTGCAGAAAGTCCTGCATAGCCTCGACCTTGCCCTTGCCCGGCTGGAACGAAGCAACCGTGCCCTGGTCTTTGCCCAGGAAGCGGCCGAAAAGGCCTACCGCTTCAAGTCCGAGTTTGTCGCCAATGTCAGTCATGAGCTGCGCACGCCGCTCAACCTTATCGTCGGTTTCAGCGAGATGATGACCACGGCGCCCGAAAGCTATGGCGGCAAGCCCTTGCCCGGCGAATACCGCGGCGACATGCTGGCCATCTATCGCAGCTCGCGCCACCTGCTCGATCTCATCAACGACGTGCTCGATCTGTCGCAGATCGAGTCGGGGCGCATGTCGATTCACAAGGAACGCACGGAACTCGGCGAATTGATTCAAGAGGCGGTCGATATCGTGCGCGGGCTGGCCGAAGCACGGCGTCTCGAGTTGATTGTCGAGACGCCGAACGCGCCGCTGGCGATCGATCTGGATCGCATCCGCGTTCGCCAGGTGTTGCTCAACCTGTTGACCAACGCCATGCGCTACACGGAACAGGGCGCCGTGTGCGTCAGCATGCAAGCCAGTGCCGGCGAGGTCACAGTCCTGGTGCGAGACAGCGGGCGCGGCATCGCCCCGGACAAGCTGGCGCGCGCCTTTGAGGCCTTCGACCGTCTCGACGAGGAGGAGTTGACGCACGGCAGCGGTCTGGGGCTGGCCGTGAGCAAGAAGTTTGTCGATCTGCACAATGGGCGTATGTGGATCGAGAGCGCGCCCGGCAAGGGCACGACCGTTGGCTTTGCGTTGCCGCTGCCCGCCGGCGCGGAGGGCGTGCCGCTTGGGACGATTCGCCTGTCACGGCCGTTGCCCAATGACAGCGGCCGGCCGACTGTCCTGGTCGTCCATGACGATCCGCGTGCCGTCGGCCTGCTCCGCCGTCACATCGATGGTTGCGATTTCGTCTATGCCGAGGATGCCGGCCAGGCACGCGCCGTGCTCGACGAGCATTTGCCCGACGTCGTGCTCGTGGAGAGCGAGTCGATGGCCGAATGGGCGACTGTGGAAGCGGGCGGCATGCTGGCGGAATTACCGGTGCTGGTGGCTCCACTGCCCAGCGTCCATCACTTTGGCGCCATGCTCGGCGCCAGCGATTATCTGCCCAAGCCGGTGACGCGCGACGATGTAGCTTTTGTGCTGCAGCGTCTGGCCGTGCAGCCGCGCGCCGCCCTGGTCATCGACGATGATCCGCACATCGTCCGTCTCATCGGGCGCATGTTGCGCTCGCTTGCTCCGGGCGTGCAGGTGCTGGAGGCTTTTGACGGCGAGGAAGGGTTGGCCGTGGCCCACACGCACCCGCCCGACAGCATCTTTGTCGACCTGCAGATGCCGGGTATCGGCGGCGAGCAGTTTATCGACATGCTGGCGGCTGACCCGGATCTGGCCGGCACGCCGGTCGTTGTGGTCTCGGTGCGCAGCGTGGAGCAGGAGAACGCACCGATTCAGGGCGAATTGGCGATCCGGCGCGCGCAGGGATTTGCGCTGAGTGAGTTGCTCGGGCTGATCGACATGGCACTGGCCGCCATTACTCGACCGGATGTAGTGTCCCCAGCCAGCGCCGCAGCACGTCTAGCAGCGCTGGCTGGCTGACCGGCTTGACGAGCGTGTCGCTGGCGCCCAGCGAAAGGGCCAGGTCATGCTCGCGCAGGACAGAGCAGACGATGATGGGAATCGTTGCGCACGCCGGCTCCTGGCGCAGCGCCTGCAGAACCTCCCAGCCATCCTGGTGCGGCATCATCACGTCGAGCACGATCGCCTGCGGCGCGGTCTGGCGCATCAGGGCCAGCGCGGCCGCTCCACTGGTCACCCCTTGCACCACCAACCGATGCCCGGCCAGGTAGCGCTGAAAGAGATCCACCAACGCCTGGTTGTCATCCACGATCAAGATGGTGGGCGTCTGCGCGGTTGGCAGCACGATTTCGGCGGTCCAGGCGCCGGCGCGCTCGTCGAGCAGCAATCTCCCGTTCTGCGCGCCGAGCAGCGACTGCGCAACGGCGAGTGCCACGCCCTCGCGCCTGGAGGGTGGCAGTGGCGAGACTGCCGGCACGGGCGCTGCGGCGCCCTGGCGCACGGTGAGATGTACGTTGCTCGAAATGGCGTGTGCCGCCACGTGCAGCGTTGCCCCGTCGGGCAGCGTATCCAGCGCATAGCTGAGCAAGTTGAGCAACGCCTGGCGCAGCAGTGTGCGGTCAGCCAGCACAGGCGGCACGCCTTCGGAAAGCGCAATGTTGACTGCCATGCACCGTTGCTGTAGCCGGATATCCAGCAATCGGCAGACGCCCTCCACGACCGAGTGCAGCGGTACAGCATCGATTTGGGCGGCTTGGGTCAGGCGCGCAAGCTCCGCCTCGGCCAGCTCGCGCCGTGAGGCGGCGGGCGCGGCTTCGAGCGGTGCCTGCCGTGTCACGGCGACCCTTGCCTCCAGTAGATCGAGGAGTTGCTCGGCTACGGCCTCGATGCCCTTGGTAAATTCGCGGTAGACCTGGCGCCGGCTCAGGCCCAGCTTCTGCTCGATCTCCTCGATGGTGAGTCCATCGATACAGCGATAAGTGAGCACAGCGTAGACCCGCGCCGCGTCGCCTGGGGCTGCGCTGTGCGGACGGAGGCGTTCGATGCAATCCAACAACGTCCTCCGCAGATCCTGCGCCTGGGTGAGCCGATCGCCACCGCTGCCGGCTGCCCAGGCTGCCGTCAGGGGGTGGCTCTGGAGAAATGCGTTATCGTACAGGTGCAGAAGGACGGCGCGCACGGCGTGCTGGAACTCGTCAGGCCGCTCGTCGCTTTCGGCAAATTCTGGTGGCGTTTTCGTCATTTTTGGCCGGCTTGCGCACTTCTTTCATGTGCGGCACAATTACTTTCGACTGTGTGCAGAAATCGATTAGAGTGTATCACGTTCTCCTAGGCATCAAAACTGAATCGCCTTGACAGGCACTGCTTGCCCGCACCGGAGGGCTGGCGGCATGTTATGGTCGAGATTCCCCCACCGTATTGAGCAGAAGGCACGATTGGAGGCAAACTTTGGCGGCCGTTACCACAGCACCGGACCACGGATCGGCCAGGCGCGCAGGCGGACTGACGCGCCGGAACATCCGGCGCAACCTGAGTGGCTGGCTCTTCGCGTCCCCCTGGATTATCGGCTTCATCCTTTGGACGGTGGGGCCGATGCTGGCCTCGCTGGTCATGGCCTTCACGAACTGGGATCTGATTACGGATCCAAAGTTCATAGGCGCGCAGAATTTCGTGACGATGTTCAACGACAGCCTGGTCTGGAAGTCGCTGCAAGTCACGACGGTCTATGCGCTGCTCAGCGTACCGTTGCAGATCGCCCTGGGTCTAGGGCTGGCGTTATTGCTCAACTCCAACATCCGCATGCTGAGTTTCTACCGCACAGCCTTCTACCTGCCGTCAGTATTGTCGGGCGTTGCGGTCGCCTTGTTGTGGCGCTGGCTCTTCTCGACCGAATTCGGTCTCTTCAATGCCATGCTGGCCAACATTGGGATACGCGGGCCGAGTTGGCTGGGCGATCCGCAATGGGCATTGCCGTCACTGGTGCTGATGAGCTTGTGGGGCGTCGGCGCGGGCACGATCATCTACCTGGCCGGGCTCCAGGGCATCCCGACCGATCTCTACGAAGCGGCCGAGGTTGACGGAGCGTCGAGCTGGGTGCGTTTCTGGAACATCACGCTGCCCATGATGACGCCGGTGCTCTTTTTTACCCTGGTCACCGGATTTATTGCGGCGCTTCAGGTCTTCACCCAAGCCTTTATCATGACCTCCGGCGGTCCGAATAACGCGACGCTCTTTTACCTGCTCTACATCTATCGCAACGCCTTCGAGTACTTCCGCATGGGCTACGCCAGCGCGCTGGCGTGGATTCTCTTCATCTACATTCTCGTGTTGACGCTGATCGTGCAGCGTTCGTCACGGTATTGGGTCTACTACGAAGGCGATGATCACAAAGGATAGAAATTGATGTCGGCTGTCAACAACACGCTGCGCACGCCTGCCCGCTCCGAACCGCGCATGACCAGGCGACAGCGCACCTTGCTCCAGAAAACGGCCATCCATCTGGCGCTGCTCGCCGGCGTCGTCCTCATGTTCATTCCGCTGGTCTGGACGATCTCGACGTCGCTCAAATCGCCCGGCGAGGTCTACCTCTTCCCGCCGACGTGGATTCCCAATGAGATCATGTGGAGCAACTACTATCGAGCGGTGACGGCGATCCCGTTTTTTCTCTACTTGTGGAACACGGTGCTCATCACGGCCATCAGCATTGTGGGCAAAGTCATCTCGATCACGCTGGTTGCCTTCTCCTTCGCTCGGTTGCGCTGGTGGGGGCGGGATGTCATGTTCATCGTCATGCTGGCGACGATGATGTTGCCGCCCCACATCACGCTGATCCCGCAGTTCATCATGTTCAAGTGGCTGGGCTGGATCGACTCCTTCTTGCCGCTGATCGTGCCGACCTTCTTTGGCGGCCCGTACCTGACCTTCCTGGTCCGCCAGTACCTGCTTGCCATCCCACGCGAACTCGACGACGCGGCGCGTATCGATGGTTGCTCCGACTTTGGGCTCTACTGGCGTATCATCATGCCGCTGGCCAAGCCGGCCATCCTGATCGTCGTGATTTTTGTCTTCAACGGCACCTGGAACGAGTTCTTGCTGCCGCTGATCTATCTGCACAACCCAGATCTGTTTACGCTTGCGCTTGGCCTGCGCATGTTCCAGGGCGAGGCAAGCACGAGTTGGAACCTGTTGATGGCGGCATCGCTGCTCAGCATGCTGCCGGTCATCATCTTGTTTTTTGTCACGCAGCGCCACTTTATCCAGGGGATCGTGTTCACGGGGGTGAAGGCATAGGATCGTGTAACTCGCCAGCAAGCGGCCAGCCGCACGCCATCAGACCGTTTACACCATGCGTTTCATGTGAAGTATCCAACCAACCGTTCGCCACATTGAATTCAGGAGGAGATCATGCCACAAGAAAAACTGAGCCGCCGCGATTTTCTGCGTAACAGCGCAATCGCAGCATTTGTCATGGGCGGCCTTGCTGCCTGTGCGCCGGCCGTGCAGCCGGCGCCCGGCGGGGAACAGGGCGCCGCTGCACCGGCCGGCGAGGCGGTGACGCTGACCTTTGTCTGTGACATCATCAATGAAGGGCATGTCAAGGTGCGCGACAAGTGGGCCCAGGAATTCTCGGAGCAGAATCCCGGCGTCACGGTCCAGCACCAGCCGACAGCCAATGCCGACTACAACACAAAGGTTCAGACGCTCTTTGCGGCCGGCACGCCGCCGGATATCTACCGCTATTTGCAGGAGATCACGCCGATCATCACCGTGTCGCAGAAGGCGCTTCATCTGCAACTGGACGACTACATCGCGGCCGACGACTACGATCTCTCCGACTTCCGCCCGGACGCCATCAAGCTCTACCAGTGGGACGGCAAGACCTTCGCCCTGCCGCGCGACTACGGCAATCAGAACCTCTTCTACAATGTCGACATCTTCGAGGAAGCCGGCGTCGAGCCGCCCCCGGTCGACTGGGAGGAGACGAGTTTCACCTTTGAGGTCTTCCTTGACATGTTGCAACGGCTGGTCAAGCGCGAGGGCGACCGCGTGACGCAGTGGGGCTTCCTGGTCAATCGCGGCCAGCGCCCGTGGGCGTCGTGGGTCTACTCGAACGGCGGCGCGCTTGTCCACAAGGATGAAACTGGGATCGCGACCGACTCGGCCATGGCCGACGAGGCGACCGTTGAGGCGCTGCAATTCCTGCAGGACCTGATGTACAAGCACGAAGTTTCGCCGCGCCCGGATCTCGAGTCAGAGCTGGGCGGTGTCGAACTCTTCTCCACGGGCCGGGTGGCCGTGATGCTGACCAACCCGTCGGCGGTCAACCAGTTCCGGCCCATCGAGGCGTTTCGCTGGGATGTCGGCACGATACCCATCGGCAAGGCGGCACGGCGTGGCACGGGCGGTGGCGGTACCGGCTGGGCATCCGGCGCGGGCACCAAGCATCCGCAGGAGGCGTGGGGATTCCTCAAGCACATCACCAGCGCCCAGGCGGAGTTGGACGAGGTGTCCGTCGGTGCGACGACGCCCTCGCGCGTCTCCGTCGTGACCTCCGAAGCGTTCCTCGACCCGAACCTGCCGCCCAAGAATGCCAAGGGCTTTGCCCAGGCGCAGGAGTTCGTCGTGCGCGACCCGGTGCATGTGAACTGGCCGGAGATCACGCAGCGCATCTATACGCCCAATATGGACCTGTTGTGGAGCGGTACCGAAGACGCCGCTACCGTGGCTGCGCGCATCAAGCAGGAGTCTGACCCGCTCTTTGCACAAAGCTGACCGCTGCTTGTGCACTTGAGTTGTGAACGCCCGAACTTGCTGACTTCCCAGACAAGTTCGGGCGTCTTCTATTGTGGCGGTCAGACGTGCGCCGCTACGCATTTGTCGCATTGTGACATTGCCGCTCATCAACCGTTTGGAGGGAACTTTATGGCAGAGCTTCGAAAACCAAATGTCATCGTCTTTTTCACCGACCAGCAACGCTGGGATACGACCGGCGTACACGGCAACCCGCTTGGCCTGACGCCCAATTTCGACCGCATGGCCCGCACCGGCACCGACGTACATTACTCGTTCACCTGCCAGCCGGTCTGCGGCCCGGCGCGCTCCTGTTTGCAGACGGGCCGCTATGCCACCAACACCGGCGTCTTCCGCAATGGCATCGTCCTTGATCCGAATATGGAGACGCTGGCGAAATCGTTCCGTGCCGGAGGCTATGCTACCGGTTACATCGGCAAGTGGCACCTGGCCGCCGCCGACCCGACGCCGGTCGAGCAGCGCGGCGGCTATGAGTATTGGCTTGCCGCCAACACGCTGGAGTTCACCTCGGACGTGTATGATACGGTCGTCTACAATACCGATAGCCAGCCTGTGAAATTGCCGGGTTACCGTGTCGATGCGCTGACCGATGCCGCCATTCGCTACGTCGACGGCCACCAACAAGACCCGTTCTTTCTCTTCATCTCCTACCTGGAGCCCCATCACCAGAATCACCTGGACGACTACCCGCCGCCGGTCGGCTACCGCGAGCAATATACGGACCGCTGGACGCCGCCCGATCTCGTCGCCCTGCGCGGCTCGTCGCCGCAGCACCTGGGCGGCTACTACGGCATGGTCAAGCGGCTGGACGAAGCGTTGGGGCGCCTGTTCGATGCGCTGCGCAGCCTGGATCTGCTCGATGACACTATCGTGCTTTTCACCTCGGACCACGGCTGTCACTTCAAGACGCGCAACGGCGAGTACAAACGCTCCTGCCACGAGTCATCCATCCGCGTGCCGACGGCTATCAGCGGCCCCGGCTTCGAGGGCGGCGGGCAACTTTCGGAACTCGTGAGCCTGGTCGACCTGCCGCCCACGCTGCTCGACGCTGCGGGCTTGCCGATCCCCGCCGCGATGGAGGGCCGCTCGATCCTGCCGCTGGTGCGCCGTACGGCCGTCGCCTGGCCGGAGGAGGTCTTCGTGCAGATCAGCGAGTCACAGGTGGCGCGCGCGATCCGCACCCACCGCTGGAAGTATTGCGTCAATGCGCCCGATGGTGTCGGCTGGCGCGATGCCAATGCGGATCGCTACGTGGAGGAGGCGCTCTATGACCTGCAGGCCGATCCCTACGAACTGGAGAATCTCGCCGGCATCGATGCGTTCCGTGGCGTCGCCGACGAGTTGCGGGCGCGGCTGCTGGCGCGCATGGTGGCGGCGGGCGAGACAGAGCCCGTGATCGAGCCGGCGCCGGTTCGGCCTGGCGGTCAGCGCGCCATCTCGATTGACGAAGTGCGCCGCCGGTACAACGAACAGCGTGCGTAGGCTGGCATGGCGCTGGCGTGTCAGACCCGCGGAATTGCAGGGGCGGATGGGGTTCCCTGCTGGTATGACAAAACTTGGCACGAACTTGGCACAGTTGGCACCACTGTTCTGTGCTATGATCGCCGGAGTGCGACACGCTTTCCCACGATTGGTATTTGAATTTCCGGCAAACCGTGCAACTGGCTCGTTTCCAGGTGCATCGCTTGCTCTGCAATGGCCGCGCCCCAATGTCCTTGTCTGATTCTTGAGCATCATGATGATCAAAGGAGGAATGTCCCGTATGCAACCGAAAAACACGTTGTCTCGTCGCGATTTCCTGCGGGTAAGCGCCGGCGTCTCCGGTGTGGTCCTGCTGGCCGCCTGCGCGCCCGGTGCCGCGCCTGGCGCGGCACCGTCCAGTGGTGAGGCGGCGGCCCCTGGGGCCGAACGCGTCGAAATCACTTTCATGGGCTGGGGCGCCACCGAGGAAGATGAGGGCGTCAAGGCGGCGATCGCCCAGTTCGAGTCCGAGCAGGATGCGGTCAAGGTGACCTGGCTGCACACACCGGAGAACTATGGCGAAAAGTTGCTGACCGATATAGCCGCCGGCACTCCTCCTGATACGGCATTCATCTACAATACCGACTATCAAACTTTTATCCGTGACGGATTGCTCCTCGATATTACTGACAAGTTGACCGCTGACCCGCTGCTTGGCGCCGAAAACTACTTTATCGAACCTCAGGAGAGCGATCGGTGTACCAAGGACGGCAAGTGGTACGGCATTGGCTCGTGCTGGGTCACACCGCACATCTACTACAATGCTGATATCTTTGCCGAGGAAGGTATCGAACCACCGTCCAACGATCCTGAGCAGGCGTGGACCTGGGATCACTTCGTCGAGGTGGCGACGGCGTTGACCAAGGATGTCAACGGCAAGCATCCCAACGAGAGCGGCTTTGACCCCGACAATAT
>WBZU01002972.1_pt1 | contig 11380 bp, 8 predicted proteins | sample 5204311 | NCBI WGS metagenome assembly WBZU01 (sample SAMN12344359, study PRJNA552823) | activated sludge metagenome | biome: Activated sludge suspended growth; feature: Nitrification reactor; material: Wastewater; isolation source: activated sludge from nitrification reactor of wastewater treatment... | reverse complement strand
GCAGGCCCCTGCCGAGGGTGGTCCCGGCCGCTGCGAGTGAGGCGATGGCCGGCGCAACCCCCGTCGCGACGGCCTCGTACAGCACGTTGGCGTTGCAGCCGTCGAGCAGGATGAGGACAACGTGCTCAGCGCCGGCGGGGTCGACGATCGACGTGAGGGCATCGCCGTCCTGACGGGCGAGGAGCGCCCCTGACCTCCGCGACCCGGTCGGCCCGACGCCCTCGGGGTGGATCGCACCACCGAGCAGGTGGAGCACGGTCGGGGCAACGTCCACCATGCGCGCCGATTGCGCGAGGGTCCCGCGCGCCGGCACCCCGGCTCCCGATGCGATGAACGGCGCGCGAGCCTGCACCACCCCGAGCGAGCCGTGTTCGCCGAGGTTCGTGTCGTAGTGGTGCCCGGCGGTGTGCTGGACGACGAGGTCGGGGGCGTGCGGCGAGTCGAAGAACTGGGCGATCTGGTCGTGTGCGTGGGGATACGCGTTGGCGTCCCGCGTCGGGAACACTCCCTCGCGCTCGAGCGCCAGGCCCACGAACCGGTCGTCGGTCGTGTCCGCGATGGGGTCGGCATCGACCACGGCATCGACCTCGTAGCGGTACCGGTCGACGGGTCGGCCGTCGTCGTCGGTTCCCGTGTCGATGAGCCGGACGAACTCGACCGAGCCGCTCGGTGACGCGACGCGGTACCGGTCGGGGCCGGGCGAGCTCAGGACCATGTCGACGTGGGGATCGCGCTGCGGCTCGATCAGGAGGGACTCGATCTCTCCGAGCCGGGGGTCGGCGGATTCGCGCATGGGCGACAGGGTAGGTCCACCAACGCGCAAGAATGCCCCGGATGGAGACGGCCCCGACCGAAGGTGTTCCGGCCCGCGTCGATCCCGACGTGGTGCTACTGACCGACCGCGTTGCCGTGGTGACCGGCGCGGCCCAGGGCATCGGGGCCGCAACGGCGATCGCGCTTGCCCGGTTCGGGGCGCACGTCGCCGTGGTCGATCGCGAGCCCGACGGGCTGGCGGCAACCGTGGCGGAGGTGGAGGCGCTGGGCCGCTCGTGCGTCTCCGTCGTCGGGGATGTTCGACGTCAGGACGTGGTCGACGAGCTCGTCGCTGCGACCGTGGCGATGCGCGGCCGGATCGACATCCTCGTCAACAACGCCGGTGGTGGCTTCTGGGCGTCGTTCGCCGACATCAACGCCAAGGGCGAGGCGGCACTCATCGCCGAGAACTTCACCCAGGTGACCAGTTGCATCCGTACGTCGCTTCCGCACATGACGAACGGCGGGTCGGTCGTCAACGTCACGTCGATCGAGGCCCATCGTGCCGGCCCCGGCTTCGGGATCTATTCGGCCATGAAGGCGGCGGTCGAGAACCTGTCGAAGACCCTGGCGCTCGAGTTGGCCCCGCAGGGGGTTCGCGTCAACTGCGTGGCACCCGACATGATCCCGACGCCCGGCGATGCGGGGCTCGTCGAGGCCTCGGGCGCGATGCTCGACGCGGCCTACGACCCGACCCCGACGGGTGTCATGGGTTCGGTCGAGGACGCCGCTGCTGCCATCGTGTTCCTCGCCGGCGACATGGCCCGGTTCGTGACGGGCACCACGCTGCACCTCGACGGGGGGACGTTCGCGGCGTCGGGGTGGCGTCGTCGGACGGGCACCAGCTCGTACGTGCTCTGAGCGAGCGTCAGCCCGCGGGTTCGAGGGAGTCCGTCGGGCACGCGGTCACGAGGACCGGGTTGCATCGGACCTGTGGCCCGGCCGGGAAGGCGACGACGTAGCCGTTGGCAGCGGGCTCGGCGATCGGGAAGTCGGTGGAGACCACCTGGGCGCCGGACCGCAGCGTGATCTCGCGGTCGGTGGTGTCGTTCGTCTGCGCCTCGGTGAGGTCGGCGTCGGCGCGGGTGCGGACGAAGAAGCCGTCGTTCACCAGGCGGGTGATGCGTGGTGCTTCCGCCGGGTCGTTGACCTTCACGACCGCCTCGTCGTCGTCGCCGTCCTCGGCGGCGCTCGTGAACAGGGCTCGACCCTCGAGCGACGGGTGGCCGGTGAGGTAGAGGTCGTGGAGGTCGCCGCCGTTGTCCATGAACAGCATCACCTGGCCTCGCACGTCGCCGAGCTTCGGCCACCCGGTGGTGGTGACGGCCTCCCGCAGGGTCGCTGCGTCACCCCGGACGTCGTCGGGGGTCAGGAGCCGGTCCTCCTCGAACACCGAGCGGATCTCGGCGTCGAGCGCGTCGAGCTGGGTCGCATCGATGGGGGCGGGGACCGTGGCGTTGAGTGACGCGGGGAGGCCGTCGGCCTTGAGCTCGAGGTTGATGACGATCGGGACGTGGTCGGGGTGGGCATCGGACCAGGTGCGGATCTCGGTCAGGCACACCACGAGGGTCGCGCACGTCGACATGAAGTCGACGTCGGCGATGTGGAGGACCTTGAAGCCGGGCTCGTCCATGCCGGTGGGCAGCGGTGTGTCGGTGATGCCGAGGAACGAGGGCGCGAGCGGTGTGGCGTAGAGACCGCCGTCGGGATCGGCGTAGGCGTCGAGCTCGAAACTGCGGATGCCGCTCTCGAGCTGGTCGGTGAGTGGCTGGTGGGTGTACGCCAGCGAGTCGATGTCGCCGAGGCCGCCGGCGTCCTCGCCGAGGCTCGCGGCGACGGCCTTCTCCGCCTCGAACAGCTTCGCCTCGGGGGCAATGTGGTAGCTGTTGTGCGTCCCGATCAGTTGGAGTTCGTTCAAGGTCAAAGCATTCGACGCCGAGGTACCTGACGTCGTCGTCGTGCTGTCGGTCCCAGCGCTGTTGTCCTCGGTCGAGGAACAAGCAGCGCTCGTGAGCGTCAGGAGTGCGGCGAGCAACACGACGGTGCGTTTCATCTGGGGAAACGTAGCGGGAACGAAAGGTGAACGAGATGGTGCGAAGGACGCGACGCATGGCCGGGATCTGCCTGGTCGGGGCTCTCGTGGGATTGGCGGCGTGCGCGCCCTCGGGTTCGCCGGGTCCGCGGTCGAACACGACCGTTCCGTCCTCCGGCGGTCCCGTCACGCGTGTGAGCCTGCCTGCCATCCCCTTGCCACCGGCGCAGTCCTACACGGTGTCCGCCGATGCGATCGAAGCGCTCGGCTGCGACGAGTGCGAGCGCGGCGGCACCCCCGATGCGGCGCGGTTCTTCTACGGCACGTTGCCGCTCGGAGCGGTCGGCGATCTCGTCGAGGGGTCGGCCGCCGACACGCGGGTCGCGCTCGGGAACCTGTTCGCGTCCGGCTACTTCGGCGGCATCTACCTGCGGGGCAACCTGTCGGGTGGACTCGCCGACGACCTGTCCCCGTTCGCCCCGCTGCTCGATCAGGTCGGGGCGCTCACCCAGATCGGTCTGGACCAGATCGTCGGAGAGCTCACCCGCATTGCCCGGTCGGGCACCGAGCAGGAGGTCCGGGACGCGACGACGATCTGGTCGGCCGTGCTCGCCGCCATCGCCGGCTACAACCGCGGCTACCTCGAAGTTGCCCTGCAGCACCCGCCGGCCGGAGTGACCGTGGATCCGGGCGCGTTCTCCTGCGCCTCGCTGTTCGACTGCCGGAGCACGCAGCTGCCGATGCCGGCGCTCGACGCTCTCGCCGGCCAGCGTGACGCGCTCAACGGCCCGCCCTCGTTCCAGTGGTTGACCGTTGCGATGGCCGCGAACTCGATCGGCAGCGCAGCGATTCCCGCCGGCCGTGACGTGTGGACCGGCCTCCTCGGGTCGGCCTCGTTCGATGCCGCCGGGTATCGCACGATCATCGACCTGTCGGTGGGATTCCTCGAGGTCACCCAGGCTGCCCTGCTGGCCAACCTCGCCGGGCCCACTGGCGGCGACCTGGCGTTGGCTCGCCGCGGGCTCGACGCGACCGCTGGTCTGGTGACGTGGGCTGGCAGCTACTTCCTCGGGCTCGCGTCGTCGCTCCCGAACTCGTCGCTGCCGACGCTGACCTGTTCCTGACCCGTCAGTGCTCGGCGAGCCAGGCGTCGCCGAGTCGGAACTCCTCGTCCATCTGGGCGTTGACGATGCCCTTCGAGAAGTTCTCGAGCTTGCCGCCGATGAGCGGCACCGACACCTTGATGTCGATCGTGACCGTGTAGTCGGACTTGTCGTCGCCATTGGCGACGAGGAGCGTCTGGCCCTTGATGTCGACCGGCACTCCGTGTGTGTCGAGGGTGAACGTGCCGCCGAAGGTGCCGTCGCCGAAGTCGTTCCAGTCGTCGATCGACACGACGGTGTTGCGCGGCTTGATGAACTTCTGGGCGAAGCTCGGGATGCCGTCGACGTCGACCTCGCGCGTGACCGTGAGGTTCAGGTTCTTCTTCGTCTTCTTCTTGTCGACGATCGTCACGCCGTGGTGTCCCATGCCCTCGAACTTGGCGATGTGCGCCTTCGGATCGCTGAACATCTTCCAGCAATCGGCGATCGGGGCGTCGAACGTGTGCTTCTTGACGATCTGCATGCGGTCATTCAAGCATCGCCACCGGATCGGGGCACGGGGTGTTCTGCCCGGTCGCGGCGGTGCCTGCCCGACTGCTGCGTCCGTTGGGCGTGGGATCGGGACGCCACCTAGAATCTGACGGTCCGTCAGAAACCGTTGATCGATCGGGAGATCCCATCCATGGCCAAGCCAGCCCCCCTCGCAGGAGTCCGCATCATCGAGTGTTCGATCCTCGGCCCGGGCGCCCTCACCACGCACCTGGTCGATCTCGGAGCTGAAGTGATCAAGATCGAGTCGCCGGCCGGCGACTACATCCGCCGCATGACCTGGCCGATCGTCGAGGGCGTCTCCCTCATGCACCTCCACATCAACCGGGGCAAGCGATCGTTGGTGCTCGACCTGCGCACGCCGGAGGCCCAAGAGGTCTTCCGTGAGCTGGCGAAGACGGCCGACGCCGTCATCGAGGGCATGCGACCCGGTGCGCTGGCCAAGCGTGGCCTCGGCTACGAGGACCTCAAGGCGATCAACCCGAAGATCGTGTTCTGCAACATCTCCGGCTACGGCATGACCGGCCCCTACAAGGACATGCCCAGCCACGGTGTTGCTTACGACACGTGGGGTGGCCTCGTGAAGGCGGAGACCGACGACGAGGGCTTCTGCTTCATCCCCGAGCACCCGTCCACCGGCATCCACGCCGGCCCGCTGTTCGGTGCGTTCGGCGTGGTGTCCGCCATCTTGGGCGCACGCGCCACCGGCGAGGGCTCGGCCCTCGAGATCGCCCAGTCCGATGCGTCCGCCGCAATGGACTGGCTGCGCAGCGAGACCTGGAAGGCCTACGAACGTCCCGAGGACGAGGTCACCGGCAACCCCAGCGACAACTACGAACGCCGCGCCCCCGGCACGGCCGGCATGCGCGACGGCGTGCGCTACCAGTTCTACGTGACCAAGGACGATCGCCACGTGCTGTTCATGGCGTCGGAGCAGGAGTTCTGGAAGAACTTCTGTGACGGCGTCGAGCGTCCCGACCTGTTCGAGACGTGGCCGGGCAGCCAGTACGGCGACCACGCCAAGGGCAACCGCGAGCTGCAGGCCATCCTGCGCGACATCTTCCTGACGAAGACGGCCGCCGAGTGGATCGTCTTCGGCGACGAGAAGAACACCCCGATTGCGCCGGTCAACACGCCGCAGACGATCGCCGAGGACCCGCAGTTCCAGGACCGGTTCCACTGGATGCCCGCCGACGAGGTCGGTGCCGACATGTTGGGCACCCCGCTCAAGTTCATGGACGTCGACATGCCCAAGATGACGAAGGCCCCGACTGTCGGTCAGCACACGGTCGACGTGTTGGAGTCGGTGCTCGGCTACGACGAGGCCAAGATCGCCGCGCTGCGCGAGACCGGCGCCATCGGGTAGTCGGCCAGCGCGATCGGCTGAGCAGTGTGGCCTACGTGCCGGGTTGGTCGAGCAGCGCGAGGCGTCCGATCAGGTAGGCACGCTCCACGTCGTTCTGGCACTGCCCGATCGCACGGCGGTACGACGTTCGGGCGAGTTCAGTATCGCCGGAGCGATGGGCGAGTTCGGAGCGAACCGCAGCGAGGCGGTGGTGGTGACCCAGCACGTCCTCCAGCCCATCGAGCACGGCGAGGCCTGCGAGCGGGCCGTCGGCCTCGGCGACGGCCACGGCGCGATTGAGGCGCACGACCGGCGAGCCCGTGCGTCGTTCGAGCGCGGCGTAGAGGTCGGCGACGACGGCCCAGTCGGTCGCAGACGAGGTCGGGGCCCGGGCATGCTCGGCGGCGATGAGCGCCTGCAGGCGGAGGTCCTCGGCGTATCCGTCGCTCGGTGGAAGGGCGTCGAGGAGGGCGAGACCCCGGTCGATCTCGTCGGCATTCCACGACGAGCGATCCTGATCGGCGAGGGTCACGAGGCGGCCGTCCCGCTCCCGGGTGTTCCGCCGGGCGTGTTGCAGTAGGAGCAACGCGAGCAGTGCTCGTCCCTGGGGCGCGCCGGGCACCACGGCGTGGAGCACGGAGGCGAGCTGGACTGCATCGTCGGCGAGGTCGGAGCGCAGCAGCTGAGGGCCGTCGCCTGGCGTGTACCCGGCGGTGAACGCGAGGTAGATCGTCCTGCAGACTTCGTCGAGCCGCCCAACGAGCTCGTCGGCGACCGGGGCGCCGAGGGGGATGCCGGCGGCGACGATCTTCTTCTTGGCGCGGGTGAGGCGCGCCGCCATGGTGGGGACCGGCACGAGGAAGAGCCGGGCGATCTCGGCCGTGGACGTTCCGATGACGAGTCGGAGGGCGAGCGCGGACCGTGAGTCGCGAGGGAGCGCTGGGTGACAGCACAACAGGATGAGGTGCAGGCGTTCGTCGGGCAGCGCGTCGTCGGCTTCGTCGGGCGCGACCCACTCCGGCCGAACGGCGAGGAGCGGAGCTCGGCGGCCCGCCACCTGCTCGGTTCGGACGCGACCGAGCACGTGCCGGTGCGCCGTTGTGTACAACCAGCCGACGGGATTCGCCGGAACCCCGTCGGCCGGCCATCGCGACGATGCGTGTGCGAACGCTTCGCTGACTGCGTCCTCGGCCAGATCCAGGCGTCGGGAGCGAGACACGAGCAGCGCCACCAGCCGGCCCCACTCGGCCCGGTAGAGCTGCCCGATGACGCCGTCAGCCGAGGTCGGGGACCGGTCGGATGTCGATGTCATACGCGGGCAGGATCCGGCAGAGCTCGATGACGGTGTCGAGGTCGGGGGCATCGAGCACGTAGAACCCGCCGATGTGTTCTGCCGCCTCGGCGTAGGGACCATCGGTGATCGTGATCTCGCCGCCGCGAGTGCGCAGTGTCGTGGCCGTCGAGCCGTCACCCAGCGCCTCCCCGCCGACGATCTCGACACCGGGCCGAGCCTCACAGGCCTCGCCGAACGCGCCGTGGGCGGCCAGCGCGGCCTCTTGCTCCTCGGCGGTCAGGTCGTCCCAGGCCGGCTCCTCGCCGCCGTCGACCAGCAGAACGAAGTACTTCATGGCAACTCCTTCACCTCACGGCCGGTGACGATCACCGACACCACTCTGACGCGCCGGGTGCGGCGAAATCGACACTCGTCGCCGAAAAATCGGCGGCGGAGTTCCGGGCGTCAGCCGGTTTCGGCCGTCGCCGTCGCTCGGATCTCGTGGACCACGCCGATGAAGCGTTCAACGTCCGCCCGACTGAAGACGCCGTCGGGCCCGGCCGGCGCCACGTCGGTGTACGGCGACTCGTAGAAGCGACGTGGCTCGACCACGCCGTCGTTGGCGAGATGGTCGATCACCAGGTTCACGTACTCGATCTGGTTGCCCGAGTAGACCCGCTCGTCGAGGAAGCCGGCGAACGCGTCCTTGGCTGCGGATCGGTCCATGCCGACCAGCGATCGGACGAACAGCCCGAGACCACCGGTCTCGACCGAGGCTCGTTGCACGTTGGCCTCCGAGCCTCCGCGTACCTCGAACAGCATTCGAGCCAGTTCGGTGAGGTCTGATTCGGTGATCGGCTGGTTGCGCCGAAGGCGTTGGATGGCCAGGTGGTCGTTGTGCTCCCGCATGAACGCGGTCGCCTTCGATCGGAACTGGGCGAAGTCGTCGGTTCCCCCGATTCCGAGGTCGACCTCGACGCCTTCGCCGATGTCGTCGCTGAAGTTCGTGTAGAGCGGGGCACGGCGGCGCTTCTCGATCAGCGGCACGAGGGGGCGGAGGCGCCGGCGAGTCGTCTCGATCATCTGCAGCGTGACGTCGGTCCACCACTCGTCGGTTTGGAGATCGTGGATCAGGGCCAACTCGGCGGCGATTGCCGGGATGCGGCTGTGATCCTCGAGGATCGAGGCGATCGCCCGTACTTGTCGTTGGATCCGCTCGATCGCAGGCTCACCGGTGAGCAGCGCCAGTTGGGCGTTGAGCATGACGAGATCGAACTGCTTCGACTCGATGCGTTCGGCCTCGACCTCTGTCGGAAGGACGGCCAATGTGGTGCGGAGCGTCGCCGAGGTCGACTCGGTGATGGACGCCCAGGCTTCGGGTTCCCGGAACCGCTCGACCTCGCGGCGATGTGGCCGGACGACGAAGGAGTCGGTGTTCATCGCGCCGACATCCGAGCGCAGGATGTCGGTGAGTGCCTGCCTGAGGTCGAGGGCGCCGCCCGCACGATCGATCGCCTCGATGACGTCGAGGCGACGATGGAACAGGCGCGTTGTGATCGGCACGGGAGCAGGCGTATCTCCCCCGTCGGGATTCTGTCCGAAGTACTCGAGGTTCTGGCAGAAGTCGAAGACGCAGAAGCTGTCCTTGTCGCGACCGGGCCCGAACAGGTCAGGGCAGAGACGGGTGCCGCGGCCGATCATCTGCCAGAACTTGGTCTTCGACCGGACGATCTTGAAGAAGACGAGGTTGGCCACCTCGGGGATGTCGATCCCGGTATCGAGCATGTCGACGGAGATGGCGATCCGGGGGTCGCCCGACCCGATCGAGAACTTGCCGATGAGATCCTGCGCGTACTCGGTGCGGTTGGTGATCACCCGGGCGAAGTGGCCGCGATAGTGCGGGTAGTTGGCGTCGAATCGTTGAGCGATGAAGTCGGCATGTCGCTGGTTCTTCGCGAACACGATGGTCTTGGCGAGGCGCGCACCGTCCTCGGTCTTCACGCCATTCGTCATGACGTGGGCGAGCACCTTGTCGATGGTGTCCGCGTTGAAGAGCCATCGGTTGATCGCCTCGGCACCGACTTCGTCGGGAGGGTCGTCGTCCTCGTCCCAGTCGATGTCGTCCCACGCATCCTTCTCGTCGTCGCTGAGCTCGTCGTAACGGATGCCTTCACGTTGGAACTTCAAGGGAACGGAGACGGCGCGAAGGGGGACGAGGAAGCCGTCGTCCACGGCGTCGCTGAGCCCGTACTCGTCGGTCGGCACGCCGGTCTCGAGGTCGAACAGGTCGTAGGTGTTGCGATCGATCTCGGACTTCGGCGTGGCGGTCAGGCCGACGAGGTACGAGTCGAAGTACTCGAAGATCGCCCGGTATTTGTTGAACACCGAGCGATGGGCCTCGTCGATGACCACGAGGTCGAAATGCCCTGGCCCGAACCGTCGACTGCCATCGGTTGCCGTCGAGTCGATGAGGTTCATCATCGTGGCGTAGGTCGAGACGTAGACCCGCCCCTCGCCGTTGCGGTCGTTCAGAAGGTTGACGGGCGTCGTGTCGGCGAGCAGCGACGTGAAAGCGCTTGCCGCCTGGTTCACCAGGGCGGTGCGGTCGGCAAGGAACAACACTCGCTTGGCCCAGTTCGCCCGGATGAGGACGTCGGCCAACGCGATGACGGTCCGGGTCTTGCCAGCCCCGGTCGCCATGACCACGAGCGCCTTGCGCTGGTGCTCCTCTTCGAACGACTCGCAGATCCGGCGGATCGCTCGCTCCTGGTAGAAGCGTCCGGCGATGTCGGCATCGACCTCGATGTCGGCGAGGCGTCGACGGGTGTCGCGCCGCTGCACCATGAGCTGGAGTTCGTCCCTGGTGCGGAACCCAGCGGTCTGGCGGGGCGTCGACACGGTGTCGTCCCAGATCCAGGTCTCGAATCCGTTCGAGTAGAAGATGACCGGACGACGGCCGTACATCGCCTCCAGTGCGTCGGCGTACAGCTTCGCCTGGTGCTGACCGACGGTCGCATCCCGTCGGGTCCGCTTGGCCTCGACGAGCGCGAGCGGCGCTCCGTCGTCGCCCCACAGCACGTAGTCGACGCGGCCCTTACCGGACTCGCTCGGCATTCCGGTGACCTCGAACTCGCGGTCGCGAGCAGCGTCGAGGCTCCATCCGGCTTCGCGGAGCGCCAGGTCGATGAGGAGGTCGCGCGTTTCGGACTCGGAGTAGTCGTGATCGTCGGGCACGGCAGAGGCGCGTGCCTTCGCCAACTCCACGTCTGCTCGGAGCCGCTCGATCTCGGCGGCCAGCGCTGCGTTCTCCTCGGCGAGCTCCCGCTCGCGCTGCAGTGCCGCAGCGTTGGCGGCCGCCTCTGCCTCGAGCTCGCGGATCCGGGCCGCCGTCGTCGCCGGTGACGGTCCGGGTCGGGGGAGCGATGCGGGGTCGAACTTCAGACCGGGCTCGGGCTTGGTGCCCCGGATGTACGTGCGGCCGAACCAGTACGTGAACTCCCAGAGGTGGGAGACCGCCGTGACAGCGTCCCGGTTGCTGAGTGGTGTGCCCTCGTGGGCAGCGCGATTGCCGAGGCGGATCGCCTCCCTCGCCTTGAGGAACACCGCTTGCGGCATCTGATCCTTGAACGACGGCTCGTGGAGCAGTGCGCTCAGGTTCGAGTCGTAGGGACGCTTCAGCGATCGGTCGTGATCGAATGCCCACGTCACCGCTGCTTCGATCGCGAGGCGGGCGTAGAAGCAGGACGTCCGGGCGTCGCGGAGGGCGTCGGCACCTGCCCTGACGGCGTGGCCGTGTACTGGCGCGAACTCGTCCCTCAGGAAGTCGAAGGGCGTCGCCACCTCGCCGAGGATAACGGAACTATCGCCGATCTGGTGGGGTCGTCGAACGCCCTTCTCGACGGTGGCGGGCCTGGTGACACCGGGAGCAGCGGAGTTCGGTTTCCTCCACGAGGGTCCGTTTGGTCTGCTCGAAGGCGGGGACGTGATCGTGTTGGAGGAAGTCGCTGCTGCCGCAGTCGACGCACTGACGGTCGCGCTCCTTGACGACGAGCTTCTGTCGCTCGGTGTGGTGACGGTGTCTACCGGACACGTTGATCGGGTGGCTCTCGGCGTCGTGGATCATCGCCCGGAGTGCCGAGGTGTCCGCGATCCGCTCGACGATCGAGCCGCCGATGGGCGTGCCGTCATCGAGGGTGCAGCCGTCGGCTCGGACGTGGAGGACGACCTCGGTGACCACGTTGCTTCCGCCGGCGCTGACGATGTCG
>WBZU01002971.1_pt1 | contig 11386 bp, 10 predicted proteins | sample 5204311 | NCBI WGS metagenome assembly WBZU01 (sample SAMN12344359, study PRJNA552823) | activated sludge metagenome | biome: Activated sludge suspended growth; feature: Nitrification reactor; material: Wastewater; isolation source: activated sludge from nitrification reactor of wastewater... | reverse complement strand
TCCCGTTCGACCACCCGCCGGCGTCGAGCGGGAACGTGACGCCCCCGCGCCGGTTGCGCCAGTAGGCGCCGGCGCGCCAGTAGACGCCGGCGCACACGCAGGAGGGCTGGCCCGCCTTGTTCACCCAGCCGCCCCGGCCGAGCCCGTCGATGTGGTAGATCCGCCCGTCCAGGCCGACGCCCTCTCCCTCCATGGAGAGCCCGCGGGCGGAGAAGAACCAGTCGATCCGGTGCTTGGACGACAGGCCGCGGACCTCGACCTTGCGGCCCGAGAACCACGACTCCGGAACGGGGAAGTACTCGGTGATCCGCACCCCCCGGATCCAGGTCGGCTTCGTGACCTTGGCCATCCCCGCGGCGGGCGGCCCGGACGCCAGCGGGCGGGCACCGGCGGTCGCCGGAACCGCGGCGGCCAGGCTGCTGGCGGCGAGCGCGGCGGCAGCGCGGAGGAGATGTCGGCGGCGGGTTGTGGGTCGCATGCCAGCGGGCGGCCGTCCGGGAGCCGTCAGCGGCCGAGTCTAGCCGCTGGCCGGCGGGGAGCCGGGCAGTTCCGCCTGGGCCAGCGGTTCGCCGTCTCCGGCGCCGGTCCTCCCGCCGAGCCGGGCGTTGCGCCCGGCTGCGGCCTGCACGGCGCGCCCGGCCTGGCCGTCGGCGGGCAGGCCCAGGAGGGCGGGAACGGTGACGAAGCGGTAGTGCCGGCGTCTGAGCGCGCGAATGATCTTCGGCAGCGCCGCGATCGTCTCGCCGCGGTCTCCGCCGCCGTCGTGCAGGAGGACGATCGAGCCGGGGCGGACGCTGCCGAGCACGGTGCGCACGATTTGCTTCGTGCCCGGCCGGGTGTAGTCGCGCGAGTCCACGTCCCACCCGACGGTGACCATGCCGCGGCGCCGTGCGGCCCCGACCACGCGGCCATTCGTGCTCCCGTACGGGGCGCGGAACAGGCACGGCCGGGCCCCGGTGCGGCGCGCGATCGCGTTCCGGGTCCAGTCGAGTTCGTGGGCGGCGTCCTGCGCCGAGGCGGCGGCCATGTCGGCGTGCGACCAGGTGTGGTCGCCGACGGCGTGGCCCTCGCGCCGCAGCCGCGCCACGGTGGCCGGTCGGTCGCGCACCTGCCGGCCGATCACGAAGAACGTGGCGTGCACGTGCGCGCGGCGCAGGATGCGCAGGATCGCCGGGGTGGACGGCCAGGGGCCGTCGTCGAAGGTCAGCGCGACCGTGCGCCGCCGCCGCGTCCCGTGATCGCGGACCGCGGCCGGCCCCGCGGCGCGGCAGACCGGCGCGGCGGCGGGCGCAGGCGGCGCCGGTGGCGGTGCGGGGTGCAGCACGAGCAAGGCCGGCACCGCCGCGAGCGGCAGCGGGATGCCGAGCTGCACGGCCACTGGCTGGTCCTGCGTGGCGGTGGCCGTCCCCACCCCGAGCGCGAGCGCCAGCAGGGCGACCGCCGCCAGGCTCGACGCCCGGCGGCGGCGCCGGACCCTTCGCTGCCGGCGGCTGGAGCGGGGTGGCGCGCTCACGTCAGGCACGGTAGAGCAGGTGTCGCCAGCGTGCGTGAAAACGCTGCAATTCGCCGCCCAGGGCAGCCGGATGGACGGCCGGTGGCGCCCGGCGGTCGGGCGGCGGCGCCCGGCGGTCGGGCGGCGGCGCCCGGCGGTCGGGCGGCGAGGACGAGGTTCGGCCGGTTAGGGCGGTGGAACCTCGGCTTCGGCTTGTGGCGGGCTGCCCGGGCGCCCCGGGGCGGAGTTCGGTGCGCAGTCGAACGGCGCACCGAGGGCCCGGGGCCCGACGCCCAGTGGTGCGGCGGAGCGGCGGGCGCGCCGGCCGGCGGGACTCGGCCTGCATGGCGTCGCCGGCACGCCGACGCGGTCGAGCCGGCACAACGTCGACGGTTTGGCGGTGGCGGGCTGAGCGGGCGGCGTTTGGGCCCTCTGGCCGGCAGAACGTCGACGGTTCGAACACCCGGCTGTGGACCGGCGACGCGTGGCCGGCTGAGTGGGCGGGCCGCGAGGGCTGGCGCCCGGCGTGGACCGGCGGGGCGGGCGCGCCGGGAGCGGCGCGGCGCTCCGACTGGGCGGTCAGGCCTGCTCCAGCGGGCACCAGTACGTCGTGCGCCCGCCGACCTTGGCCTGCTCGAGCAGCGTGCCGCAGCGGGGGCACCGTCCGCTGCGTCGCTCGGCGACGAACTCGCCGGTGTGGACGCCGCCGTGCCGGTGGGCGAGGCGGATCGCCTTGCGCAGCTCGCGGCGCAGGCGGTCGAGCTCCGCGGTCGTGAGGTCGTCGCACGGACGCCTCGGCGAGAGGCGCGCCTGCCACAGGACCTCGTCGGCGAGGAGGTTGCCGACGCCGGCGATGGCCCCCTGGTCGAGCAGCCGGGCTTTCACCGGTGCGGTGCCGGCGCCGATCCGGGCACGGAACGCGGCGCGCGACACGTGCTCGGCGTCGGGGCCGATGTGCGAGTGGTCGGGCTCGAGCACGGCCCGGCCGAGGCGGCGCCGGTCGTGCAGCGCGAGCCGCCCGCCGCCGGCGAACTCGAGCGCGAAGCGGTCCCAGCGGCGGGGCGCCGGAGGCTCGTCGACCTCCAACCGACCGGACATCCCGAGGTGCAGGCCCAGGATCGGGCCGGCGTCCTCGGTCTCGGCCCACAGGAACTTGCCGCGGCGGTGCGCGCAGGCCAGGCGGCGCCCGACGAGCGCGGCCGCGATCTCGCCGGGGGCGTGCGGCCGGCAGACGTAGGTGTCGCGGTCGTCCACGGCGACGATCTCGCGGCCGAGCACCCGCTCGATCTGCTGGCGCGCGCGCTCGGCTTCGGGCAGCTCGGGCACCCCCGTAGCGTACGGCGGCCCGGCGGCGCGGCCCGGTCCTCGGCGGCGCGGGCCCGGTCGAGCGGCAGCGCGGCGCCCGGCCGGAGACAATCGCCCGATGGCCGACGAACTCCTGGCGCTCTGGCACGACGACGTCCTCGCTCACGACACCGGGGCCGGCCTGTTCGACAGCGGCCCGTCGGACCTGCTCGCCGCCCCCCGGCCGCACCCGGAGTGCGCCGAGCGGCTGCGCAACCTGCGTTCGGCGCTGGAGCGCGGCCCGATCGCGCCCGCCGTGCGCTGGGGCCACGGCCGCCACGCCGGCCGCGAGGAGCTGCTCGCCTTTCACACCCCGGCGCACGTGGAGCGCGTGGCCGCCTTCGCCGGGCTCGACGAGATCGTGCACGTGTCCGGGCACACGTTCGCCTCCCCGGGCACGTGGACCGCGGCCCTCGCCGCCGCCGGCACCGCGCTCGCCGCGGCCGACGCGGTGCTGGGCGGCAGCGCCGGCGCGGCGCTCGCGCTCGTGCGCCCGCCCGGCCATCACGCCGCGCCGGAGCAGATCGACGGCTACTGCTTCTTCAACAACGCCGGACTGGCGGCGTGCCGGGCCCGCGAGCGGGGAGCCGAGCGCGTGGCGATCCTCGACTGGGACGTCCACCACGGCAACGGCACGCAGACCGGGTTCTACGAGCGCTCCGACGTCCTGACGATCTCGCTGCACATGGATCACCGCTCCTGGGGGCCGACGCACCTCGAGGACGGGCTGCCCGCCGAGACCGGCGCCGGCGCCGGGGCCGGCCACAACGTCAACGTCGCGCTGCCGTGCGGCGTCGGGGACCGCGGCTACCTCGCCGTGATGGACGAGATCGTCGCGCCGATCCTCGGTGCCTACCGCCCCGATGCCCTCGTGTGCGCCGCCGGCCAGGACGCGAGCCAGAACGACCCGAACGGCCGCCAGTGCCTCTCGGCCGCCGGCTTCCACGCCCTCGGCACCGCGGTCCGGGCTCTCGCCGCCGAGCACACCGGCGGCCGGGTCATCCTCACCCAGGAGGGCGGATACGAGGCGACCTACAGTGCCATCGGCCTGCACGCGACCCTCGACGGCCTCCTCGGCCGGCCGCTCGGCGTGACCGACGCCATCGCCTATCTCCCCGACGAGGAGACCGGGCACGAGGCCGCGATCGCCGCCACCCAGGCCGCGCTGGCGCCGTGGTGGTTCTGACGGGCGCCGGATGGCGGCGGGGGATGCGCCCGGATAGGCTCGGCCACCGTGGACGTTCCCGGCCCGCACTCGGTCCCGCGGTCGCCGCTGGCGAGGTTCCTCGCGCTCTCCCTCCTCGCCGTGCCGTTCGCGGGCGTGATCGTGTGGTTCGGGCTGCTGTACCTCATCGATGACGGGTCCGGCTCGCTGGGGACCGGGATCGCGATCGCGTCGCTGGCGGCGGCGGTCGCGGTCCCGATCGGCCTCGGGATCCGCTGGTCGCTGAAGGCGTGGTGGATCGTGCTCGGGGCCGCCGGGGGTCTGGTGATGTGGGCCGTCGCCTTCGCGATCGTGTGGCGGATCGCCATCGAGCTCGACGGCAGCGACGGCGGCTCCTTCGTCGGCGGCGTCGTCCTGGCGCGCTGATCAGCGCCGCGGCTCCAGCGCGACGAGCGCCAGCCGGTCCTGCTCCCGGTAGGTCACGTCGCCGACGGGCGAGCCGGTCACGTCCCGCTCCTGCGCGACCAGCCGCAGGAGCAGGCCGTCCGAGCGCCGGCGCCAGACGTCCCGCACGCCGGCGCCGCGGCTCTCGCCTGCCTGGCGGTAGGCGATGCGCAGGTGCACCGCCGGCACGGCCCGGCCCGCGACCGCGATGCGCTCCAGCCCGACGACCCGGCCGCGTGATGCCGTGCGGATCTCCTTCGAGACGCACCGGCTCGCCCACGCGAAGCCCGGATGCGGCCGCGGCGGCAGCTCCCACGATGCCGGGGCGCACCGGTAGGCGCGCGTCGCGGCGACGCCGAGGAACGTGTGGCGGTCGACGAGCCGCCGCTGGACGAGTCCGCCGCCGCCCCGGCAGATCGTGGCCGCCGCCGAGCGGCCCCGGATGGGGCTCCAGGTCTCGACGAACCCGCACGCGGCGCCTGCGACGGTCACGGCCGTGCGGGCCGGGTAGCGGTGCGTCTCGCCCGTGAGGGCATCGACGCGCTCCGATCCCGCCGTCGCGTAGACGTACACGCCAGCCGGCGGCAGGCCGGCCGCGGTGGCGGCGCCGCCGGCCGGCGCGGCGCGGAACGCCGTCACGGCCTCGCCGATCGGCACCGGCTCGGTGCGCGGGCGGATGGCGACCAGCCAGACGGCCGCGGCAGCGGCGAGAACGGCGGCGAGGATCGTGAGGGCGGCGAGCGTGCGGCGGCGCGGGCGCATCGGGCGCTACAGCGCCGCGCCGTCCTCGTACAGCTTGAGGATCCGCACCGCGCCGTCCGGCGCGGCATCGAGGCACAGGCGGCACAGCACGCACTCGTCGAGGTTCTCCTCCACGAGGCGGACCGAGCCGTCGTCCTGGGTGGCGAAGATGTCGACCGGGCAGACCTCGGCGAGCTTCGCGGCCAGCGCGGCGTCCGCGGCCGCCGCGTCGTCGACCTCCACCGCGATGAACGTGGCGTCGGACCTCATGCGCCGGCGCCCCGCTCGGCCAGCTTCTGCTTGACGATGCCCGGAATCTCGGAGATCTCCTCGGCCACGACGATCCCGGCCTCGGCGAGGCGCGCGATCTTCTCGGCGGCCGTGTCCTCCTTGCCCTCGACGATCGTGCCGGCGTGGCCGAAGCTCATGCCGGGCATCTCGTCCATGAAGCGGCCCGCCATGAACGCCACGATCGGCAGCCGGGAGTCGTGCTCGGTGACCCACCGGGCCAGCTCGGCCTCCATGCGGCCGCCGGGCTCGGTGTAGATGACGATCGCCTGGGTCTGCTCGTCGGCCTCGAACAGCGGCATGAGCTCCGCGTAGGTCGAGCCGATGATCGCGTCGCCGCCGATCGAGACGGCCGTCGACTGGCCCAGGCCCGCGGCGGTGAGGGTCGAGGACATCTCGGTCGTCATGCCGCCCGAGCGCGAGATCACGCCGACCGGCCCGGGCGTGTAGGCCTTGGCGGCGTCCTTGGCCGGGCCGCCGATCCCGCCCATCTTGATCACGTCCGGGACGATGATCCCGAGGCAGTTGGGCCCGATGATGCGCGCGCCCCGCAGGTTCGCCAGCTCGACCATCTCGGCGACATCGCGGCGCGGGATGCGCTCGGTGACGATCACCACGAGCTCGATGCCGTTCTCGACCGCCTCGAGGACCGCGTCCTTCGTGAAGGCGGGGGGGACGGTGACGACCGAGCCGGTGATCGGGCCGCCGTGGTGCTCGACGGCCTGCGCGACGGTGTCGAAGACCGGGACGCCGTGGACCTCCCGGCCCTTGCGCCCGGGCGTCACGCCGCCGACGACCCTGGCCCCGGCGCCGTAGTCCAGGCACTCCCGCGTGAGGTTGACCGCTTCGCGTCCGGTGATGCCCTGGACGATGAAGGTGGTGCCGGCGTCGATGAGAATGCTCACGCCGGGATCTTCTCCACCGCGCGCCGCGCCGCCTCGTGCATCGAGACCGAGCGGTCGGCGTACTCGACGCCGTAGCGCTCGAGGATCTTGAAGCCCTCGTCCTCCCAGGCCCCGGGGATGCGGAAGATCGCGATCTTCTCGGCGGGGTCGTAGCCGAGCTCCAGGCAGGCCTTGATCACGCCGCGGGCGACGATGTCGACGCGGGTGTTGGAGACGATCGACATCATCACGGCGATCTTGTCGACGCCCGGCTTCTGGAGGACGAGCTTGGCGAGCCCGCAGGCCTTGCGGACCGACGGGTTCCCGCCGATCTCGCAGTAGTTGGCCGGCTTGCCGCCATGAGCGCGGACCGCGTCGAACAGCGTGAGCGAGCCGCCGCCGGCTCCGATGACCAGGCCGAGGTTGCCGTCGAACTCGGTCACGTTGCCGGCCACGCCGCGGTGGTCCTGGGCGTCGACGGCCTCGCCGGCGATCTCGAACGGCGTGGCCTCGCGGGCCTGGCGCGTCTCCTCGTCGCCGACGCCGAGGTCCTTCAGGAGCGCCTTCTGGCGTCCGCGGGCCTCTGACTCCATGTCCATGTGCGCATCCAGGGCGACGAACGTCCCGTCGGCCAGCTTTCCGAGCGGATTGATCTCGGCCAGCGTCATGTCGCGCTCCACGAACAGCTTCGCGAGGCGGGCGAGGATCGGCGTGAGGCGGTTGAGATCCGAGCCGGTCACCCCGACCGAGGCGATGCACTCCTTGGCCTCGAAGTCGCGCGGGCCCAGCAGGTTGGAGAAGTGGCGCCGGCCGACGTGATCGGGATGCTCCTCGGCGACCTGCTCGATGTCGATGCCGCCCATGTCCGAGAAGAGCATCACCGGCTGCTTGCGGATGCCGTCCCAGACGACGCCCGCGTAGTACTCCTGGGCCACGTCGGCCCGGGTGTCGACCATGACGCCGCGGGGCATGTGGCCTGAGATCTCGAGGTTCAGGACGTGCTCGGCGTGCCCGGCGGCCTCGTCGGGCGTGCCGGCGAACTGGACCCCGCCGGCCTTCATGCGGCCGCCGGTGAGGACCTGGGACTTGATGACGACCGGGCCGCCGATGTCGGCGGCGATCGCCCGGGCCTCGTCGGCCGTGGTGGCGAAGCCGAACTTCGTCACCGGAATGCCGGCGCGGCGGACGATCTCGCGGGACTCGTACTCGAAGAAGCGCATCGGTTCGGGGGCGGAGCGGGCGCCGTGGCGGGCTCCGGGCGCGGAACCCTAGAGGAATCCGGCGGCGGGCGCCGTGTGGAATTCCGGGCCGGCGCTGAACCCCGGGGCTCCGCCGCGGCCGCCCCTACGATCCGCCGCCGTGCCGCCCGCCGCCACCGCACCGCACCGATCCTCCGCCCTGCCGGCGTGGCCGGCGGCGGCACCGCTGCGGGCCTGGCAGGCGGCGGCGCTCGAGCAGGTCATGGCGCGGCCGGCGGGCGACGTCCTCGTCGCCGCGACGCCGGCGGCAGGGAAGACGACATTCGGCCTGCGGGCCGCCCACGCGCTCCTCCAGGCCGGGCTGGCGAGCCGGGTCGCGATCGTCGCGCCGACGGCCCACATCTGCCGCCAGTGGGCAGCCGCGGCGGCCCGGATCGGCCTCGACCTCGATCCCAACCGGGCGAACGCCGACGGGGCCGAGCCCGCCGACCGTCACGGCACGGCGGTCACGTACCAGGCGGTCGCCGCCGATCCCGCAGTGCACCGCGCGGCCTGTGCGACGCGCCGGACGCTCCTGATCGCCGACGAACCCCACCACCTGGGCGACGACGCAGCCTGGGGCCGCAGCGCGGCGTCTGCGTTCGCCGCCGCCCCGCTGCGGCTGCTGCTGTCCGGCACGCCGTTCCGGTCCGACAACGCGGCGATCCCGTTCGTGACCTACGGCGCGGACGGCCTGAGCCAGGCCGACTACGCCTACGGGTACACCGAGGCGCTCGTCGACGGCGTCTGCCGGCCGATCACGTTCCTCGCCTACGACGGCGAGATGGAGTGGGTGGCCGGCGGCCGGCGCCGGCGGGCCGGCTTCGACGTGGCGCTCCCGCGGGCCGAGGCGGCGCGGCGGCTGCGCACCGCGCTCGACGGCGACGGCGACTGGATGGGCCACGTGCTCGAGGAGGCCGAGGCGCGGCTGCAGGCGGTGCGCGCCGCCGGCCACCCCGACGCCGGCGGGCTCGTCGTCGCGGCCGACAAGGCCCACGCCCGCACGCTCGCCGCCCGCCTCGCCCGGATCGCAGGGGAGCCGGCCGAGGTCGTGACCTCCGACGACCCGGGCGCCTCGGCCCGGATCGAGGCGTTCGCGACCGGCCGGGCCAAGTGGCTCGTCTCGGTGCTCATGGTCTCCGAAGGCGTCGACGTGCCGCGCCTGCGGGTCGGCGTCTACGCCACGGCGGCCCGCACCGAGCTCTTCTTCCGCCAAGTGGTCGGCCGGTTCGTCCGCCGCACGCCGGCGCCGGCCCGCCAGATGAGCTTCCTGCTCCTGCCGGCCGATCCCGAGCTCAAGGCGCTCGCGGCCCAGGTGGAGGAGGAGCGCCGCCACGCGCTCGAGCTGCGGCCCGGGCTCGAGGAGGCCCTGTCGGAGCCGCCGGCCGAGCGGTCCGAGCCCGGTGCCGGGTTCATGGCGCTGTCCTCCAGCGCGCACCTCGAGGACGTGATCCGCTCGACGACCCAGCCGGGGGACGCGCTGGCGCTCTTCGCCGACGCCGACCAGCCCGAGTTCGCCACGCGGGCCGCGGACCCGCCGGCCGCCGGCGCCGGGGCGGACCCGGCAGCGGACGGCCCGGCCGCCTTCGTGCTGCGCGAGCAGGCCCGCGACCGCCGCCACCGGCTCGTCGCGGATCTCGCCCGCCGGACGGGCGAGACCCACGCAGCCCTCCACGCCTGGGCCAATCGGGAAAGCGGCGCCCGCTCGGTTGCGGATGCCACGCACGCGCAGCTCGAGGCCGGAAACGCGCGGCTCGAGCGCGAGCTCGCCCGGCGCCAGCGCGGCCGGTCGCGCTGAACCGGGGCCCGAGGCCGTGCCGCCGGCGGGCGCCGGCGCTCAAGCTCTTCCCTGGTCCCGCCGATCCCAAGGAGTGCCGGCCCACGGATGGCGCCGGATTCCCGACCCGCAAGGACGCAACATGACCCGCTCCCGCACGGCCCGCCGGGCGCTTCCGCTTGCTCTGATCGCCGCCTTGGCCGCGGCCGGCCCCGCTGCCGCGACGCCGACCTCGCCGCTCCCCGCCGCTGGCAGCAGCCCGGCCGCGACGCCCGCACCCGCTGCGGTCCCGCCGGCGGCGGGCAGCGCGACCGCCACGCCGGCGCCCGCGGGGCGCACGCCCCGCTCCGGGCGGGGCAAGCCGCGGATCAAGCGCATCGGCGGACGGGTGCGCCGCGCCTGGCCGGCCCGGGGAGCCGCGCCGCGCAGCCGCCCGCGCTCGGCGCTGGCCCGCTGGCTTGCGCGCCAGGTCGGCCCGCTGAAGCCGCTCCCGTGCCTCCGCCGCCCCGTGCGCGTCCGCGCTCGCTGCGCCGCCCGCGGCGGCAAGGGGATCAGCGCCGCGTCCGCTCCCCGCGCGATCACCGCGGCGACCGGCGCCAGGCTGGTCGAGACGGTGGCGATCCCCGTCGCCGCCGACCCGACCGTGCGGGCCGGCCTGCAGCTCATCCGGTCCTTCGACATCCCCGCCGACGACCCCAGCTACGACCGCCTGCTCAACTGGGCCTGGACCTACGATTCGGCGGCGACCGCCTCGGCGTTCTCCAGCCTCGGCCAGCGCGACCAGGCCGCCCGGCTCCTCGACCAGCTCTCCGCCCTCCAGCGCAAGGACGGCTCGATCGAGTTCGCCTTCGACGTCGCCTCCGGCGAGGCCGCGACGCAGATCCGGTCCGGCACCGTGGCGTGGACGGGCATCGCCTTCGTCGACTTCGATCAGCGCTTCGGCGACACGGCCTACCTCGACAACGCCCGCCTGGCTGCCGACGACCTGCTGTCCCTGCGCGACGGGGCCGGGCTCGTGCGCGGCGGCCCGGATGTGAAGTGGGTCTCCACGCAGCACAACCTGCTCGCGTACATCTTCCTCTCGAACCTCGCCCAGCACCTCGCCGATCTCGGCGACGCCGACGCCGCGACGAAGTACCGCGAGGCTGCCGACGCCATCGCCAAGGGCATCGACGGCGAGCTCGTCGTCCGCGATCCCGGCACGCTGTGGCACTTCCGCCAGGGAGCCGGCGACGACATCGTGCCGCTCGACACCCAGGCGATCGGCGTCATCTACGCCGCCTTCCGCCAGGACTGGGATCTCGCGAAGCAGGCCTACGTCTACGCCCAGGAGCACTTCGCCGTTTCCGACCGCTCGATCGCCCTGTCCAAGGACCCGGCCACGTTCAACCTGACCTACGAGGCGAAGGGCCCGTTCAGCGGCTACCGGCCCTACCTCGGCCCGGGGGCGCCCGACGTGCTCTGGTTCGAGGGCACCGCGGAGATGCGGTTCGTCAGCGCGTTCATCGGCGCGGGCACCGGCCGGCTGGACGAGAGCATGAAGGCGTGGTGGGAGATCACCCGCGGCAACGGCCTGCCGCCGCTCGGCGCTGACCGCACGGTGACGGGCAACGCCTACAACGAGTACCACGTCTGGCCGACCGCGGCCGCGGGGGCGTGGACCGTCCTGAGCGGGCAGAGCACCGACACCGAGTGGGCCAAGAAGGCGCTGGGGTAGGGACTGCCCGGGGCCGCCCCGAGCCGCGGCCTACAGCCCGTAGGCCGCCCTCAGCTCCGGGTCCTTCTCCGACAGCATCTCGGCGAGGGACACCATGACCTTGCACTGCTTCCAGGTCGCGTCGTCCTGCATCTTGCCGTCGATCATGTGGACGCCGCGGCCATCGGGAATCGCCTCGAGGACCTTCTTCGCGAAGCGGACCTCCTCGGGGTCGGGCGAGAAGACCTTCTTGGCGATGCCGATCTGGACCGGGTGCAGCGACCAGGCGCCCACGCAGCCCATGAGGAACGCGGCGC
>WBZU01002970.1_pt1 | contig 11388 bp, 6 predicted proteins | sample 5204311 | NCBI WGS metagenome assembly WBZU01 (sample SAMN12344359, study PRJNA552823) | activated sludge metagenome | biome: Activated sludge suspended growth; feature: Nitrification reactor; material: Wastewater; isolation source: activated sludge from nitrification reactor of wastewater treatment... | reverse complement strand
CACGCTGCGCAAATTGGCCGCGGGAATTTGCGAGTTGATGTTGGTGAGTTTTAACAACGCGGGGCCGAACCAAGAACCGTTCAGCATAAAAGCTTTGTCTTGTGCAGGTTCGTCACTGCGCAACACCAGGGTCACGCTGCTGATTCGCTCGTTTCCTTCGGGAACCAAGCGAAGAATTGCCGAATCGGGGTTGGGGTTGCCACCGCCGATCGGAGGGTTTCCGACAAAGTAGCCGCAATCGGAGCACCGTGTGGATCCCGGCGCGGGATTGACAAACGGCCAATTCGCGGGGCATAACTGCAACGATGGAATCAAATCCACGAGGTTCATTTCGTGCGTGGCGTACCCTGATTCATCAAACGTTGCACTCCCAATGATCGTCGTCGCTTGTGTATCGAGCGCGGGCCCGCACTCGAGTTGATTCGATATCAACAAGGCGTCTTCCAGCGCCCGACAAATCGAAATCACATTCGCGTCATTGGCGGCGCAAGCCGGACCCGAACATGATTTAAGCGCCGTATGAAGGAGGATGTCGGCTGCCTCGGCAGCACTCAATTGGGGCCTGTAGGCGAATAACGTCGCAAATGCCGCCCCGGCCACGGCCGTTGCAATCGATGTGCCCGTGCGTGCGGCATGCCAAACCCCTTCCTTGTCTTGCGCACTCGCCAGCTCACCCATTGCCGCCAATTCGGTATACGCACCTTGACGCGTTATCGGCAAAAGCTTCCCGGCAGCGTCGACCGCAGAAATGGTATGTACGAGCGGATTGTGGAGTGGTCCGTTGTAGACCTTATAGTCTCCACTGTCATATCCGGAGCCTTTGGCGTACAAACCGTCGCAATATTCGACCTTTGGGGCTGCGATCTCACTCATCGCCCCGGGATACATCGCCCCGGGCACTTCATTGCACTTCGGCAGCGTCGCGTCACCATTGGGATCGTTCCCAGCTGCCGCAACGAGCGCCGCCCCATGGCACGCGGCATGTTGCATTGCATAATAGAGGGTTTGCAATGGCAATGTTCCATTGCTACGGATATCGTTGTCCGAGTCGTAGCTTTGACCTTTCTCGGGCAAAGATCCCAGCGCCATCACCAGCACCGGAACGGGCGCCGTCCTCGTATCCGTACCTGTCTCATTCAACTGCTCTTGCCATGTCGCGATTGCGCTGCAAATCGCATTCGCCAGATGAAACTGTCGCCCGAAATAACCACCATTGTCGGTATCAATCTGCTCGTAATCGATTTGAGGCAACGCCAACTCCGCATCGAGCGTGAAAGCGTCGGGATGCGGCATCAAATCGTTCATCAGTGAAAGAATCAACCACCCATGCTCATCTCGACCAAACGGAATTTGGTCGGTCATTGCAGGATGGGTGGTCCTCGTGAAATCCCCGGGTTCACTCGGAAGGTCATGGGACTGATCAAACAGATTGCTGAATTTCTCCCGCGGCAAACTATCGAGCACTGCCACAAAGGCCGGCGCTGCGGGTTTGCTCGAAATGCTCGTCGCGCCCGCAGCCTTTCGAAACTTGTCGCGGAGCATCGGCCCGGCCAATTGCATGGGTGAACCACTTTGCGCCGCATTTACGACGCAATCTTCCGCAAAATCGGCAATTTCAGCGATATTCTGCAATACGTTTGCATCCGATGCCTCCGGCAAAGCCTTGCCATTTCCCTCCCACGTCACAGAGCACAGCCCTTGGAGGTCCGTGGGAAGATATGGCGCGTCACCACAGATCTGCTCAAAATCCCATGTTCCATTCGCGACTTTTGTGTCGGTGGGACATGCAAACCCATTCTTCATTTTGATAACGTATCCTGTTCCATTGCATCCCGGTGAACTCGGCGACGGCATTTCAGGCTCGCCTTCAACTTCCGGCTCCTGCACCGGCAACGCCTCCGCCCGCATTGCCCGCTGCCCCATCGGCTGCACATCGGGCGATTCGCACCCGCCGAGACCCAACGCCGCCATGACGGAGCTCACCGCCAAGGAACTCCAAATTCCAAGCGCTTTTCGATGGATGGACATGACTCGACCTCCCAGCGTATCCACATCGGTACGCAATCAAAACCTGTTTGGCTCAACGAACGATCGACTACGGGACAAAAACACGAAATGAGGCCCATTCCGGGTCGCGACGCAATTGCATCTGTGCTTGGCGCAATGCCGCCGGGATATCTTTCGGAAACTCCGGCGACGAGATCAATGCTTCAACGAGTTTTTCATGCAAACCAGGTTGCTCCGCCGTTCCCGCGCCAAGAGGCACCGTTGCCGCGACGACGAACCGCGCTCCTTTCACAATGAACGCTTGCGGCAAACCAAAAGACAAACCATTCGCTTTGTCCACCATGTTTCCCACTTCGCACGCCGACATGATGACCAACGACGGAACGCGCGCCAAGGACATTACACGCCGCGCCGAAAACAAATTCCCATCCTGGAGGCGAATGCCGCTTTCATAACCGTCGAGGTCCGGCTGATAAATGCCCGTTGGAGTTTTGTCGTGCAAACTCTGATATTGCCCGTGCCCGACGAAATGGAAAAGCTGCACGTCGTCGCGGGCCAAAACATCCAGAAACCCTCGAATGTCCTGCGACGACGCCGTCGGCTGGTTCTTGATGACAAAGCCCGGCTTTTCGCCAAGCGTCCGCGTGACCATTTCCGTTTCCCGTCGCGCCCCGGGCAATGTTCGATTGGAATCGCCCGTGACGAGCAAAGCAATGCCGGGTTTGCCATTTTCCCGGCGCGCCAATTCCGGCCGTACACCGCCCAGATCAACCGCATACGTCACGGGCAATGCGTCAATGAACGCGCCCTCCCCCCAGGGCAATGCGTGAAAGTCCACGCGCGCCAAGGTCGCGCCATGCGGCGCCAAACGAATTCGCTGCGCTCCTTGAATTTGCGCTCGAAATGGTTCCAGCACGCGCGCCGAAAGTTCGCGGGGCGAAAGCGATTCCAATGCCGAGATATCCAGCCGTTTGGCGTGAATCTTCCCCTGCGCATCGACGGCAAACCCGACGTATCCCCGGCCCAAAGGATGATACACGAGCAAAAGTTCACCCGCACTCGGGGAAGAAAGCGGCGCATCCGGGGAAATACCAATCGATTCGAGCAACCCTGCAAAAGCGAGATTGACGTCTTTTTGCTGTTCGCGAAGACCTTCCGCGTTCCCATTCGAGTCGCCGCGCTGTCGATTCAATTGCTGCAAAGCTTCGGAAAGCCCATTGCGCTTTTTCTCCAATGACGAATCGACAGCAATGCGACCCGGCAACGACGCCAAGATGCGCAATCGACTTCTTCGGGCGGCATCGACCGCTTCTCGCAGAAATGCATCGGCATTCTGCGGCTGCTTTTCGGCCAAACGCAACAAATAATCAATCCTTCGCTCCGTCGCGCGTCCATGCACCGCCAAAAACGCACCGGCCCCCGTGGTCAATTCGACACCCAACGCATATCGCAACGCATCCACATCCGCTGCGACATACGCCTCGCGCGCCGCACGATCGTTCAATACATCGTACGCTTCCGCCCGCGCAAGCCATGCGTCGAGACGAACTTCGGCATCCACCGCGTGACCCAACAGCGATTCGAGATTTTTCACCGCCGCCTTGGCTTTATTCGCGTCCCGTTGTGCTTCGAGAATCAAAACGCGGCTCCCAATCAGCGTCCACCAATCCTCGAGAAATGGCCCCGGGTGTTCGTGGGCTTGTTTTGCTCGTTCGAGGTGCGTTCGGACATCGCTTGGATTGCCAAGCGCCAGCGCGACGAGCGCCAAGTTTGTCCGCACATTCGCCTGGTGAAAAGGGTCATCGCATCCACGCGCCATCGCTTGCTCGAAATACGACTTCGCTTGCTCCAATGCTTTTTTATTGTCCCGGGCAGCATACCCCGCCAGATATTCCACCCAACCGGCTTGGTTTTCCGTATCGGCGACGTAACAAGCGGAATCTTTTTTGGGATTCAATCGATCCAAAAATTCCTTTTGCAGCCTGCGCGCATCTTCGATTCGCCCCAATTTGACGAAAATCTCCGCCAAAGCGAATTTTGCGTCTTCTTGAAATCGCCCGAGGTCCAAATCCTGGGCCATCGTCAACGTTGTATCGTACAAGCGCAGCGTCGCCCGTAAATCGCCCGATTGCGCCGCCACGCCGGCTCCATAATAAGGCAGCTTGACCAATGCTTCCGGCGCCTGCGCTTCGAGCGGCACCAAATCCCGCAACACTTTTCGCGCCATACCCGGGTCGTGACGATAGACCGCAAAAACCTCGGACAACACCACGCCATCCGAAAGCTCGGCGGAAAGTCGTCCCGCTTTTCGATCAAATTCACGCGCTTTTCGCAAATGTTCAATCGCTTCCGCATAACGCTTTTCGTCTTTATCGATACGCCCCATCAAAGCATGCGCCCGTGATTGACGCTCATCCGTGAGATGATCCGTCAACATCTGCGTCAGTTTTTCATAAGCCCCGGCGCGATCGCCTTTTCTGGCCATGCTCGCAACGTCGACGAAATCCGCCGGCGGTTTTACATAACGAAGAGGCAATCGAAACACCCCGCGCTTTTGACCGAGCGCGGCCTCAATGACGACGTCACCTCCCGAACCAAGCTTCTCTCGATCGAGCGTGAGTGCGGTTCCCGCCGGAGTCGTGGCCAATGCCAAATCAGCCTCGATTGTGCCCGCCGGCGTTCGTCCCGTCAACACAGCTCCCGGCGCCGCATCGATTCGCAACCGAATGGAGTTTGGCTTGGCGGACTCTTCCATGAGGCATTCCGGCAGGGCGGGGTCCACGTTTGGCGCGGCGACGACCTCGGTACATCCGGTAAAACGCACGTCGAGCAACGGTGTTCGTTTCGCTTCGCCACCTTCAATCTGCACGGTGATTCTCGAAATCGAAATCGTCCGCTCTTTTTTTCCAAGCTGCTCGAGAACCTTTTCGGGATTCGCTGATATTTCGGATTCAGGCCCAACCGCGATCCATACGTCGTAAACCCCCGCGGGTACGTCGGGAAAAAGCGTTTCCCGAGTTCCTTTGAAGGTTGCCGCGCCCGACGAATCGATGACGATGGGAAAATCCAACGGCAAAATGGTCCCGAAACGAACGATAAAAGCTTGACCGCGCAAATCTTTGTAGCGTGAGACCAGCATATTCGGCGGTGGTGAGAGTTTTACGTCGATCCGCGTGTCCGTACCGGTTGGCAAGACGAATACATGGCGATCGTCATCACCCAACGTCGCTGCGGCCCCGCCCTGCACGTTCATTTCATACGCGGGCATCGGCAAAGCAGCCGTCGGCGCCATTGAAGTCACCGCTGTTTTTCCAAACCAAACCGCCATCGCGCCCGCGGCGAGCAACAAAGCGGTGCCAATTCGTTGCCCGACTTTTCGTTTGACCGCCGGCTTGGACGCGACAGGTTTGGGACGCGCAATCTCGAACAACGCCAGCGTCTCCGCCGATGCCGATGCTTTTTCTTTTAATGCCTCGACTTCCTCGACAGACGCCGTTCCTCGAGCCAGTGCACGCCATTTTTCATTGCGTAAAAGCGCACGACGTTTGGCAAGGGCAACCAATCTCGCGCGTACTTCCGGAGATTCGGAGGACAAATTCAAATCGTCGGAATCATCCCCGACATGCGGCGAACGTTCGTCAGGGGTTTCTTTTCGCTCGTGGCTCATTTCGCCCCTCCGAGGATTACGCGGCATTTTTCACGAATACGCGACGTCCATTTCCAAAAAGCCGTCTGACTCATTCCAATCAACTCACATATCTCGCGACCTTCCAATCCGTCGATGAAATGCAGAAAAAACAGTTCCCGACCTGCTTCGTCCAGCTTCAATTCGGAAAGCAGATGGTCGAGCAAATCGCGACTCAATGCAGCGATCTCCGGATCCGGACCGAGCGTCGGCCGTTCGGGCATTTCTTCGGGTGCCGTGGGAGTTTCGGCGCGTCCGCTTTTGAGCAACCGAAGACGCCCAATCGTGACATTTTTTGCGATACGACAAACGTACGCTTCGAGGTTCCCCGATTCCTTCGTCGCCTCGAATTTTCGCAAGACGAGTTTGTCATCTTTGAAGAGTTCTTCGTACGTGTCTTGCATGAAATCAGCGATATCATCGGGGCCGCGTTTGCCGCGTTGACCAGGAACTTGGGCCATGAAAAACGCGCACACCACGCCTTCACGAATCGCGGGCCCCAAACGTTCGGTCAGGCGTTTGTCCGCGAGCTCGCTGCCCGCAAGCGCTCGTGCGAGTAAATCCAGCAGTTCATTGGGTGAATGAGCCATGAAGCGTTTGTCCGAATGCAGACAGCGCTCGAGTCTACCTTGTCGGGGCGAACCCGGTAAAGAGGGTTCTTCAACAAATTCAAGAGCCTGTATCACGCGAAACCCTCGGTTGAACATTTGGGTTTCGAAGGAAGAACGCATCGCCAACCTCCAGCCGACACGTCGTCCCGCACGTATGCAACGCGGACGAACGACATCTGCTGCCAGGGTCATCGCGACGAGCCGGGAAAACCTGACCGAATTTTTGGGAAGGACGCAATTTTTCTCGAAGACCGAGAAATCACAGGGTATTTGCGGCCGCCGTGGGCTCCGAGCCGTTTGCTTGCGGGATGGTGGTGTTCATGATCGTGACGCGCGAGCTGCAAGGATCTCGAGGTGGCGTCGCGAAAACATCCGCCACGGTAATGGCGTTCGTCGTGCCCATGGCAAGCGGTATGCCCGCGCCTCCCCAAGGTGCTCCGGAATCGAGCCGCGTCATTCCACCGCTCGGGGAATAATTCGGATATCCAGCCGCGACGGGACCCGTCGAATCGATTCGCAGATTCGTGGAGCAAAACCCCGGCGCTCCTGGAGGAAACGTCACGCCGACATTTTGCAGCGCATTGGGCGTCAGGTTGTACAACGCAACGAACGGTTGCGAAGAATCAATTTGTTGCGAATCCACCAGGGAGAACGGACCGGATGCATACGGCAATTCGAAATTCAACCGAAGGCCCGGATCCATGACGTCGGACGGCGTACCCGGCGGACGATAACAATCGAATGGAATTCCGACGAATTCGACGATGGTACACGCGGGCGCTGGTTTTTCGAGTTCGATATTCCACAGGCCAAGTCCCCCATTATCTGCCAAAACGCCGGTGATGCCCCGGGTCATGGTGATGGTGGTGAAATTGCCGTTCACAGTACGATTGGCGTTTTTCTCGACCCATTTTCCGCCGAGCATATCGAAGCGCCAAGCGGCCAAGTTGCACGAGCCGTCTCCGACGCACGTCGGCATGGTTCCGATGGAAGCGGGCAATGGCACCTTTGCGGTTACGCTCGATCCGACTCTCAATTGCAATCCCACACTGGAATCGACGAGTGTCGCTTGGATGAACACCGCTCCGAGCGATTCGACCGCGACCGTTTGTCCCGCAGCATTGGTCCCCGTAAAATCGCCGGGCAATTGGTTTGGCTCGATATAGGCAAAGCCGACGTTGACGGGAGTCGTTGCGGATGTACCGTTTGGTTCGTACAACGAATTCAAGGGAATCGTCAACCGGAGCCCGTTGGAGTAGATAATCGTATTCGTCACGGTCGGGTCGATCTCGACGATTTCGAGCGGCTGCAGAACGTGAACCGCATTGTCTCGACCCGTGAGAACGGTTTCGTGAAAGGGAACGTAACCGGGCACCGTCGTGGATATTTTATAACCGTTCGTCGATAGGGCAGCATGGCGGGAATACTTCCCATCGGCACCGGTGATGGATGCCACGCCATTGATTTTAACGGTTGCGCCGACGATCGGGTCGCCTGCCGGATCAACGAAAATGCCGCTGAAATGAGGCAAAGACAGCGCCAACTCCGCTTCGCTCGCGGCGCCCTCGTCATACGCAGCGTTATCGTCAACAGCGTTTTCCGCTCCGACCTCCGTGCAGCCAAAACAAAACGTCACCATGACGCACAACGACGTCATCCAATGGTTTTTCATGGATATCCTCCGCTTTACTTTGAAGAGCGTGCGATTGCTGCACGACGGACGACGAGCGCCGCCCAAAGCCGGCCCAAGCCACGCATGTCCCAAGCACCCATCGCGACGTCGGAGCATTTCCTGACCGACTATTTGCACACGGCGACGAGTTTTTTTGACGCGCCCGGTAAGAGATCGGAAAACAGCACCGAACGTCGATTCGCTTCAACTCGTCATTGACACGCTCGAAAAAGCCTGATATCGCTCAGCTGCGCCCGCATGGTTCGGGCTCTTCGTCGCGAGAGTGGGGACATGAAGAAACGCCAACCGAAAACAGCGTCCGCATTGACGACCACACCATTGACGATGACGCCGATGACCGCGCCGCCCAAAGGTCGGCCGATTCTGCAAAAGAGTCTTGTCATTCTTTCCTTGGGTGTCGTGGGCTGCGCCGAAAAAGCAAAAAATGCCGACGAAGACGTCAAGCCCGAAATCAATGCCAACGCGGAACCGGCACGCGAAGAGATTGTCGCGCCGAAAAAAGAACCGGAAAAACCCATTGCCCCGGTCGAACCGCCGCCCGCATCGCCATTTCTTCAAGGCGCGGCGCAAGCCACGCCGCCTCCCGTGGGCACACCGCAGCTCATTGCGACAACGAATACCACCTCGACGACGGCGAATGGATTGAGCACCATCAATCCCCCGCCAACGTCGACCAATACCGTGCACAATCTCCCGCCGCATCCCGCCGGATGGGGAGACCGAAAAGCTCCGCACCCCGCCGGATGGGGAGACCGAAAAGCTCCGCACCCTCCGCCGCATCCGCGATTACCCCCGCACCCCGCGTCCGATTTTTAATCCGGCGGCTTTCGCGAAAATTGGTTTGTCATGCCTATTTTCCGTCGACGTAAATCCAATCCTTCGTCGCGACGTTCCCGGCCCACCGAATTTTCCCTTTCCGCCGAATGGCAACGCTGGATAGCCGAAAACTTGCTCCGCGGCGTCGATCCGAACGTACTTTATTCGACGCTCGTCGACCGCGGGCTCGATCCCGTCATCACGAAACGCGAAATCAACCGCATTGCCGGTTCACCGATTCTCGATGTGGTGCGGGAGCGGAATCGAAAGGCCCAAAGACTCGCGCTCGTCGCCCAAATGCGTCGTGAATTGCTCGCGAGCTCCTCGGCGCCCAAAGAAATCGAGCGGCGCGAAGGTTTGTCGGGGGATGAATTCTTCGAGCGGTATTATTGCCCGGGCGTCCCGGTCATCATCACCGATATCGTCCGCCATTGGCCCGCCTATCAACATTGGACACCCGAATTCTTCAAACACAAATTCGGAAACGTCACCGTACGGTTCACGGCGAATCGAAATGACGATCCGCTTTATGACCAAAACACGGAGCTGCATACCATCGGCGCAACCATGGCGGAATTCATGGATCGCATTACGTCCATGGGTGAGAGCAATGACGTGTACATGGTCGCGAACAACCGCAATATCGACGAAGGACCGTTGCGCGACCTCTTGAACGACATTCGCATTCCGACGCAATACCTCGAGGACAACGAACGCAACCTGATTTGTTTATGGGTTGGTCCTGCCGGAACCATTACGCCGCTCCATCACGACACGACGAATATTTTCTTTTGCCAAATCGTTGGGAGAAAGCATTTTCGACTTGCTTCCCCATTCGAAACAGCCCTGTTGGAGGACCTCGACGGCGTCTACAGCCCCATGGACCTCGAGCGGCTCGATGTGGAGCGATTTCCAGCATTGCGTGATGTGCTCGTGAAAGAAGCGATTCTCGAGCCGGGTGAAGCGATTTTCTTGCCGGTGGGTATGTTCCATCAGGTCAAAGCGCTCGATGTAAGTATCTCGTTGTCGTTTGTGAATTTCTTGCGACCGAATCGTTTTGAATGGTACATGCCGGGAAATATTGCGTAAGGGACCAATTCGGAAAAGCACTTGCCGGCCGTCGTTGCGCTTGTCAATTTGCGAATATGGGCGTCCAGGGACGTCTATTTCTCGCCAAGTTGTCAAGGCCGTCTTTGAGTTCGTTATTCACGGGCAGAAAACCGGGCCCTTCATGCATGGCATGATACTTGAAATGCCATCCGCGTATGCGTGAAACAATTCTCTCCATTCGAAAACGGCAACGGTTTGCTTCGCGCGGCGTGACGCTCGTCGAAGTGCTCATTGTTCTGGCCATCATGGCGATCATTGCGGGAGGGGCGGTTGCCTTGGTATTTCCGCAATTGAAGAAAGCTCGCGTCAAACAGGCCGTTCTGAGCGCCGGGGTCATCAAGACAACCGCGGAAGCGTATCAACAGATTGACAATGCGTCGAGCGATGGTTGCCCGACGCTGAAGGACTTGATAAGTGCCAAGCAACTCGATGGCAAGAAGACCGACGATCCGTGGGGTCAGCCGTTCATCGTGCATTGCGACGGTCAAGCGGTTTCGGTATCGAGTTCCGGAGCGGATCGAAAAGAAGGTACGCCCGACGATGTGCTCGATCATTTCAAAGACGCCGACATCGTACGTGTCGCCGACCTTTGAATCTCACGCCGTCGAGATGTCCCATTCTCGGATGAAGCGCGTTTGACCCTCCGTATGGGGCGACGAAGCTCGCGACGTTTTCGGACGGTTCGCGTGCTCGTCTCTTTTCTGTGAATCACCTTGAACCACGGCTGCTCATTCGTTACCGTCGTCGCAACGATCGGCGTGTTTACGTTTGTCTTTCGGAGGTGCACGGTGAATATCGCTCATCATCGCACAAAGTGGCTGCTTTTCATTTCCCTTGGCATGGGGTTCAGCGGCAGCGCCTGTCTCAATCTCGGCACATCTCCAAACAATCCGACAGGAAGCAGCGGAATGGGGGGAAGCGGAGCAAGTGCGGAAGGCGGCGGTGGAATGGGGATGAGCGCGGGCGGCAATGGCGGTCATGCCAATGATCCTTGCGCCGGATTACCGACGCAAAATGTCATTTACGTGCATGGCCTCGATGGTGATGATGCGGCCGGTACGGGCGCGTGCGAAAAACCCTTCAAAACGATCAAAAAGGCTCATTCGGTAGCGGCATCGTTGGGCACGGCAACCACGATTCACTTGGCGGGAGCGCTGCCGCCCATCGTCTACAGCGCGCAAACCAATGGCGAAGACGCGGAAATTCAATTGATGGCCCCGGGCTTGACGCTCGAAGGCGAAGGAATGGACAAAACGATCATTTCCGGCGGTGGCCTCTGTGCCCCGATTTCGACAATGTCGAATTGTGCAGTTCTCTTGACGGCCCCTTTGTCACTCATCCGGAATGTTCATTTGACGAGCACGCTGGGCGTCACGTTGCGCTCGACCGCGCCGCTGCTTCGGCTTGAAAATGTCATCATTTCCGATGGCGTGAATAATTCCGGATTGTTCGCCCAAGGGGATGTC
>WBZU01002969.1_pt1 | contig 11389 bp, 12 predicted proteins | sample 5204311 | NCBI WGS metagenome assembly WBZU01 (sample SAMN12344359, study PRJNA552823) | activated sludge metagenome | biome: Activated sludge suspended growth; feature: Nitrification reactor; material: Wastewater; isolation source: activated sludge from nitrification reactor of wastewater... | reverse complement strand
TTGGCGGCGGCGACCATTTGCATCGCCTTGGTGATTTTCCGCGTCGCCTTGACCGAGGCGATGCGGTTTCTCATGTCTTTTAAGCTGGCCATCGTGCCTGCTCTTTTCTCATCTCTCTGCCGTCCCGGACGGGACCCAGATGTTCAATCTTGGTATCCGTGAACCTCTCTTCCCAAAACCGGCGCGTGGCCGTCAGAGAAGACAGGAGATTAGAGGAACGTCTTCTGCACCTGTCCGACGACCTCCTTGAGCTTGCCGGCGGTGTCGTCCGAGAGATCCTTCGTCTTACGGATGTCGTCCAGGATCGCGGCGTTCTGGGTGCGCAGTGTGGCAAGCAGCGCCTCCTCGAAGGGATGAACCCGATCGACCGAGAGCGCATCGAGGTAGCCGTTGGTGCCGGCCCAGATCACGCACACCTGCTCTTCCATCTTGAGCGGCGAAAACTGCGGCTGCTTCAGAAGCTCGGTGAGACGCGCGCCGCGGTTGAGCAGGCGCTGCGTCGCGGCATCGAGGTCCGAACCGAACTGCGCGAAGGCGGCCATTTCACGATACTGGGCGAGCTCGCCCTTGATCTTGCCGGCAACCTTCTTCATTGCCTTGGTCTGCGCGGACGAACCCACGCGCGAAACCGACAGACCGACGTTCACGGCGGGGCGGATGCCCTGATAGAAGAGGTCCGTCTCAAGGAAGATCTGGCCGTCGGTAATGGAAATCACGTTTGTGGGAATATAGGCCGACACGTCGTTGGCCTGGGTTTCGATGACGGGCAGCGCGGTGAGCGAGCCCTTGCCGGAAGAATCGCCGAGCTTCGCGGCGCGCTCCAGGAGACGGGAGTGGAGATAGAACACGTCGCCGGGATAGGCTTCACGGCCCGGCGGGCGTCGCAGCAGCAGCGACATCTGACGATATGCGACCGCCTGCTTGGACAGATCGTCGTAGGCGATCACGGCGTGCATGCCGTTGTCGCGGAAGAACTCGCCCATGGTGCAACCCGTGAAGGGTGCAAGGTACTGCATGGGGGCAGGATCGGAAGCCGTCGCGGCGATGACGATGGAATATTCCAAAGCGCCGCGCTCTTCGAGGATCTTCACGAACTGGGCCACCGTGGAGCGCTTCTGGCCGATGGCAACGTACACGCAGTAGAGCTTCTGCTCCTCGGGCGCACCCGCGACGTTGAGCGGCTTCTGGTTCAGGAAGGTGTCGAGAATAACGGCTGTCTTGCCGGTCTGACGGTCGCCGATGACAAGCTCGCGCTGGCCGCGGCCGATGGGGATGAGCGAGTCGATTGCCTTGAGGCCGGTTGCCATCGGCTCATGCACCGACTTGCGCGGCAGGATGCCCGGCGCCTTGACGTCGACGCGCATGCGCTTGTCCGACTTGATCGGGCCCTTGCCGTCGATGGGATTGCCGAGGCCGTCGACAACGCGGCCCAAGAGGCCCTTGCCGACCGGGACTTCCACGATGGCGCCCGTACGCTTGACGGTGTCGCCTTCCTTGATGGTGCGGTCGTCGCCGAAGATCACGACGCCGACGTTGTCGGCTTCGAGATTGAGCGCCATGCCACGGATGCCGCCGGGAAACTCGACCATCTCGCCGGCCTGGACGTTGTCGAGGCCGTAGACGCGGGCAATGCCGTCGCCCACCGACAGCACCTGACCGATTTCAGAGACCTGCGCCTCCTTGCCGAAATTCTTGATCTGATCCTTGAGGATCGAGGAGATCTCTGCGGCCCGAATGTCCATGTGACTTTGACCTCTTTTTTGGTCGTTTCCGATTGGGGCCCATTTTCGAAATCAGGGCCCGGATTGACTATTTCCAGCAGAAACGCCGCCCGATTTCGCAGGCGGCGTTCGAAATGCATCGTTTAAGTGCTCAAGCCGTTCAAGGAAACCTTGAGGTTCTGCAGCTTGGTCTTGAGCGAAGAGTCGATCATGCGGCTGCCGACTTTGACGACAAGGCCGCCGAGCAGGCCTGGATCGACGTGCGCATCGAGCGCGACGTCCTTGCCGACGGACGCCTTGAGCGTCTTCTTCAGTTCTTCAACCTGCGCATCATTGAGAGCCACCGCGCTGGTGACGCGCGCCGTTACTTCACCACGGTCACGCGCGGCCAATGCGCGGAATCCCTTGATCATGTCGGCGGCGGCGAAAAGCCGGCGGTTCTTCGTGATCAGATTGAAAAAATTGGCAGCGAGGCCCCCGATGCCGGCCTTCTCCATGATCGCCGACATGGCGCGGGCCTGATCCTCGGTCGAGATAACGGGCGAGCGCACCATGCGCCGCAAATCCTCGCTCTCGTCCAGCAGTCCGCCAAATGCCGTCAAATCCGCTTCGACCTCTTTGATTTTGGAGGCCTCTTTGGCCAGATCGAAAAGTGCGGCGGCGTAACGCCCAGCCATTCCTTCAACGATTGTGTCGTTCGTTGCCACGTTGCGCTCATCTGGCGCCTAGCAAGGCGCATTGGGGGCGGGGCCGCTAAGACCCTAGACGTCGCCCGCTGAAAGGGAAGAATAATGCCCGGCAAAAAGAGAGCACGAGGAGCTCTGACCCATAGCCACCCCCTTTTGAAAGCCGGGCTGTCCTTAACATGTGTCTTTTGTGGCATCAACCAGCGCCGCGATGGGCGCGATGCCGCATTAGGCCAGCGCAGGTTCAACGCCACGCTGGAGCGTTGCCGTGCAGCCCCCCGGCCACCCTGCTGATACCCCGTAGAAATCGCTATATCGAACAGTTTCGCCGATGTCGGACGATCGACATGAACGGTTGCTGCAAGCTCTATTCAAGGTGCGTTCAACGCCACTGATCTAGAAGCGATCCCGACAGCGGCCGGATTGTCCGGCAGCGGCGGGGAGCGGGCCCGCAATCAGGGCCTCGGGAGAGCATCATGTCTTTGAAATCAATCGTGAATGTGGTTGCACTGAGCGCCATCGCGAGCACCAGTCTTTTGCCCCTGGCGAGCACGGCCGAAGCCCGTGACGGACACCGCCCGGGTGGCCATTTCGAGCGCCACGGCAGCGTCAAGGGCGGCTGGGACGGCCCTCGGCGTCATGCCTGGGGGCATGACCAGGACTATCGCGGACGCCACAGCCACCGGGGCCGCAACGTCGCCCTGGGCGCCTTTGCGGCCGTTCTGGGACTTGCCATCGCAGCCGAGGCTGCCCGCGCCCACGATGACGCCTATTACGATGAAAATTAAGGCGCCGTCACACGAGTTTTACGGGAAGAGGCTGGAGCGGGCAGATCGCCCCTCCGGCCTTTTTTGCGTAGGCCTCAAAGGCGATCGCCGAACGTTAAACCTGAGGTGCCGGCACTCCGGTTCTCAAGGACTTAGCCTTTGATTTGGCGATAGAATTATTGCCTCATGCGCCTTTGAGCTTCTTGTTGCATTCACTCCAATAGCCGCCGCCCTTCATGATCCATTTCAGGCCGCCGTTGGCATTTGCAGACTTGTTGGCCTTGTACTGCTCGGCACAGGTGTGAAGGCGCGCTTTCGACGGCGTCTCGCTGGCGAATTTTGGCGAAACAGCCTTTGGGAAGACCGCCGTGCTCGTCGAAGCTGCGGACTCCGCCATGCCGCACTCGTCCTTGCGGAACTGGTTCCACGTCTTGCCACCGAGCGTGCCCGCGCTCTTGGCCGCCTTGTACTTCGTGCTGCACTCCTGCGCCGTAAGCGCGTTCGCGCTGGAGGCGGAAAACACGACAGCAACGCCCGCGGCGAGGAGGGGCGCAACCTGTATAACTTTGCGGATCGACATAAAGGCGAACTCCTTGTCAGTATGCCCGGCACGCGATGTGCGGCAGCCCTCGTCCGGGTCGGGAGACTATAGGGCGAAGCGATGTGTACCGACAATACGTCTTGCGAGATTCTGTCCCGTACACGGCCAATCAGGTAGCCCTCAACAGCGGCGAAGCGGCGGCGGGCGGCTTACAAAGCCCCAAGCAAATGGACCGGCCATCGCCCGGGCACCACAAAGATGAGATCGAAACGCATCTCACAGGATCGGTAGCGCTCATGGCGCTGAAGCCAAACCTCGGCGGCACGACTCACGCGCGCACGGGTTTCCTTGGTTATCGCCGCCTCGCAGAGCTCGCGTTCGGGGCGCTGCTTGACCTCGATGAATGCGATGCAGCGGCCGCGCCGGGCGATGATGTCGACCTCGCCCACCTTCGTCTTGAATCGCCGCGCCAGGATGCGGTAGCCCTTCAGACGCAAGCTCAAGACGGCAATTCTTTCAGCTGCGTGACCGCGCGCAAGCGCCTGCAGGCGGCCGACCCGCGAAGGCTCGCGCTTGCCGGCCGGAAGCGCCATCAGTCTTCTCTCCCATCCTCGTCTTTGACCTTGAGCCCGATGTCGTAGACGCGCGACTTCGGGACGCCCAGCGCATCGGCAACCGCCGCGGCGGCGTCCTTCAAGCGCATGGACGTGAGCGCCACCTTGAGCCGGGAGGCGATGTCTTCGTCGCTGGCGGCCGCGGCTTCGGCCGGACCGGCGACGAGCACGATCTCGCCTTTGACTTCGCGCGCCGCGAACGTCGCGGCCAACTCGGCAAGCGGCCCGCGCGCGATCTCCTCGTGCAGCTTAGTCAGCTCACGCGCAACAACGCCTTGGCGCGCGCCCAGCACTTCGGCCATATCGCTCAGGCATTGCGCGGCGCGCTGTGGCGCTTCGTAGAAAACCAACGTGCCCGCAATGCCTTTCAGCTCCAGCAAGCGCGCGCGCCGGGCGGCCTGCTTGGCCGGAAGAAAGCCCGCGAAGGTGAACTGATCCGTCGCAAGCCCCGATGCGCACAGCGCCGCCACGAGCGCGCAAGGCCCGGGAATGGCGACGACGGGAAGTCCCTTTTGCGCACATGCTCGCACGAGCTTGAATCCGGGATCGGCAATCAGTGGCGTGCCCGCATCCGAAATGAGCGCCACGCGCTGCCCGCTTTCCAAGCGCTCGATCACCCGGCCGCGCTCAGCGTCCTCGTTGTGCTCGTGGAAGGGCAGTGTCCGAGCCCGGATGGCATAATGCTGCAGGAGTCGCGCGGAGGTCCGCGTGTCCTCGCAATAGATCACGTCAGCATGGGCGAGCACGTGCAGCGCACGCAAGGTCATATCGGCCAGGTTGCCGATCGGCGTCCCCACGATATAGAGCCCGCCGGGCAGAGGCCGGGCATCGAGCCGGGCAAATTCGCCTACGGCGCGCTGCGCGAGCCGGCGGCTTGCACCGGCATCATGGTCCGCGTCCAACCCATCGCCTAGATCATCGTCGAGGCCGTCGTCATGGCGCGACACGTGTGTCTCCTCCAACTTCTCTTTCGGCGCGGCGTTTGGCACGCGGGTGTGTCGCGCGAGATCTTAAGCCGCGCGTGCCTTTTGGCTAAGCCGGAACTTGAAGCGGCCGGGCACGGGCGGACCGCACGCGGCATGAAACAGGCTGCCGAAAGGGACATTGTCGAGGCCAACGACCGGCTCCGGCCGGCAAGGCTCCGGCCGCCAATCCGCGCATTTCAAGCGCGACGCCTTGAGCCGATGATTTGCTCAACCGATGGCCGGACAAACACGGCGGCGCCTGCGCGGTTGAAGCAGCGGCGAGCACGGCGCACGCCTAAGAGGCCGGTCACGCCGCGAGTGCGGCTGCGCTGCGGCGGGCAGCCTTGGGCTGAAGCCGATGGACGACGGCCGCCTCGCGAATGAGCGGCTCGCTCATCACCGAGGTCAGCTCGTCAAAAAGGTTGTAAAGCGCATACGTCGCCAGATCGAGCTGCTGAGCAGCGTTCGCCTGCAACTCCCGCGCGGTCGCGGCTGAGGTGATGGCGGTAGATACTACGCCGGAAAGGCGTTCCCATTGCTCGTTGGGTGAAAGCTTCCGGGGCGATTGGCCCGCTGCCGGGAGCGGCACGATGGCCTTTTGCGGCGTGAAGAAGCGCCGCCATATCCTGGTCACCAGTCCGAAAAGATTGACCGAATTGGCAAGAATAGACACCGCGCAGCCCGCTCGCCCGAGTTTCAAGTCTCAAGAATTGCGCTTATTCGCGTAATTCCACAATAGCCAAATTCCGGATTCTGAGCCTAACACGTGTTCAGCGTGCGGATCTATCCACTACTGCGGATAGAGTTTCAGCTAAAACGTGTAAATGCCGTTAACGCCGTCCATTAAGGAATTCCGAAATCCCGGGCGCAACGTCATTTTTTGAGTGATTTCGCTTTTTTGGCACGCGCCAAATTCGCGCGCTTGACGATAGCATTCAAGCTTGAGCTGCGGGGTGCAGTGGTCAGGTTGCCGGCCGCACCTTCAGTCTCCATAGCAGCCTTCAAAGCCGCCGCTCTTGCCGTGCGATATGCGCGCAGCGGAACAATAGGCTCTATGCGGCCGCGATAGCGATAATGACCCGTAATACGATCAACGAATAAGGCGTCCTCCAATTGCGGCCCCCAGCCGCGATTATGCACGATCATGGGGCGGCCGGACGGGGCAGGAATATCCGTGACAATGGCGATATGATCCCGCGAGCCGCTGTTCTGCGGCCGGTCATAAGTCACAATATCGCCCGGCAGATAATCCTCGGCGAAATCGGTAATTGGTACGCTCGCACCGCGCGAAGCGAAGTAGCGCCGCAGCGTGAATGTGCGGCGGTGGGCGATGCTCGTGTCCGCCGACCCGATGCGGGCGCCATGAACAAGCTCCTGAAGGTCGATCCCGAGCGCGCGGTAGGCGCGAATAACGACGTCTGTGCACACGCCAAACAATGCCGGAACGTCACCCATTGGGTAGGCGAGCTTGCGGTATGCGTCGGTGTAGACGACGAACTCGGTTGTCTGGCGCAAGGCCGCGGCCGCCAGCGCGCGGCCAAAATCGTCAGGCGAGGGTGTGGCGTGAGACGCCGGCTGGACGAGCACCTGGTCCTCAATGCTGCACCGGCCGGGATCGGCCTCGACAGCGGGCGGCTGCAACGAGAGGGCTGCGCCGGGGCCCAACGCGGCAAGCTGCGCCGGTCCAATCGGCTTTGCCGCATCTGACGGCGACGCCGGCCTTGGTACATCCGCGATGCCGGTCCTGGCGACAGCCGGCTCGTTCCAAGGACCGGCAAGCAAGGGAACCTCAACGCCATCCCCCTTTTCCGCAATCTCGTCCGCGATACGATCTGCCCGGCCTTCAGTGACATCGGAAGCACGCGCGGCCACGTCGACCTCGCGGGCAATGACTGTTGCGGGAAGCGCCGGGTCGACCTTCAAGGTCCCATCTGGCGGGCGCTGCTCAAGAAGCAACGGCGCGCTGGCTGTGCTGACCGCAAGCTGGTCCGGCGACGTCAGCGCCATCCGCAGCGAACGCCCGACATCCATTTGCCAACTCACAGCCGCCAGCAGTGCACCGGCAAAGCCAGCACCCACAGCCAGCAACAGTGGACGGACGGCGTGCTTCCGGAAAAGCGGGATCACATAAGGCGACACACTTGCGGGGTTACAGGCCGCGACGTGACCTGAAGCGCACCCCACGGGTGCCTGGCCCCGCGCCTGCTCTGCCGCTGACATGCGCTGGAGGAAGCGCTCGAGCGGCGCGCGGTTCGCCGGGCCCTGATCCGGCCGGCCCGAGAGCAGCCCGCTACGGCCCCCCGCCCCGCGCCTGGTCCTTTGACCGCGCCGCCGTTGCTGACGCTCCCCGCCACTCATGCCGCTAACATTTCGCCTCATTAAGACCGGAACGGCTCAAGATCCGCCCCGAACCTGCCGCCCCAGACGAGCCTTGGCCAGTCACATCCTGGTCAGGTTGCCAGGATTGCAGCCGGTGTCGCCGATGGCTATGTGCAAATTAGGGACCCCTCCAACCAGCCCTCAGCCGGATGGCAGGGGCACGGCGGTGGTGCTGATCCGCCGGAGCACTTGCGCCGCCGTGACGCCCGCAGCCCGAAGACTCGCCAGCGATTGCGCGCCTGTGCTCTTGGAAAGCTTAAGCCCCGCGTCATCCACGATCAGCCTATGGTGATGGTAGAGGGGTACGGGCAGATCGAGAATGATCTGCAAGACGCGCTGCGCATCCGTGGCCGCGAACAGGTCCATGCCCCGCGTGACGTGGGTAATTCCTTGCCGGGCATCGTCCACGACGACGGAAATGAGATAGCTCGAAGGCGTCTCCTTGCGCAAAACGACAACATCGCCCCAGCGTTGAGGGTCGCATACCACGATACGGCTGCGGCCGGCGCCATCACTTTCGGTGAACGTGATCGGTCCGCCGTTTTTTTTGCGAGCGAGCGCAACGGCGCGCTCCATGTCGAGCCGCATGGCGAAAGCCTCGCCCTTGGCAAGCTCACGCTCGACGTCGGCTTGCGGGCGGCCGCGCCATATCCCCGGATAGACGAGTGCCCCCTCGGGATCGAGCTTTGCGGGATCGGCTGCCGCGATGATCTCTTTGCGGCTTGCAAAGCACGGATAAAGCAAACCCATGCCATCCAGGCAGGCCGCAGCCTGCTTGTAGGCAGCCAGATGGTGAGATTGAAAGAGCACCGGCTGCTCGAATGTGATGCCGAGCCAGGCAAGGTCCTCGAATATTCCGGTGATGTACTCGGGCCTCACGCGCGCGCGGTCAATGTCCTCGATGCGCACCAGAAAGCGGCCGCCGAGACGGCGCGCCATCTCGAACCCCGTCAACGCCGACAGCGCATGCCCCAGATGGAGCGCGCCATTGGGTGAGGGCGCGAAGCGTAAGACCGGCTGTGCTGTTTCCTGCAGTCGTGTCAATCGCACGCGCCCGTTTTCCCTGCGCCCGGCATGAACGACCGCGCGACGGCTTCCACCACGCGATCATACATCTTGCGCTCGGCCGCGGGATAGAGCATGGCCCAACTGTTTATGAGCCTGCCGCCGCAGGTGAAACTGACGCGCTGGTAGAACATCTCGTCACCCTGCGTACCCGAGAGCACGAACCAGCGCTTGCGCACGGGCGCATAGTCGATCTTCGCACCCGCGTACTGCTCTGAAAGCAGGAATTGGCGGTATTCCTCGAGCGAGTTGTTTTCCGTGTTATCAAACGCGCCAAACAGAAGCTTGGCTTTGCCGTCCTTTGAATAGAGCACGCGGCCGTCTTCGGATCTGGGCGACTCCCGCTGTTCGAAAACATCAATGGGATAGGCGATCGCGTATCCGTGCCGCTCGTTTTTGATGGTCGCCCAATCGTTGAGTTTGGGCCCAGCCACGGCACTGCTGAAGATGCCGCTGAGTGTGAGAGAAAGCGCAAGACAAAGGGTCAACCAGGCTTCAGCCCGGAGCTGAGCAAGCGACGCAAACATGACGGACCTCACGCAACGATTGCGAGCTTTATCGAGTGGATTATCTTAAGATCGAAGACCGATTCAATAAAGTGCTTGAGCGAAAAACTTTCATGCCAAACGGCGGCACATCGCCCTCTTCTCCAGCGCCCCACGTCGTACTTGGCAACGACTCAGCGCTTCGTGATGCGATTGGCGAACTCACCCGACAGTGCCGCATCATGCGCGCCATCCACGCACGAACCGGAACTCCACCGCTGCGCGATTTTTCTGCAGACTTCAGCGGGCTGGCCAAGATCGTCGTCGGCCAGCAGCTCTCAGCCAGCAGTGCGGCGGCAATCTGGGGGCGGCTATCGCAAGCCGTTCGTCCCTTTAAAGCGGCGCGGATACTCGCAATGAGCGAGGCAGACCTGCGCGCGCCTGGGCTCTCGGCGGGCAAGATCAAGACGCTGCGTGCGGCCGCCCAAGCCGTTGCCGATCGCCGTATCGTCTTTTCGAGGCTCAACGCTTTATCCGACCCGGACATAATCTCCACGCTGACCCAAGTGCACGGCATCGGCCCGTGGACGGCGGAGATCTACCTCTTGTTCGCCCTGCGGCGCGCCGATGCCTTTCCATGCGGCGACCTCGCACTGCAGCTTGCCGTCCAGAATGTCATGAAGCTCGACGCACAACCGAGCGCAGCCCAATTGGGTGACGTTTCCCAGCGCTGGCGGCCGTGGCGGGGTGCTGCGGCGCGCCTGCTTTGGGCCGACTATGCGTTGCAGCGCAGCGCCAGTCGCGGCCCCAGCACCCGTGTAGCTTCAAAAAAATCCTTATAATTACGAGGCTTGAGCAGGCTGTTCGTCCAAAGCTGCGGTGCTTCACATATTTGATATGCGAGGCTAGTATCCGGCCGTCTGGTGGGACGACACCACGCGATTCGCTACAGATCACCCTGCGAGGAAGCGCGAGACGTGAATGCTCACACTACGATACCGGACAATTGTCCGGCGCTGGTTCTGAACGCCGATTTCCGGCCCCTGAGCTATTATCCCTTATCGCTCTGGAGCTGGCAGGAAACGGTGAAGGCCGTCTTTTTGGATCGCGTCAACATCGTCTCCGAGTACGATCGCTTTGTGCGCTCGCCGACCTTGGAGATGCGCCTTCCTTCCGTCGTCTCGCTCAAGACTTACGTCCGCCCCGCACTCTACCCGGCCTTCACGCGTTTCAACGTGTTCCTGCGCGACCGCTTCACCTGCCAGTATTGCGGCGACAAGAGCGATCTGACGTTCGATCACCTCATTCCCCGCTCGCGGGGCGGTCTCACGCGGTGGGATAACGTCGTGACCGCGTGCGCGCCCTGCAATTTGAAGAAGGGCGGACTGATGCCGCGCGCTGCGGGCATGCATCCCCGTCAGGAACCCTACCGGCCCACGGTGTTCGAGCTGCACAGGAACGGCAGGCTGTTCCCGCCCAACTATCTGCACGATAGCTGGCTCGATTATCTCTACTGGGATACGGAGCTCGAGCCGTGAAGGCTGCGTGCTGCCGTCGTCTTTGCGGGCCATCTGCCCCCCTTGCCCACTCAGTACTGAGGTAGCGGGTTGCTTCCGCTGCCGCTTTCGAGGCTGTAGTTTTCCTCGCGATGCGCCATGGCGCGAAGAAAACAACAACGGCAGGCCCTGGTTATGAAGCGACATACGATTGCGATCTTGAGCCTGGGTTTCTTTATCGCGGCTGGAGTTTGCACGGCCCGGGCGGACGATAACGAGCTGCCGTTCTGGGCCTATCCTGACACGCCGACACAAGCCCCGCCGCCGAAAGACGACGGACAGATGCGCACGTTGCCGGAAAGCTCCAAACAATTCTCGCTGGCCGAACTGCGAAACTTCTTCAGCCCGCCCGACTGGTATCCTGAGGATCATCCTCCGATGCCCCCGCTCGTGGCGCATGGCGCCCAGCCCAAGGCGTATGCCTGCGGCTATTGCCATTTGCCAACCGGCATGGGCCGTCCGGAGAATGCGCCGATTGCCGGGCTGCCCGCAAAATACATCATCAAGCAGGTTCACGAGATGAAAAGCGGCGCACGCAAGTCCGCGCTGCCGCAGCACTATCCGCAAGCACTCATGTGGGAGCTGGCGGAACAAGCGGCCACCGATCCGG
>WBZU01002968.1_pt1 | contig 11391 bp, 4 predicted proteins | sample 5204311 | NCBI WGS metagenome assembly WBZU01 (sample SAMN12344359, study PRJNA552823) | activated sludge metagenome | biome: Activated sludge suspended growth; feature: Nitrification reactor; material: Wastewater; isolation source: activated sludge from nitrification reactor of wastewater treatment... | reverse complement strand
GTTGCTGGCGTCCAGCAATGGTTGTTCCAGTTGCACATCCTCGGTCACGACCGTCCACACGCGGTGCAGGAAGCGATGCACGCCTTCGATGGCCTGCGCGTCCCAGGGGCCACCTTGATCCCACGGGCCGATGAACATCAAGTAGCCGCGCACCGTGTCGGCGCCGTAGCGCGTCACGACGTCATCCGGGTTGATGACATTGCCGCGGCTCTTGGACATCTTCTCGCCGTCAGGCCCCAGGATCATGCCCTGGTTGAACAGGCGCAGCATGGGCTCGTCGAAATCGACCACGCCCAGGTCGCGCAGCGCCTTGGTAAAGAAGCGCGTGTACAGCAAGTGCATGGTCGCGTGCTCGATGCCGCCCGTGTACTGGTCGACCGGCAGCCAGTAAGCGCCTTTGTCCTTGTCCCACGGCATGTCGTCCGCCTTCAGCGGCTCGCCCGATTTCCAGTACGGCGAGACATACGCGTACTGATACCAGCTCGAGCACATGAAGGTGTCCATGGTGTCGGTCTCGCGCTCGGCGTCGCCGCCACATTCGGGACACTTCACATAGCGGAAGCCCTCATGATATTTCAGCGGGCTCTCGCCGGTCGGCTTGAACTCGGCATCATCAGGCAGCAGCACGGGCAGATCCTCGTAGGGCACCGGCACGACGCCGCACTCCGCGCAGTAGATGATCGGGATCGGCGCGCCCCACATGCGCTGGCGGCTGATCAGCCAGTCGCGCAGGCGATAGTTGACCGCGCCACGGCCCAGTTCGTTGGCCTCCAGCCACTCCGTCACCTTGCCCACCGCGCCGTTGACCGGCGTGCCGTCGAACGGACCGGAGTTGATCATCTCGCCTTCGTCCTTGGAGTCATACGCTTCCTCCAGCGGGCCGCTGGCCCCATCCGGGCCGGTGATGACCCGGCGGATCTCCAGGCCGTACTTCCTGGCGAAGGCAAAGTCGCGCTCGTCGTGCGCGGGCACGGCCATGATCGCGCCCGTGCCGTAGCCCATCATGACGTAATCGGCGATCCAGATCGGAATCTGCTCGCCGTTGACCGGGTTGGTGGCATAGCCGCCGGTGAAGACGCCCGTCTTCTCCTTGTCCGCCGCGCCGCGCTGGATCTCGTCCATGCGCGCCGCCTGCTCCTGATAGGCTTCTACTGCCGCACGCTGCCCCTCCGACGTGACGCTGCCGACCAGCGGATGTTCCGGCGCCAGCACCATGAAGGTCGCGCCCCACAGCGTGTCGGGCCGCGTCGTAAAGATCTCCAGCGCGTCGCCCTGTTCGGTGCGAAAGGTGACTTCGGCACCATAGCTGCGGCCGATCCAGTTGGTCTGCATCACCTTGACGCGCTCGGGCCAGTCGATATTGTTCAGCATATCGATCAGTTCGTCGGCGTAGTTGGTGATGCCGAACTTCCATTGCTCCAGGTTCTTTTTGATCACCGGAGTGCCGCATCGCTCGCAGTGACGATCGTCGCCCCACACTTGCTCGCGTGCCAGCGTCGTGTTACACGTGGGGCAGAAGTCGACCGGCGCGTACTCGCGATAGGCGATGCCGGCGTCGTAGAACTTGCGGAAGAACCACTGCGACCACTTGTAATACTCAGGATCGCAGCTAACAGCTTCGTGCTCCCACGCCCACATCGCGCCCATACGCCGCAACTGCGCGCGCATGCGTTCAATGTTGGCAAAGGTCCACTTGGCCGGATGCGCGCCGTGCTTGATGGCCGCATTCTCCGCCGGCAGCCCAAAGGCGTCGAAGCCGATGGGGAACAGGACGTTGTAGCCGTTCATGCGCCGGTAGCGCGCCCCGGCGTCGCTGGGTGTGTACGCATACCAGTGGCCGGTGTGCAGGTCGCCGGACGGGTACGGCAACATCGTCAGCGCGTACCATTTGGGACGTTCCGGATCCTCGGTCGCCCGATACAGTTGCTGCTCCTCCCAGATTTGCTGCCACTTGGGCTCGATCTCGGCAGGGATATATTTGTTCGACATGTTGAACTCCAGTCGGTAGTTGCCCAAAAGTTGATGAGTGAGAACCGCTATCATCCAGGAAAACCGAACATGCGGGAACGCCCGGATGAAACGATTGTGGATAAGCTTGGTTGGGTGGCAATTGCGCCCGCGTGAATGCTGTCCGCGGGCTAGCTAAGCGCGAGGAGACCACCGACGTTGCGTCCGGCGGTGATGAAGACAATGATGCGAGTGGAAGACATTCCAATTCTGCGCTTCATAGCCTTGAATTATAGCACAGCGTGTCAATATCTCGACCAATCTGCGGGGCGGCAATCGTCATTCTGGCCAACGCGCCTCGCCCCGCGCCTGCTCTGTGCGTGATTCCGCCGCTGCAGTGCTGCCGCCGTTGAAGGCGCCGCCCGCCCGGGATGCGTCCCGTCTGCCCGGAACGCTTTGTCTCGCGCCCGCGCCGGTGTTACAATCGCGCGGGCTGGATCGGCGAAGCAATTGCGGCGCCGGCATCGCCCCAGTTGTCTCGAAACCTCGTCAACGAAACGGCCTCTTCCAAAGGAGCGCCTGGTGCAATCACCGTTCTATCGAATCCTCTCCGTAGCAATCACCCTGCTGTTGATGGCCGCCCTGGTCACGTTGGTGATGCTCACCCTGCGCAGCCAGCCGGCCGCTGTCATCGTCCCGGCGCCGACGGCCACCGCCACCGACGTGCCCACGGCGACACCTACGCCCTTCCTGACGCTTGGCGCCGAGATCGTCGTCGACGCTGCGGGGTACCAGTTTCAGCCGCTGCCGGGCTATACGGTCTCCGTCCTGGACAGCGTTGCAAAGCTGAACCGCACCGCTGAGGATCTGTCGTCGCCCTCTTCGATCATCATGAATGCCGGGGCGAACGCCGCCTTCGGCATGCGCGCCGGGCAGACGCTGGAGGATGTGCTGGCACAATACATCGACGCGCTGGCACGCCAGGGGCAGGTCGAAGTAGGCGCGCCACACTCCTTGCGCGTGGCCGGCCAGGAAGGCGTAAGCGCGCCGCTGACCGGTGAGCAGGACGGGCAGCCGATCGCAGGGCGCATCGTCGTGGCGCGGCCGGACGCCGACCGGCTCTTCGTGACGGTGGCTACAGCGCCGCCGGATCTCTGGCAGGTGGAGACATCCGCCGGGCTGGAGGCGGTCCTGGCCAGCCTTCGGTTCTTTACGCCGGAAGCCGCAGTCGCCGACATCGTACTGCCCACCACCGCCGCCACCGACGACGCACCTGTGGAGACGCCAACCGCGCGGCCAGCCACGGCCACGCCGCCCGCAACCGTTGCGGCCACCGGCACGATCACGAGCGTGATCATCCTAGCGCCCACGGCCACAGCGCCTGCGATCGCAACCAGCCTGGCCGTGACCCCACTCATCACCCTGCCCACGCCGGTTGTGCCGGCAACGGCCGTGCCCACGGTGGCCACGCCGCCGTGGATCGCCGTCAGCGATGGCAATGATATGAACGATCTTGTCGTGGCGGGCAATACCGTCTGGATTGCCGGCGATGGCGGCGCGCTGGCCTGGACGCGCGGCAGCACGACGCCGGTCAAGTTCACCTCGGTCGATGGGCTGACCGGCACGCGCCTGACCGCCGTGGTCGACTGCCAGTTGCCTGAGTTCGGCGTCGTCTTTGGCAGCGCCGCCGGCTTGCAGGTGGTCGACCCGCGTGCCGGCGGCTGGCGACTGCGCAACAGCGCCAACAGCGAGCTGAGCTACGACGATGTGTCGGCCCTGGCCTGCGACGCCGAGCAGGAATATCTGGTCGTCGGCTATGCGCGCCACGGCATCGATATCTACGACGCCGCTGAGAACGCATGGCGCCACCTGGATCGCAGCAGCGGCCTTGCTTCGAACAATGTGCTTGCGCTCGCCGTCGTGGGCGACCTGGACGAGATCTGGGTCGTCTCGAACGATGGGATCACGGTCGCGGCCGGGGCGGATTCGACCTTCTACGATGCCGGCAACAGCCCGCTGGAAAGCAACCGGATCGGCGCCATTGCCGTGGACGCGGACGGCGCGGTCTGGCTGGGCGGCGACGGCGCGCTCTACCGCGTGGTTGGCGAGACGTGGACGGTCTACAGCGCCGAAGAGGTTGGCGACGAAGGTTTCCCGCTGCGTCTGATCGCCGGGCTCGCGCCGGCCGGCGACGGGACGGTCTGGCTGGGCGATATCGATGGCGCCGTCTGCCGCTTTGATCCTGCGCAGTCCAGGTGTATGGAAGCCTATCGAGCGGCGACGGGCATGGCCACCGCGCCGCTCACCCATCTCGCGCTCGACGCCGATGGCCGCGTCTACTACACCACGGCCGGCGACGGCTATAGCGTTCTCGACGGCACGACCTGGCGACGCTTTGCCAAGGCCGGCGAAGGCGTGCGCGGCAACGCCGTCGGCGCAGCGACCGTGGACGGCGACGGCGCGCTCTGGCTCGTCACCGATGCCGGCGTGCAGCGCATAGCCGGTGTCGATCGCCCCCCGGCCATGGCCCCCGATCCCGGCATCGACCCGGCGACGGTGCGCGTGCTCTTCGCCGACAGCACCGGCCTGATCTGGGCCGGCGGCGACGGCGCGGCAAGCTTTGACGGCACGGACTGGACGGTCTTCACGACCACGGCTGGTCTGGCGGGTGACGTGGTGCAGGCCATCGCCGAGGACAGCCGCGGGCGCATCTGGCTGGGCACCGATGGCGGCGTCAGCATCTGGAACGGCGCAACCTTCTTCAATCTCACCGAGGAGACCGGTCTGCCCAGCGCGGACATTCGCAGCCTGCTCGCCGACGGCGACGCGATGTGGATCGGCAGCGCAGGCGGTGGCCTCTATCGCTTCGAGCGCAATCAACTCCAGGTTCTGAACAGCGACAACGTGAGCCTGCCCAGCGACACCGTCACCGCCCTGGCCCTGGCAGAGGACGGCAGCCTGCTTGTCGGCACCGATGCCGGCCTGGCCGAACTGCGTGACGGCAACGCGACGCCGATCCCGGCTGCCGGCGAGGACGCCATTACACACATCCTGGCGCTGCCCGGCTCGCTGTGGGTCGGCACCGCAAGCGACGGCCTGTTCTATGACACGGGCGACGGCTGGCAGCACGCCACCGCCGCTACCGTCCTGCCGGCAGATGCAGTGACGGCGCTGGCGGCGGCTGATGGCGGGCTCTGGGTTGGCGGCCGCACCGGTGGGCTGATACGCACTGATATTCCCCAAGGAGAGTGAGCGATGATCATTCGATCGCACAAAGGGTTGACCTTTGACGACGTGTTGCTGGTGCCCAAGCGCTCGCCGATTGCGTCGCGTCGCGATGTCGATACGTCGGCTGCGGTCACCAACACGATCCGGCTGGCGACGCCAATCCTGAGCGCCAACATGGACACTGTCACCGAATGGGAGATGGCGGTCGCGATGGCGCGTGCCGGCGGCATGGGCGTCTTGCACCGCTTTATGAGCGTCGAACAGCAGGTGCGCCAGGTGAATAAGGTCAAGCGCGCGCAGGGGCTGATGGTCGACAATCCCTACACCGTGGCGGTCGATGCGTCCATCGCCGAGGCCGAGCGCCTCATGGATCAGCATGACGTGGGCGGGCTTATCGTCGTCAACGGCGACAAAAAGCTGGTGGGCCTCATCACCCGGCGCGACATCTTGCTGGCGCCGGAAGAGGTACTGACGGTCGCCCAGGCCATGACGCCAGCCGATCACATCGTCTCGGTTGGCCCGTCGGTCACATCGGCCGAGGCGCGTTCGCTGCTTTACCAGCACCGCCTGGAAAAGCTGCCAGTGGTCGATCGCGACGGCAAGGTGGTCGGGCTGATTACGTCGCGAGACGTGGTGCGCGTCGAGGAGCGCTCGCAGGCCAGCGTCGACGGCAAGGGGCGCCTGCGCGTGGGCGCTGCCATCGGCGTGGGCACCGGCGAAATCGCCCGCGCCGAGGCGCTGCTGGACGCGGGCACCGATCTGCTGGTGCTGGACATTGCCCACGGCCACGCCGACCACTGCATCGACATGGTCAAGAGCCTGCGCCGCACCTTTCCGCAGGCGCAGATTGTGGCCGGCAATGTCGCCACCGCCGACGGCGCGCGCGAACTGGCCGAGGCCGGCGCCGACGCAATCAAGGTTGGCATCGGGCCGGGCTCCATCTGCACCACGCGCATCGTGACCGGCTTTGGTGTGCCGCAACTGACGGCCATCATGGATTCGCTCAGCGGGCTGCGCGCGGCTGGAATCGAGATCCCGATCATTGCCGACGGCGGCATCAAGACCTCGGGCGACATGGTGAAGGCGCTGGCGGCCGGGGCCAACACGGTCATGATCGGCAGCCTCTTTGCCGGTTGTGAGGAAGCGCCGGGCTCACCCGTCATCCGCGATGGTCAGAAGGTCAAGGTCGTGCGCGGCATGGCATCGCTGGGCGCAGCCATGGGCCGTCGCGCCGCCGAACGCGACGGCCAGGCCGGCATCGACGAAAGCGCTGAAGATCAAGAAGATTGGGACAAGGTCGTGCCGGAGGGGGTCGAGGCGGTTGTGCCCTACCGCGGGCATGTCGCCGAGATCGTCTACCAGTTGGTCGGCGGCCTGCGTTCCGGCCTGAGTTACGGGGGCGCACATTGTATCGACGAGTTACAGCGCAACGCCGAATTCATCGAAATCACGGCTGCCGGGGTGCGCGAGAGCGGCTCGCACGACGTCCGCCGGCTCTAGATTGGCGGTTTGTACTATTTCCCGTGCTGCCGCATACTAACAGCGCAAGCCAGCGTGCCTGACTCTCTTTTGCACGCAGTCATCATCGTGCCCTAGAAAGAATTTTTTGTGTCTGCTGCGATTCCACTGGTCGTCCACTCGATTCACGACGCAAGCTTGCGGGCGGATATTGGCGGTAATGACCTGATTGCCGTGGCGATGAACGGGTTGCTGGCGACCGATTCCTACAACGCGCAGGTGCAGCGCACTGTGGTCGCCGGTACGCTTGCTGGCGCGGTCGATACGCTGCGGCGTGACGGCGCTCTCTCGCTCCTCTACAGCGCCCGGCTCGGCATTTTTGCCGGCGTGACCGAGCGCGAGCGGGTGGCGCTCCGCCAGGTGGAGCAGCGCTATGGCGTCAACGTGATCTACGCGACCCTGCGCTGCGGGCGTTATTCGCACGAAGTCCTCCTGGCCGACGTGGAGCGCGCCGTGCGTGCTGAAGGCAACGCCTTTCGTTACGCCTGCTGGGAACGCTTTGGGCTGGACTCGCAGTGCCATGATGCCGATGCGCGCTACACACGGGCAATGGATGCCGCCCAGCCGCTGCTGGCGGCGCTGCACGCGATCGGCGCAACGGCCGCATCCGGCGAAAAGATCGCCGTCGCCCACGACAGCCTGGGCCTGCCGTTGCTGCTCGGCGCCGATTTGGCCGAGCCGGACGGCTGGCGCACCGCATACTACGCACTTTCGACGCCGGCCGCGCAACGGCTGGTGGAACAGCGTCCCGGCCACGACACGAGTTTCTACAACGTGCTGGCCAAGGCCAAGGTGGCGAAATTGGCGCTGGAGACGATTTACGGCAGCCAGGACGATCTGCCCGAGCATGCGCTCCTGCGCCTGGCGCCGTCGTGTGATGTACTGCTGGCCGTCAGCGAGCGCGTGGCCGAGGAGCTGCGCTTTGTCGGCGGCCAGTTTGCGGGCAGCGCGCTGGATGTGGTGCCGCTTGGTCTGCCCGCGCCGGCCGCAACGTCCAAGGATCGGGATGATGCCAGGCAGCGGCTGCGCGCGTATGCGGCCGAACTGGCCGGCTATGTGCCCGACTACGTCTTCACGCACGTCGATTCGGTGGCGGTGGGCAAAGGCATCTGGCGCGACCTGCGCGTGCTGGAGCACCTGGATGGCCTGCTCAAACGGCAGCGGTGTCGGGCCCTCTTTTTGCTTGTTGCCACCGCCGATGGCGCCGGGCACACGCCGGAAGAAGTGCAGGCGTGGGAGGCTGAATATGACTGGCCCCTGCGCCATCGCAATGACAACGGCGACCTGCGCGAGGCCGAAACGGCGCTCTATCTGGATGCCATCGAGCCCTTCAACCGCCGTGCCGGCCAGACACGCGCCGTCTTGGTCAACCAGGCCGGGTGGGGCGCAACGGGCTTGGGCCGGCGCATGCCGCCGGGGCTGACGATCGCGGATTGCCTGCACGGCGCCGACCTTGTCTTTGGCCAGAGCATCTATGAGCCATTCGGCGACCGGCTCTTGCAAGCGGCGGTGGCCGGCACCCTGGTGTGCGCCAGCAGCGTCTGCGGTAGCGTGCCGGCGCTGCGCAAGGCTGCCGGCGGCGAGTTGCTCGCCAACGTTGTGGTGGCAGATTACGTGAACTTGCCGCAAAGCTACTGGCTGGGCACGCCGTACGATGCGCTCGCCATCGACCAGGGCGTGCGCGATTGGGTCGAACAGGCGAACAGCCTGCCGGCCGCACGGGCGATTGCCCAGCGCCTGTCGTATTCGGATGCCGAGCGCGCAGCCCTGGTCGAACGTGGCAATCAGGTGCGCGAGCGCTTGACCTGGGAAAGCATCGCACAAGATCAGTTCATGCCGGCCCTGCGCCGATCTTTACAGAAGAACAGACGACGGAAACCAATCTCCCAATCGAGAAAATAGGTGGTGATCCCATGGCACGCAGCAAGACAGAACGCACGGAACCGGTCGAGGCGAGTGCTGCCCAGCAGGCGGCTGATGCGGAACAGCCGGTAGCAGCAACGGAAGCGGACACGCCGAAGAAGAGCGCCCGCGCGCCCAAACCGGAGTCGACCGTCGATGCGGCCGAGATGGATGCACTTGCCGGCGGCTATCACGGCGCGCCGTATTCTGTCCTCGGGCCGCATGTCGTCAACCGCGAGGGCAAGGAAGTGCTGGCGATTCGCACCTTCCGTCCCGTGGACAAGGCCGTTTCCGTGCTGGAGACTGAGACGGGCAAGCAGACCGCGATGAAATTGGTTCACCCGGCCGGACTCTACGAGGCAATCTTCCCGCGGCGCAAGGCTGCGTTCCCGTACCGGCTGGTCGTGATTGGGGGCGATGACGGCGAGTACGAACTCGAGGATCCCTATCGCTTCCCGCCCCAGCTTTCGGACTTCGATCTCTACCTGCACGGCGAAGGCACTTTCCTGGAGAGCTTCGAGCGCTTTGGCGCGCACATGGTCACGGTCGATGGCGTCGCCGGCGTGCATTTTGCCGTGTGGGCGCCGAACGCGCTGCGCGTGAGCGTCGTCGGTCCCTTCAACCTGTGGGACAATCGCGTCAACCCCATGCAGATGCACGGCGAGTCGGGCGTGTGGGAGACCTTCATCCCGAACCTGCCCAAGGGTACGCATTACAAATATTCGGTGAAGTCGCGCTTCATGGGCTACGAGGTCGACAAGGCAGATCCGTACGGCTTCTACTTCGAGGTGCGCCCGACGACCGACACGCGCGTCTGGAACATCGACGAGTACGAGTGGGGCGACAATGCGTGGATGGCCGACCGGCCGCAGCGCCAGGCGCCGAACCAGCCCATGAACATCTACGAGGTCCATCTTGGCAGTTGGCGGCGCAGCGCCGAGAATGAATTCCTCAGCTATCATGACCTGGCGCACCAGATGGTCGACTACGTCAAGGAGATGGGCTACACGCACATCGAATTGCTGCCCATCACCGAGCACCCCTTCGACGGCTCGTGGGGTTACCAGGTTACCGGCTACTACGCGCCCACCAGCCGCTTCGGCACGCCCGACGACTTCATGTATTTCGTCGATCACTGCCATCAGAACGGCATTGGCGTCCTGCTCGACTGGGTGCCGGCACACTTCCCGCGCGATGCCCACGGGCTGGGGTTCTTCGACGGTACCCATCTCTACGAGCATGCCGACCCGCGCCAGGGCGAGCACCAGGACTGGGGCACCAAGATCTTCAATTTCGGCCGCAATGAGGTGCGCAACTTCCTGCTGAGCAATGCGCTCTTCTGGCTCAAGAAATACCACATCGACGGCCTGCGCGTCGATGCCGTGGCGAGCATGCTCTACCTCGACTATAGCCGCGAGGCCGGCCAGTGGGTGCCCAACAAGTACGGCGGCCGCGAGAACCTGGAAGCCATCGACTTCCTGCGCCGCTTCAACGAACTGGTGCACGAAAACGCGCCCGGCGCCATCACCGCGGCGGAGGAGAGCACCTCGTGGCCAATGGTCACGCGGCCGACCTACATGGGCGGTCTCGGCTTTGACTACAAGTGGAACATGGGCTGGATGCACGACACGCTGAGCTACATCGAGAAGGATCCGGTCTTCCGCCGCTACCACCAGAACGAGATCACCTTCAGCCTGATCTATGCCTTCCACGAGAACTTCATCCTGCCCTTCAGCCATGACGAAGTGGTGCATCTGAAGAAGTCCATGCTGGACAAGATGCCGGGCGACGCCTGGCGCAAGTACGCCAACCTGCGCGCGCTCTACGCGTACATGACCGGGCATCCCGGTAAGAAATTGCTCTTCATGGGCAGCGAATTCGGCCAGTGGACGGAGTGGAGCGAAGCGCGCAGCCTGGATTGGCATCTGCTCCAGTGGGAGGATCACCAGCAGATGCAGCGTTTTGTGCGCGATCTCAACCACTTCTACCAGCGCGAGCCGGCGCTCTATGAAGTCGACTATAGTTGGGAAGGCTTCCAGTGGATCGACTTCACCGACGCCGAGCAGTCGATCCTTTCCTTCCAACGCCGCGCCAACGATCCGGCCGAAATGCTCGTCTTTGTCTGCAACTTCACGCCCGTGGTGCGTGAGAGCTATCGCGTCGGTCTGCCACTGGGCGGCGCCTATCGCGAGGTCATCAACAGCGACAGTGTCGAGTACGGCGGCAGCGGCGTCATCAATGACGGGCTCGTCTTTGCCGAGGCGCTGCCGTGGCAGAATTGCAGCTTCTCCGCTCCGCTGCGCCTGCCGCCGCTCGGTGTCGTCGTGCTGAAACCCATTCAGAGCTTGGAGGAATAGCGATCGGCGACCCGGTCCCCATTTCCGCCCCCAGGGCGTCCATCCTCGTCGTGGAGGACGATCCGTATCTGAATCTTGCCATCGCCGAGACGCTGCGCTCCTACAATTATGGGGTGCAGCAGGCGTACAACGGGCTGGAGGCATTGGAGGCGGTGCGCACCCAGCTGCCGGATGTCGTCGTCTGCGATATCAACATGCCGGTGATGGATGGCTATACCTTCTTGCAACACACGCGTTCCGACCCGGAACTGCGCCTGCTTCCCTTCATTTTTCTCACCGCGCGCACGACCACCGAAGATCAGCGCCGGGCCAAGGCGATTGGCGTCGACGATTATCGCCAGTCGGAATTGCGCCTGCGCTATCCGGGCAAGGACGCGCGCGATCTGGCCGCGGTGATCAAAGATCTGCAGAACAAGCCGGGGCCGCGGCTTTATCAGAA
>WBZU01002967.1_pt1 | contig 11395 bp, 10 predicted proteins | sample 5204311 | NCBI WGS metagenome assembly WBZU01 (sample SAMN12344359, study PRJNA552823) | activated sludge metagenome | biome: Activated sludge suspended growth; feature: Nitrification reactor; material: Wastewater; isolation source: activated sludge from nitrification reactor of wastewater... | reverse complement strand
GTCGTCCGACCACGTCCCCGCCGGCTGGTCGTACGTGCCGTGCCCGCGCGGCCCGTCGACCGGGTCGAGCGAGCGCTCCTCGCGACCGCTGAACTCGACCGGCACCCCGAGCGCGTCGCCGACGACGGCGCCGAGCAGGCAGCCCGTCATCCGCTCGCGCAGCCCCGGCCCGGTGCTCGGCGCCGCCGCGCCCAGCAGCGCCGCGTAGGCCGAGTGCACCGCCTCGTCGAAGCACACCAGGTACACCCGCGAGATCGCCGCGTCGTCGGCGAGGAACGCCTTGATCTCCCGCAGCGCCAGCGCGCACGCGTCGCCGATCGGGTAGCCGTACACGCCGCACGAGATCGCCGGGAACGCGATCGTACGCGCCCCGTGCGTGCGCGCGAGGGCCAGGCTGTTGCGGTAGCAGGCCGCGAGGTGGCCCGGCTCGCCGCGGTGACCGCCGTGCCACACCGGCCCGACCGTGTGGATGACGTGACGCGCCTTCAGCCGGTGCCCTCGCGTGATCTTCGCCTGTCCCGTGGGACAGCCGCCGAGCGCCCGGCACTCGGCCAGCAGCTCCGGCCCGGCCGCGCGGTGGATCGCCCCGTCGACCCCGCCGCCGCCGAGCAGCGAGCTGTTGGCCGCGTTGACGATCACGTCGACGTCCATCCCGGTGATGTCGCCGCGCACGAGCTCGATCCGTCGGTCCACCATGGCGACATCGTAGCAGCCCGCGCGGGCGCCCGTCTGCGCACCCCTTGCGCTTTTTTCGACCCTCGGTCAGATTTCCTCCTCGTGACGTTGCAGGCGATCGACACCGACCTCTGGACCGCGACACAACCACTGAGCGCGCTCGGCATGCAGATCGGCGCGCGCATGACGGTCGCGCGCCTCGCCTCCGGCGGCCTCTTCCTGCACGCGCCGATCAAGCTGAGCCCCGAGCTGCGCGGTGAGCTCGACGCGCTCGGCCCGGTCGAGGTCGCGCTCGCGCCCAACGCCATGCACCACCTGTTCCTCGGCGCGTGCCTCACCGCCTACCCGCAGGCGACCGGCTACGCGGCGGCGGGCGCCGCGGCCAAGCACCCGGAGCTGAAGCTCGCGGCGATCCCCGAGCGCCCCGATCCGCGGTGGGCGGCCGACCTCGACCACCTGCACATCGGCGGCGCGCCCGGGCTCGGCGAGGTCGCGTTCCTCCATCGCAGGTCGCGCACGCTGATCCTCACCGACTGGCTGTTCTACTTCAGCAAGCCCCCGAACTGGCTCACCGGGCTCTACCTGCGGCTCTCGAAGGGCCTCGGCCGCGCGGTGCAGACGCCGATCCTGCGCGGCACCGTCAAGGACCGCGCCGCCGCGCTCGCCAGCACCGAGCGGCTGCTCGAGTGGGACTTCGACCGCGTGGTCGTGAGCCACCGCGACATCCTCGAGCGCGGCGGCAAGGACGCGCTGCGCGAGGCGACCGCCTGGCTGAAGGGATAGGTCCCATGGGACAGCCTCGCCAAGCCGCCCCGATCGAGCACGAGCCGACGCCGGAGGCGCGGCGTCTGGCCCGCAAGTCGCGGCGGCAGGACAACCGTCGCCAGCAGATCCTCCAGGCCGCGCGCGAGGTCCTGCTGGCCCAGGGCCCCGACGCGTTCACCATGGAGCAGGTCGCGCGCGCCGCCGACGCCAGCAAGGCCGCGCTCTACTACTACTTCCAGTCGAAGGAGGAGGTCGTCGGCGCGCTCGCGCTCGAGGCGCTGCGCCGCGAGGTCGAGACCCTGAGCCACGCCGTGATCACCGCCGAGCGCGGCGTCGACGGCCTGTCGGCGTTGATCCGCGCGCGCGTCGAGCACTACCTCGCCGACCCCGACGCCTTCCGGATCCTCTACACGTGGGCGCCCACCCTCGGCGCCGCGCAGCGCCTGGTGCTCGCCGAGATCCTCCCGCTCACCGCCGTCGTCAGCCAGACCCTCGAGGCCAAGCTCCAACGCGACCGCAAGGCCGGCCTGCTCCACCCCGACGCGCACCCCGGCCGGCTCGCGCAGGTCGCCTGGCTCACCAGCCACGGGATCCTCAGCCACGCGATGAGCCGCCCCGACGACCCCTCGTGGCGCCCGCTCTGCGACGAGGCCTGCGCCGCCCTCACCCGCGGCGCGAGGCCGTAGAACCCATACTTTCGAGCGACCTCACCCACGACGCGTGCCGTGGTCGCTGTTCACCCTCGCCATCGCCGCGACAGCGGCCTCGAGCTCCTGCTCGAAGATACGAAACGCCGACAGTCTGCGGAGCGCCTCGAGCCCCACGTTCACGCCGAAAGACTCGTAGAGGCCGAGGGGGCGCTTGCGTCTCAACCGCGAGATCAACGCATCGAGTTCATGCTTCGGATCGCTCAGCCCTTCGGGGTCCTTCGGAAGCTCGACCGACACGTCTCGACCGAACGCCTCGCGAAACGGCTTCTGATCCGAGAGCATCCACGCCTCGATCATCTGTATCGGCACGCACGCGATGAGATGCGTGTCGAGCGCGTTGGACCCTCCCACGTCCGCGAGACGACGGCGCGCTTCCGCAACACCCGGATCGACCCGCTCCTCTCGCGCCCGTCCGGGATCGCCATCCGCGTCCGCGTGGATCACGAAGATCTGGCAGGTGTCCGCGTTCTGTACCACCGCGTCGGCGATTCTGTCGCGCCTCCTGCCCTTCGGTGCGTCTGCGTCTACCCCAAGGGGCGTCGGGATCTCGGAGTTCCCCGGGCATGTGTTCGTACAGATCTCCCTGAGCATCCGCTCTAGCAGCGGGATCAGGAAATCGTAGTCACTTCTGCCCTCGGCGTAGAGACCGACCTGCACGTAGATCATCGATCGACCTCGTGTCGCGGTGTGTCCTCGAGGACAGCCAAGATCTCGCGCACCGAGATCTCGTCACGACTCGCACGCGGACTCCTCGCTGCGCTCACACGCCGTGCCCGCGTGGCCCGAACGCCGTCTCGCAGCACGGTGTCGAGGTACCGAAGATGATCAGAGTGCTCGCCCAGCGCCGACAGAAACACGGGTGAGTGGGACGTCACGATGATCTGTGGTGGTGGACGGCTCGTACGATCTTCCCGCCATGCGCGACTGTCGGTCACCTCTCGCAATAAGTCGATCAGGCGTCGGAGACGCCCGGGGTAGATCCCGTTCTCAGGCTCTTCGATGCAGACCACGGGAGCCCACTTGTCCCCCGCGTGGATTGCGGTAAGCAGCGAGAGAACTCGAAGCGTGCCGCCGGACGCCAGCCTGGCCGGGACGACATCGCCGTCGCGCATGTGGAGCTCGATCCGGTAGGCCTCGTCGCGCTCGAGCACCTCAAAGCCCGAGACACCTGGCACGAGCCCGACGAACTCGGCCCGGATCTCCCCCAAAGCTGCCTCGGACAGGGACGCGAGCACGCTTGGGAGGTTGCTCGCGTCCGAGGTGAGCTCCCCGGCGTCGATCCGATCGCTCGACTCCCGTGGATCGATCGTGCTCTGAAGTTCGACGTGCCAGAATGCTGGCCGCAGATCGACCTCAGGCTCCGAGCCATCGCATACGGAAACGAATTCTCTCCACTCCGGATGTCTCAGGAGCCAGGCATCGTCTGGAGTTGCGAGAGTACGACGCCGCGCCGCCAGTTCCACGTGCTCAACGCCAGCGCCCGCCGAGACCCTGGACAACCCAAGGTCATATCGCCAACGGTCCGCAAAGATCTCGTCGGGGACCTCGTCATCACCGAGCTCCCTGTCCGGCTCGAGCGTTTCCACTGCGAGCGTGATCCTCTGCACGACCTCCGAACGATGGCGTGCAAACTGATCGCTCGCGCGACCACGCCCCTTCTTGAGCGCATCCTCCGGGCGCACCTCGTTAAGCCGCGCGAGCAACCCGATCACTTCGAGCACGTTCGACTTGCCGACCCCGTTCGGGCCGACGAGGACGGTGAAGGGCTCGAGGTCCAGAGCGAACTTCCTCAAGGACTTGAAGCCGTCGACCTCGAGGCGCGTGAGCATGTCTTGATACTACCTTAGGATCAGCTCGCCCGCCCGGCCGTAGCCTCGGCGAGCCACACGTCGCCGGACTCGACGCGCAGTGGTTCGCCCCCGGCGAGCGGCGCGACGCGCAGCGCCCCGTCGACGTCGAGCCCGAGCGCCCGCGCCGCGATCCTCCCCTCACCCGCGCGGCCGACGTCGACCGACACGACCTGCCCGGTCAGCGCGCAGTGGGGCTCGTAGCGCTCGCGGACCGCCGCGAAGCCGCCGGCGAAGAACCCCTCGAGCGTCTCCTCGAGCGCCGGCAGCGCCCGCGCGAGCACCTCCGCGCGGCTCGGCGCGGCCGGCAGCTCGCGCGCCAGGCTGGTCGCCGTGTCCGCGAGCGGCCCGACGAACTCGCGTCGGCCGACGTTGACGCCGATCCCGACGACGACCTCGGGCGCGCCGTCGGTCCAGCGCGCCTCGCAGAGGATCCCGGCCAGCTTGCGCCCGCCGCACAGCACGTCGTTGGGCCACTTGAGGCGCGCCGCGGGCACGAACGCCGCGAGGCCGTCGCGCAGCCCGGCGCCGACCGCGAGCGCCAGCGCTCCGAGCTGTCTCGATGCACCTGGCCGAAGGACCAGGCTCATGTACAGGTCCTCGCCCGGCGGCGACGCCCACGCGCGCCCGAGGCGGCCGCGGCCGGCCGTCTGCGCGTCGGCGGTGACGAGCGCCCCGTGCGGCGCACCGGCGCGGGCCCACGCGAGCGCGCGGTCGTTGGTCGAGGCGAGCGCCGCGTGGTGCTCGTGGGGGCGGCCGAGCCAGCGTGTCCCGAAGGACAGGCCGGCCAGCTCGCTCACACCCAGCTCCCGTCGGCGCGCTCGAACAGCAGCGAGATGTCGGCGGCGGGCGCGCTGTGGGTCAGCTTGCCGACGCTGATGATGTCGATCCCGAGCCCCGCGGCCGCAGACACGCGGGCGACATCGACGCCGCCGCTGACCTCGAGGATCGCGCGACCGGCGGTGATCTTCACCGCCTCGCGGACCGCGTCGTCGTCCATGTTGTCGAGCATGATGATGTCGGCGCCGGCGGCGAGCGCCTCGCGGAGCTCGTCGTGGTCGGTCACCTCGCACTCGATCTTCATCGTGTGCGGCGCGTGGGCGCGGGCGCGGGAGATCGCCGCGGTGACGCCGCCGGCGGCGCGCACGTGGTTCTCCTTGATCAGCACGGCGGCGCCGAGGTCGTTGCGGTGGTTGTGGCCGCCGCCGCAGCGGACCGCGTAGCGGTCGAGCGCGCGCAGGCCGGGCATCGTCTTGCGGGTGTCGGTGATCCGGCACCTCCCGGCGGCCGCGTCGACGTAGGCGCGGGTCAGCGTCGCGACGCCGGTCATGCGCTGGAGGAGGTTGAGCGCGGTGCGCTCGGCGGCCAGCAGGGCGCGCGCCGGCCCGTGGACCAGCGCGATCACCGTCCCGCGCTCGACGCGGTCGCCGTCCTTCGCGTGGGCGACGAAGCCGACCTCGGGCTCGACGCGGCGGAACACCGCCTCGGCGACGTCCAGCCCGCAGACCACCAGCGGCGACTTGGCGACCATGCGCGCGCGCGCCTGCGCGTCGGCGGCGACGGTCGAGCGGCCGGTGACGTCGCCGCTCGCCAGGTCCTCGGCGAGCGCCGTGTCGATGATCGCCGCGAAGGATCCGAGCTCGCTCCAGGCCTCGTGCATGACCGGCAGCGTGCCACACGCTCAGGCGGCCCGCCACAGCTCGAGCGGCCAGCCGCGGGCGCGCGCGAGCCGGCGCAGGCGCGGATCGGGGTTGATCACCCGCGGCAGTCCGACGCGCTCGAGCATCGGCAGGTCCGAGTAGCTGTCCGTATAAAAGTAACTTCGGGACAGGTCGATCGCGTGGTCCGCGGCGAACCGCTCGGCGTGCGCGACCTTGCCCGGCCCCGCGCAGGCCGGCGCCACGTGGCGGCCGGTCAGCGCCCCGGCGACCTCCTCGAGGCGGGTGCACAGCACGTGCGCGACGCCGAGGCGGCGGGCCAGCGGCTCGACCGAGAAGCGGGTCGCCGACGTCAGCAGCGCGACCACGTGGCCGTCCTGCTGGTGGCGGGCGACGCGGGCCTGTCCTTCGGGGCAGATCCAGCGCACGATCTCGGCCTCGAACCACGCGCCGACCTCGGCCTCGAGGGCGGCCACCGAGCGGCCGGCCCAGTCCTTCGCCGCCTCGGCGGTGACGGCCTCGAGGTCGAGCAGCGCCAGGCGGTAGCGCGCCAGCCACAGCAGCGAGCGCAGCAGCTTGAAGGTCGACAGCTGCCCGGTGCGGCGCTGGTACTCGACCCACATGCGGCCCGAGTTGACCTCGAGGAGCGTGTGGTCGACGTCGAAGAAGGCGGCGACGCGGGAGGCGCTCACGCGCGGAAGGTACTCGCCAACAGCAGCTCCATCAACAGGTTCGCCGCCATGTGGAACAGCGCCGGCGCCCACAGGCTGCCGCTGCGGCGCCACAGCCAGGCGAACACGAGCGCCGGGAAGAACGTCGCCAGCCGGGCCGCCTGGGCCATGCTGAACAGGTGGCCGAGCGCGAACAGCAGGCTCGAGATCACCGCCGCGACGCCGATCTCCGCGCCGAAGATCTTCCGCTTCGGCGGGAACCGCTCCTCGAGCGCGCTCATCAGGTACCCGCGGTGGAACACCTCCTCGGCGAGCGCCACCGCGAACAGGCCCTCGACGATCTGGATGACCACGCCGAACCCGTAGTAGGCGGTCCACGACGGCGGTAGGTGGAGCGCGTCGGGGAAGAAGGTCCCGTCGTGGCCGCGGCACAGGCGCGCGAAGAAGTGCTCGAGGCCGCCGTGCCACGGGGTCATCTGCTCGACCCACAGCGCGGGCGCCAGCATTCGCAGGTCCCCCGCGCAAACGTGGTGATAGAACCACCAGAACGCGAGCACGAACGGCGGGAACACCAGCACGCTGGCGCCGAGGGCCCACCGCGCGCCGCGCCAGTTCCACGCGGGGATCGGCCCGTCGGGCCCGACCTGATAGCGCGCCTGGACCTCCGGCTCGCGCCGCAGCAGCCAGCCGGGGAGGAAGTAGAACGCCGCGACCAGCGCCGCCCCGCGGACGATGTCGAGGCCCGGCACCAGCCCGAGGAGCCCGTACGTCGCATAGAGGCCGCACGTCGCCAGCACCGCGGTGCGAGCGCGCCGGCTGGCTTCGGGCGTGGGCAAGGCGCGCGAGCTTACCTCGAGCGACGCGGCGCGGACCGCAGGTCGCGGCGCGCGCAGCCGGTCAACGGAGGTTCGACGCGAGCTTGGCGACGCGTCGGCGCAGCGTCTCGAGGTTCTCGACGAGCATGTCCACGTGGTCGAGGACGCGGGTGTCGGTGGCGAGGGCGTGGACATCCTCACGCCTCACGCGCGGCCCCTCGAGCACGCGCAGGATCTCCAGCAGGTACGCCTCGACGTGTCCGAGCGCCATGCCGGTCTCGCGGAGGTCGTCGTCGATGAACATCAGGAGGTTCTCGACGCCGCGAGCGCCGCGGAGGGCGTCGCTCTCCGGGTAGTCTTGGGTCGCGCGGTCCATCAGGCGGTCGCGCGCCCGCAAGCGACCGCCGCTGCGCCGCCGCTCGGCGCCCGTTGCCTCAGCAAGTTCCGGACCAGCGAGACTCGGGTCTGCAGGGACGTGCGACGTGGGCATGCCCGGGGGATGGCAGAAGTGCCCGGTTCGGGCAAATTTCCGGCGAATTCGCGGCGGCGCTTGCATCGGCGCCGCTTGTGGGGATCCTTACAAGCGCGCGCGCGGCCCGACCGGCGGACTTCGCCTAAGCTGTGCCACTCACAGGCGGCCGTCCAAGGGCCACGGTGCGCTGCTCGGGCCCCTCGCGATGATCCCGGACGAGAAACTGCAGGAGCTGCGGGACCGGATCGACATTGTCGATTTGATCGGTCGTTACGTGGGCCTGAAGCGCGCGGGCAAGAACTACAGCGCCTGCTGTCCCTTCCACCAGGAGCGGACGCCGAGCTTCTTCGTCAACCCCGAGCGGCGCAGCTACAAGTGCTTCGGCTGCGGCGAGTGGGGCGACGGCCTCAACTTCGTGATGCGCGTCGAGGGGCTCGGCTTCCTCGAGGCCGCGCGCCACCTGGCCCAGCTCTACGGGGTGTCGCTGCCGGCCGGGCTGGTCGACCGCCAGGCCAGCGCGCAGCAGCAGGAGCTCGCGCAGGCCAACGCGATCCTGCGCGCCGCGACCGAGCTCTACCGCGAGATCCTCGAGCGGGGGCCGGACGGTCGGCTGGGGCGGGCGTACCAGGAGCACCGCGCGATAACTCCCGCCGTCGCGGACGTATTCCAGCTCGGCTACGCCCCCGCGCCGTCGGAGTCGGGCGCGTGGGACCGGCTCGCCCGGCACCTCCAGGGCAAGGGCCTCGACCTCGGGCTGGCCGAGCGGCTCGGGCTGGTCGCCCGCAGCGAGCGGGGCGACGGCCGCTCGTACTACGACAAGTTCCGCGGCCGGCTGATGTTCCCGATCCTCGACTTCACCAAGAAGCCGATCGCCTTCTCCGGCCGGATCCTGCCCGAGTACGCCAAGGACGCCGACGGGCGCGAGGCGCCCAAGTACATGAACAGCCCGGAGTCGCTGCTCTACACCAAGGGCAAGACCCTGTTCGGGCTGCACGTCGCGGCCCAGGCGATGCGCCGCGCGGGGCGGGCGATCCTGGTCGAGGGCAACGTCGACGTCGTCAGCATGCACCAGCGCGGCTACACCGAGACCGTCGCGCCGCTCGGAACTGCCCTGACGGCCCTGCAGGCCGGGCTGCTGCGCCGCTTCACGGACACCGTGGTGCTCTGCTTCGACGGCGACAACGCCGGCCGCAAGGCGGCGCGCGCGGCGATCCCGATCCTCCTCGAAGAGGGCCTCGACGTGCGGGTGGTCGCGCTCGACGCCGGCGCCGACCCCGACTCGACCGACCCGCGCCGGCTCGCCGCGCTGTTCGAGGCGCCGGGCTCGGCGCTCGAGTGGTTCGTGCGCCAGATGGTCGCCGCGGGCGCCGCCGACTCGATCGAGTCGCAGGAACGCGCGATCGACGCGCTTCGACCCTTGCTCGCCCGGGTCAAGAGCGACGGCGCCCGCGAGCGCTACATCGACCGCGCCGCAAAGTTGCTCCGCGTCGCGCCGCAGCGCATATCGTCGCGCTCGCAAGGAAGCAGTGCCGCGCCCAACCCGCCGCCCAGGGCCTCGGCCCCACCCTCTGCGCCTGCGCGGCCGCTGCCGGACCTCCCGCGCTGCCAAGTTGCACTGCTCGCGCTGCTGGTGGACAACCCACACCTGGCCGAGATGGCCGAGCAAGCGGGCGTGCAGAACTTCGTGACAGACTCACGGCTCGCGCCGATCGCCGGCGCGGTGGTCCAGCGGGCGCTCGTCGGCGAGAACCCGTCGGAGGGCGAGCTGCTCGAGCTCGTGGACCCGGCGGCGCGCCGACAGGTCCACGACGCGGTGTTCGGCGGGACCTTCCGCGACACGCAGGACGACCCGATCGCGCTGCTGGCGGGCTGCCTGTGGGACTGCCAGCGCGAGCGCCTGAAGAGCGAGCGCCGGCGGCTCGACGTGCAGGTCTCCGAGGCCAAGTCGCGCGGCGACCTCGACCAGGCGCGCGAGCTGATGCTCCGCAAGGTCGAGCTGAACCGCCACCTCGCCGAGCTCGAGCAGAGCCCGCCCGTGTTCTCGTCCGCCGCCGCCCCGCGGCCCTAAGCCCTTACCCTCAAAGACGCAGTCAATCCGAGGCCAGAGCACCCTATGACCCCCAGCAAGACGCGCACCGTGGACCGCGAGAAGCTCAAGAAGCAGCTGATCGCCTTCGGCAAGAAGAAGGGCCACGTCACCTATGATGAGCTCCACGAGCTCCTCCCGCCGGACCTGATCGACCCCGAGGAGCTGAGCGAGTGGGAGCGGACGCTGCAGGACGAGGGCGTCCAGGTGATCCCGCGCGAGGACGCGAACAAAGAGGCGAACAAGCCGAAGCTGGCGACGCGCAAGGTCATGCCGAAGCGCGACGAGGACCCGGAGGACGAGCCTTCGCGGACCAACGACCCCGTGCGCATGTACCTGCGCAAGATGGGCAGCGTCTCGCTGCTCACGCGCGAGGGCGAGGTCGAGATCGCCAAGCGCATCGAGCAGGGCGAGATGCGGGTCCTCGAGATCGCGCTCGCGTCGCCGGTCTCGGTGCCCTACATCCTCGAGATGTTCGACCGGATCAAGCGCGGCCAGATCCGGGTCAAGGACGTCCTCAACATCTCGAACCCGGCCGAGAACGGCCCGGGGGGCCTCCCGCTTGGCGCCGAGCCGCCGGCGATCAACCAGGAGGCGGCGATGGAGAACCTCGGCAAGCAGGTCGAGAAGATCCGGCGCCATCAAAAGGAGCTCGACCGCATCAAGTCGATCCTCGCCGCCGACCGCAAGGCGACCGTGCCGGGCGAAGCGCCGCAGCCGCCGCAGCCGCCGCTCGACGACAAGACCCGCGACCTCCACGTCAAGGCCGCCGACGAGCAGAAGCGGCAGATCCTCGAGGCCATCCAGGACATGAAGCTCGGGCGCAAGCCGATCGACGGCATCGTCGGCGAGCTGACGCTGCTGGTCGAGCGAGTCGCCCGCGCCGAGAAGGACCTGATCCAGTGCGAGCGCCGCGCCGGCATGGATCTCAAGGAGCTGCGCAAGCTCTTCAAGGACGTGCGGCTCTCCGAGGAGGAGGAGTTCAAGCTCTGTCGCCGCCTCGGCCTCCACCCGTCGGAGCTGCACGAGATCGAGGCGCGGATGAAGCTTGCGATCAAGCGGATCCGCGCCGTCGAGCAGGAGACCAACATGCGCGCGCCGCAGCTCCGCGAGCTGCACGAGCAGCTGATGTCGGCGCGCCGTCAGGCCGAGAAGGCCAAGGCCGAGCTCGTCGAGGCCAACCTCCGCCTCGTCGTCTCGATCGCCAAGAAGTACACCAACCGCGGCCTCCAGTTCCTCGACCTCATCCAGGAGGGGAACATCGGCTTGATGAAGGCCGTCGACAAGTTCGAGTACAAGCGCGGCTACAAGTTCAGCACCTACGCGACGTGGTGGATCCGACAGGCCATCACGCGCGCGATCGCCGACCAGGCGCGGACGATCCGCATCCCGGTCCACATGATCGAGACGATCAACAAGCTGATCCGCACCAGCCGCTCGCTCGTGCAGGAGCTCGGCCGCGAGCCCACCCCGGAGGAGATCGCGGAGAAGATGGAGCTCCCGCTCGACAAGGTCCGCAAGGTCCTGAAGATCGCCAAGGAGCCGATCTCCCTCGAGACCCCGATCGGCGAGGAGGAAGACTCGCACCTGGGCGACTTCATCGAGGACAAGAACATGATCTCGCCCACGGACGCGGTCATCAACATGAACCTCGCCGACCAGACCCGCCGCGTGCTGGCGACGCTGACCCCGCGCG
>WBZU01002965.1_pt1 | contig 11398 bp, 9 predicted proteins | sample 5204311 | NCBI WGS metagenome assembly WBZU01 (sample SAMN12344359, study PRJNA552823) | activated sludge metagenome | biome: Activated sludge suspended growth; feature: Nitrification reactor; material: Wastewater; isolation source: activated sludge from nitrification reactor of wastewater treatment... | reverse complement strand
GAGCAGTGGCGAGAACCTTCATCAGCGATGGTCGTTCGGCGCGATGGGAGAGAGGGCAGTGATGGCGAACACCATCGGAACTCCGTGCCCCCGTGCGAACACGTAGCAGAGCGGCGAACTGATACGACTACTGTGTCGGAAAGTGTGTCAGGATCGTGACACACGTCACTGCGCTGACTGGATCTTGCAAGGCGGTTTCGGCAATGGCTAAGGCCGCTACGGATGGTCGGCCCTGCAGGGAACAACTAGGTCCTTTGTCGTAGTCCTCGAAACGTTTTCGCAAGGATGAGTTGACAATTATGTCGAATTCCATAGAATAACCTTCGAATTGACGCCACGTTGAGTGGTCGCTTCGAGCCGAGACTGAGGCTGTGCGTGCCCCTGATCCTTCCGCCTTTCGATCGTTCGACATCTTCCCTGCTCCCTGGAATCGTTCGTGCGCTTGCAAGAGTCCAGCCTCGCCCGGAGTTCAATGCGTGAACGGGCGACGATGATCACCTGGTGGTCATCGCAAGGCGGTGGATGGACCAGCGCTTAATCTTTCGGGAGGGGGAGTATGTTGAATGAGGTCGCGATGCGCAAACTGCAAATGTCTTCAATCGGCCCTTGCGGGTCTGAGGATAGCCGGACGGTTCCGGCCTTAGACACGAAAAAAACGAGCGACGCCTGGTCGCTCTCAATCACGGAGCGACGCGCCTCCCGTCGGCTCAGTCTCCGTCTCCCCACGCACCTTCGATTTCAGGGTCAGACCTGGAAGGGAACGACCAGAAGCATCAGCCTCGGCGGCCTCTCAATGGAGTTTGAGGCGGAGATCCCCGCCATGTTGAACCAACAGATGCGGCTCACGTTCGGTCCGGAGTCGTCGGGGCTGGACAGCTTGGGCATGGTGTGCGGCATCCGCACCTCTGGGGATGGGCTCGCGGTGGGAAATCCATCCAGCATGACGCTGGCTATTCAGTTTGTTCACCTCGGTGCCGCTGATGAACGGGTGTTGGCCGCCATCCTTAGTGAGGGCCAACACCGGACGAAGGCCTTGCGTGTGACCGCCGCCTTGATCGCCCAGGAGCAAGAGGAGGCGCTGATCGAAGCCGGCGTTGGCCCTGCACCGGCGCCGCAGCCTCGGCTGCAACGTGTGCCACGACGTGAACGTCCTCGCGAAGAGCGTCGGCGAGAGCCACGAGTGGTCGTCGGGCTGAGTACGGTGGTCAGCCTCAGGAATCATGCGGGGCAGCGACGGCTTTCCGCGGCATTGACGACGGATTTGACGCCGAAGGGAGCCTGTGTGTGCCTCTCCGTCGATGGGTCCGTCGATGAGGATGTGCTGGGGTCGGAACTCGAACTGCGATGGACTGCGGCAGAGACTCAGCAGGAGATTTCGGCGGACCAGCTCTCTGCGTCCCTCTGTTCGGTGGTGGGAGAAGTGGTATGGACGAAACCTGGTTCAGCTGAGGGGCGCCCCGGTTGCGTTCCGGTGGCAGGCCGGACCGTGCTGGCGGGCGTGCGTTTTCTTCCGGTGGCGAAGGAGACCGAAGATATCATTGAGCATCTCCTGGCTCAGGCCCCGGCCGGCGGCGCCGAGCCACGAGTGGAAGGGCCTTCCGTGATCAGTGAGTTTTCAGAATGTGCCCGGGCGTCAGGACTGCGCATCGTGCTGTGTCACGATCGGCCGCACACGGCGCCGGTGGGCGACGCGCCTATTATTGTGTTGGCTCCCGGATATGGAGAGAGCAAACGCGACTATGTGCCCTTGGCCTATTACCTTGCAGGCAACGGGTTTCACGTGGTGCGGTACGACAATGTGAATCATGTGGGAGAGAGCGATGGCCTGGTCACGCAGTTCCGCCTGGAAGACATGGAGATCGATTTGGAAACCGTGCTTCAGCATGTCGCGGCGCAATATCCCGGGCGTCCGATCGGTCTGGTGGCCACCAGTCTGGCCGGCCGCGTGGCGTTGAAGGTCGCGGGGCGTGTCCCGCATGTGCGGTTGTTGATGACGATCAATGGCATCATGGATGTCCGGCATACGCTGCAGGCGGTGCACCAGGAAGATCTGATCGGAGAGCATCTGGCCGGTGTGCGGAAGGGCGTGGTGAATATCCTCGGGCTGACGATCGACGCCGACCGCTGGCTGGAGCATGCGGTTCAGGCCGGGTACGCGGATCTGGCGACCACACAGCAGGATGCCGCGCGTCTCCGGATTCCGGTCGTCCTGTTCCATGCCGAGCAGGACGCGTGGGTGGACCCCGCATCGATTGCCGCCGTGACCGAGGCGATGGGATCGAATCTCCGCCATTCGTTTGAGGTTCCAGGCGCATTGCATCGACTGCAGGAGAGCCCGCGGAAGGCTCGCACGGTCTATCGTCAAGTTGCCCTGTGCTGTCAGCAGGAATTGTGGCCGGAGCGTCGCCAGGAGCGGCTGGTGGAACCGTCGCATCGCGAGATTGGCGCGCAGAATCGCGTTGAACGGGACCGAAACAAGACACGTCGCCCGATGAGAAAGTCGGATCACGTGGCGTTCTGGCAGGAGTATCTGCACAATTTTCAGACGATCCCGAACGTGGCGGACTTCTGGCGCTTGATGGATCATCTCTACCGGCTGATGGGCGAGTGTCATGAGGGGGAACGCATTCTGGATGCCGGTTGCGGCAACGGCAACTTTGGCGTGTTTCTCCAACTCAATGAGGCCTTCCGGCAGCGCTACGCCCGCCGCGGTAATTTCCGCTCCCCTGATTACGTCGGGCTGGATTTTGTGCCGGCGGCGCTGGCGCAGGCGAAGGTCAACTTCGAACAGGTGAAGCAGACTCTGCAGGGACAGTTTTTCGAGGGGCTTCGGGCCTATGTGCCGATGTCGATGCGGGTGTGCCAGGCAGACCTGGAACATCCGCTGCCGTTTGCCGACCATTCCTTTGACCGGGTCGTCTGTAACCTTGTGCTCGGTTATGTGCGCGATCCGTTGTCCACGCTGCGCGAATATCTGCGCGTGTTGGCTCCGCAGGGAAGACTGGTCATTTCCAATCTCAAGCCCTATGCGGACCTCTCCGCCATTTATCGCAACTTCGTCGACACCGCTCAGACGCCGGATCAAATTGAAGAAGGCCGCCGTCTCCTCGACAATTCTGGTAGAATCAAGGAACGCGAAGGCGAAGGCACGTTTCATTTCCACTACCAGGCAGAATTCGAGGGGCTCTTGCGCGCGGCGGGTGTGGCCCGTCCACGCGTGTATTCCACATTCGGCAATCAAGCCCTCATTGCCGTCGCGGACAAACGTCTGGTTAATGTCACGATTGCGGCGTGATCATGCGACTGGGGCCATGCCAGAGTACCTGATATGAGAGTGCTCGCATTCAGCGCGTTGGTGAATGCGCTGGCTGCGACAGGACTCGGACTCTTCGTTTATTTCCGTGATCCTGCCGCGGCCCGCAACCGGATCTACGGGCTGTACTGTCTGAGCATTGCCTTCTGGAGTATTTTTTACTGCGGTTGGCAACTCACGGAGTCGAGAGATCTCGCCATCAGTCTGTTGCGCCTGGTCATGGCAGGCGCCTCGCTCATTCCCATCCTCTACTTCCATCACACGGTCACGTTCCTCGATATTGCGGCGCGGCATGAGAGAGCGCTGAAGTTCGGCTATGCGCTGGCCGGATTCTTTCTGCTGGCAGATACGACACCCTGGCTTGTCGCGGGGGTTCGTCCGGCCATGTCGTTCTCGTTCTGGCCGATGCCCGGCCTGCTGTTCCACCCCTTCCTGGCGTATTTCCTCGGGTACGTCGTGTACGCAACCTCACTCGTCGGCGTGGCCTTACGGGATGCGAACGGCATCCGGCGTCACCAGTATGCCTACATGCTGGTCGCCAGTGTCATCGGCTACACGGGTGGTGCGACGAATTTCCCGCTCTGGTACGGAATTCCTCTGCTCCCCTATGGCACCGTGTTGATCACGGTGTACACCGCGTTGATGGCCTATACCATCGTTCGGTATCGCCTGATGAACATCAGTGTGGTGCTGAACAAAGGTCTGGGGTATGCCATCGTCCTGGCGATTATCGTGGTGGCGACCTCCATCGGGGCTATCCTCAGCAACCGCGCGACTGGGCAGTCTACGCCGCCGCTGTTGGCGGGCACCTTGTTTCTGATTTGCGCGTTTTGGGTCCTGAGTAACAATCCCCGCTCGTCCTCGAACACCGTGTTCAGTGCCGTCTGCGGCGCGGCCTGCCTCTGGCTGTTCGGCTGTTTCATGCTGTTCTCGGAGCCGCGCGAGGATGAAGCGCTGGTCTGGGTGCGGGTGATTTATACGGGCGTGGTCTTTCTGCCCGCATTGACCTATCACTTCGCCCAGCGGCTTGCCTGGGGAGCGGTGCAGGACCGGCTGATTTTCTGGAACTACCTGGTCGGCGGATTCTTCTGGGGGCTGCTGTTCACGCCGTATCTGGTCGACGGCCAATATCTCTATCAGTGGGGACGTTATCCTAGGGCCGGCGTGTTGCATCCCTGGCTGGTGGCTTACGTGGTGACGGGTGGCGGGTTCAGTGCCTACCGGCTGTACCAGGGCTACCGGTTCCATCTCGCGTCCACTCCACTGCTCGGCTCCCAGTTGAAATATACCTTTGTCGCGGTCGCGTTGGGATTCCTGGCCTCGCTCGATTTCCTCCAGAACTACGGTTTCAGTTTCTATCCCGTCGGGTATCTGTTGGCAGGGTTGTCGGTGACGGTCGTCGCCTATGCGATCGCCCGGTACGAGCTGATGGATATCTCGTTCGTTCCGAGTCGGCCCAAGGTCATTTTATCGATCAAGTTGATGGGGCTGATCCCGGCCTACATGATGATTCTGCTGGTGATCAGAATTTTTACCGGCACATTCCACTATCTGCTCGCCGGGGTGCTGTTCGGCTTGTTTGTGATCGTCTCGAGTGGCTTGGCTAATCTTCAAAAAGGTGTGGAGCGCGCGATCGGACAAACACTCTTCCGCGAACGGTATGACGCCTACGACACCCTGGTGCAATTTTCCCGGTCGCTCGTGGCGATTCTGGAATTGAAATCCCTCACCAAGGAGCTGGTGCAAACACTGGCCCGCGTCATGAACATTAAGACCGCGTCGGTGTATGTCCTGGATAAGGAGCAGGGGGCCTACAGCCTGACCGCGTCGTATGGATTTGTGACCCGCGAAGTGAACGTGCCGCCCATCAAAATGGAGAGTGAGTTTCCCAGGGTGTTGCTTCGTACCGAAACGGCGCTGGTGCGTGAAGAGATCGAATATGACAAGGCCGATGCCGACCATCTCGGGTTGCTGGATACGCTCAAAGGACTGGACTCCGAGGTCTGTATCCCCTTGGTCAGCAAAGAGCGTCTTGTCGGATTCTGCAATCTCGGTCGCCGTGTGAATCATGGAATGTATTCCACGGAGGAATTGGCGCTGCTGAAAACGCTGGCGCAACATGCCGCCATCGCGATCGACAACGCGCTGTTGTATGAGGATCTGCGCCGTTCTCAACTGCTGATGCGCCGGACTGACCGGCTGCGCTCTCTGGAAACCATGGCCGGTGGATTCGCCCATGAGATTCGAAACCCGTTGACCTCCATCAAGACGTTCGTGCAACTGGCTCCGGATCGGCGGGATGACGTGGAGTTCATGGAGCAGTTCAGCCAGGTGGTATGTGAAGATGTGGAGCGGATTGAACGGCTGGTGCACGAAATTCTGGACTATGCGCGCTACATGACCCCCAAGTTAACGCAAGAAAACCTGAATGATGTGGTGTCGTCCTGCCTGTATTTTATTGAGGTGAAGGCGAGCAGCAAGGCGATTACGATTCAGAAGGAGCTTGAAGCCGATCTCCCGTACGTCAAGCTGGATCGGCAGCAGATCAAACAGGTGCTGCTGAACCTCTTCATCAATGCCATGGAAGCGATCGGCGGCGAGCAGGGCGGCCGCTTGTCGGTGCGGACGAGACGATTGGTCAAGCCGGGGAATGAACCTTGGGTTCAGATCGAAGTGGAAGATAGCGGCCCCGGGATTGAACCGCAGGACCTGGATCACATCTTCGATCCGTTTTATACGACGAAACATGAAAGCGGTGAGCGTGAGGGAACCGGTCTCGGCTTGACCATCGCCCACCAGATTGTGCAAGAGCACGGCGGGTATGTAGAGGTGCTCAGTGAAGTGGGGCATGGGACGAAGTTCATGGTCAATCTTCCCGTGAACCCGCCCATGGCCGAGTGGCAAGCCGCACAACCCGTCTATGATGATGGACGAAAGCTTGCAGGCTCGTTCTTGGCCAGACCTCATCTTGGGCTGGAGGAACAGTTCGGCAAGCCGGGATCAACCGTCAAAGCCAGAACCTGAGTCCGGTGGCGACTGTTGTCGGCCCCCGCAGCCGCTTCTATTTGCCATCGAAAGTAAGCCGCCTCTCCTGTCCCAGACAGCCATAACCTCACTGGCCCTGCCGAACCGTTTATCGTGGCAGCATCAGCCAATCCATGATTCTATTTTCCGCCCAAAACCGATCTTCCCCTTGAGTGTGTTGTTGAAAAAACCCACAATGTCCGCCGAAGCGGAGCAAGGCCGTGGTGATGGACTTGTGGTTGCGGATCTCAGGCGTCTCGAACAGGGCGGCCGGTATGAACGGGTCATCCTGAGCGGCAATGATGAGTGTGGGCACTGAGAGGTTGTGCAAGACGTGACGTGCGCCTGCGCGATCGTAGTACTCGGCGGCATTCCGATACCCGCCGTCGCGAGCCGTATACATGTCATCAAATTGCGAGATGGTCTTGATCGCGCGCAGGGCCGAGAGATCCCATCGGTCGGGAAATAGCGCGGCTTTGCGACGCATCCGGGCTTTGAGGCCGGATAGAAAGTGGGCGTGATAGAGCCAATTCCGTGGCGTTTCGAGCGCCGCCACGCAGGGGGTCGGGTCGATATTCGGGCTGACGGCCACGACTCCGGCCAGTGCCGGCTCGGATTGTCCAATCTCCCCCGCGGCTTTCAGGAGCAGATTGCCTCCCATAGAATACCCCACGAGCCAAATGCGCGGCAGGTGATCCCTGTCTGCTAATTCTCGGACGATGGCGCGGTAATCGGCACTGAGCCCGCTGTTGTACAGCGTCGACGTCAAATGTTCGGTGCCGCCACAGGTGCGTTGGTTCATGCGAATGACGTTCCATCCCGCCTGGAACGCTTTGACGGCCATTCCGCGCATGTAATGCGACTCCGCCGAGCCCTCCAAGCCGTGCACCAGCAGCATGGTGGGCGCAGCCGCGGGGACGGCTTGCCAGTGGCACAATCCCAGGAGCTGAGTAGCCGGCGCGGTCGTGAATAGTCGGGGAATGGGCGCCAGATCCTGCTTCCAGCGAGGACGAGGCCAGTATCGAGGCACCAGCGTCATCAGGTGCGGATTACGGAACAGCAATGAAGGACTGAATTCATCCAGGGCGCGCATGCCATTGTCATCATACCCAAATGCCGGCGGCACTGCCTACTGCACACCTCTCGTGAGGGCACCTGATCGCCTCGGGCTCAAGCCTTTTCGATGAAAAACCGATAACAGATGCTGGAGGAGCGGCGTTTATAGGAGGCAAGTATGCTGACGGCGATTGGCGATGTGATGCGGCGAGTGTACGAACGCGGATGGATTACGACCAGAGATGGGAACATCAGCATGCGCAAGCGGGAGGGGAAATATCTTTACATCACCCCGTCCGGGTGGCGGAAGACTATTGTCCATCCTGAGCATGTTGTCCGATTGGAAGTCATCGTCGACCCGGCCAGTGGTCTGCTGATCCCAAAGGTGCATGATGGGCAACAGCCGTCCGGTGAGCTTTGGATGCATTGGAATCTTCAGCGGGACACGAAGAAAACACGGACGGTGGTCCACGTCCATGCCACCCATATCGTGGCGGCCATGTATGCGGGAATTGATTTGCAGGCGATGAGCGCGGAGTTTCCGGAAATTTCTCGCTACACTCGGGTTGGCCCCACCGTTCCCGCACTGCCGGCGTTGTCCCGTGACTTGGCCGACGTCACGGCGGCATGTTTGGGAATTAAGCAGGATGGGAGCTTGGACTTTGACATCGTGGGCCAGAAGAATCACGGAGTCTGCGCCGTGGCCACCGATCCCTGGGCCGCCTATGAACATATTGAGCGGCTGGACCACATCTGCCAAATTGTGCTGAAGAGTGGAGTCCCTGCGCAGTTGGTTGGTCGGCAGTGATCCAGGCGACAGTCTAGGCCATCTTGTAGATGAAGAAGGGGGCTGCCGGTCTTCGACCGGCAGCCCCCTTTGTAGTTGTCTAGATTGGCTCCCCGGGCAGGACTCGAACCTGCGACCAGCCGGTTAACAGCCGGCTGCTCTACCAACTGAGCTACCGGGGAATGAGGACTTCAAGAACCGTCGCATTGTAGCAAAACTGATGTGTGAAGGGGGAGACTTTTTTAGATATCGAAGTCATCCGTTTCGTCTTCATCAGATGAGGCATCGGTGTTGCCTTCCGCCAATGCGGCAAAATGCTTGGCCCATGTGAGATACAGATTTCCACTGTCACGCATCGTATCCGCGGCTTTCACGAGTTTCTCCGCCAACTCAGGGTCCTTCCCTTCCGCATGTATGGCGGCGGCGCGTTGTTCCAGAATCTTGGGGTATTCGTGAAGGAGGCCGGAAATGTTGCGGAGAAGTTCGTCGAGCACATTGTCTTCCTGTTCCATTTCCTTTTCATCCTCTCCTGCAGGCCTGTAACAAAAAACCCCACGGCGGCGGCGCCATGGGGTTTGATGAAGAGCCTGTGTGGCTCGTTCTAGCCTTGGTACGCTTGCCCTAGGGCTGCCGATTCGCCCTTTCGATTGATTAACTCACCGGTCGCGCTGACGGCCTGCATGACAATGGCTTCATGTTTAGCGGCGTTACACACGACCACGCATAATTCGCAGCCCTTGCAGCGGTCGATGTTCACTTCGGCGACCATCTTAGAGACGTTGAGATCCAAGCAATTCGCCTCAGGGCAATACATGATACAGAGGCGGCACCCTTTCTTGGCGGTGCATTTCTCATCGATCACTTGTGCAACGTTATACATGTGGCTGGATTCCTTTTCTTGCGCTCACGCTGCAACAGCGGGGTTGCCCACCTTCAGCTCAATCTTATTCTTTTCGGCCCATTCACTGGCGATTTCATACGCGCGTTTGACGGTCGCGAAATTCTTCTGGAGCAGCATTTCTTTCTTGGCGAACTTTTTCTTGATGGCTTCGTCCAGCGAAGCGGTTCCTCCGGAGGCCACGAACTTTTTCCCGAAGCGCTCCTGCAGCGCGCCGTCCAAGGCTTCCATGGACACGCACTTGGTAATGCCGGCGACGGAACCAATCATGGTCATATTCGTCGACAATTCCGTTCCCGCGATTTCAATGGCGAGTTCCGTTCCGGCAATGTAGAACACGGCCACGTTCAGATCCTTCAGTCGCTCAATATCCTCTTCGGACAGAAGATTTTGAGCAGAGTTGATGATCACGATGCCGCCTTCCTTGATACCGGAGTAGAAGGGCATGGTGTAGCTCTTGCCCATGGTAATGACCTGAGGGTGAAATACTTGGATCACGTCCGGGAATACCAATTCGCCCCGGTCGTAAATCCGTTCAATTCCGATTCGGCAGTAGCTTTCTGCCGGAGCCATGCGCTTTTCGGCTCCAAAAAACGGATTGGAGATTGAAAACTTTCCATCTCGATTGGCGGCCATGGCCATCACGTGGGCAGCAGTGACGGCCCCCTGACCGCCAAGCCCGGACATGCGGATATTCAGTCTCTTCTTAATCATGAACGACCTCCGATTCGTTAAGCCTTCCCGGCCAATTGCTTTGCCGCAGCCTTGCGCTCTTTGTCTTTTGCTGCCAGCTCGGCCAGAAGTTGTTTGGCTGGTTCGCTGACGTATTCTTTGTAGGCAAACCGCTCGGTCGGCTTTTCAGAATCGCGCATTTCTTGGAGACCTTCCATGCTGTTCTTGCCGATTTCCAGGATGCATGGCGTGTACAGCTGGATGTAGGTCGGACCGATTTCTCGGGCGATCATCACTGAGTTCCGAATCACTTTCTCAACGAGCGATGGTTTGCTCACGGTGCAGTTCACGACATAGTGGCAGCCAGACTCACGTGCGATTTCCGGGAGGCGAACTTTATCAAACAGTTTTCCCACCGGAGCCATCTTCGCGACGAAGCCCTTCTGCATCAGTCCGCTTTCCTGTCCACCGGTATTCGCATACAGCTCGTTGTCGAAGCAGATGGTGGTGAACTTCTCCTGGCGGAACCAGGCCTGCAGGGTCATATCGAGGCCGATGTCGACCGTGGCTCCATCACCGGCAAGGACGACCACATCCTTCACTCGATCTGGGAAACGCACGCTGAGGGCTCGTTTCAAGCCGGATGCAATGGCGTTCTGGTTACCGAACAGGGAGTGAATGTTGTGCACCGCCACCATCGGAAACACCAGGCTGGTGCAGCCTGTGGAACCGACCATGACTGTGTCTTCAGGATTGGGGAGAGATGCGAGGATGTAACGGAACGCCATGGATTCTGGACAGCCGGCGCACAGGGAGTGCTGTTCAATCAGTTCCTTCGATGTGCCGATGTCCTTCCAGCCACGATCTTCCTTGCCATAGGTGGCACTCTGAACTAAGTCCTGATAATCCGATGGCATGATGTCATATAGATCCGGCGAAATTTTGATTCGCTCTTTGCTCATGTATGCCTCCTCACGGCGTGTCTATCGGTATAGTGGATCACTCAGTTTCTGTTCTTCGAAGGAGCACTCGCTCAGCTACCTCTGCCGGCGAGTGACTCGGACCGCAGCCCAAGAGCTGTCTTAATTTCCGATACGATAATTTCCGGCGGCATCGTCATTCCACCACAGACGTGTGGTCCAGCATGGACACGTTCGCTGTGAGGGATGGTCGCCTTAATTTCCTTCGCCAGCCACCCCGTAACATTAAATTCCGGGACGAAGATGTGCTTGGCATTCTTGGTGGCTTCCCGAATCTCCTCTCCCGGCCATGGCCGAAGAGACTTGACCTTCACGAGCCCGCAACGGACACCTTCATCCTCCAGAAGGCGGATGGCTTCGCGTCCCTGGGACACAGCCGTGCCGGATGCCACAATCATGACTTCGGCATCGGGGGTTTCGGTTTCGATTAAGCCGTCCAACCAATGAATCGTGTGCTTTCTCGACCGTTCCACCGCCGCCCAGACTTCCTGCTGCCAGCTGGCATGGGTGGCGTAGCTGATGTAGTTGCTCTTCATGACGAATGGATCCCGCATCATACGAACCGGCGGGCATTCCATATCCATGCATGGGACTGGCGAACGATAGGGATCATAGGGCGGCAGGCACATCTCAGTCGGGGTGAGATTGACCACGTCCTTGGTGTGCGT
>WBZU01002962.1_pt1 | contig 11402 bp, 8 predicted proteins | sample 5204311 | NCBI WGS metagenome assembly WBZU01 (sample SAMN12344359, study PRJNA552823) | activated sludge metagenome | biome: Activated sludge suspended growth; feature: Nitrification reactor; material: Wastewater; isolation source: activated sludge from nitrification reactor of wastewater treatment... | reverse complement strand
GCTCATGCAGTGCGCCTTCGGCCCGGTCGACGGCCTCGAGCAGGGCTGCCGCCACCTCGGCATCGTCCCGGCCCGAACGCTCGATGACGGTGACGCCCCCGGTGCGCCTCAACCACGTCATCTGGCGCTTTCCGTAGCGCAGGTGCTTCCTCACCACGGTCTCCAGGTCACCCCGCTGGAACTCCTCGAAGCCGATCGCGGCGCGGGCGGTCCGGGAGGCGCCGGCAGCGGCCGCCAGACGCGCTTCCTGGTCGGCTCCGTGTGCGGCCATCTCCTCCACCCTGGCCTCGATCCTCGTCCTGAGCACCTCGTCCGATTCGGTGATGCCGAAGATCACCCCCGGATGCCTCAGCTGCGCCGTCCAGAGCTCGCCGCCGCCCTCGTGGTCCGGCGCCGGGTCCTCCCCCATCCTGAGCAGCTCGGTGGCCCTGGCCACCCTCAGGCGGTCGTTCCCGTGGACGCTCGCCCGTGTGCTCTCGGGCAGCCGGGCGTAGACGGCCTCCAGGCCGTCGCGTTCGATCTCGGCGTCCACCTCGGCCCTCGTCTCCGGGGGCACCGGGGGCCTGAGGTCCATCTCGGAGAGTGCCGCACGCTGGTAGAGGCCGGTACCCCCGACCACCAGGGGCCTTCGCCCTTCACCGAGGAGCAGGTCGATCTCCTCACGGGCCCGTCGGGCGTACCTGCCGGCGCTGAACTCTTCGTCGACCGGAACGAATCCGGTGAGCCGGTGCTCGAGTTCGGCTCGCTCCATGGGGCCCGGAGCACCACTGAGGATCGAGAGACCCTCGTAGACCTGGATCGAATCGCAGTTGATCGCCACCGGGTCCTCACCACGCTTTCTCAGCAGTCCGGCGAGTTCGATCGCCACCCCGGTCTTGCCCACCCCGGTCGGCCCGGCGATCGCCACCAGGAGCGGCGGCTGCGAAGAACCGGTCACACCGCGATGCGGCTGAGCAGCCGCTCGGTGCCGGTGAGGGTCTTCGATGTCGCCGCCGTGACCTCGACCTCGACGATCTGTCCCGCCTCAGCTGTGCCCTCGAAGTTGACGGCCTTGTTGTGGCCGCTCCGGCCGCGCAGCCGGGTGGGGTCGTTTCGGCTCGGGCCTTCCACGAGCACCTCGATGTCGCGGCCCACGAAGCGCTGGGCGCGCTCCTTCGCGCGGCGCTGGATCACCTCGAGCAGCATCGCCATGCGCTCCTTCTTGACCGGATGCGGCACCTGGTCGGGCATGTCGGCCGCGAGCGTGCCGCGGCGGGGCGAGTAGATGAAGGTGAAGGCATCGTCGTATCCGACCGCTTCCGCGACCTCGAGCGTCTTACGGAAGTCGTCATCGGTCTCACCGGGGAAGCCGACGATGATGTCGGTGGTGATGCCGCAGTCGGGAAGCGCCTCGCGGATCATGGCCACCCGGTCCATGTAGCGCTCGCGGTTGTAGGTGCGGCGCATCTGCTTGAGGATGCGGCTGGATCCCGACTGGAGCGGCAGGTGGATGTGCTCGCACAGTTCGGGAACCTCGGCGTGGGCAAGGATCACGTCCTCGCGCATGTCCTTGGGATGGGGGCTGGTGTAGCGGACCCTCTCGATGCCGTCCACCGCGGCGGCCATCCTGAGCAGGTCGGAGAAGAGGACGCGCTCCTCGATCGGCAGGTCACGACCGTAGCTGTTGACGTTCTGGCCGAGCAGGGTCACTTCGAGCACGCCGTCGGCGGCCAGCCTCTCCACTTCGGCCACCAGTTCGGCCGGGCTACGGCTCTCCTCACGGCCCCGGGTCGAAGGCACGATGCAGTACGAGCAGACGCAGTTGCAGCCCTGGGAGATCTGGACCCAGCCCTGGAACTGGCGGGTGCGATGCGAAGGAAGGTGACCCGAGAACTCCTCGAACTCGAAATAGCCCTGGGCGGTGAGCGAATCGGAATTGAGGAATTCGGCCAGGCGGTGGATCTGGCCCGGTCCGAAGGCGACGTCAACGAACGGGAACCGGCGGAAGACCTCGTCCTTGACCGACTGCGCCCAGCAGCCACCGACACCGACGATGCGGTCCGGGTTCTCGGTCTTCAGGCGCTTGGCCTCGCCGAGGTGGGAGATGAAGCGGTTGTCGGCGTTCTCACGGATCGAGCAGGTGTTGAACAGGATCAGGTCGGCCTCGTCGCGGCCGGCGGTCTCCTCGTAGCCGATCGAGGTGAGCATGCCCTTCATGCGCTCGGAATCGTGCTCGTTCATCTGGCACCCGAAGGTGGTGAGATGGAATCGCTTCATTTCAGGAGCTTACGCTCCGCAGTGGGGCTTCAGGCCCCGGGTCAGACCCGCAGGTCGCCGGGAATCTGGAGCGGGGTGAGGCTGGCTTCTTCTCCGACCGGCTGCTCGCCCTCTTCACGTTCTTCCTGCTCGTGAATCTGGAGCTCGACGCCGGTGTAGGCCGTTCCGCCGACGAGGAATACACCGAGGAGAAGCAGGCCGACCATGGCGTTGCGGCTCGGAAAGTCCTTGAAGCGAAGGCCCGCGAAGCTGACGATGACGGCGTAGCAGGCGAGACCGATGCCGAAGATGAGAAAGATTGTCTTGATCGTCATTGCGGGCCAATCCTACCTTTTCTTCCGGCGACGGGGCCGCCAAGCCTCAGCGGGCGTGGCGAGTGGCGCGGAGCTCGCGGATCACGGTGATCTTGATCTGGCCCGGGTACTGCATCTCCCGCTCGATCGCGGTGGCGATTTCATGCGAGATCAGGGCCGTCGCCTGGTCGTCGACGCTCTCCGGGTCGACCATGACCCGGACCTCCCGGCCCGCCTGCATCGCAAAGACCTTCCTGACCCCTTCCTGGCGCAGCGCGATGTCCTCGAGGTCGCTGAGGCGGGTCACGTACTGCTCCAGGGAATCCCCCCTCGCCCCCGGTCTGGCACCGGATATGGCGTCGGCGGACTGGACGATCACGGCCTCGACCGTGACCGGCTCGATCTCGTTGTGGTGTGCCTCGATCGCGTGGGTCACGGCGTCCGGCTCGTCGTAGCGGCGGGCCAGCCGGGCTCCGACCGAGGCGTGGCTGCCTTCGACCTCGTGGCTGACGGCCTTGCCGACGTCATGGAGCAGTGCTGCCCTTCGGGCCACCTCGACTGAAGCACCGAGTTCAACCGCCATCAGGGCGGCGAGGTGAGAGCACTCGACCAGGTGGTCGAGCACGTTCTGTGAATAGCTGGTGCGGAATCTGAGGCGGCCGAGCAGCCTGACCAGTTCCGGATGGACGCCGGTCACCTTCGCCTCCAGCAGCGCCTCTTCGGCGGCGGCGATCATGACGTCGTCGATCTCGGCCTTCGAGCTTTCGTAGGCCTTCTCGCAGGAAGCCGGATGGATGCGTCCGTCGGCGATCAGCTTCTCGAGGGTCAGGCGGGCGACTTCGCGCCGGACCCCGTCGAAGCTGGAGAGCACGACGGTCTCCGGGGTCTCGTCGATGATGATGTCGACGCCGGTCAGGTCCTGGAGGGAGCGGATGTTCCGACCTTCCTTGCCGATGATGCGGCCCTTCATCTCCTCGTTGGGAAGGTGGAGCGTGTAGGTGTTCGATTCGACCGACTGGGTGGACGCGAGCCGCTGCATGGCGACGGCGAGGATGCCTCGCGCACGCCGTTCGGCTTCCAGCTTCGTCTCTTCTTCGACCCGTCTGATGGTCAGACCGGCCTGGTGGGCGGCCTCGTCTTCGACCTGTTTGAGCAGCAGGGCCTTGGCCTGGCTGCGGCTGAGGCCGGAGACACGTTCGAGTTCGTCGAGCATGCGCGCCCGGGCCATATCGGCTTCGTCGGCGACCGCATCGAGTTCATCCTGGCGCCGGTCGAGCAGCTGGCCCCTCCGCTCGGCCTCACGCATCTGGGTGCGGGCCGATTCGAGGTCCCGGAGGGCGCGTTCTTCGAGCCGCACGATCTCTTCCCGCCGGGCCCTGAGTTCGCTCTGCTGGGCGGCGTCGTGGTTGCCATTGGTGGCCGGGGCTCTGGGAGCCACGGCCGGCGGTGAAGCGGGAGCGGCGGACGCTTCAGCGGTCGGTGGAGCCACGGGCTGAGTGGTCGCGGTGGAGGCATCCGGGCTCAACTGTTCGCCGGTCGCTCCGGACCGCAGCCAGGATGGGATTAGAGAGCGAATTGCCATGGGGCCGAGTCACTAACGGTACCCCACGGCGTACCCCGCCCCTGTCGGTAAGCGGGAGTGGCGGTCAGGATGTTTCAAGCCGCCGGATGGCGGCGTAGGCATCCTCGGCGCAGTAACCGCGGCGGGCCAGCAGCCCCAGCGCCCTTTGCCGGTCCTTCGGATCATCGACCTGCGCTCGCTTTGCGAGCAGTACGCCCACGGCCCGGTCGACTTCGCCGACCTCGACTTCCTGGTTCAGGGCGACCCGGATCTGGTCGCCCCGGATGCCCCGTTTGCGCAAGACCTCTTCGATGCGGTCGCTGCCCCAGCCGGAGAGCTCGCGCTTGTCGTTGGCGAAGGCGATCGCGAAGCGTTGGTCATCCAGCGCCTCGTTTTCGATCAGGAAGGCGACCACCCGGTCGACCTCCTCTTCTTCGACCTCCCGCTCACGCAGCCAGGCGGTCATCTCGCTCTCGGTCCGCTCCTTGCGTCCGATCGCACCCAGCGCCTTGGCGAGGATCTCATCCGCCACTTACGACAGCCCCGGCTCGCTTTCGGGCGCGAAGGCGGCTCAGGCCGCCTTCTTCTCTTCTTCTTCGACGGCCTCGACCTTGGGGGCCGGAGCTTCCTTCACCGGGTTCTCCTCGGCCTCCTTGGCAGCCGCCTCGGCCGCGAACTGGTCGGCGTTCCGAACGTCGCTGTCCCGGGAGACACCGGCCTTGGCGAGGATCTTGTTCTCCAGCTCCAGCGCGATGTCCGGGTTCTCCTGGAGGAACTGCTTGGAGTTGTTGCGGCCCTGTCCCAGCCTGATGTCTCCGTAGGAGAAGAACGAACCCGACTTCTGGACGAACTCGTTCTCGATGCCGAGGTCGATCAGGCCACCCTCGCGAGAGATTCCGACGCCGTATTCGATGTCGAACTCGGCCTGCTTGAACGGGGCCGCCACCTTGTTCTTGACGACCTTGACACGCACGCGGTTGGCGATCGCCTCGGTGCCGTCCTTGAGTGTCTCGATGCGGCGGATGTCCAGCCGCTGCGAGGAATAGAACTTGAGCGCGCGGCCACCCGGCTGGGTCTCCGGCGAACCGAAGGACACGCCGATCTTCTCGCGGATCTGGTTCGTGAACAGGCAGAGCGTGTTCGCCCGGTTCAGGTTGCCGGCCAGCTTGCGCAGTGCCTGCGACATCAGCCGTGCCTGGAGGCCGACCGTCATCTCGCCCATCTGGCCCTCGAGCTCGGCCCTCGGCGTGAGTGCCGCCACCGAGTCGACCGCGACCACGTCGACCGCGCCGGAGCGGGTCAGCACGTCGACGATCTCCAGTGCCTGCTCGCCGTAGTCGGGCTGTGAGATCAGGAGCTCGTCGGTGTTCACCCCGATGCGACGCGCGTAGACCGGGTCGATCGCGTGCTCGGCGTCGACGAACGCACAGACGCCGCCGCGCTTCTGGGCCTCGGCGATGATGTGGTAGACGAGCGTCGTCTTGCCCGATGACTCCGGGCCGAAGATCTCGACGATGCGGCCCCTGGGGATGCCGCCGACTCCGAGGGCGATGTCCAGCGGCAGCGCGCCGGTGGAGATCGCCTCGACGCTCAGCGCCGCCTTGTCACCGAGCTTCATGAGCGAGCCGGCGCCGAACTGCTTGTCGATCTGGCTGCGGGCAGCATCGAGCGCAGCCGTCCTGGCCTTGGTCTCCTTGTCGGTGGTCGGGCCCATATCAAGGTCATTCACAGGTTCAACGCTCATTTTTCTCCACCTTGCCGCTGCCCGTAAGCCGGTCAGCTTCAGTTTTCACAGTTGTTCGGGTAAAGCCAAGTCTGAAATCCAACAGACGAACATTTGTTCGTGTCAGGACAATATGTTTACCATCGGACGCCAAAGTCCTTTTTCTTCCGGTTCGAGCAATCTAGGCGTCCGAAGCTCACGAATGTGAGACACACACTGATGATGGTGACAAGCGAATCGGACGTATTGCTAAGAAAGCAGGCGGCGCAGCGTGTGCATCGCAACCAGCCCGGAGCGTTCGCGCACATCGGTGCGGCCGCCGGGGATCACCCGGGCGAAGTCGAGCCCCTCGCCATCGGCCGTTATCCCGTGGATGCAGACGAATCCGACCGGCTTCTCCTCGGTTCCGCCACCGGGTCCGGCAATCCCGGTGATGCCGACGGCGATGTCGGCGCCGAAGCGCTCCATCGCGCCCACGGCCATGGCCCGGGCGACTTCGGGAGAGACGGCACCCTTTTCCTCGATCAGCGCCGCATCGACCCCGAGCAGGTTGGCCTTGGCCTCGTTGGAATACGAGACGACACCGCCCTGGAAGTATTCGGACGCGCCGGGCAGGTTTGTGATGCGCGCGGCGAGGATGCCCGAGGTGCAGGATTCGGCCACGGCGAGCCTGCGGCCCGCCAGGAGCTCCGCGACCATCTCGTCGACGGTGGTCCCGTCGAGACTGAAGAGCGTCCTCTCGTGGCGCCTGGCGAGCTGTTCGCGTAGCGCTGCCGCCTCGGCCGAGGCCTTCTCGCGGTATCTGACGTCGATCTCGACCTCGCCCTTGCGCAGGCAGGTGGTCACGTCGAGGTCTCCGAGTTCAACTCCCTCGTCCTCGATCTCCCGAAGGCTCATCGCCAGCTCCGATTCGGGCGTGCCGAACATGCGCAGCCGGTAGGAGAGGAGGTCCGGGGTGCGCTCGACCAGGGCCTGGATGCGGGGATGCTCCAGCGCCCCCTCCCACATCGGCCTCAGCTCGCGCGGCGGCCCCGGGAGCACCAGCACGGTCAGGCCGTCCGGTCCCGGCACGACCAGGCCGGGCGCGGTCCCGATCGGGTCGAGCGGGGTCGCCCCCTCGGGCACCATGGCCTGCTTGCGGTTCGCCGCGTCGAGCGCCTTCGGCTCGAGCTTGATCGGCGAAGTCGCCGCGTAGCGCCTGAGGATGGCGGAGATCTTCTCCTCCATCTCCTCGTCCAGCTTCAGTTCGCGTCCGCAGAAGCCGGCGACAACCTCGGCGGTGAGGTCGTCGGCGGTCGGACCGAGCCCGCCCGAGGTGATGATCAGGTCGAGGCCGAGGCCGCGCATGTGCTCGAGCCCGCTCAGCAGGTCGGCGGGATGGTCGGCGACCACGATGATCTCGACCAGTTCCATGCCGAGGCCGGTCAGCTGCTCGCTCAGCCAGGGTCCGTTCTCGTCCCGGATCGTCGCCGTCAGTACCTCGGTGCCGGTGATCAGGATGCCGGCCCTGACTACGTCTTCGGTGGCCCCTGCTCCCGGCGCCGCGGCCGATTCTGTCTGCGAAGGCTCACTCACAGACCGGAACCTAAACCATCGGCCGATCTGGCCGGGACCAAAGTCCGCTCAGAGGGGAGCGGGCGGCTCTTCGCCGCTGCCTGCGTCTACGGCCGGCGCGGCCGCATCATCTGCCGGTCCGTGGGCCGTCGACGGGTCGCCACCACCGAGTACGCGGGGAAGGTCGGCCGAGGTGATCAGCACCTGACGCGGCTTGGAGCCCTCGTAGCCGGAGATCACGCCGCGGCGCTCGAGCATGTCGATCAGGCGGCCGGCGCGGGTGTATCCGACCCGGAGGCGGCGCTGGATCATCGACACCGAGGCGGTCTCGGTCTCCACCGCTATGCGGATCGCCTGTTCGAGCAGGTCGTCCTGGTCGGGATCGAAATCGTCGTCGGAGGCTTCTTCCTTGGTCTCGGTCTGGGCCTCGAGCAGCGCCTGGGCGAAGTTCGGCTCACCCTGGTCGGACCAGAACTTGGTGACGCGGGCGATCTCGTCCTCGGAGACGAAGGTTCCCTGGACACGGCTCATCTTCGAAGTGCCGGGGCCGCGGAAGAGCATGTCGCCCATGCCGAGCAGGGCCTCCGCCCCGCCCTCGTCGAGGATCACGCGCGAATCGATCTGCGAGGAGACCGCGAAGGCGATGCGCGAGGGGATGTTGACCTTGATCGTGCCGGTGATGATGTCGGTGGAAGGACGCTGGGTGGCCAGCACCAGGTGGATGCCGACGGCACGGGACTTCTGGGCCAGGCGGATGATCGAGCTCTCGACATCGCCCGGTGCGACCATCATCAGGTCGGCGAGTTCGTCGATCACGCAAAGGATGTAAGGCAGGGTCGGCTCTTCCTTCTTCACCTGTCCCTTGTTGAAGTCGGCGATGTTGCGGGCCATCGACTCCTTCAGCAGCCCGTAGCGGGTCTCCATCTCGGCGACCAGGTTCTGGAGCACGTTGGCGGCCAGCTTCGGCGAGGTGACCACCGGGGTGAGCAGGTGCGGCACCGACTCGTAGTGGTTGAGCTCGACCTGCTTGGGGTCGACCAGCACCAGACGCACGTCATTGGGCGACGAATGCATGAGGATCGACGTGAGGATCGCGTTGACGCAGCCGGACTTGCCCGATCCGGTGGTGCCGGCGACCAGCACATGCGGCATCTTGGCGAGGTCGGCCGAGACCGGCTTGCCGTCGATGCCCTCGCCCAGCCAGGCGACGAGCGGCGAGGCACCGGGCTTCGGCTCCGAGTAGATCGAGCCGAGCTTGACCATCTTGCGGTTCTTGTTGGGGACCTCGACACCGACGGCCTGCTTGCCGGGAATCGGAGCCAGGATGCGGATGTCGGTGGACGCCAGCGCGTAAGCGAGGTCGTTCTTGAGTTCGGAGACCTTCTTGACCTTCGTGCCGGGTGCGAGCTGGAGCTCGAAGCGCGAGACATGCGGTCCGGTGACGATGCCGACGATCTTGGCCTCGACGCCGAAGTGGCCGAGCGTCTCGACCAGCTTGCGGGCCAGGTCCTTCTGGTCCTTGGGATCGGGGCCGACCTGCTTGCTGGCCCGGTCGAGCACCCGGACCGGCGGGGCGCGGTAGATGCCTTCCTCGGACATGGTCGCGCCGCGGGCCTTGCCCATCGGCGTGAGTGCCATCTGTGCGGGCGCCTTGACCGGGTCGATCTCGTCGTCGAGGGTGACGTCGTCATCGACGGTTACGTCGTCGGTCACGTCTTCGACTTCGCTTTCCCCTTCGTCAGGCTCCTCGCCGAATTCCTCTTCGAGTTCGTTGAGCTCTTCTTCTAGGTCCTCGGTGAAGATCGACGAATCGTCGTCGCCGGGTCCGTCTCCGTGGCCCTGGTCGGCGGTCTCGGGGTCAGCCACGGCCACGTCGGACTCGGAGCCCGGGAAGATCTCGATCTTCTCGAGCGGTTCGGTGTGGTCGGAGATGGTCGGCTCGTCGCCGGCCCAGATATCCACCGCGAACGGGGAATCGGCGGGTCCGGACGTCGCGGTGTCGGCGACCGGGAGCTCCAGCTCCGATGTCTCGTCCTCGACCTCGGGGCCGGTGATGAAGATGGTGCTGTCGTCGGCACCGATCGCGTCGTCGGGCAGGACGATCGTCTCTTCGCCGGATGCGGCGGGGTCGGCGGCATCACCGGGGCGCTTGAGGATGCGTGTCGTCGCCGCTGTCGAAGTGACGCCGGCATGTTTGATCGCCTTGCCGCTGCGGCTGAGCACAGCGGCGACGGTGGTGCCGGTCAGCAGCAGGATGCCCGCGATCAGGGCGAAGATCGCGACCAGGTGGGCACCGAAGGGCTGGAGCAGGGTCGCGAGTAGCCAGTACATGGACTCGCCGACGACGCCGCCGTGGTCCGGGAACCAGCCCGGGTCGAAGGAGCCGACCGAGGCCTCGCGCCCACCGGCGATGCCGGCGGTGCCCGCCGCGAAGGCGATCATCAGGCCGGCGACCAGGCAGGCCGCCCCGGCGCGGAGCGGCTTGACCGAAGGAAGTGCGGGCCGGAAGATCAGGATGCCACCGGTGGCGAAGAGTGCCAGCGGGATCACGTAGGCGACCAGGCCGATCGTGTAGTTCAGTCCGTCCCTGAGTCCGGAGCCGAGGCGTCCGCCGTCCCAACCGAAGTAGAGGACGAAGACCAGGTAGATGCCCAGTACGACACAGCCGAGGCCGATCAGGTCGAGGTGCTTCTGGCTGAGGGGCTCACGCTTCGGGGCCGCCTTGCCCTTTGAGGCAGGCTTGGCGGGGCGCCGATTCGACCCGCGCCTGGCTTTGCGAACGAACATGGATCCGTTTTCTACGTATCCCTGCCTTACCCTTCCCCGCCACAGTCGGATCTGCCGTCTGATCTAAGATCCATCCATGATGGTTGAGGAAGACTCACTGGGAGGCCGCATCCTGATAGTCGAGGACGACAACGACATCGTTGACGTGCTCCGGCGGACTCTGCGTGCCGAGGGCTATGAAGTCAGGTCTGGCGGCGACGGCCCGCAGGGGCTGGAGATCGCCTCCGAATTCATGCCCGACCTGGTCGTGCTCGACCTGGGATTGCCAGGCATGGACGGCCTCGAGGTCTGCACGAAGCTGCGCGAGGACTCCGAGGTGCCGATCCTGATGCTGACCGCCAGGGCCGACACCGAGGACCGGGTCACCGGCCTCGACTCCGGCGCCGACGACTACCTGGTCAAGCCCTTCGAGCGGACCGAACTGCTGGCGCGCATCCGCGCCCTGCTCAGGCGCCATCCTCCGCGCGGCTCGGCCCTGCTCACGGTCGGTGACCTGAGGCTCAACCCGGACTCGCAGGAAGCCATGCGTGGCGACCGCGAGATCGAACTCACCAAGAGGGAATTCGAGCTGCTCGAGTACCTGATGAGGAATCGCCGCCTCGTCATCTCGCGCGAGCGCCTGCTCGAAGAGGTCTGGGGATATGACCCGCTCGATGAGACGAACACGATCGACGTCTTCATCTCCAACCTCCGCCGCAAGCTCGAGGAAGGCGGAGAACCCCGCCTCCTCCACACCAAACGCGGAGCCGGATACGTAATCAAGGAATGACGGCGCCTTGAACGCCTTCAACCGCCTGCGCCAGTCCCAACGCTGGCCGTCCCGATGGCCGATCCGCTGGAAGCTCGCCGCCGTCTCGGCCGGCCTGACCTTCGTCATCCTCGTCGCCTTCGGCTTCGCGATCGGCCAGATCGTGACCGGCCAGCTCCGCGACAACTACGCCGCAGACACCACCGCGACCGCCCAGCGGCTCGCCGACGACGTCGAGAACATCCCCCAGATCAGCCCGGCCTATGTGTCATTGCCCTATCTGGAGCAGGTGGTCGGCCAGGTCAATGACCCGGTGGACCTCACCATGGGCAGCAACTACCGGCACTACTCGTTCCACGGCGCCGACGCCCTGGGGCCACTGACCGACCAGAAGATCTACGAGCGGGGCGATTTCCAGGTGGCCTCCATCTTCATCACCCTGCCCGGCTATACGAAGCCGAACGCCCTGCTGCGGTACGG
>WBZU01002959.1_pt1 | contig 11405 bp, 8 predicted proteins | sample 5204311 | NCBI WGS metagenome assembly WBZU01 (sample SAMN12344359, study PRJNA552823) | activated sludge metagenome | biome: Activated sludge suspended growth; feature: Nitrification reactor; material: Wastewater; isolation source: activated sludge from nitrification reactor of wastewater treatment... | reverse complement strand
GAGAGAGGTGACGGTCATGCTGAAGCAGATGTTGAGCAATTCCTACCTCTTCGGCGGCAACATGCCGTTCGTCGAGGAACTCTACGAGAACTACATCAACAATCCGGCCTCGGTGCCGGACAATTGGCGCAGCTATTTCGATTCGCTGCAGATCATGCCGGGCAGCGGACCGGATGTGGCGCACGCGCCAATCATTGCGTCGTTCGCGGAACGTGCCAAGCTCGGCACGCTCGGGGGCGAGACCACCGGCGCAAGCGATGCGCGGCAGGTCAAGGTGCTGCAGATGATCACGGCCTACCGCTTCCTGGGTAACCGCTGGGCGCAACTCGATCCGCTCAAGCGTGCGGAACGCCCGCAGATCGCGGAACTCGAACCCTCGTTCTACGGATTCACCGAGGCGGATTTTGGCGAAGTGTTCAGCACCGGATCGTTCGTGTTCCCGGGAGAGCGCGGCACCCTGCGCGAAATTCTCGAGGCGCTGCGCCAGACTTACTGCGGCACCATCGGCGCCGAGTACATGTACATGTCCGACATCGGCCACAAGCGCTGGATCCAGGCGCGACTCGAGCCGATACGCTCGATGCCGAAGTATCAGCCGGACCAGCAGAAGCGACTCCTGCAGCGGCTGACCGCTGCAGAGACCATGGAGCGCTACCTTCACACGAAATACGTTGGCCAGAAACGATTCTCGCTGGAGGGCGGCGAGAGCGCGATCGTCGCGATGGATGAACTCGTGCGGGTCGCCGGCGGACTCGGCGTGCACGAGATCGTCATCGGCATGGCGCATCGGGGACGGCTCAACGTTCTCGTGAACACGCTCGGCAAGTCGCCGCAACAGTTGTTCTCGGAGTTCGAGGGCAAGCATGCCGTCGATCTTTCTGCGGGCGACGTCAAGTACCACATGGGTTTCTCGTCGGACGTATCGACGCCGGGAGGTCCGGTTCATCTGACGCTGGCCTTCAACCCGTCGCATCTCGAGATCATCAATCCGGTGGTCGAAGGGTCTGTCTACGCCCGGCAACGTCGCCGCGGCGACAAGACCGGCGGAGAGGTGCTGCCGGTCCTGATCCATGGCGACGCGGCGGTTGCCGGACAGGGCGTGAACCAGGAAACCCTGAACTTCTCGCAAACGCGTGGCTACGGCACGGGCGGAACAGTCCATATCGTGGTGAATAACCAGATCGGTTTCACGACATCCGATCCGCGCGACTATCGCTCGTCGCTCTACTGCACCGACATCTTCAAGATGATCGAGGCGCCGATATTCCATGTGAACGGCGACGATCCGGAAGCCGTGGCCTTCGTGACGAGGCTGGCAATGGAGTTCCGCCAGGAGTTCAAGAAGGACGTGGTCATCGATCTGATCTGCTTCCGCAAGCTCGGCCACAACGAGCAGGACGAGCCGATGGTCACGCAGCCGCTGATGTACAAGAAGATCCAGGCGCACCCGGGAACGCGGAAACTTTACGCGGACAAGCTCGTGGCGCAAGGGGTCATCGGCACGGGCGACCCGGATCAGATGATCAAGGACTACCGCGCTGCGCTGGACGAAGGACGCCTGGTCGACAACCCGGTATTGACCAACCACCAGCGGAAGTACGCGGTGGATTGGTCGCCCTTGCTCGGGCACAAGTACACCGACAAGTGCGACTCCAAGGTACCGCTGACCGAACTCAAGCGCCTCGCCAAGTCGGTCACGCATGTGCCGGAGGGATTCACGCTGCATCCTCGCGTCGCCAAGATCGTCGAGGATCGCAAGGCGATGGGAGACGGCAAGCTGCCGCTGGACTGGGGGATGGGCGAGACGCTGGCTTATGCCACGCTGCTCGTCGAAGGTTATGGCGTGCGTGTGTCGGGCGAGGACTGCGGGCGCGGCACCTTCTTCCACCGGCATGCCGTGCTGCATGACCAGAACCGCGAGAAGTGGGATGCGGGCAACTACATTCCGCTGCAGCACATCGAGGAAAAGCAGGCGCCGTTCATCGTCATCGACTCGGTGTTGTCCGAGGAGGCCGTGCTGGGATTCGAATACGGCTACTCGACAGCGGAACCGAACGAACTCGTGATCTGGGAAGCGCAGTTCGGCGATTTTGCGAACGGTGCCCAAGTCGTGATCGACCAGTTCATCGCATCCGGCGAGGCGAAGTGGGGCCGTGGCTGCGGGCTTGTCCTTCTCCTGCCGCATGGCTATGAAGGGCAGGGTCCGGAGCACTCTTCTGCGCGCCTGGAGCGCTACATGCAGCTTTGCGCGGAGCAGAATTGGCAGGTGTGCGTGCCTTCGACACCGGCGCAGATTTTCCACGCCCTGCGGCGCCAGATGCTACGCAAGTTCCGCAAGCCGCTGGTGATCATGTCGCCGAAGTCGCTGCTGCGCCACAAGGAGGCGGTGTCGTCGCTCGACGAACTCTCGAAGGGCAGCTTCCAGACCGTGATCGGTGAAACCGGGGATATCGATCCGAAGAAGGTCACGCGTGTCGTGGTTTGTGCAGGCAAGATCTACTACGAATTGCTGGCGGCGCGTCGCGAAAGCAAGGTAGAGAACGTTGCGCTGCTGAGGCTCGAGCAGCTCTATCCTTTCCCGAATGAGGTTTTCGCGGCCGAGATGAAGAAGTATCCCAAGGCCAAGGAACTGGTTTGGGCGCAAGAGGAGCCCCTGAACCAGGGCGCGTGGTATGCCACCCGACATCATTTCAGCGAACATGTGGCGGACGGACAGAAACTCGAAGTCGTGGCGCGTCCGGCCTCCGCGAGTCCGGCGGTCGGGTACTACGCAAAGCATAACGTCCAGCAGAAGGCGGTTATCGATACCGCTCTCAAGCTCAAGGTTTGAGCGCGGTCTGCACAGTCATTCACTCTGATCAAATCGAAGACAGAAGAACCGAGGGAGCAATCATGCTAATCGAGGTGAAGGTGCCGCAGTTGTCCGAGTCCGTGGCCGAAGCCACGCTGGTCAGCTGGCACAAGAAGGAGGGCGAGGCCGTCGCCCGTGACGAGAACCTGATCGACATCGAAACCGACAAGGTCGTGCTGGAGTTGCCGGCGCCGAGCGCCGGCGTGCTGGTGAAGATCGTCAAGGGCAATGGTGAACAGGTGACAAGCGGCGAGGTCATTGCCACTATCGACACCGAAGCCAAGGCCGGTGTGGTTGCGGCTGCGCCTGTTGCGGCTGCTGCTGCGTCATCGGCTCCTGCGGCTGCTTCCGCCGCTGGTGTGGCGATGCCCGCTGCGCGCAAGATTCTCGAGGAGAAGGGCGTCGACGCCGCTGCGGTCGAAGGAAGCGGTCGCGGTGGCCGTGTCACCAAGTCTGACGCCCTCGGCGTTTCCGCGCCGGCGCCGAGCATGCCGGCACCCGCTCGACCCGCTGCGCCGGCTCCTGTTTCAGCCACCGCATTGCCGCAACCTCCGGCGCCGGTGAATGTCGATGCGGTATTGGCCGATCGTCCGGAACAGCGCGTGCCGATGTCGCGCCTGCGCGCGCGCGTGGCGGAACGCCTGCTGCAGTCGCAGGCGCAGAACGCCATCCTGACGACGTTCAACGAGGTCAACATGGGCCCGTTGATGGAACTGCGCAAAAAGTATCAGGACAAGTTCGAGAAGGAGCACGGCGTCAAGCTCGGCTTCATGAGCTTCTTCGTCAAGGCTGCAGTGGCCGCGTTGAAGAAATTCCCTGTCCTGAACGCGTCGGTCGATGGCAACGACATTCTTTACCACGGTTATTTCGACATCGGCATTGCCGTGGGCAGCCCGCGTGGTCTGGTTGTGCCGATCCTGCGCAATGCCGACCAGATGAGCTTTGCCGGCATCGAAAAGAAGATCGCAGAGTTCGGCACCAAGGCCAAGGACGGCAAGTTGTCCATCGAAGAGTTGACCGGTGGCACCTTCTCGATCTCCAACGGTGGCGTGTTCGGGTCGATGCTGTCGACGCCGATCATCAACCCGCCGCAGTCCGCGATCCTCGGCATCCACGCGACCAAGGATCGTCCGGTTGCAGAGAACGGTCAGGTCGTCATCCGTCCGATCAATTATCTTGCGATGTCCTACGACCACCGCATCATCGACGGGCGCGAAGCCGTGCTCGGTCTGGTGACGATGAAGGAGGCGCTCGAGGATCCGGCGCGCCTGCTGTTCGAGGTTTGATCGACTGCGGCACCGCCTGCATGGCGGGCGGTGTCGGTTCTGCATCCCGCCAGGTCGCCCATAAGGCGAGGCGGGCATTTCGGGGGGAAACACAACAATGGCTCAACAATTCGACGTGGTGGTGATCGGCGCCGGTCCCGGCGGCTACGTGGCGGCGATCCGTGCCGCGCAACTCGGCTATTCGGCTGCCTGCATCGAGTCGGCCTCGTACGACGATCCCAAGGGCGAGGTCCGCCTAGGCGGAACCTGCCTCAACGTGGGCTGCATTCCGTCCAAGGCGCTGCTGCAGTCGTCCGAATACTACGACATGGCCAGCCACCACTTCCTGATGCATGGCATCAAGGTCGATGGCGTGAACATGGATGTGCCGTCGATGGTCCGGCGCAAGGAAAACATCGTCACCCAGCTCACCAGCGGCATTCGCGGCCTGTTCAAGAAGAACAAGGTGACCTTGCTGGCCGGCCATGGCAGCTTTGTCGGCAGCCGCGAGAACGACATGTGGCAGATCGAAGTCGCGGGCAAGGACGGCAAGCAGCAGATCGATGCGAAGCACGTGATCATCGCCACCGGGTCGAAGCCGCGTCAGCTGCCCGGCATCGAGGTCGACAACAAGCTGGTGTGCGACAACGTCGGGGCACTCTCGTTCGACGCGGTGCCCAAGCGCCTCGGCGTCATCGGCGCCGGCGTGATCGGCCTTGAACTCGGCAGCGTGTGGAAGCGACTCGGTGCGGAAGTCACCATCCTCGAAGCGCTGCCCGATTTCCTTGCCGCTGCGGATGCGGCGATTGCGAAGGAAGCCTGGAAGGTTTTCACCGCCAAACAGGGCCTGAAGATCCATCTTGGCGCGAAGATCGGTAAGGTAACGCACGGCAAGGGGGGTATCAGCGTGCCATTCGAGTCCGACAACGGCGCAGGCGTGCTCGAGTGCGACAAGCTGATCGTCTCGGTCGGTCGCGTGCCCAATACCGACGGACTCAATGCCGGCGCGATCGGTCTCAAGCTCGATGACCGCGGCCGTGTCGAGGTGAACGATTATTGCCAAACCAATCTGGCCAATGTCTGGGCGGTCGGCGATGTCGTACCCGGGCCGATGCTGGCGCACAAGGGCATGGAAGAAGGCGTCATGGTCGCGGAGCGGATTGCCGGCCAGGCCGGCCATGTCAATCACGATACGGTGCCCTGGGTGATGTATACGCACCCGGAGATCGCGTGGGTCGGCAAGACCGAGCAGCAGCTCAAGGCAGAGAACGTGGCTTACCGCGCGGGTCAGATCCCGTTTGCGGCAAACGGACGTGCGCTCGGGCAGGGCGATACCACCGGATTCGTGAAGATGCTGGCCTGTGCGACGACCGATCGCATTCTGGGCGTGCATGTGATCGGCACCAATGCCTCCGAGCTGATTGCCGAGGCAGTGGTCGCGATGGAGTTCGGTGCGTCGTCGGAAGACATTGCCCGCATCTGCCACGCTCACCCGACCTTGTCTGAAGCGATGCACGAAGCGGCGCTCGCGGTCGACAAGCGGCCCCTGCATTTCTGATTGCAAGTCAGGTCGGAAAAAGCAAGAAGGCGGGATATCCCGCCTTTTTTCTTTGACGGCACCCTAAAGCTCTTGTTGGCGGGGCCGTTGAATCACCCGTTACGGTTTGGTGGGGATGGCAACATGGACATCGGGTCGGTAACCTCGTCCGGCGGGGCGTTGGCGCGCGAGCAACTCGCGGAGCAGGTCGATCTTCGTGTACTGCGCAAGGCCATCGAGATCACTGAGCAGTCGGCGGAAGCGATGATCGAAGCCCTGCCGGCAGTGCCGCCGGCCAACAATCCGCCGAATCTCGGAAATTCGGTCGACACCTACGCCTGACGTTACGCGCGGCTGCCGGGGTCAAACAGACCGGACGGCGAGAACGACGTTCAGTCCGCCGAATGCAAAGGAATTCGATAGCGCGATACCGACATCGCGCCTGCGCGCCGAATTCGGCACGTAGTCAAGGTCGCACTCGGGGTCGGCCTCGGTGAAATTCGCCGTCGGCGGGATGACGCCATCTCGGATCGCAAGCACCGTGGCGACCAGTTCCAGAGCACTCGAAGCGCCGAGGGCGTGGCCATGCATCGATTTCGTCGAAGACACCGCCAGGCGCGAGGCGTGTTCCCCGAATACCTGGTGCAGTGCCGCCGTCTCGGCTGGGTCGTTGGCCGGCGTTCCCGTGCCGTGCGCATTCACGTAATCCACGTTGCCCAGCTCGATGCCGGCGTGGGCGAGCGCCTTGGCGATCGCGCGCGCGATGCCTTCCACGCCGGGGCGGGTGATGTGCCCGGCGTCCGACGACATGCCGCATCCGGCCAGTTCGGCCAGCGGCCGCGCCTTGCGCGCAAGCGCATGATCCGCGGATTCCAGCACCAGCATTCCGGCCCCCTCGCCGAGCACCATGCCGCTGCGGTCCTTGCAGAATGGGCGGCAGGTGTCGTTCGAAACGACGCGCAATGCTTCCCACGCGCGGAGCAAGCCGTGGGTGAACGGCGCATCCGTGCCACCGACCAGCGCCACGTCGACCAACCCCGACTGAATCAGCAGCATGCCCTGTGCGGCGGCGTGTGCTCCTGACGCACAGGCACTGGTGACGGAAAACACCGGCCCCTTGATGCCGAGGTGCATGCTGACCATGCTGGCAGCGGCGCTCGGCATGCCCTTCGGGATCGTCAGTGCGTGTGCGCGCTCCTTCTGTTCCTTGTACAGGCGTGCGTAGGTCTCCTCGTCCGTCTGCTTGCCGCCACAACCCGTGCCGATGATGGCGGCAGCGTGCAGCATCGCCTCGCTTCGTGGCTCGAGGCCGGCGCTCTTCAGCGCTTCGCGTCCCGCAACAACGGCGAACTGCGAAAACCGGTCGAGCAGGGGCAGGTCGTCATCGCTGAAATGCTGCGCCGGATCGAAGTCGCGCACCACGGCGCCGACGCCAATGCGCGTTCCGTGCGCATCGGCGCCGAGGGGGCCGATGCCCGACCGGCCGGCCGCAAGCGCATCGCGGAACGCTGCGGTGGTGTGGCCAAGCGCAGAAATGGTTCCGACGCCGGTCACCACGACGCGACGCGTCATGCAGGGCCCTTCTTCAGACGCAGTTCGTCGATTTTGCCGACGATGTCGCCGACCTTCTTGATGGACGCGACCATCTCGTTCGGAACCTCGATACCGAACGCGTCCTCGAGTTCGGCGAGGATGACGATCGCCTTGAGCGAATCGATGCCAATGGCATCGAGACTGGTGTCTGCGTTGATTTCCTCTGGCGGGCGTTTCGCTTCGCGGGCGATCAGTTCGATGACGGTGGTCTCAGTGGTCATTGCGTTGCCGTGTGGTTGAATGGAATTGAAAGTCGGAAAACCTGGCGCCGGGCGCATGCAGTCGCACGCGATTGGTTCAAGGGCATGCGCGACATGGTCCGGATGCCCGCTCAGTCGCGCCGCCGGAAGACGTAGTAGCCGTCGCCATAGGTATCGCCGTCGAGCGGCCCGAACAGTACTGCCTTGCAGAGCACGAAGTAGTCGTTCCAGTGCTTGACCGCGGGCGCGTCGAGCACCGCGGGGTGGAGTGCCTCGATGTTCTCCCAGAAATTGCGATGCCAGTGGTCCAGCGTGAGCCAGTAGTTCGTGCCGTTCAGGAACCAGCGCCCGGTCACCTCGAGTTTTCCGGCCGCAAGCGGAAGGGCATCGTAGGGCCACACCCGTCCGCCAGGAAAGTAGCGTCCGATCAGCGTGCGATCGGCGTCCATGTGCTGCAGAAACACGGGCTTCGACACGATCAGGTCGATGAAGCAGCGCCCGCCCGGACGCAGGCAATCGTGGATGTCGCTCAGTGCCGCATCGAGATTGGCGACATGCTCGAACATGCCGAACGAGAAAACGAGGTCGAACTGTCCGGCAGCCGGTTCTTCGGCCATCATCTGTTCGAATGTCTTTTCGACAACCCTGAGCCGATCACTGCGGATCGGATGCTCGGGGTCCGCCATGCATTCGCGGATGTAGGCTGCCTGAACCTTGCTTGGCGTGATGCTGACGACCTGCACATCGGGATATCGCTCGAACAGCCAGGTTTCGAGCGAACCGAATCCGCACCCGATGTTGAGAATGCGTTCGTTGCCGCACAGCCCGATGCGTTCTGCTGCGAGCGCGAACTTGTCCGACTGCGCCTGTTCCAGCGAAACGGGATTGTTGCGGCAGGCGCCGGCGTCATCGCCGAACCAGGCCATGGTGTAAGCCATATAGCGTCGATCGAGGAATCGTTCGAACAGCGCGAGCGGTTCGTCGTAGTGCTCGTCCATCAGTCGCTCGGTCTGCTGCGCCATCGGCAGCGTGGCGGACGACTGGCGCAACTCGTCGAGTTGGGCATTGTTCGCCGTGAGATTGCGATACTCGCGCGAAAAGTATCGCGTCAGGTTGCGCTCGTAGCGCAACAGTTCATCGGAGCCCCAGGCGTGAATGCCCGCATCGGCGAGCTGTTCGCGAATCCTTGCGGCATCGGATGCACGCGTGGCGTTACGCAGGGCTGCCGATTCATACGGTATTTTAGGGTTCATTCAAATTCGCCGTTTGTTGGTCGGCAGCGCCGCCAATTGCGCCGAGAGTATGCAGTGGCGCCGTGGCGTGCGCAACTGCCTTCAAGGCGTTTCAAGGCTGTCGCATGGCACGGATGACTGCTGCGTTGCGCGACGGCTGATCGTTGGGCTAGCGCTGCGTAGACGCCGTGAATTCCGCACCGCGGTAGAATTGCGGTTCGACGTTGGACCGATGGATCATTCCTTGCCACATCGCACGCTTGGAGTATCGCAGTACGGCATGCTCGAGGCCTTCGAAGCGGCACTCGCGGCGCGCGGCATTCTTGCCGACGAAGCCCAGCTCGAAGCAGCCAGGCGGCTGCAAAAGTACTATGACGAGCTGATCGCCTTCAAGGCTGCACGCAGGACGCGCCTGCGCAAGCTCCTGGTGCATCCCGATCTGCCTCGCGGCGTGTATTTCTGGGGCGGCGTGGGGCGCGGCAAGAGTTTTCTCATGGATTGCTTCTACGACGCGGTGCCCTACAAGCGGAAACGCCGGGTGCACTTTCACGCGTTCATGCGCGAGATTCACGAGCAACTGAAGTCGCTCAGGGATCAGCCGGACCCGCTGGTCATCATCGCGCAGGGTATCGCCCAGCAGACGCGGCTTCTGTGTTTCGACGAGTTCCATGTTTCGGACATCGCCGATGCGATGATCCTCGGCCGTCTGCTCGAACGTCTGTTCGATCTTGGGGTGCTGTTCTGCATGACTTCGAACTATCCGCCCGACGGGCTTTACCCGAACGGGCTGCAGCGCATTAACTTCCTGCCGACCATCGAACTGCTCAAGCGCAAACTGGACATCATCGAAGTCGATGGCGGTATCGACTATCGCTTGCGTACGCTCGAGCGGGTGGAGGTCTATCACACGCCTGCCACAATGGAGACGGAACACCGCATGGAGCAGGATTTCGTTGCGCTTGCCGGCGGTGCGGGACGCAGCGATCCGATCGAGGTGCTCGGCCACATGTTGGCGGTGAAGCGCGAGGCGGGTGGTGCGGTGTGGTTCGATTTCGCGACGCTGTGCGGCGGCCCGCGTTCGCAGAACGATTACCTCGTACTGGCGCACCGCTTCCACACCGTGTTCCTGTCACTGGTGCCGAAGATGGGGCCCGATCGCGCCTCCGAGGCGCGCCGCTTCACCTGGCTGGTGGACGTGCTCTACGACCAACGGGTCAAGCTCGTGTTGTCTGCCGAAGTCGAAGCGCATGACCTATATCCGGCTGGCGTCAACGCAAACGAGTTCGCGCGCACGGTCAGCCGGCTTACCGAGATGCGGTCGCGCGAATACCTGTCGGAACCGCATCGGGTCGAACAGCCGGAGCAGGCCATTTCCGAGAAATAAGTGGTCTGAAACCCGCGTGGATAGGGCATTTCAGGGCATGCTTTATTGCGAGCCGCGCCAAACATGGAGTCTGGAGGTGAGTGGCTCAAGGCAACCGGCCCATACGGCTTTCAGGCGATCGGTGCGCGAGGCGCCTGCGACAATCGAACTCTCGCAATGGCCCGAAAAATGCGTGCTCAGCGCGGAATGCCCGGCGGGGTCGCCGTCTCCGGGCCGGGCGTGAAGTCCGGCAGCGGCAGACCGCGCCGGCCGTCGCCGGGGCCGGTTTGGTTGGTCACGGGTGGCGACGGCGGCAATTGGGCCGGCATGCTCACCTGTGGCAGCGTGGCGCCGGACTTCGGAAGGTTGGCGAAGAACGCTTCGCGCGCCCGGGCTTCCTGCTCGGCGCTGACTTCGGGCACGCTGGGCGGGAATGACGTCATCACCGGGGGCAGCCCGCCGAGTGCGGGTTGGGGTTGCCCTGCGGCGGCGGGCTCGGGTGCGGGCGGTGGCGCCTCGGCTGCCGCTTCAGGTGCTGGCGCCCGTCGCGCGGGGGGGGGCGTTTCCGATTTCGCTTCACGTGTCGGCTCTGACGACGACTCCCGCAACGAGTAGATGATGACGCTGGTGCCGGTGGCACGGCCGCCGCTCAGTACTGCCGTGCCGTCCAGCGTGTAGTTGAACTTGGCCAGCACGGCGTCGAGCGCCAACTGCAGCGGTGATTTGTCAAGCACGACCGAGATCGGCGTCGACAACAGATCCGGCGGCAGGTCGAAGTTCACCCCGGTCTTGTCGCGGATCGAAGTGAGCAGTTCGACCAGCTTTCCCTTGGGGCAGTGGACCGTCAGAAATTCCTTGTCGACCACCGCTGCGGCGCAGGCTTTGAGCTTCGGCGGTTGCTCGGCGGCGGCAGGCATTGCGAATCCGCCTGCCGCGAACGACAGGACGAGCAAGAAGCGCAGGAGACCTTCACCTTTGCGGCGGCGCAGTCGGCTACCGTACCTTGTCAATGCGTTGTTCATTCGGGGTGTCTCCGACGGCGCTTCAGGGACGCAAGCGCCGTGGTCAGTAGAGCTTCTCGTCCTTCTTGGACGGACATTCCGGCACCTGGTCCCACAAGCCGGCGCAGTGGCGCTGGCGGGCCTGGTGCTTGCAGAATTCTCGCTTGAACACGTTCTGTGCCTCGCAGACCCGCAACTCCTCGCGCAGCAGGGAGACGGGTGAGGCCTCCTGTCTGGGAGCGGGTTCAGGCGTCGGCGTTGCAGTGCGATGCGTGTCGGTCGGGCGCGATGGCGGCTGCGATGGCTCGCTGCTGGCGGCGACCGGTACCGCGCTGGCAGGCTTTTTCTGCTTCTCGAGTTTCT
>WBZU01002152.1_pt1 | contig 11408 bp, 14 predicted proteins | sample 5204311 | NCBI WGS metagenome assembly WBZU01 (sample SAMN12344359, study PRJNA552823) | activated sludge metagenome | biome: Activated sludge suspended growth; feature: Nitrification reactor; material: Wastewater; isolation source: activated sludge from nitrification reactor of wastewater... | reverse complement strand
GAGTATGCGCCTTCATTAATATTTGCTCGCAAACTGCCAACATCTTTAGCAAAATATGTCAGCAGTGTCGATATAAAAACAAGGTATATTGGTCGGGAATTCGGCGCTCAACCCCGGTGCTCCTTCCCTACCCTACTCTTCAGTCGGCTGAACCATCCGCATCCCCGGCCTCCTCGCCGGTTTTCCATGCAGTGTCCTTCCCCAACTCGGCTTCAACTTCCTCCACGGTGGGGAGACTCCTCTTAAGTGCCTCGGGAAGCGTCGCGGACAGCGCATAGCGCGCGATCCCGATGGGCTTGTTCACGTCCCGAAGCGCGTACTCGGCCACGATGGTGTTGCGATTCTTGCACAGAATCAAGCCGATGGACGGGTTATCCTCCGCCATCTTCACCCGTTCGTCCAGGGCGGTGAGGTAGAAGTTGAGCTTGCCGGTGTATTCCGGCTTGAAGGGGCCGGTCTTCAATTCCAAGGCAACGTAGCAGTGGAGCCGCAGATGGTAGAACAGAAGATCGATGTAGAAATCCTCGCCGCCCACTTCCAAGTGGTATTGCCGCCCGACGAAGGCGAACCCCTTGCCGAGTTCCAGCATGAAGCGGGTGATCCGCTCCACCAGGGCGGTTTCCAGTTCCCGTTCGTGCGCCTCCTCCCCCACGTCGAGAAAGTCGAAGAGGTAGGGGTCGTCTCAGAAAACGGAAAAAATCGTACGCTAAGAGCGGGTTCGTCCTTCTGGAAAGGCTGCAACAGAAAGAGGGGATATTGAATGTCACATTTCTATCCAAAACCCCCCTTTAAATGCCTTAGACTAAATGACGGGTTAAGTGATATTTTTTGACGGCGGGATCTTTTCGATTCACACCATCACATAATCGAACGTATATGTGACAGGAAAAACATGCTGGTTGGTTACATGCGGGTATCGAAGGCCGATGGTTCCCAAGCCACCGACTTGCAACGCGATGCGTTGACCGCCGCCGGCGTCGATCCAACTCAGCTCTACGAAGACCAGGCATCCGGAAAGCGCGAGGATCGGCCCGGATTAGCGAGCTGCCTGAAGGCACTCCGGCAAGGCGATACGCTTGTCGTCTGGAAACTGGATCGGCTCGGACGCGACCTGCGGCATCTCATCAATACGGTACACGACCTCACCAGGCGCGGCATCGGCCTCAAGGTGCTGACCGGCCACGGCGCGGCCATCGACACCGCAACTGCGGCCGGCAAGCTGGTCTTCGGTATCTTTGCAGCCTTAGCGGAGTTCGAGCGCGAGCTGATCGCCGAACGTACGATTGCTGGCTTGGCATCGGCGCGCGCACGCGGCCGAAAAGGCGGACGACCATTCAAGATGACCGCCGCTAAGCTGCGTTTGGCGATGGCAGCGATGGGTCAGCCGGAAACCAAGGTCGGCAATCTCTGCGAGGAACTCGGCATCACGCGGCAAACCTTGTACCGGCATATCTCGCCGACCGGCGAGCTGCGACCAGACGGGTCAAAGCTTCTCGCCAAGCAATAGGTTTCTGATGACCGGCTTTCGCACAGTGTTTGACTAATAATCTAACACTCTTTAGATTGTATCTATGGATAAACGATTATTGAAGAGCCTGCTCTACGACCAGGTTGCCCGCATTGGCAAAGCGCTTGCCAGTCCGAAACGGTTGGAACTGGTCGAGTTGTTGGCACAAGGCGAGAAGAGCGTCGAGAGTCTGTCCGCCCAAGCCGGCATCGACATGCGATTGGCCAGTGCCCATCTCAAGGTGCTGCGGGAGGCACGCCTGGTCGAGACCCGGCGAGATGGCAAGTACATCTACTACCGACTGAGTGGCAGGGATGTGTCGCAACTATGGGTCACGCTACGCGAAACCGCCGAGGAGCATCTGGTCGAGTTGCGCATGGCCTTAGAGCAGATGACGGCTCAGCCGGACACCCTGGTTTCGGAAAGCCGAGAGAGCCTGCTTGAAAAGGCACGGCAAGGGGAAATCGTCGTGATCGACGTGCGCCCTGCCAACGAGTTCAACGCCGGCCATCTGCCCTTCGCCCGATCTTTGCCCCTCGACGAACTGGAAAAGCGTCTGGCCGATCTACCGGAAGACCGAGCCATCGTCGCCTATTGCCGTGGTCCTTTCTGCCTCATGTCCGACCAGGCGGTGGTCTTGTTGGCGGCGAAGGGGTATCGGGTACGCAAGATTCTCGATGGCGTCAGCGAATGGGAGGCGGCGGGGCTTCCGGTGGAGCAGGGAGAATCACCCACATGAAGGGACGTGAAAGCGGTATGCCCGACGAAACCTACTGGGCGAGTTTCTTCGACGCTGACGTCGCTCTTGAAAAGCTGCTGGGGTCTCGGGTCGATGGCAATGTGATCGAATTTGGTTGCGGATACGGTTCGTTTACGGTGCCGGCTGCGCGACGCACGGCAGGCTATGTCACCGGGTTGGATATTGAACCCGAAATGGTCGACTGCGTACGTCGGAAGGCGGCTGCCTGCAATCTGACCAACATTCAGGTCGAGGTGCGGGACTTCGTTGCCCACGGGACGGGTGTAGCTACCGCTTCGCAGGCGCATGCCATGATTTTCAACCTGCTGCACCTGGAGCAACCGGTGAGCTTGCTGCGCGAAGCCTACCGGAACTTGCAAGACGGTGGCGTGCTTTCGGTGATTCACTGGCGCAGTGACATCCCCACGCCGCGCGGCCCTTCTTTAGCGATTCGACCGACGCCCGAGCAGTGCCGAGAATGGATGGCTGCTGCGGGGTTTCACTCCATCGAATCCGTTGATTTGCAGACCTGTTGTCCATTCCACTTCGGCCTGTTGGCCCGTCGTTAATGCAAACCAAAAGGAGCTTCCATGAAGACTTTGATCATTTTCAACCGCGAACCCTATGACAACACCGATGTCACCTGGAACGGATTGCGTCTGGCGGACAAACTGCTTGATGCCGGAAGTGAAGTCAGAATCTTCCTGATGAACGATGCGGTGGACATGGCGCGCGATGTTTGCCGTCCGCCGGAAGGCTACGATCAGGATCTCTCGCAGATGCTCAAGGCGTTGATTGCACGGGGTGTGTCCGTCAAAGTCTGTGGAACCTGTATGGCCCGTTGCGGCATCTACAAGAATCATCCGTATTTCGACGGTGCCGAAAAATCCACCATGCCTGCGCTGGCTGAATGGGTCATCGATAGCGACAAAGTGATTACATTCTAAAGCGCCGACAGGGATAGTTCGCTTGACCCCAGCCGACTACGACGCTTGGTATAACAGCCCCCGAGGGAAGTGGATCGGTCATACCGAGTACCGCTTGATGCTGAGCGAGCTGGCCTTTCCTGCCGAAGGTCAATTGCTCGATGTTGGTTGCGGCACTGGCTGGTTTACCCGGCAACTGGCTGCGCTTCCGAATCTACAGATTACCGGCGTCGATCTCGACGCGGAATCTCTCGCGTTCGCTCGCAGTCACGACCCTCGTTCAACCTACCTGCCAGCCGATGCGCTGGCATTGCCTTTCGCCGACGCCAGTTTCGATTACGTGCAGTCGATCGCTGCGCTGTGTTTCACCGCCGATTGGCGCCAGGCAGTGTCCGAAATCGTGCGGGTGACACGCAAACGTTTTGCCATAGGCATGCTGAACCGTCACAGCCTGTTATGGCTCGGCAAGGGGCGCCACGGAGGCGGCGGAGCCTATCGTGGGTCGCTTTGGTTATCGTCTGACGAATTTCGGGCCGGTTTCAAAGGGCTTCCCGTGGAAAATGTTCGCTCGCGCAGCGCGATCTATTTGCCATCGGGGAAGTATACCGCCCGGCTCGTGGAAAGGCTTCTACCCGGTTGCCTACCATGGGGAGGACTCACGGTTCTGAGCGGCAACAAGAGTCCGATGGAAGGGCATGCGGCTACTTCACCGGCAGCCTGAGCGTCGCTCCGCTGCCGACGCGGTAGCCATCAACGTGTCCGGACGCTTCGCGCGCCGCGTCGACATAATGGACATGGAAGCGCTCGCCGGGGTGCGATACGACGCCCTCGAACCGGCTGCCGCTGTAAAACGCCACCAGCCGTCCGGAAACCCCGGATTGCTCGAAAACCTTCATCCCGGCGTGCTTGTTCGCGTGGCCGCCCACGCCGTGGGCCGGGCTTGATGGCTTCCCGGTGACGACATGCCAGGTCATCGCCGGGAAGGCGCCATCAACGAGAAACGGAAACGGCTGCTCGGCGTCCAGCCCGATTTTCTTCGCCTGTTCGACGACAAAGGCCTCGAACTCCGCTTGCGGCATTTCCTTCGTCAAGGGCACCTCCGCCCATTGCTGGACGCGGGCCGAAGCGAAGATAGCCGCCTCGTCCTCTGGCTTGGCGTCTGAGACGCGGCCCCGGTGGTCCTCGCCGCGGCTGACCAGCAGGCGCCCATCGTGGAGCAGGATTTCGCCGGTGAGGCCGGCCAGTGCCCCGACGCCCCAGGTGCCCGCCGTCTGCGGCAGGTCTGAGAGCCGGACCTGGCCGGAGGTGTCGCCGGTATGGCTCATCCGCTTGAAACTGCCGAAGGCGGAAAAGTCGAAAAGCAAGCCGCTGGCCAACGCGGTGCCGGCCATCAGGCAGGCGACAAGCAACGAGCAGCTTGCGGCTTTGTTCAGGGAGTTACGGCTGGGGGGCATCGCGGGCGGTCCTTTCGTCGTGTGCGTCTGTCGCGCAGCAATAGACCGGCCGAAATGCGAACGAGTTTCGGCCGGCCGTCAGCCCTTTGCGCCGGCGCCGCCCGCAGCGGCCTTGGGACCCTTACCCCCCGATACGTCGTTGATCACGAAATCCTTGCCGAACACCTTGTCCATCGCGATTGCGATCAGGACGAAAACCGGCACCGACAGCGCGGTGCGCAACACGGTGAACTTGAGGCCGAGGAAGCCGATCTCGAAGCCGAGCATCGGCAGCTTCAGCGTGCAGAAGGCCCCCAGGTAAATGAAGATGTTGCGCGCGCTGGTGCCCTTCTTCCACATCAGGCAGGCGACCGGGAAGGCGCCGTAGAGCGGACCGACCTGGAGCATGGCCAGAAGGATCATCCACACGGAGGATTTCCGGCCCGACCCTTCGCCGGTGTGCTTGGCCACGACCTCCTTGGGTACCCAGGCATCGACCAGTCCGATCAGGACGAAAATGGCCGGCAGGAAGGAGATCATTTCAAGGAACGAATGTGCGAAGCTCGTGGCGGTTCGCAGGCCGAAATCCCATTGCAGCGCGTAGGAAAAGGCGCAGGCGAGCGCGAACAGGACAACGATGATCAGGTCGTTGCGGTGCTTGGCGAGGTAGGTTTTCATAGCAAGTTCCAGACGAGTGCCATGGTCAGACCGATCGCCAGGGCGCCGGCGAAATTCAACGCGTTGCGCGCCAGGGCCATCTTCATCCCGAAGAACTTTTTCTCCAGCGGCAGGGTGACGATGCCGACCATCATCAGCGTGGTGATAAATACGGCGATGACCGGGTAGGCCACGCCGTTATCGATCAGCATGCCGGACATCGGGTAGGCGACGAGCCCGGGGATCAGGGCGATCGAACCGGTCACGGCGGCGACGACATAGGCCAGCGGCCCCGAATTGCTGCCCAGCCAGTCGCGGATGGTCTCCGGACCCAGCAGCGTCAGCACCACGGCGACGAGCATCAGGATGCTCAGGAACGCCGGCAGCAGGTTGAGGAACATCATCCCCCCGGTTTTCAGGGCCTTGATGGTTTTCTGGCGATTTGCCGCCAAGCTCAACAAAAGGAGGACGAAGGTAGCAAGGTAAAGAGTAATCACAAGTGGACAAAGCCTATTCGATTTGGCATTGGCCAATTATACGGAAGAGGTATCACCCGATATGGCTCCGATGCATCGATTCCTTTCCCCTGGAAGAACGATCGAGATTTCACGCGCCGGATCAGACGACCCCGGCAATAAGTGCCAAACCGATAATCAGCATGGCTACTGCCACGCTCAACTGAACGCCTCTTAGCGTTATCTTCTGCAAGAATTTCTTGCCCACAAAGGCCCCCATGAATGCCGCCAGTGACGCTACGGCGACAGGGGCCAACATTGTTTTCGACTGGGCAAAGTGATCTGCAAGCATGGACGTTCCGTAGACCGTGAGGCGCATAGCATCGACGATCACCGCCGAAACGACCCCCGTCGCTACGAACGCTTCTTTGGATAAGCCCGCTTTCAACAGAAATGCCGAGCGCAATGCGCCCTGATTGCCCGAGAGCCCGCCAAAGAAGCCCGACAGCGCACCGCCTACCGAAAGCCAGCGAGGAGGAAAAGTCAGCGCTTGAAAACGCGGCGACAGTTCCAGCAACGCGAACAACACGATCAGGCTGCCGATGACCGCCTTCACTGGCATGACTTCGAAATCCGTGCCACCGAGGGTGTATTGCCAGAGGGCTGGTAGCCGGTCGAAAAATGTCAGGGAAGCAGCCCCAATAATCGCCGCCATGGCCGCGGGCACGCTGAATTTCGCCACGACAGGCCAATCGGCCTGCCGGGCCATCAGCCCTAACTTGAAGAGGTTGTTGGCGAAATGCACCACGGCCGTCGCCGCGATCGCAAGTGGCAAGGGGAAGAACAAGGCGAACACCGGCATCAGGATCGTTCCCAACCCGAAACCGGAAAACAAAGTCAGTGCGGAGGTAAACAGCGCCGCAAGGCCAATCAGAATGAGTTCCATGATGCGTGCTCTTAATTATCGCGTTTCGTTATCGAATATCGATTATATTAGCTTAGCACTACCACAGATCAAGACGCGACCATGACCGACCACACCCCGACTGACCGCAGCCCGTGGGCTGTTTTTCTGATCTTTCTCCGCCTGGGCCTGACGTCTTTCGGTGGCCCGATTGCCCACTTGGGCTACTTTCGCGATGAGTTCGTGGTGCGGCGCAAGTGGCTGAGCGAGCGCAGCTATGCGGATCTGGTCGCCCTCTGCCAGTTTTTGCCCGGGCCGGCCAGCAGCCAGGTCGGGATCGCGCTCGGGTTCTCCCGATCCGGCTATGCAGGAGCCTTGGCTGCGTGGGCGGGTTTCACGCTGCCGTCGGCGATTTCGCTGATCCTGTTCGCGCTCGGTCTGGCCAACTACGGCGACGCGATACCGTCCAGCGCGCTGCATGGCTTGAAGGTGGTGGCCGTGGCGGTGGTCGCGCAAGCGGTGTGGGGAATGGCACGCAATCTCTGCCCGGACACCCCGCGCATCACCCTCATGGCGGCCGCGACCTGTCTGGTGCTTCTGGCGCCGTCCGCCTGGGGGCAGGTGGGGGTCATCGCCATCGCCGCGGTCGTTGGCCTGTTGCTGTTCAAACCGCAGCAAGCCGAAGCACATGATCCGTTGCCGATCGCCATGCGGCGGCGCGGCGGCTTGTTCTGGCTGACGCTGTTCCTTGTGCTGCTGATCGGGTTGCCGTTGTTGGCCGCCATGTCCCCGAATCAAACGCTAGCGATGGTGGACGCCTTCTACCGTGCCGGGTCCCTGGTTTTCGGTGGCGGGCACGTCGTGCTGCCCTTGCTGCAAGCCGAGGTCGTGCCGACTGGCTGGGTCAGCAACGACGCATTTCTGGCAGGCTACGGCGCCGCACAAGCCGTCCCCGGCCCGCTATTCACTTTCGCAGCGTATCTTGGCGCATCGATGAACCAGGCACCCTCCGGCGGGTTGGGTGGCCTGATCTGCCTGCTGGCGATCTTTACGCCATCGTTCCTGCTGGTCGTGGGTGCGTTGCCATTCTGGGAACGTCTGCGCCGCAACACCCGCACGCACGCCGCGTTGTCGGGCATCAACGCGGCCGTGGTCGGCCTGCTGCTGGCTGCCCTCTATCACCCGGTATGGACAAGCGCGGTTCACGCGCCGCAAGACTTCGGTCTGGCGCTGGTGGCGCTGGTTGCACTCATGTTCTGGAAGCTACCGCCGTGGTTTGTCGTAGTTGGCAGCGGTATTGCCGCCGGATTGTTGACCACGGTTCTGTGAGGTTCGGAGAATGACCGACAAAGACCTTTACGGCGGATTGATCCGTTTACATATCCTGCACCACGCAGCCGAAGAACCCATCTTCGGTCTTGGCATCATCGAGGAGCTACGACACCACGGCTACGAGCTCAGTGCGGGCACCTTGTATCCGATGCTGCATGGCTTGGAGAAGAAAGGCTATCTCGTGTCCCGCTGTGAGCGTACCGGCCACCGTGATCGGCGGATGTATGAGATCACTGCGCAAGGCCGCGTGGCACTGACTGATGCCAAAGCCAAGGTCAAGGAACTGTTCGGCGAACTGATTGAAGGCAAATGATGTGCTCATTGTTGTAGTGCAGTTGACTTCTAATAGTCCGTGCAGCCGTCTTCTGAAAATGACATCAGGGACGGCGCTTGATCGTTGGCCGCAGAAAAGTGCTGATCGTCTTCGCGGGCTTGTCACAAACCTACGTTTTCAAGAAGAAGGAAACCGCATGCCCCGCCGTTCGATCCTCTCCGCCGTAGAGCGCGACAGCCTGCTGGCGTTGCCCGATAGTCAAGACGAACTCATCCGGCATTACACGTTCAGCGAACCTGATCTGTCATTGATCCGCCAGCGGCGCGGCGATGCCAACCGCCTGGGGGTCGCGGTGCAGTTGTGTTTACTGCGCTTCCCCGGTCAGGGCCTGCTGCCCGACGCTGTGGTGCCGATGTTCCTGCTGCAATGGATCGGGCGGCAACTGCGGATCGACGCGGCCTGTTGGCCGCAGTATGCCGAGCGAGAGGAAACGCGGCGCGAACACCTGCTCGAACTGCGGGCGTACCTAGGCATGGAGCCGTTCGGCCTGGCGCACTATCGGCAGGCGGTCCATGCCACGACTGAGTTGGCCTTGCAAACCGACAAGGGCATCGTGCTGGCCAGCAGCGTCCTCGACGCCTTGCGGCACCGACACATCATCTTGCCGACGCTCGATGTTGTCGAGCGCGTCTGTGCCGAGGCGATCACCCGCGCCAACCGGCGCATCTACGATGCTTTGGCCGAACCACTGGCGGACGCGCACCGCGGCCGCCTCGACGAGCTGCTCAAGCGCCGGGACAACGGCAAGACGACCTGGCTGGCCTGGCTGCGCCAGTCGCCCGCCAAGCCGAATTCGCGGCACATGCTCGAACACATCGAACGCCTCAAGGCGTGGCAGGCACTCGATCTGCCTTCCGGCATCGAGCGACGGGTTCACCAGAACCGGCTGCTCAAGATCGCCCGCGAGGGTGGTCAGATGACGCCCGCCGACTTGGCCAAGTTCGAGGCGCAGCGGCGTTACGCGACCCTGGCGGCGCTCGCCATCGAGGGCATGGCCACCGTCACCGACGAAATCATCGACCTGCACGATCGCATCCTGGGCAAGCTGTTCAATGCCGCCAAGAACAAGCATCAGCAGCAGTTCCAGGCATCCGGCAAGGCGATCAACGCCAAGGTGCGGCTGTTTGGCCGCATCGGCCAGGCGCTGATTGAGGCCAAGCAAGCGGGCCGCGATCCGTTCGCCGCCATCGAAGCGGTCATGTCCTGGGATGCCTTCGCCGAAAGCGTCACCGAGGCGCAAAAACTCGCGCAGCCCGAGGATTTCGATTTCCTGCATCGCATCGGCGAGAGCTACGCCACGCTACGCCGCTACGCACCGGAATTCCTCGACGTGCTCAAGCTGCGGGCTGCGCCCGCTGCCAAGGACGTGCTCGACGCCATTGAGGTGCTGCGCGGAATGAACAGCGGCAACGCTCGCAAGGTGCCCGCGGACGCGCCGACCGACTTCATCAAGCCGCGCTGGCAGAAAATGGTCATGACCGACACCGGCATCGACCGGCGTTACTACGAGCTGTGCGCGCTTTCGGAGCTGAAGAACGCGCTGCGCTCCGGCGACATCTGGGCGCAGGGATCGCGCCAGTTCAAGGACTTCGAAGACTACCTGGTGCCACCCGCGAACTTCGCCAGCCTCAAGCAGGCCAGCGACTTGCCGCTGGCCGTGGCCACCGATTGCGACCAGTACCTGCATGACCGGCTGACGCTGTTGGAAACGCAGCTCGCCACCGTCAACCGCATGGCGCTGGCGAACGAACTGCCGGACGCCATCATCACGGAGTCGGGCCTGAAGATCACGCCGCTCGATGCGGCGGTGCCCGACACCGCACAGGCGCTGATCCACCAGACGGCGATGATCCTGCCGCACGTCAAGATCACCGAACTGCTGATGGAGGTCGACGAGTGGACAGGTTTCACCCGTCACTTCACCCACCTGAAATCGGGCGACCTGCCCAAGGACAAGAACCTGCTGCTGACCACGATCCTGGCCGACGCCATCAACCTGGGCCTGACCAAGATGGCCGAGTCCTGCCCCAGCACCACCTACGCCAAGCTCGCTTGGCTGCAAGCCTGGCACATTCGCGACGAAACCTACGGGGCGGCGCTGGCCGAGCTGGTCAACGCGCAGTTCCGCCACCCGTTCGCCGCGCATTGGGGCGACGGCACCACATCATCGTCGGACGGCCAGAACTTCCGCACCGGCAGCAAGGCTGAGAGCACGGGCCACGTCAACCCGAAATACGGCAGCAGTCCGGGACGGACGTTCTACACCCATATCTCCGATCAGTACGCACCGTTCCACACCAAGGTCGTGAATGTCGGCGTGCGCGATTCGACCTATGTGCTCGACGGCCTGCTGTACCACGAATCCGACCTGCGCATCGAGGAGCACTACACCGACACAGCAGGCTTCACCGATCACGTCTTCGCGCTGATGCACCTCTTGGGCTTCCGCTTCGCGCCACGCATCCGCGATCTGGGCGACACCAAGCTCTACATCCCGAAGAGTGATGCCGCCTATGACGCGCTGAAGCCGATGATTGGCGGCACGCTCAATATCAAGCACGTCCGCGCCCATTGGGATGAAATTCTGCGGCTAGCTACCTCGATCAAGCAGGGCACGGTGACGGCTTCGCTGATGCTCAGGAAATTGGGCAGCTACCCGCGCCAGAACGGCTTGGCCGTGGCGCTGCGCGAGCTGGGCCGCATCGAACGCACGCTGTTCATTCTGGACTGGCTGCAAAGCGTCGAGCTGCGCCGCCGCGTGCAGGCCGGATTGAACAAGGGCGAGGCCCGCAACGCCCTGGCCCGTGCGGTGTTCTTCAACCGGCTAGGCGAAATCCGCGATCACAGTTTCGAGCAGCAGCGCTACCGGGCCAGTGGCCTCAACCTGGTGACGGCGGCCATCGTGCTGTGGAATACGGTCTATCTGGAGCGGGCCGCGAACGCTTTGCGCGGCCACGGCCAAGCCGTTGATGACGCCTTGTTGCAGTACCTGTCGCCGCTGGGCTGGGAGCACATCAACCTGACCGGCGATTACCTCTGGCGCAGCAGCGCCAAGATCGGCGCAGGTAAGTTCAGGCTGCTACGGTCGCTGCAACCGGCTTAGCGTACGATTTTTTCCGTT
>WBZU01002957.1_pt1 | contig 11409 bp, 10 predicted proteins | sample 5204311 | NCBI WGS metagenome assembly WBZU01 (sample SAMN12344359, study PRJNA552823) | activated sludge metagenome | biome: Activated sludge suspended growth; feature: Nitrification reactor; material: Wastewater; isolation source: activated sludge from nitrification reactor of wastewater... | reverse complement strand
GTTGGGCATGTTCACGTGCTCTGGATGGGTTTTCATTGCACTTCATGCGGTTAGCGCGAGTGGTCGCACCGTCAGCCGCTGGCAGGGAGCGAAAAGATCCCCGTTGTTCCGTCATCTCGAAGGGGATCTGTAAAAATTGTCGACACGTACATGCCCGTAATGCGATACGACAGCGCCGATGTGAGCGTCTCTGGATTTCGTCCCACGCCTGCGCGATTCACAATGGGATGCCCGTACACACCATGATCGTCATCCGGATGAGAGGGGTCACTCTCCCGGATGCTCGTCCGCTGTGGCCGAAGAATCCCGCCAATTCGCCTGCCCGAGCATGTAAAGAAATCCGACAGCTGTCGCCCAGGGGGCGCGGAACATCCGCTGGATCGCCGGTGTCTCCACTTTGGCATCAATATGGCTCGACGCCGGGCGATGTGCTTGGTCAGCGTGGACTTCGACTGAATAGTCTGGAATTCCGGCGAGACATCCCATGGTTATGCTATCCGTCACGCGAACTCAGGTCCGTGCGGTGCATCATCCGTCGCGAGACGTACGCTTGGCCCTGCGGCATGACGGCCCCGGCGCACACCGGTGAAGTCGACCGCACATCCGCCGGACAGAGGCTGTATGGCGGTGAAATCCTTGCCGATGTCGTTACCGTAGGCGTGGTTTCGACGTTCGATTGTCGATTATCATGAGACTCACGTAGACAGATCCAAAATGGAGGCCAGTAGTGACCGAACTGATTCCAGTTGAAGCATTGGCCGAGCGTCTGCGGCCCAACCCAGGCAATTCCCAGCCTTACTATCAGCAGATTCTGCAGCAACTGACCGGCCTGATCGATTCCGGTGAATTGGCGGAAGGCGCCAACCTGCCCCCGGAACGGGTGCTCGCAGACTTGCTTGCCGTCAGCCGGACGACCGTCAAGCGCTGCTACGACGCGCTGCGCGAGACCCATAAGCTGGCTTCCTACGGGCGTGGCGGCACCGTGGTTCGCGGTACGCCACGCGTGAGTCCCGAAATGGGCCGGCTCAAGGGATTTTCCGAGGAAATGCGCGAACTGGGGATGACACCTTCCACGCGTCTGCTGGAACGCGTGGTGATACAGGATCGTACGCTGGCTTCCATGTTCGGAGGCCCTTCGTCGGCGCGTTTTCTCAAGCTGGTGCGCTTGCGTCTGGGCGACGAACAGCCCATGAGCTACGAGACAGCCTGGTATGACCTGGGCCTGGCGCCGGACCTGGAGAATTGGGATACCAACGGTTCGGCCTATGCCTTCTTGCGCGATCCGTGCGGGATCGTCCTCGCCGATGCGGATCAGAGCATCGAAGCGGTGCTGAGTTCCGGGATGGAAAGCGAAGTATTCGGTTTTTCGGCGCCCGCGCCCTGTCTGTTGCTGAAGCGCCGCACCTACTCCAGCCACCGGAAACTTGTGGAATACGTGGAAGGGTTGTTCCGCGGCGATGCCTACGCGTATCGGTTGAAGCTGCGCGCTTGAGAGAACCCGCCCGCGTTGGGGGTGAGCGCGGTCTGGTCACCGGATGACCGATGCCAACTCGAGGACACTCAAATCCGGCCTGGCCCTTTGGCTGGTCTATGGTTTGCTCAGGCAGGACCTGCCGCTGAGCGTGGCCAACGCGGTCATGGTCGTCCTGACCAGCGCAATCACGGCAATGAAGTTGCGGTTTGAGCAGCCGCCAGGCCGCGTCTGAAATCGCGTAGCCGCTCCGCCGTCGGGAGTGCGGATAACACGCCCCGATGCGCGGCCATGAAAGCGCCACAGGCATTGGCCTGGTCGAGTGCGTCGGGGAGGGGGATGCCGGTTCCCAGACCGTGCAACAGGCCGGCGGCAAAGGCGTCGCCGGCACCGATGCTGTCGAGAGCGGTGACGGGATAAGCCGGAGCGGCAACGCAATTCCCTGCGCGCGGGAAGGCGAGGGCTCCACGTGAGCCCAGGGTCAACACCAGAAGTTCGCCTGACCATGTTCGAAAGAAATCGGCCACGTGTCCGCGCACTTGCGCGAGGCAGCCCATCAGGGTGTCCTGATCCAGATCTCCGCAGCCGATGAGCCCCTGCGCTTCCACTTCGTTGACGATGAGGATATCGCACAATGCCAAGAGCTGCGGCGCTGTGGGCTGCCAAGGTGAAGGGTTGAGCACCGTGCGCACGCCATCCTTGCGTGCGCGGCGGAAGCATTCCCAAAGTGCGCCCAGCGATGTCTCGAACTGGCCATAGACCAGATCGGCGGCGGCGATGGCGGCTTGCGAAAGGATCGCGTGACTGGCTTCGAGACGATCGTTTGCGCCGGGATAGACGGCAATCAGGTTCTCGCCATTGGCGCCGATCAGTCCGGCGCCATGCCCGGACGGGGTGTCGAAGTCGAACACCAGTTCGGTGGAGATACCTTCCGCGGCAAACAGATCGCGCAAACACCGGCCGCCGGAATCGCGCCCAACGCCAACCAGCGCGCTGACCTCGGCGCCCAGACGGCGCGTGCCCACCGCTACGTTGAGTCCCTTGCCACCCGGTTCCACCAGAAAGCCGTCGGCGCGCAGGGTTTCGGCCGCGCACGGCAGGCGCGCAACCAGCCAGCAGTAGGCCATGACCAGATTGGCGCAGACAAAGACATTGACGCTCTTATCCAAGACGGTTCATGACAATGAGAAAGTCAGGGCAGCAGCACAGCCGCTATTCGATTCGGCTCAAGGTATTCTGCCCACTAAGCCAGGGCCATCGTATTCGCCTCCTGCAGGGAAGGTCAAGAGTCTGGAGCCAGTGCTCCGGCGAAATGTGCTTCATTTTTGATCAGATGCACGAATCCGGATTCTGGCGTACGCCGGAATGACTGGGGACTGTCAGAACAAATTTGCTCTGAGCCCGCTACCGCCTGCCGGTTGGCCCGCCGGCCTCGTTTGCCTGATAATCGCTCCCTTCGCTCTCTTTGCAGCAATACCGCCCATGGATGACGATCCGGTCAGCAACGACAGCCCGAACCCGCTTTTTGAGCAGCTTCTCGCAGCGCTTGGGCCACACGCCCCAATGCGCCGCCGCCTGCTGCAACTGGGTCTCGGTAGTGTCGTACTGCCATTTCTCGGTTTGCCCGCGCGGGCGACTGCGGGCCGATCAGAGATCGGTTTCAAAGCGATCGCCGCGTCCGCAGAGGATCTGGTACGGGTTCCCGAAGCCTATATGCTGCAGGTGCTCTACGCTTGGGGGGACCCGGTTTCGAATGGCCCGGCTTTTCGATCCGATGCCGGTAACAGTGCCGAAGAGCAGGCCGAGCAGGCGGGAATGCATCACGACGGGATGCATTTCTTTCCTTTCGTCAGCCACGGCAAACCCTCGTCGACGCACGGCCTGCTGTGCGTGAACCACGAATACACCGACGAAAACCTGCTTCACCCGGAGGGTGGCGCCAACTGGAGCCAGGCCAAAACGCTCAAGTCGCAGAATGCGCATGGCGTTTCGGTGATCGAGATCGAATTTACAGGCCGCGGCAAGGGCCTGCGCTGGCAGCTCGTCCGGCCTTCCGCCTACGCCCGCAGGATCACGGCGCGCACGCCGATGCGCATCGACGGCCTGGCCGCCGGCACCGCCGCCATGCGTACCCGCGACGACACGGATGGTCAACGCGTCGCCGGCACCCTCGCCAATTGCGCAATGGGCGTGACGCCCTGGGGCACCTACCTGACCTGCGAGGAGCATTTCAACGCGTACTTCAACGGACTCGACCAGCCGACACCGGCGCAGAAACGTTACGGTATCCGTGCCCGGAGTGCCGGCTACCGCTGGCACGAGCATGACCGCCGTTTCGAGGTGGCGAGCGAGCCCAACGAAGCCAATCGCTTCGGCTGGGTAGTCGAAATCGATCCCTGGAATCCGGGCAGCGAACCGGTCAAGCACACTGCACTCGGCCGCTTCAAACATGAAGGAGCGATGCTGACGCTGGCCAGCGATGGTCGGGTGGTGGTGTACATGGGCGACGACGAGGCTTTCGAGTATCTCTACAAGTACGTCTCACGCGATCGTTTCGATGCCGGCAAGCCAGGCAGCGGTGCTGCGTTGCTCACGGTCGGGACGCTGTACGTCGCCCGTTTTGCTGCCGATGGACGCGGCCAGTGGATTGCCCTGCAGCATGGGCAGAACGGTCTCGACGCAGCGCATGGTTTTGCCGACCAGGCCGACGTCCTGATCCATACCCGTCAGGCTGCCGACCAGGTCGGTGCGACCAAGATGGACCGCCCGGAGTGGATTGCCGTCCATCCACGAACCGGTGAAGCCTACTGTAGCCTGACCAACAATCGCCAGCGGAGCACAGCCGACCCCGCCAATCCACGCACCGACAACACTTTCGGCCATATCATCCGCTGGCGCGAGGGGGGCGGGCAGGGTGCCGCGGCAGCGACCGACCGTTTCGCCTGGGACATCTTCGTTCTCTGCGGCGACCCGCAGCATCCCGACCCCGACAAACGCGGCAACATTCGCGGTGACGCCTTTGCCAGTCCGGACGGATTATGGTTCGACCCCGACGGTCGCCTGTGGATTGCCACCGATGTCTCCGGCAGCGCGCTCAGCCGTGGCGACCATGAGCGATTCGGCAACAATCAGCTATTGGTCGCCGACGTTGCCAGTGGCGAAATCCGGCGCTTTCTCACCGGGCCAAGAGGCTGCGAGATCACTGGACTCACCGCCAGTCCTGACGGTTGCAATCTGTTCATCAACGTTCAGCATCCCGGTGAGGTCGTCGGCGGCCGTTTCGATCCAGCCAGGCCGCGAACCGGATCAGTCTGGCCGGCCAGTCAGTTCCCTGAATTGACCGGTGGTCGACCACGCTCGGCAACCCTGGTCATCCGCCGCCAGGATGGCGGCATCGTGGGGCGCTGAGGAGCATTCAAATTGGCGGTGGCGGTGGGGTCGCGTCGTCGGGAGCCACCTGTTGCTGGCACGCCTGCCGGAGGAAAGACAGTTGCTTCTGGTAGTTTCGGCAGCCGACACAGATCAGCTTGTGCAGCCGCAGGGCAAAGCGATGGCCGCCAGCGAGATCATGGTCCATTTCTTCCGACATCAGCCGGATGGCTTCCTTGCAGTTCATTCTCGGGCCAGTGGGTTGATGGCCCCGGCCATGAACCATTTCTGATCGAGGCACAGGCGCAGACCCATGCGTGCCCGGTGCAGAACCACCCAGCAGTGGTTGCTGCTCATCGACAGTTCGTCACAGATTTCGTCGGTTTCCAGACCAAGCATCTCGCGCATCATGAAAACGCGCGCTGTCGCTGCCGGCAGGCGATTCAGGCAGGTATCGAAGACGGCCCAGAAGCGCTGGTTCTCAAAACTCTTTTCCGGGTCTCCCCAGTCCGCAGGGCGGGCGTCGCGTTGCCAGTGGCCGTTGGCGGAGAAAAGCGGGTCGAAATCGCTTTCGTCGATCTCGTCTTCGGGGTCCTGGTAGCTCGGTTCGCGAACCCGTCGCCGGATGATGTCGACGATCTTGTTCCTGAGAATCGAAAAGACCCAGGTCTTGAACTTGGCCCGCTCGTCAAAACGGTCGGCCCCCTGCAGCGCGGCAAGCATCGCCTCCTGCACGGCATCTTCGGCACTGGCCTGATCACGCAACTGCAGGATCGCGAAACGCAGCATCTCGCGCCGAAAACCGGCCATTTCAGCGGCGATGGTTTCCGCCGCCGGCGGTAGCTTCCGGCGCATGGCTCCGGGTAATGGCCTTGGCTCGATGTCGCCGCCGGTATTTGCGATCATGCGGCGGTACCGTCAGCAAGGACGCGCAACGAATCTGGCAAGGATCATGTTTCTCCAAAATGAGGGGCCGCTGGACTCGCCGCCAGGGATGGCAAAGTCAGAGTGATTGCCGCTTCGGGCCATGCCGCGGCAGTGTATACGCAAGCGGGCGTGCAGCATAGCCCGAGCATCCGCGCATTTGACCGAATGGGCACCGTCAGCCTGGCAGCCCGTCGGACTTTACCCACACCCCGGCAGGTCGGCCAGGACGAGGCCCGCGGCAAGTCCGGTCATCACCACCGCGATGCCGCTGTCGAGCACCCGCCAGGCGACCGGCCGGGCGAACAGCGGCACCAGCCGGCGGGCGCCCCAGGCGAGCGAGACGAACCAGACGGCACTGGCGGTGAAGGCGCCGAGGCCGAAGATCCAGCGCCCCTCCTCGCCGTGCTGGTTGGCCATGCTGCCGAGCAGAATCACGGTGTCCAGATAGACGTGCGGGTTGAGGAAGGTCAGCCCGAGGCAGGTCAATACTGCCGTCGCGGCCGGCATCGTCCGCTTGTCCGCCGCAGCGACTTCCAGGCGCTGGCCCTGCCAGGCGCGGCGCAGGGCCTGCCAGGCGCAGCAAGCGAGGAAAGCGGCGCCGCCATGGCGCACCACGTCGAGCAGGGACGGCTGCGCCTGGATCAGTTGCCCGAGGCCGGCAATGCCGACGCCGATCAGGAGCGCGTCGGAGAACGCGCAGATCAGCGTCACCGGGACCAGATGTTCGCCGCGCAGACCTTGCCGCAGAACGAAGGCGTTCTGCGCGCCGATGGCGACTATGAGGCCCATGCAGGCCAGGAATCCGGCGAGGAATGAAGGGTTCATGCGGGTGCTCTCCGATCGTTCGGAGCACAGCGTAGCGAGCGAAGAGCGAAAAGAAAAACTAAACTATTTAAACAGTCATCAGTTTTGCTAACGGTCATGATTTTTCCAGCCCCCCGCCCCGATCATGAAAGTCGTGAGTCGCTGACGCGACTTTCACATTAAAGCCATGAAAATGGACAATGCCCAGCTCGCCGCTTTCGCGGCGATCATCCGCGAAGGTTCCTTCGACGCCGCCGCGCGCCGCCTGCATGTCACGCCATCGGCGATCAGCCAGCGCATCCGGCAACTCGAGGAACGGCTCGGCCAGGTCCTCGTTCAGCGCAGCAGTCCGTGCCAGGCCACGGCGGCCGGCCGGCTTCTGGTGCGCTACACCGAGGAGGTGGCGCTACTCGAAACCGAGATGCTCGGCGCTCTTGGCGGCAGCGAGGCCGCGCCTGCCGGCGAGCGGCCGGTGGTGCGCCTGCCGGTGGCGGTCAACGCCGACTCGCTCGAGACCTGGTTCATGGCCGTCATCGCCGCGTTGTCGGCCGACACGGACCTGCTCTTCGACCTGCGCGTCGAGGACCAGGACCATTCGGCCACCTTGTTGCGCGACGGGACGGTGATGGCGGCGGTCAGCGCCAGCGCTGCGCCGGTCCAGGGTTGCCGCGTCGAACCTCTCGGCGTGATGCGCTACCTCGCGGTGGCAGCGCCGGATTTCGCCGCCCGTCATTTCGCACACGGAGTCAACTCGCGCAGCCTGGCGCGGGCGCCAATGCTGCGCTTCAACCCCAAGGATGCGCTGCAAGACCAGTTCATCGCGCTGCAAACCACCGAGCCGGTAGCGCCGCCGACGCACTTCGTGCCTTCGGTGCACGGTTTCCTCGGCCTGACGGGCGCTGGACTCGGCTGGGGCATGGTGCCCGAGGTCATGGTACGGCCCGCGATCGCCGCCGGCCAACTGGTCGAACTGGTTCGCGGCAAACCCCTCGACGTGCCGCTGTACTGGCACCGCTGGCGGCTCGAATCGCAGGCGCTGGCGGCCCTGAGTGCGGCGGTCGGCCGCGGCGCGAAAGCCAGCCTGCGACCCATGCCTGCCGGTCGCTGAGCACTGGTGAAGGAATCGTCGCGAGCAGGAACACGCGACTGGTCGGGTTGACGCGGTTATCATGAACGGATGGGTCCACAAACCTGCGGGGGAGGGTGGCGATGGTCAGCGTTTACGTTTCGTATGCGTGGAAGGACGAGGAGCAGAACCCACTCGTCGACAAACTCGGCGCGGTGTGTCGGGCGCGCGGGATCGATCTGGTGCGCGACATTGCCCATGTCGGTTACGGCAGATCGATCCGCGAGTTCATGGATCGGCTGGCTGCCGCGGGGCATGTCGTGCTCGTTCTCAGCGACACCTACTTCCGCTCCGACTACTGCATGTACGAACTCCGCGGGATCTACGAGCACCAGGACTTTCGCAAGCGGGTGCACCCGATCGTCCTGTCCGGGACGCGCTTGCACAAACCGAAGGACCGGATCCCCTGGATCGCGCATTGGATCAAGGAGAAGAAGGAACTCGAGGAAGCGCTTGAAACACTGGAAGACCCCAAACACACGCTCGAACTGCGCAAGAGCCTCGAGGATTACGCCGACTTCCATCGGCTGATGGATCAGTTGACGTGCATCCTCGCCGACATGAACACGCTGACCGAGGACGTGCATCGCGACACCGATTTCGCAGCGTTGCTGGATCGCATCGCGCCCGTCAAGGATGACTTCCGGCGCAGGATCATCGACGAGGTGCGCCACATCCTGGCGTGTAACGCGCCCCTGAGCAAGGCGCTGCAAGGCAGGCTGCACGATTCCGTTGCAGCCCCCGTGAGCGACCTTGCCGAAGCCCTTTGCTCGGCGCGGCCGGAGCAGGCGATCAGCACGCTGCTTTTCCCGGCGACGCTCGCCTGCCTCAAGTCACTCGACGCACAAGCCAGTGAGTTTGCCAACGCGTGGACCAGCGCAAAGTCCGTACTCGCCTGGCTCACCCTGTTCGCTGTCGATGCCCAGGCGGTCGGAATCGAACAGCGGCAGGCGCTGGCAGCGGGCAAGCTGGTCTTTGAAATCCCCGTCAGCACGCCGCTAGGGGTCGAAATCGTCAGCTCACGCCACCGCGAAATGGCGCCGCAACTGCGCGTCGCAAAAAGCAACGTGCTCGGCGCAGGAGCGATCGAGCAGCCGCGTTACGAAAGCGGCTGGAGCGAAAATGCCCCATTGGAGAATCTGTTGCTCGAGATCTGGATCTGCGTCTTCCCGGAAGAGTCGCGAACGCAGTTGTCGCTCGCCGACCGACGCAAGCTCAAAGCCACCTTGCGCGTCCGCCGCGAGCAAGAAACGTTTCACCATTACATCGCGGTTCCCGCCGACCAAGCGAAGCCACTGGCCCTGCCCGCGTTCTATCAACGGCTGCAAGAGGTCCTTCCCGATCTCAGCCTGATCTTTTTCCATGGTGATGGTGAGGCCTCTGCACTTCTGGTCAGCGACGAATACTATTTCATGGCCCTCATCCACCAATTCCTGACCCTCCCCGACCTGCTGGCGAAAAGACGATGAACCTCCCTCTCCCGAAGATCCCCGAAATTCCGCTCTCCGACCTCCCCCTTCCGCAGTGCGGCTCGTGGCCGGCGTCGGTGCATCGTTTCGACGAAGAATCGGCGTGGGCCGTTCGCTCGGCGCTCGCCGCGCAGCGGCCGCTGCTGGTGCGCGGCGAGCCGGGGTCGGGCAAGAGCCAGTTGGCGCGCGCCGCGGCCGAGGCGCTTGGCCGCCTGTTCGTTGCCGAAGTCGTGCATGCGCGCAGCGAGAGCCAGGACCTGCAGTGGCGCTTCGACGCGCTCGGCCGGCTCGGCGATGCGCAGGCGATGGGCGCGCACCATTGTGGCGCCGACGAGGTCCGGCAGCGCCTCGACCCGCGCAACTACCTGAGCCCCGGCGCGCTGTGGTGGGTCCTCGACTGGCGGTCGGCGCTGCAGCAGCAGCAACAGAGCGGCGGGCGCGGCGCGCGGCCGCAGCCGCCGGCCGGCTGGTCGCCGGAGAAGGGCAGCGTGCTGCTGATCGACGAGATCGACAAGGCCGAAGCCGACCTGCCCAACGGCCTGCTCGAAACGCTCGGCAACGGCGGCTTCAGCGTACCCTGGCTCGACGCCGCCGTCTGCGCGCCGCCGACGATGCCGACGCCATTGGTCGTGATCACCACCAACGAGGAGCGCGAACTGCCGGCGGCGTTCATCCGTCGCTGCCTGGTGCTCAACCTGCAGTGGCCGAGCAACGAGGACGCCTTCACCGCCCGGCTGATCGAACGCGGCCGGCTGCATTTCCACGCACGCTGCCACGCCGACGTCTATCGCGAAGCCGCGCGCCAGCTCTGGCAGGACCGCCAGGCGGCGGCCAGCCAGGGGCTGCAGGGGCCGGGTCAGGCCGAATACCTCGACCTGCTGCGCGTCGTCGTCCGCCTCGCACCGGTCATCGACGAGCAGTTGGCGCTGCTCGCCAGGGTCGGCGAGTTCGCGCTCAGGAAGCACCCGCCGGCCGGCTGATGGAAACGACGGTTCTGCACTCGCGGGCCGCTGTCGGCCGTGCCGACCTGCTGCGCATCTACGCCGCCGGGGGCGACGAAGCGCTCGCGCACGCCGCCGCGGCGCTCGGCTACCAGCGGCGGCCGCGCGCGCCGGCGCCGCCGCCAGTCATCAGCGGCATCGAAGACACGCCATTCGGCGAGCCGGTCGACCGCAGCGCACCCGCCGTCTTGCCCGAACGACCGCCGGCCTTGCCGATGGCGCGCTTCTTCCGCGTCGTCGAACATCGCCGGCGCGAACCGCAAGCCGACACCAGGGCCGGGCCGCCGCCCCCGCCGTGGCTCGCCAACGCGCAGGTTCTCGGCAGCGATTCGCGACCGGCCTCGCTGCGCCTGCCGCCGCGTCCGCCGCTGACCCGCTGGTCGCGGCTGTGGCCGTTCCTGCGCCGCGTGCTCGGTCGCCGCCTCGCGACCCGCCAGCCCGACCTGCCGCGGCTGCTCGAAAGGCTGACGCGCGGCGAGGTGCTGCGCGCGCTCCCGCTGCTGCCGGGCCACGGCTGGAGCCCGCGCATCGCCATCCTCGGCGACTACAGCCGGCGCACCCGGCCGTTTCACGAAGACTTCAACGCGCTCTGCCGCGCGCTCGAAAAGCGTCACGGCAGGCTTGGCATCGACCGCCGCATCCTTGCCGGCGAACCCGGCCGGCAGCCGCGCGTCCGCCAGCCGGGTGCCGGCACGACCGAGCGCTGGCCGCTGCCGGCGCCGAACACGCCGCTGCTGATCCTCGGCGACGCCGGCCTGCTCGACAGCACGCCCGACGCGGCGAACGGCTGGCAGCAGTTCGGCCATCGCCTGCGCAGCGCCGGCGTGCCGGCGCTGGTCCTCTGCCCGCTGCCGGCGCGCCAGCTGGGCGCCGGTGCGCCAGGCAGCCTGGCGCTCGTCGAATGGGACCGCCACAGCCGCCTGCGCCCCTCGTCCACTTCGTCGCTGCGTGCGCCGGCGGGCGACCCGGCCGGCGACGAGCGCCGGCAGCGCGCGCTCGACACGCTATTGACGCTGCTCGCGCCGGCCGTCGTCATCGAACCGGACCTGCTGCGCGCGCTGCGCTACCTGCTGCCGGCGAGCGAAGCCGACGTGCTCGTCGAGGTGCTGGTCTGGCAGCATCCCGACCTGGTCACCAGCGCGCACGCCGGCCAGTTCGCGAGTCCGCTGGCAATCGCCGAATACCAGCAGAAGTTCCGCGCGCTGGCGCCCGCATTGCGCCAGGCGGCGGTCGCGCGCCTCC
>WBZU01002954.1_pt1 | contig 11418 bp, 8 predicted proteins | sample 5204311 | NCBI WGS metagenome assembly WBZU01 (sample SAMN12344359, study PRJNA552823) | activated sludge metagenome | biome: Activated sludge suspended growth; feature: Nitrification reactor; material: Wastewater; isolation source: activated sludge from nitrification reactor of wastewater treatment... | reverse complement strand
GAGCCTCAAGGCCAAGCAGCAGGACACCACGGTCAACCAGCCGGTGACGGAATTCCTCAACGGCACGCAATATGAGACGGTCGTCTACGGCAAGGGCGCGCTCTTTTATGATCGCGTCCGCGATGCGCTGGGAGAGCGCCGCTTTGATCGCTTCCTGCAAAACTATCTGCGCAAGTATCGTTGGGGAATCATCGACTCGGCCCAGTGGCTGCAAGAGCTGCGCGACCTGCCCGACCCGTCGCTGGCGACGCTCTTCGACCAGTGGATTCGCCTGCCTGCCCAGCAGGCGCAACTGAGCGCCCGCCCCGGCGCCACCGCAACGCCGGCCTCGCCATAGCCCAGAGCGCAGCAATCACGCCGGGCATGGACAGGAGCCATTCAGCCCCCGCCCCGCCCAGCGTTGACAGCCGCTGCTACTCAGCCGATTCAAACGTATACTTCACCGCACCCTCACCCAGCACGATGACGTTGGCGCCCGCTTCATCCTGCTCGAACTTATAGAGCAGCCCTTGCAGGGGAGCGTCCATCTGCAGGTAGCCTTCGAGCTTGCCGTCATCATCGTTCTTGGCCCTGAGTTCCGTCACGAACTCGCCAGCATCGAGCATGAGCTTGCCATCCGCCAGCGAGAGATCGATCGTGCCCAACGCCGGGTTCGTAAAGCGCCCCAGATATGGCTCGACGGCCTGTGCATCGATCTCATCCTTGATCTGTCCGGCCAGTTCGTTGGTCTGCTCGTCCATGCGCTCGACGTAGAAATCGAGATTCTGCGCGACCTCGGCCGGCTGTTCGTAGATCAATTCCAGCAGGCGGCCAGCCACGCCGTCGTTGAAGAGGTTGGTGGCGCGGCCATTGGTCAGCACGATGACGCCCAGATCACGTCCCGGTAGGAAAGTGAAGCCGGATGTGAATCCGATGGTGTTGCCGCCATGCGACAGGACGGGAACACCTTTGTATTCCGTGACAATCCAGCCGAGACCGTAGCTCGCTTCGTTCGACAGGGCGATCTGCGGTTTCCACGTTTCCTTGAGATTCTCGGCGGAAACCACGCGCGTGCCGTCGGGCGCGACGCCTTCGTTCAGTTGGGTGATCATGTACTTCGCCATGTCATTCAGCGTCGACCAGTGCAGACCCGCCGGCGCAACCGGGATCAATACACCTTCGACGTCCATGGAGATCGGTTCGTACGTGTTCTCCAAGGTCAGCATGTGCGGCGTGGCAAACTTGCCGCGCTCACGGACGGCATCGAACGAAACGGTGGTATTTTCCATACCAATCGGGTCGAGAATGCGCTCCTGCAGCGCTCGCTCGTATTCCGTCTCCAGGTCAGCGGTGCCGCCTTCAGCAGCGTCAGCCGCAATGTAGCCGGCGGTAGCGACCATCTGGTTGCTGTACTGGAACGCCTCGCCAAAGTCGGTGAAAAACTCGAAATCGGCCAGCGCGGCTACGGTGTCTTCGGCCGACTGTTCGGCCGCGTTGAAGATCAGCTCCAGGTCGCGGCGCGGCACGCCCGTACAGGCGCACACCAGGTTGCGCATGGTGATCTGCTCGGAGAGCGCCGGATCCTTCACCTTGAAGTCCGGGTAGAGTTCGATAGCCGGCGTATCCCAGCGCATGATGCCATCATCCACCAGCGTGCCCATCATCATCGTCGTCAGGCTCTTGCCCGTCGAGCCGATCATGACATTGGTGTCCGCCTCCATGGGCGCGCCCGTGGCCGGGTCGGCGACGCCGAAGCCCTTGTTGTAGATCAGTTCACCGTTCTCAACGATGCCGACGGCCGCGCCCGGGATGCCGAACGCTTCCATGTAGGTGGCGATGAACTCCTCCAGCGACGCGATGATGGCGTCGTCGATGGACAGCGGCTCGACTTCGGCCAGATCGGTCTCTTCGACAGCCAGGATCTTGAAGCCCGAACCGACGATCGACACCTGGGCGTTGCGCTTCTGAAATCCGGCCAGCGCGCCATCCACCAGCAGCAGGTAGGCGTCGCCATTCTTGCCTTGCGCCACCGCCTGCATGATGCGGTTGACGTCGCCGGTGTCGTAGCTGGTGACGAGAATGCTGTCTACGTCGCCGCCGGTCGGCGGTTCCACGGTGTCGTCGATGGCCACGTCAAAGGCCGGATCGACCAGCTTCCAGCCCTCCAGCGTGGCCTGCGCCAGGTCCGTGCCCGGCACTACGAGGAGGTACATCTTGATACTCTCCTCGGGGTCCATGAGCAGCACGTAGCCGTCGCCTTCGGTCAGCGTCCAATTGGTCGGGAGCGGCACGGAGAAGCGGCCGGCGGGATCGGTGTAGGTTTCACCCAGGCCCGGCGTTGCCGCCCGCTCTGCCGGCGCACCGGCCGCGGCCTCCGGCGCAAGCACAAAGGAGCCCTCGACCCCCGACTGGAGGAATGCGCCGCTGAGCTCGCCCGTGGCAGCGACTTCGCCGTCAAAGGTGGCCAGCGACGGGCCCTCCAGCATCTCAAAGTAGACGGCAGGCAGGTCGATGCGAATGTCGTGCAGGGGAATACCGGCCGCGCCCTGCTCCGGGATGTCGATGGAGCCTGTGACCCCATCGGCGCCCTCGGCCAAGTTGACGATGATCGCCAATTCCATGCCCGCGACCGACAGGGTGCCGGTGTAGCGTTCCGCCAGCGCCGGCGCGGCGGGCGAATCGGCGGGCGCGGATGGCATGGCCGCGCCTGCTGGCGGGCGAATCGGCTGGCAGGCCGTGGCCAGCAACAGCATAGCCACGAGCGCGCCGGTAAGCACTGTATTGCGTGAACTCTTCATAGGTTCTACCTCCTCGTAGACACTACGTCGGATCGGGCGGATCCGATGCAACGCCCCTGGCCGGTGCCGACCAGGGGCAGAAAGGAATTGCGAGTTGCGAGATCAGGAGATTGGAGATCGCGTGCCGGCAACTTCTTCGCGCCGGCGCGCCAATCCCCAATCTCTATGCTCCAACTTCCAATCGCTCGGCAATGATCTCGGCGATGTCCTTGACCACGATGCCCTGGTCGGCCTGCTTGGATGCATCCGTCATCATGGTCAGGCAGAAGGGGCAGCCGACGGCGATGGTCTTGGCGCCAGTGGCCGCTGCCTCGTTGTAGCGCGTCACGTTGACGGGTGCGCTGCCGTGCTCCTCTTCCTTCCACATCTGCGCGCCGCCTGCGCCGCAGCAGAAGGACTGTTTGCCGTGGCGCGGCATCTCGATGACGAAGGCGTTGGTGTCTAGCAGAAGCTGGCGCGGCTCCTCGACGATGCCATTCTGGCGGCCCAGGTAGCAAGGGTCGTGGAAAGTGATCATGTCGACTTCCTTGGAGCGCTCGACGCTGATCTTCTTGGCCGCGGTCAGTTCGGAGAGCAACTGCGTGTGGTGGATGACCTCGTAATTGCCGCCGTACTGGCCGTACTCTTTGCCCAGCGTCTGGAGGCAGTGCGGGCAGGTGGTGACGATGCGCCGTTTCTGCTCGCCCATGACCTCGTTGATCGTCTCGATGTTGCCCTGCGCCAGCTCGAAGAAGAGCGCCTCGTTGCCGGAGCGGCGCGCCGAGTCACCGGTGCAGCGCTCCATCTCGCCCAGCACGGCGAAGTTGACGCCGGCGGCGTTGAGCACCTTTGCCAGCGCGCGTGCCGTGTCCTGCGCGCGCGGGTCGTAGGAAGGCGCGCAGCCCACCCACCACAAGATCTCGAAGTCGGGATTTTCGTCGATGGTCGGTATATCGAGCCCGGCGGCCCATTTCATGCGGTCGCGCGCGCTGATGTTCCACGGGTTGCCGTTGCGCTCCATGCCGCGGTAGGCCGTCTTCAGCTCGTCGGGGAAGCTGTTCTCCATGAGCATTTGATAGCGACGCATGTAGAGAATGTCGAACATGGGCTCGTTGCCCACCGGGCAGATGTCGACGCAGGCGCCGCATGCCGTACACGCCCACACCGCCGACTCGGAGATGGCGAAGTCGATGAGCGAGAACTCGGACTCCTTGCCACCCGCCACGTCGGCGAGATGCTCGTTGAGATAGTAGCGCTTGTTGACCTCCAGCGCCGAGGGTGACAGTTCCTTGCCGGTGGTATACGCCGGGCAGACATCCTGGCAGCGGTTGCACATGATGCACGAGTAGGCGTCGACCAGGTGCGTCCACGGCAGTTGCTCGATGGTGTTGACGCCAAAGAGTTCCTGCGACTCGTCCTCGAAGTTGATGGGGTCGAGCGTGCCCAGCGACGTGCGCTTGGGCTTGGTCAGGAAGTTGACGCCCGACATGATCAGGTGGAAGTGCTTCGTGTACGGGAAATAGGGCAGGAAGGCCAGGATCAGGCCGATGGCCAGCCACCAGCCGAGATGCTCGCCCACCGTGCGGGCGCCCTCGGGCCAGCCCATCCACAATTGTCCCAACGCCGTGCTGAAGGGCTGCCACGGATCGCCGCCCTCGAGCGACACCTTGAAGCTATTGCCCATCCAGCGGAAGCCGACGTGGAAGAGAATGAAGAAGGCCACGATGAACGAATCGCGCCGGATACCGCCCTGCTTGACGCGGTCGACCAGCTTCACATTCTCGCGGTAGGTCAGGGCCTTGTCGTTGAAGATGAAGCGGCGCACGATGAAGTAGACGACACCGACCAGCACGCTCATCGTGGCAATGTCGGCCAGCAGGCGATAGAAATCGCCCACAATGTTGTGCCCCAGGAAGGTGACCGGGAACATACCCTCCACCACATCGCCGAAGTTGACGAGGAAGTAGAAGATGAAGCCCAGCGAAACCATAATGTGGAAGAGGCTGGTCAACTCGCGCGTCTTCCAGATCGGGCGCGTGGTAACCCAGGTGTAGGCCGCGTGCCACAGCCGTGCAAGCATGTAGCCGAAGGTCGGCTTCTCGCCCGTACCGCGCATGACGGCCTTGTACACCTTGTAGAAGCCGACACCGGCGAAGTAGAGCGACGCCGCCACGGCTGCAACAAATAGAATCTTTTCAATCAGCGTTAACATAGGAGCCCTTTCTGCATGAAGGCGAAGGGGAAATGCGGGTCTTCGCGATGGTTATCGCGTGCAATGGTTTCGACGCGGTTGCCATCGCGTTGGACAGCGTAAGCGCCGTTCCAATCATACGGGTTGCGCCTGTTGCGAGCAAATGGGATCGTGCACCCTTTTTGGCGGGGCGGATGTCACCCATTTGGAAGATGTTTGCCCATGACGGAGCAGGCCGCGAGGCATACGGAAATGAAACGGCAAACGCGAGCAGCCGGCAAAGCGACCGGCAGGGGCGCCACTTTGAGGGAATGGTGATCTTGCGGGGATCTTGCCGGCGCAAAGGCTGTGGCCGGGCTAACGTACCGGCCACAGCCTTTGCGCATATGTTGCTATTGCTCCAGTAACGTCGCCACTGCCGTACGAATTGTTTCCACCTCGGCGACGGCGCCGCTCTCCACCAGCGAGCGCACCTCGACGTTCGGATTGGTATCCGCCGGCAATTCGAGCGCCGCCAGCAGGTCGTCCAGGCTGATTCCCGTGGCATCGGCGATCTGGCGCAGCGTGTGGCGTCCCTTGATCTCCACGGCCGAGGTGGGCGCGGCCGGGCCACTGCCCGTGCCATCGCCCGTCCCGCTGCCGTCCCCGACCGGCACATGGTCGACCGAAACAGGTGTCGGCGATGGCGCGGCCGTGGGCGCAGCGGTTGGTTGCACCGCGGCGGTTGCTGCGATCGCCGGCTGGGCGAAGTCGCGCTCGGCTGCATCGGAGGCAATGCCGTCGTCGCCCAGCCAGGCGTCGATGGCTTCGCGTACCGTGCTCACCTCGAAGCCGGGGATGATGGCCTCCATCTCTTTCAGTGCCGTCTCCGGCGGCAGGTCGGCCGGCAGGCCAAGCTCGGCATAAAGCGTCGCCGTCTCCATGCCAAAGCCTGCGGCGACCTGCTCAAAGGTCATCCAGCCCTTGATGTCGGCACTGCTCGTCATGTTCTGCACGTCCACCATGGACTTGCCGCTGACGATCCACCAACCCGTCGCCTGGGCCACGCCGACGGTGCCCAGCAGCAACACCACGGCCAGCACCGGTACGAACCACTTATTGACTCTCATTTTGATTCTCCCTGGGTAACCGGCGCCGGCACCGGGCGGCGGAACGCGCCGCGCAGATTCTTCCACCAGACGGACGGCATAAAGGCTACTTCCAGCGCACCGTGGCGTGGGCAGACATCGACACATTCCAGGCAGCCGATACAGTTGGTGCTCACGAGCGGGTCGGCCTTCTCCACGGCAATACCCATGGGGCAGGGCCGCGAGCAGAGCGCGCAACTCTTGCAGGTGGCCTCGGTGCGGCGGATGCGCAGAACGCTCACGTGGCTGACGAGGCTGAGCGCGCCGCCGAGCGGGCAGGCGTACTTGCACCAGAAACGCGGGATGAAAAACGAGGCGGCGAGAATCCCCAGTGCGACCGTGTAGGCCGGCCACTGTTCGGCGGCGTTGAACTCGAAGATCCAGCCCAGCCCGAAGATCGTGCGGTAGGGATCGTAGTCAGCGAACCAGAGCTTGACCGTGCTTACCGTCATGTACAGCACTAGCGCCAGCATGACGTAGCGGCCATAGCGCAGCCAGCGGTCGAGCCCGTCCGGCACGCGGATGGCGGGCAGGCGCATGCGTTCGCGCAGCCAGGTCAGGAAATCCTGCAACGTGCCAAAGGGGCAGATCCAGCCGCAGAACGCGGCGCCGGCGGCCAGGGTGGCCAGGATCAAGCCGGTCATCAGCACCAGGTTGGACGGGTGCGTCTTGGGCACATACTCACCCGTGGAAATCATGCGCCACAGTGTCTCGACGCCGCCAAAGGGGCAGAGCGCATCGATCGACGCGGCGGTCGTCGTCTCTTCGAAGAGACTGTGGCGCAGCGCGGCAAAAATGATGAAACCGAGAAAAGCCGTCTGCACCAGCCGCCGCGCAACCTGCGTGCGCGAGCGTGGCCGGTGACGGCGCGGGCGAAGCGTGGCGGTCGACATGCAAAGCTCCTCTGGGTGGTGCGCTGGTTCCGTTCGTTGGCGGACGGGTTTGCGACGCAAAAAGACAGATGCGCTGAGCGTATGCGGAGATTGTGAAGAAGTGATGAAGAGATTGTGTCGTTTGCGTTTGCCGCAGCGATCTGTGCGGGAAATGGGGGTTTTGGGGACAACTTCGGGACAAACGACACGTGGCCGCGCCGTGGCGCAGCGCGACAATGACCCTATCGGTAAAAAAGTGGCCGGTTTGTACCGGTTGCGACTTCACAAAACGAGCACATGAGGAGTTGGCGCAATGCGTAGAATTCTGGCGCCGGCGCTGCTGGCGACTGCTGTTGTGTTGGGTGCATGGTTGCTCTTGACCGCGCCGGCCCAGGCCATGGCGCCGGCGCAGCAGGCAAGCCAGCCGGTCACCATCTACTTCTTCTGGGGCGATGGCTGCCCGCACTGTGCGGCGGCCAAACCGTTCCTGGCCGAGTTGAGCCAGCGCTACCCCGGCGTGACGATCCGCGACTTCGAGGTCTGGAACCACGAAGCCAACCGCGAGCCGTTTTTCAAGATGACGGCCAAATACGGCTTTGAACCGACGGCCGTTCCCACCATCTTCATCGGTGATAAATATTGGGTCGGCTATGCCGAAGACCCGTATGCGCGGGAGATAGAGAACGCCGTGGCCGCGTGCGCGGCGAACGGCTGCCCCGATGCCGGCGCGGGCATCCTGGCGCCGCTGCCCGCCCCGGTGCCCGACACCATCGCCAACGCGCCGGCCGCGGAGACGGTGCTTGCCGGCGCCATGGCTGCGCCCAGCGTGCTGAGCGTGCCATTCCTGGGCGCCATCGACCTCGGCGCGCAGTCGCTGCTCTTTAGCACAGTACTCATTGCCTTTGTCGACGGCTTCAACCCCTGCTCACTGTGGGTGCTCTCCGTGCTGCTGGCGCTCACGATCCACACCGGCTCGCGCAAGAAGGTCTTCATCATCGGCGCCGTCTTTCTGACGGTGACGTCGCTGGTCTACGTGCTCTTTATTGCCGGGCTCTTCACCATGTTCACGGTGCTCGACTGGGTGCCGTGGATCCAGGCGCTAGTGGCGGCAGTCGCGCTCTTCTTTGCCATTATCAACATCAAGGACTACTTCTGGTACAAGGAAGGCATCTCGCTGACCATCGCTGACGAGCAGAAGCCCGGCCTCTACAAGAGCATGCGCCGCGTGCTCAATGCCGGCGATTCCATGCCCGCGCTCATCGGCGCCGCGGTCGTCATGTCGGCCGGCGCGTCGCTGGTGGAGTTCTCGTGCACGGCCGGTTTCCCCATGTTGTGGACCAACCTGCTCGCCGCGCAGGAGGTGACGGCGCTGACCTTCGCCCTGCTCCTTGCCCTGTACATGCTGATCTACCAGATCGACGAGATCTTCATCTTTGCCGGCGCCGTGGTCGGTCTGCGCGCCAGCAAGCTGGAGGAGAAACAGGGGCGCATTCTCAAGCTCTTTGGCGGCACGCTCATGCTGACGCTGGCCCTGGTCATGCTCATCGACCCGTCGCTGATGAACAGCCTCACGTCGACACTGTGGGTCTTCCTGATCGCCTTGGGGGTGGCGCTGGCCATCCTCCTTGTGCATCGCAAGGTGCTGCCGGCGCTGGGCATCTACATCGGCACCGAATTGAAGCCGCCGAGCAAGAAGAGCACTCACAAGCGCGGCCGCCATCACAAGTCGCCGGCGTGAACACAGCGGCGATATGTCGCGATGAGAGCCAACGCTACACCGCTCCCGCGTAGGCGCGATTTCCATATAGCATGCCTTGCTGCGGACGAACACGGTTGCGTGAGCAATTGTCCCGTCACTTTCGGGACAATCCCCCGTATCGAACATGCAGAAAACAATATATACTATGAAATGCATATAGCAGACTGCTTGACCACAGGGAGTCACCACGCTATGGAAGGTCTCGACTACGCCGAATTGAGCGCACAACTGCGCCTGCTCGCCCACCCCGAGCGGCTGCGCATTCTCGACGCGGTGCGGCGTGACAGCGAGTGCGTCTGCCACCTGGAGGCGCTGCTCGGCAAGCCGCAGCCCTACGTGTCGCAGCAACTGCGCCTGCTGCGCGACGCCGGCATCATCGCCGACGAGAAGCAGGGACAGAATGTCTTCTACCGGCTGGACGACGACGCGGTGCGACGCTGGCTGGATGCCGTGCTGGGGCCCGCCGCGGGCGAGCATCCGGCCATGGCGCAGCACAAGCGCGTGATCGCCTGCGTCTGCCCCAAGTGCAACGATGAGCCAGTCCCGGCCGTCACCACACCCGCCACAGAGAGGGCATAGCCATGCGCAGCGATATGGTTCTGACCACACCCGAGCAGCCCGTCGACGAGCGGCCCGCGCCGCGCAAGGAGTGGCGCGTATGGCTGCTGCTGGCCGGCGCTGCGCTCGCCTGGTGGATCGCCTGGGACAACCTGGAGCGGCTGGCCTACTGGCTCACCTTCTCCGTGATCGGCCTGGCGCCCGGCTCGGCGCTGGGCGACGCGGTCGCCTTCTTTCTCTACGACGTGCCCAAGATCCTGCTGCTGCTCACCGGCATGATCTTCGTCATCTCGACCGTCCGTACCTTTTTCAGCGTCGAACGGACGCGGCAGGTGCTGGGCGGCAAGCGGCAGGGCGTCGGCAATGTGCTGGCTGCGCTGCTTGGCGTGGTGACGCCCTTCTGCTCCTGCTCGGCGGTGCCGCTCTTCATCGGCTTTGTGGAGGCAGGCATCCCGCTGGGCGTGACCTTCTCCTTTCTGATCGCGGCGCCCATGGTCAACGAGATCGCGCTGGTCATGCTCTTCGGCCTCTTTGGCTGGCAGGTGGCCGCGCTCTACATGACGACCGGCCTGCTCATCGCGATTGGTGCGGGCGTCGTCATCGGCCGCGTGCCCAACATCGAGAGCGGCGTGGAGGACTTTGTCTGGCAGGTCGCGGTCGGCGCGTCGGGAGCGCAGCCGGGTGAGCGCATGGCCTGGAGCGAGCGCTTTGCCATCGCCTGGCAGGCGACACGCGAGATCGTCGGCAAGGTGTGGCTCTACGTCGTCATCGGCATCGCCGTGGGTGCCGTGATCCACGGCTACGTGCCGGAGAATGCGCTGGCCGGCATCATGGGCAAGGACGCGTGGTGGAGCGTGCCGGCGGCGGTAGCCATCGGCGTGCCCATGTACTCCAACGCGGCGGGCATTATCCCCGTGACGCAGGCGCTCATGGCCAAGGGCGCCGCGCTGGGCACGGTGCTCGCCTTTATGATGAGCGTGGTGGCGCTGAGCTTGCCGGAGATGATCATCCTGCGCCGCGTGCTCAAGCCGCGGCTCATCGCGGTCTTTGTGGGCGTTGTCTCGGCCGGCATCGTGCTGACCGGCTATCTGTTCAACCTCGTAATCTAAAGAAGGAAGAGGAGCCGCAAAGACGCAAAGACGCAAAGGGACACGAAGCCTTTACGGTTGCTCCGGATGTCTTTCTTCGTGTTCGTTTGTTGCTTCGTGGCTTTGTGGCTGAGAAACCAAAGAAAGGTGATTGACCGTGGAAATCAAAGTATTGGGAACGGGTTGTAACAACTGCAAGAAGACCAAGGCCGTTGTGGCGGAGGCGATCAAGGATCTGGGGCTGGACATCGGCGTCGTCGAGGTGCAGGACATCCCGTCGATCATGGCCTACGGCGTCATGAGCACGCCGGCTATTGTCATCGACGAGAAAGTAGTGAGCACTGGCAAGGTACCTGCCAAGAGTCAGGTCATCCAGATGATCCGGCAGGCAAGCTGACGAGAGGGAGGCTCTCGCATGTCGCAAAGCACATTGTCCGCACCGCTGGCGCCCGTCACGCGCCGCCTCTCGCTGCTCGACCGCTATCTGACCCTGTGGATCTTTCTGGCCATGGCAGCCGGCATCGCGTTGGGCTTCTTCTTTCCTGGCGTGGAAGGCTTCATCAACCGCTTCCAGGTCGGCACGACCAACATCCCTATCGCCATCGGCCTGATCCTGATGATGTACCCACCGCTGGCCAAGGTGCGCTACGAGGAACTGGGCGACGTCTTCCGCGACTGGAAGATCCTCGGCCTGTCGCTGGTGCAGAACTGGGTCATCGGCCCCATGCTCATGTTCATCCTGGCCGTGATCTTCCTGCGCGACTATCCGGAGTACATGGTCGGGCTCATCCTCATCGGGCTGGCGCGCTGCATCGCCATGGTCATCGTCTGGAACGACCTGGCCAAGGGCGACACCGAGTACGCGGCGGGGCTGGTCGCCTTCAACAGCATCTTCCAGGTGCTCTTCTACAGCGTCTTTGCCTACTTCTACATCACCGTGCTGCCAGCTGCGCTGGGCTTGCAGAACGCCGTGGTGCAGATCAGCATGGGCGAGATCGCGCAGAGCGTCTTCATCTACCTGGGCATTCCCTTCATCGCCGGCTTCCTGACGCGCTTCTTCCTGGTGC
>WBZU01002953.1_pt1 | contig 11420 bp, 12 predicted proteins | sample 5204311 | NCBI WGS metagenome assembly WBZU01 (sample SAMN12344359, study PRJNA552823) | activated sludge metagenome | biome: Activated sludge suspended growth; feature: Nitrification reactor; material: Wastewater; isolation source: activated sludge from nitrification reactor of wastewater... | reverse complement strand
GACACCGACGATCCGATGCCCGTTATTCGCGCTTCAGTCAACGAATTCTGCGACTGGGCTGACGGCCTTCTGGGATCCCCGGAAGGCATCCAGAAGCAATCGGACCTGATCAACCCTGAGGGGTCAACGAACGAAACCCGTACAACGGATGGTGAGATGGAAACCGAAGAGATCACCCAGAAGTTCGACGGCCTTGAAGAGAAGGTCGAAACCCTGACCAAGTCCGTTGAGACGCTGGTCACGAAGCTCGCCGGCGACAACGGTGACGGGGAAATCACCCCGGAGTCGGTCGCGAAGCGCGTTGAGGGTCTGGCTGACCTCGAAGGTGAAGAACTCACCAAGCGGCTCGATTCGATCGAAGCCGACCTCAAGAAACTCGGGGCCGGCGACTCAAGCCAGTCCGACGAAAACACCGACGCGACCGGGCCTGACAAGGCCGCGATCGCCAAGGCCTATGAGGACGAGGGTGTTCCCGCCGTCCTGGGAGGACTCATCTGATCATGGATCGCCGTGACGCTCTCGCAACTATCCAGAAGGCCACCATCGACACTTCGTCCGGGGGCCAGCTTCCCGCCGGAACCGCCGATGCGTTCATCGACAAGATCACCGAAAACTCGATTTTCGGTTCGCAGATCAACACCGAGAAGGTCGGTCACAAGACCGGCACCATCTCGAAGATCGGTGTTGGCACCCGCCTGATTCGCGGTGCGGTCGAGAACTCCGACGACGGCTATCGGGCCGGCGTTGACATTGACGACGTTCAGTACGCCGTCAAGGATCTCCGTCTCCCGTTCGAGATCACCCAGCAGTGGGCGCATCGCAACATCGAAGGCGAAAAGGCCAAGGCGAAGGTCATCAACGCGATGACCAAGCAGTTCGGCCAGGATCTCGATGACCTGAACATCAACGGGGATGAAGGGTCCGCCGACGCTTTCCTGAAGCTCGATGACGGGCTGCTCGACAAGTGCTCCACGAACGCGTCCGGTGACATTCACCGTGTTGACTGCTCCGGCATCACGTCCGGGCTGCCGTCCGACGACATTTTCTCCGCGCTCGTCGCGGCGATGCCGAACAAGTACCTCAGCGACCCGGACCTGGTGTGGCTCGCTTCGCCGGTCAACGTGATGCGGTACATCGACTCCCTGGCCGACCGGGAAACCGCTGTCGGGGACGCTGCCCTTCAGGGCAAGGGCCTGTCGCCGCGAGGCATCCCGTTCTTCAAGGGTCAGGGCTCGGACCGGCTCGGCATGCCGTACATGCCGAACACCCGGATCATCCTGACCTCGAAGAAGAACCTGACCCGTGTCATCGAGTGGGACATCGAGAAGTACTCGGTGTACCCGGACACGGACTGGGAGCTGGCGACCCGCCGCAAGGAAGGTCACATCTACTTCATCAGCCAGGACTTCATCATCAACGAGGATGACGCCGTGGTCGATGGTCACACCCTGGACGCCTGAGCATGACTGAGGCCGACGAGAACCCGGACGCGAAGTCGGGCATTCACCTGACCGGAACGGATTCCGGTTGGCCTGTTGCCGCTTCGGCGGAACCCGGCCGCAACAAGGACGGATCCGGCACTGACACGCTGCCGAAGGTTTCAGCGATCAGCGCCGGTGAGGTGTCCGATGAGGTCGGCACGAACGAAGTTCAGACGGTGACAATCACGGGTTCACCGACCGGTGGCACGTTCACCCTGACCTGGTCGGGTCAGACCACGGCCGCGATCGCTTACAACGCCGCAAGCAAGACGGTGAAGCAGGCGCTTGAGGCTTTGTCGAACATCGGTCAGGGTGATGTGAAGGTCACTGGTTCCGCCGGTGGCCCGTTCACGGTGACTTTCAAGGGTGACCTGTCCGGCACGAATGTCGCTCAAATGACCGCGTCAGGTGCTTCCCTGACCGGTGGTTCGTCACCGGGCGTGACGATCGCAACGCAGACTGCTGGTTCCTCCTCCTGATTCCGCTGAACTGTCTACCCGGGCCGACGTGACCCCGCTCCGGCGGGGTTTCGTCGTTCAGGGGTCAACGGCGAAGGTAGGCAGCATGACTGGTAGATGTATCCATCAACCGCTGATCTAGTTGCCGCGTCCACCGTTGAAGCCCTGACCGGGTTGACAACCCCGCAGAAGAACGCGTTGCGGGACGCAGCCATTCAAGCGGTCGAGTCTTTTTGCGGTCAGCAGTTCACGGCGGAAGGCACGATCGGTTCCCCGGTCACCCGTCGTGTTGACGGCACCGGCACAGACACCTTGTATCTGCCGGCCCGGATCTCCGATCTCGTTTCGGTCACGGCCACGAACGGTGACCTGTCCGTGGAATCGGTTCAGATCAGTGACGACCGGCAACGGTTGACCATCACCGGCCTGACCGGAACCACCTGGGCTGACCGGGCCTTCGCGGACTTTCGAGGTTTCCCCGAAACGGTGTTTCCTGCCGGGGCAGACAACATCGAAGTGTCCGGGGTGTGGGGCTGGACCGACGATGAATATTCCACCTATCTGACCGCGGTGAGTACCGCTCTCCGGTTCGACATGGAAGACAAGGCACTGGCTGGCGGTCATGCTCTCGGTGACACGGTCCGGGCGTCCAGGGCGCTTGGGTTGGGTGCTGTGAATCAGGGGCGCGTTTCGATTGACCTGAGCGGCCAGGAACCGATGCTGTCCGTTCGTGCCCGGCAGCTGCTTCGGTCGCTCGTGTTCAACCATGCCGGCGGTGCGGTGGTTTGATGCTGCCGTACACCGAACTTGCCGAGATCCAGAACCAGTCCGGCACCACTTTGGCGGAGGATGTGCCGGTCCGGTTGGAAATGGCCGGTGGAAACGCAACCCGGTTGGGTCAGGCCTACGATTTCACCTGTGAGGCGCACATCAGCGCCGAGGATCATTTGGTTGGTCAGACCAACCGGCGGCTGGTGATTGATGGCCGCACCTTCAAGGTTTTGTCGGCGGAGGCGCAGCATTTCGTTCCGCATCTCGAGCTTGAACTGAGGGAGGTGCGGGGTGGGTAAGGCCACGTTCAAAGCCGAGGTGATCGGGGCGCGTGGTGCCGCTGACAAGATGCTGCGCGGTTCCCGGCAGATGCGACCGGTCATGTTCGAGGAACTTGACCGGTTGGCCGGCCGCACAACCCGAATCATGCGCTCCGTAGCTCCGCACCGGTCCGGGAAACTCGCCGGGAACATTCACCCGGAAATCATCAGCGGCGGATTCCAGCTGGTGTCCGATGTTGCTTCCGAGGAAGGCTTCCATTACACGGGCGTGACCCGGTACGGGCATCAGACCGCGTTCATCTATCCGCGTCGGGCGAAGGCGCTCCGGTTCACCATTGGTGGCCGAGTGATCTTCGCCAAGAGGGTGCGCGGCTACCATCCTTCCCGCGATTGGGTTGAGGCCGGTATTCCCGGTTCGCGGGCCGAAGCGTCCCGATCATCTGAACGAGTTGGCCGACGCATCGTGGCGGTGATGTCATGACCGAACAGGAAGTTTCGGAGGCTGTGGCCGCATGGGTTCAGGCCACTTGCCCGGACATCGAAACGAGCTACAGCTACCCGGTCGCCTCGAAGCTCGGTGCGCTACCGGACGTGGTTGCGTTCTGCTCCCGCAAAGCAGTGGGTCCGAACCATCCGGAGTTTCCATTCTCGGAACTACAGCAGGTTTGGATGCGCGTTTTCAACGTTGAAGTGTCGATCATGGTCGAGGCCGATGGTGACGGCGAGATCGCCCATCAGCAACTCCAGACGTTCGGTGCCGCCCTCGAAGCGAGCCTCGAGCAGGACGCCACCCTGGGCGGCCAGGTCGAAATGACTTCCCCGCAGGCCGAGTTCGATTACAGCACCCCGTTCGCCGAGTACGACGACGGCACCCGCGGCCGGTTGCTGTTCGTCACCCTCACCGTTGGTGAACTCGTCAACGAGCCTTCGTGAGTCAACGAATCATCTGCGTAAGGTCGGAAGCATGAAGACAGTGACCTACAACGGCAAAGCGGAGAGCGGCCTGATCAAGGACGGCCCCAACACCTATGAGGTGGAGAAGGGCCAGTCGATCGAGGTTTCCGATCATGCCGCCCAAACGGTCACGAAAGACAAAGACTGGAAGGTCGGTAAGCCGACCGCCGAAAAGCCCTCTGACGGGTCAACGGACTGAAAGCGTAGGTTCGAATTATGGGAATCATCGACGGCGGCTACAGCCTCACTCAACTTCTTTCCGGTCCCTGCCGAGTCGTGTTCGGCGCGGACTCGATCACGAAACCCGCGAACATCGCGGACGTTCTCGGAATGGTGTCCCCGTACACGCTGGACGCTGACTTCAAGGACATCGGTGCCACCACCGGTCCGGCCCAGTACAGCCGCTCGATCGAATCGGAAGGCCTTTCCGTTGAGCAGGTGAAGGGCAACATCATCGAGGACGTCACCGATGTCACCAGGTCTTTCACCCTGCCGGTCGGGGCGATCACCCCGGAAAACCTTCAGGTTCTCGAGAACGCCGGCGCGGTCGGCACGATTGCCGCCGCCGCGAACAAGAGCGCCCAGAAGAAGGTCGAGGTCGGTTCGTTCGATGAACTGACCAAGTACCGGGTCGCGTTCATCGGTCTGCGACCGAAGGGGGCCGGCACCGTCACCGAACCCGGCGGCGCGACCCGAGGTCGAATGCTCGCCTTCTGCGCGTACTACGCGTCAATGTCCGCGGACGAATCGTCCCTTTCGATCGGGAAGGGTCAGCTCGCATCGATGGACATGAGCTTCACTCTGTTCCCGGATCCGGCAGTGTCGGATCAGACGAAGGCGCAGGGCATCTGGCTGTCTGAGGACGCCGGCACGATCTCCGCTTCCTGATGAAGGTTCAGTTCGGCGCGAAGCAGTACGACGTTCAGCCTCAACGGATTGGTCGTCTGCGCCGGAAGCTCGGTGCGGTTGTTGAACTGACCGGCAACGCGGCAATGGGGGAAACCCCGGATGACCTGGGCGGCCAGCTGTACGAGGCCTTGAAAGTGTTTGTGCCTGACCTTGCCCCGGAGTGGGAATTGCTCGGGTACATGAACCAGCAGGACTTCGACAATCGGGCCGATGAGAACTGGACCGAGGCCGATTACGACGCTGACGCGGATCGTTCCCCGACTACCGCTGAGGTTGAAGACATGCTCACCACGATCTACCGCGTGAATGGCGCGGAGAGGCTGGTGCGACTGCTGGGAAAATTCATCGACCAGAAGACGATTCAGCGCCAGATCCGGGTGCTGCAGTCTCAGGCGGTGATCAACCGGGCGGAGGACTCGAAGCAGTCGCAGAGCTTGCCGCCGCAGAGTGGGGAATCGGACGAGCCGAGTTCTTCGACGCCTCCCCGAACTGCGGACCCGACTTCGGGCCGGACGGAACAGCCGATCCCGGCCTGACGGTTCCGGTGTTGCTCGACTGGCTGGATGCCAGGAGCGCACGGATCTATCAGCAGGCGGTGAATGAAGCGTCGATGCTGAGTTTGGCGATCAACGACCCGAAGGGGTTTGTTGATGTGGTGAAGCAGCCGGTGCCGCAGGAAACGGATTTCACACCGTGGTGGGGTCAAGAGCAGGAATCGGGAGATTAGGGTTGTGCCTTCCATTCAGGAAATCCTTCTTCGGGTTACCGGCGACACTGACGACGCGGAAAAGGATCTCGCGACGCTTGCCGCTGAACTGAGCGGCTTCGATCGCGAGGAGGCTGAGGCGACCCTTGATCTTGAGGATGGCCGGGTTCGGGAGAAACTGCGGGCGATCGAAGGGAAACTGAACGAGTTCGCCCGGGACACCGCAACCGCGAAGGCTGATCTTGATACCAGGGAGGCCCGCGGCCAGTTGCAGGTTCTTCAGGCCGGGTTGGATCGCATCGATGGCCGGAACGTGTCCCCGGACATTGATGCGTATGTCACCCAGGCGCTGTTGAAGATCGAGGCTTTGAACGCGGAACTTGATCGCATCGACTCGAAGGACGTTGATGTTGATGTGAACGTGCGCCGGGACGTGGCCGGCAAGATCCTTGCGTTGTCCACTTCGCTTGGCAAACTGGCCGATCAGGGTGATGAGGCTGCCGGCGCGATGAACAACGCTGCCGGGGCCGGTGGCGGCCTTGGCAAGCAGTTCAGCGTGATGGGTGTGTCCGGTCAGGGACTTGTGGCGGTTCTCGCGGTGCTGATTCCTTCGGTGACGGCGTTGGCCGGGGCGGCCGCGGCACTTGTCGCTTCCCTTCTGTCAGCTGCCGGCGCTGTGGGTGCCTTGGGGGTGGCCCTCGGATCCACCCTGATTCCAGTGATCGGGCTTGCGGTTGGTGCGATCGCCAGGTTCAAAGCAACCTCCGATCAGGCCGGATCCGCCGCCGCTGCCCTGAAAGACGCATTCGGTGGAATCAAGGAAGCGTTCCTTGATGTCACGAAGGCCGGGGCCGACAACCTGTTCGAAGGTTTGGCCGCTGCCCTCGCGTCGTTGAAACCGGTGGTGAAGGAACTCGGTCCGATGTTCACGAACCTCGGCAAGGCCGGCGGTCAGGCCGCCCGAATTCTCGCCAAGGAACTGGCGTCACCGGCAATGGTTGCGTTCCTGAAACAGGCCGGGGCGGCGGCAGCGGACCTCGCTCCGATTTTCGCTCGGTCTTTCGGGGCGATCGGCCGGATCCTTGCCAACATCAGTCGTGCCGCGATGCCGTTCCTGATCTCCGGGTTCCGGGAAGTTGCCGGCTGGCTCGGGAAGGTTGCCGACAAGACCGGGAACATTGGTGCTTTACGCCGGGTGATCGGTGGCATGGTGAAGTCACTTTCCGCCTGGGGTGACCTGCTCGGCGGAATCGTTGACCTGACCGCAGCGTTCGTTCAGGCTTTCGCACCGTTCGGTGATCAGATCGTGCGGCAACTCGGGGACGGTGCCCGAAACCTCGCGGACTGGCTTCGCTCGAGCGACGGGCTCGACAAGATCAAGCAGTTCTTCGAAGACACCGGTCCTTTGGCCGCGGAGATCGCGAAGCTGGTGTTGAACATCGCCTTGGCTTTCGCTCAGCTCGGTCAGTTCCTTGCCCCGGCTTTGACACCGATCGTGAAGGGTTTCAACGAAATCGTTGGTGTTCTCAATGATGTTCTGTCGTGGCTGAACGACAAGATCCCGAACGGTGTCCGGGCGGCGGCCGGGTCGCTGGTGTCGTTGTTCCTGGGCTTCGGGAAACTGAAGGCCGGGGCGTCAATCGCTGCGGCCGCGATCCGGTTTCTGATCGGTGTGGCCGGCGGAATCGGCGGTGCCTTTTCGGGTGCGGTGAAAGCAGCTGTCAACGTGGCCCGCGGGATCATCAACGCGATGCGGGGTGCCTGGTCGGTTGTCCGGTCGGTCACTTCGAACATTCGCGATTTCACCCGGACCGCCTGGGGTTCGATCAGGGACTTCACCCGCCGGATCTGGCAGGGTGTGCGCGACTCGGTTCGGGAACCGCTTCAGGCTGCCCGTGACGCGGTCCGAAACATCGTTCAGGGCATTCGTGACATCGCCCGGAATGCGTGGCAGGCCATTCGCGATTTCACCCGGTCGATCTGGCAGGGAATCCGGGATGCCGTCCGTGACCCTCTTGGGAATGCTCGTGACGCGGTCCGAAACATCACCTCGGCAATTCGGGATGTTGCCCGCAATGCGTGGCAGGCGGTCCGGGAATTCACTTCCTCGATCTGGGGGAATATTCGTGAGGCAATCCAGACGGCGATGCAGAACGCCCGGGAGGTTGTGTCTTCGGTCGGATCGAATATTCGCGAGGCCGCGGTCACCGCGTTTCGAAACACCCTGGATGCGGCCCGGTCGATCCTGTCGAATCTGCGGTCCGCGGTGTCAACCGCTTTTCAGGGGGCTGCGTCCGCGGTGCGGTCGGCCGGGTCCGCGATCGTTTCCGCGGCGAGGAGCATTTGGGATCAGGTGAAGTCGGTGCTTTCGGTGCCGATCTCGCTTCACATTGAGGTTCCGGATGTGAAGATCCCGAACCCGTTTTCGGCTGTTGCGGATGCGATCCCGACCGCCGTAACGTCCGGTCCCACATTGACTGATGCGACTGGTAGCTCGGTCGTGAACAACAACAACATCACCGTTCAGACCCCTGACGGGGACTATCCCGACGCTGACACGTTCCTTGCCGTGCTGGACGCCAAACTCAGGGTGAGGGGAGTCTGATGTTTCCCGGAATTGACGGTGAGCATCGCTGGTATCCGCCCGGTTCAGGGTCGGTGGCGGTCACTTTGAACCAGAAGTTCGAAGCGGACGGTCACACGCGTATCTGGCCGTGGTTCAAGGTGGACCGGGTCACTGGCCTTTACTCGCTCGGGGATCCCCAGGACGTTCGGGACAACCGGGTGGGTGCCGATGGTGAAATCACCCGGTTGGGTCGCCGGCGCGGCAAAACGGTTGTTTACGAAGGAACGATCAAGGCCCGAACCCGGAAGGAACTTCTGGAATGCCGGGATGTGCTCGCCACGGCGTTTGAGGACATGACCGGCGAAGGGAAAATGGTCGGCTCGTGGCATGGTGAGAACCCGGATTTGGGCGCTGAGAATCCCCGGTATTTCCTTGGTCGTGCCCTGGCCTGCGAGATCGTTGACGAGCAGACAGCCAGAAACCATGAGCGGCCGTTCGTGGTGTCTGTTCGGCTGTCGGACCCGCACTTCTACGTCGTTTCCGGCGACACTCTGGATGGTCCCTGATGAGACTGAAGTGGGAGTTGCTGGACCTTGAGCAGAACCTGATCGCGGAATTCGAGGACCGCAAGGCCGGCGGCTGGGTGGAGATAGGGTTGAACGGTTACCGGAACGCCGAGTTGCCGTTGTCGGTGGAGGCGGCGGCAGCACTCGATGCCACCCCGATCGACACGGTGCTTCGGGTCACGCTGCTGGGTCCGGACGATTTCGAACGAATCATTTTTCAGGGCCGCATTTCGATCCCGGAAGAGTCCGGCACCACTGATCTGGGCGGCACGGTGAAACTGACCGCCTTCGATGCGATGACTGAGCTCGAAGACGCGCTGATTTCCACGTCTTTCAACTATCCGAATCCGTCAACGGATGCGTGGGGGATCACCCGGTTCACCGATTGGGAGCAGTCTTTGATCTTGTGGGGACTCATCGCCCTGTCGGATCTGGAAACGATTGACTTCGGGACCACCGAAGGATCCGTGAATCGGGACCGAACGTATTTGCCGGGCAAACCGGTGAGCGAAGCGTTCATTGAAATGTCGGAGGTTCAGAACGGCCCGGATTTTGAGTTTAACCCGATCTTGGATGGCACCGGGAAGCTGGTTGAGTTCAACACTTTCTATCCGTCGCAGGGCGATGACCTGTCGGATGACATCCGGTTCGTTTTCGGGGCTGACCCGGAAACCGCGGCCAATTACACCTATTCGCCCGGCGGTCGGATCTCCAACCGGGTGATCGGGATGGGCTTGGCGTTTTCGTTCTATGGGAACGCGATCCAACCGGCTTACATTGCCGAGCATGCCGGTTCGATCAGCCAGTACGGCGTGTTCGAGAAGGTGCTGGATCTGCCGGAACTCACCACCGATGATCTGGATGCGTTGCAGGCCCATGCGGAAACGGAGGTGGCTGCGAACGCCTTCCCGATCCCGTACTTCCAGTTCACCCCGGCGATGGAACCCTACGGTGAAGAGTCCGGGGTGGGGGTGCCGTGGGCTTTCGGGAAGGACTACTGGATCGGTGACACGATCGGTCTGGATGTTCACCGGCCGGATGAGTCCCTGCTCGAACTTGCGGGCCGGGTCACGGACGGCAAGTTCACGGAGTCAGACACCGGCCAGTTGCAGGTTGATTTGACGTGTTCAACGGAGGTGTCTTTCGATGGGGTTGATTCGTCGTTTATTTGGGTGGTTCAGCCGGAGGAGGATGGTGAGCCGTCGTGAAGGTGAGGCGTCGCACGAGTCTTGTTGAGGTGCTGAAGCGCCCGTCGAAGCGACGGAACCGGGCGTCGGTTGCCGGGATCACTTCGGGCACGGTTCCGGATGCGACAACGTCCACGAAGGGGAAGATCAAGTTGGCCGGGGATCTTGAGGGCACCGCCGATTCCCCGCAGATCAAAGCCGGGGTGATTGTGGACTCTGATGTGAACGCAGGAGCGGCTATCGCCCAGTCGAAAATCTCGGGTTTGGTTTCTGATCTTGCCGGGAAGCAGCCGTTGGATTCGGATTTGACGGCGATTGCGGCGTTGACGACTACTTCGTTCGGTCGGGCTTTCCTCGAGATTGCGAATGCGGGTGCGGGCCGGACCGCCCTGGGTTTGGTGATCGGCACGGATGTTCAGGCGTATGACTCTGATCTCGCGGCGATCGCAGCGTTGTCCACGACATCGTTTGGTCGGTCGTTGCTCACGCAGGCGAATGCGGGGGCGGCATTGACGACGATCGGTGCGGCTGCGGCGTCTCATACGCATTCTCAGTCCGACATCACCGGGTTGACCGCGGCTCTGGCACTCCTGGCCCCGCTTGCTTCCCCGGCTCTTACGGGGAATCCGACCGCGCCGACGCAGAGTGCGGGAAATAACTCGACCCGGTTGGCGACAACCGCGTATGCGGACGGGGCGGTTTCGACGGCTTCTACGAATGACAGGGCCAGGGCGAATCACACGGGCACGCAAACGGCTTCGACCATTTCGGATTTCAACACGGCGGTCAGGACGAACCGGTTGGATCAGATGGCGAACCCGACCGGGCCGGTTGTCGGGTATGACGCGACGGGTTCGACACACTTCGTCACGAAATCTCAGATGGAGCAAGGAGATTTGGAGTCCCAGGCTGGGTACGAACGGCTCTCAGACGTTGATTTCTGGCCCATCAACCAGAACCTCGCAAACTCCTGGCAACACTCAACGAGGACCGGAAACGTTCTCACGGCGACCGGCAACCGCACTCTTGAAATTTGGGAGATCGGCATGACGGTCGGTGGGGCCGGGACCGGGCGAATCATGGAGCTCGGAGAGACGATCGTGCTTACTCTCGGAGGTTCCCCCTTTTTGACGGGTGCCGACAACGGTATTTGGGAGTTAACCCAGAAAGGGAGCGGCTCTTTGCCGTGGAAACTCACGCGCAGGGCAGATGCCGATACGACCGGCGATCTTGTCCAGTTCAACGTCGTCCGGGCGAAATCAACTGGACATCAGTTCTATCTTGAAACCGCTGATCCAATCGTAATCAATACAACCGCGCAAGTTTGGCAGCCGTTCAAGTTTTATCCATCCGAACATGCCGCGTCCCATCTTCCCGGCGGCTCAGACGCACTAACCACGGCAGCGGCGGGAACAATCCAGCCTGACGATACGGCATCCGGCCCGCTGGGCGCGTTCCTGTCGAAGAAGCAGAACGGCATTTATGCGCTGGTCTGGCATGTCGCCGATGCGGAGAAAGCCAAGGCGCATTTCACCGGCGGA
>WBZU01002952.1_pt1 | contig 11422 bp, 7 predicted proteins | sample 5204311 | NCBI WGS metagenome assembly WBZU01 (sample SAMN12344359, study PRJNA552823) | activated sludge metagenome | biome: Activated sludge suspended growth; feature: Nitrification reactor; material: Wastewater; isolation source: activated sludge from nitrification reactor of wastewater treatment... | reverse complement strand
GGGGTGACCAGAGTTCGCTCAGGAAGGCGATGTTCTCGGCCAGCGAGGCCACTTCGCGCGGGCTGGCGGCGCGACCGATGGCGTCGCCATAGGCCTGGATCACTGCCGTCACCGGCTCGCCGAACCCGGCACCGCGCTGGCGCGCCGGGTTGGCACCGGCCAGCAGCAGGCGGGTCAGTGCCAGGTCGGCGAGGCTGGCGCCGTCCCAGAAATTCGGGTCGTCGGCATTGCGGCTGGCGACTTCGCGCTGCAGGCTGTCGAGTTCGCGCAGCAATTTGCCCCTCATTTCGGCGTCGACCGCAACCGTGCCCTGTTCGGCCAGCAGCGTCGCGGCGACGCGGTTGGTGAACGCGTAGGCGTCGTGTTTGCGCGCGTAGGCGAGGTCGTAGTGATGCGCCATGTTGACCAGCGCTTGCAGCCGGCGCTCGCCTTCCTCGACCTGGGCCAGGCGCTTGTAGGCACTGCCCAGCAGGTTGAGGCGCTCGACCGTCGGGGCGCGCCGGCACAGGGCGTCGAGATCGAGAATGGCGGCCTCGATCGCCTCGACGGCTTGGCCTCGGGCCGTTTCGCGCTTCGTCGCCGGCAGCCGGCGGGCGCCGGACCAGTTGGCGGCGGCCAGGCGGACGCGATAGTTCGCGTATTGCTCGAGGGCGCGTATTTGGCATTCGCCGCGGTCGGCGGTGAGCGCCTGTTCCAGCCAGCGGCTGGCTTCTTCCCAGTTGCGGATTTCACCCCAGGCGAGGCCGAGCGCGGCGCAGACGTCGGCGCGTTGCAACCAGGCGGCCGACTGCCCGGGCGGGATACGCCCCACGCGGCGGGCGATGCGACCGCCGCCTTCATCGTGGCCGCCGGCGCGGAAGTCGGCGGCCAGGTTTTCCAGTTCGGCGACCAGTTCGTGCGGCGTGCCGAAATTCGGCCAGACGCGTTGTGCCGTACCGCCATCGCGGTGGAAGCGGAAGTCGGGGTCGCCGTAACACTGGTAGGCACCCCAGGTATTGACGTCCGGGCAGCGTGTCCACACCGCTTCGCGCGCCGCCCGCACGGCTTCGCCGAAGGCTTCGCCGGCGAGCATGGCTCTGTAGAAAGCGGCGGCGAACGCCTGTCCGGCGCGGTCGTCGACCGCCCAGCCGGCGGCGACGACGGCGCGCACGCCCATGCGGATGAATTCCTCGCCGAGGTTGGCGGCCAGCCCGAGGCGGTCGAGGTCGCGTGGACCGTCGACGCGGCCGAGGTGGCAGCAATTGACAAAGACAAGCTCGGGCACGAAGCGCATCTGGGCGATGTCGCCGGGGGTCAGGAAGCTGTCGGCGCCGATCACCATGCCGGAAATCGCCTTGCCCGGCGTGCCGGGCCGCGGGTAGTCGTGCACGCCGTGGCCGGCGAGGTGGAGGATGCGCCAGCTGTCCTTGTGCAGGGCTTCGAGGATCGGCGTCGCCGCCGCGTCAATGCAGTCAGTGACGTCGTAGCCGTCGTCGGCGAGCTGCTTGGCGACCAGTTGCGCTTCCTCGCGGGCGCCGGGCAGTTCGGCAAAGTCGGGCGCGCCACCGAGGTCGGGGTTGCCGATGACGAGCACGGTATTGGCGGCGCCATGCACCGGCCGCTGGCGGAATTCGACGGTGCGGAACTGGCGGACGAGGCCGGCGCTCACCGCCGGCGGCCGTTCGCCGGTGGCCCAGCGGTTCTCCAGCAGCTCCCACGGGTAGCGTGCCGAGCGCTGGTCCACCATGATGACCAGGTTGCCCTGCTGCGCCGACATCTCGCGCAGGCGCAGCGGCAGAAGCATTTCAAACAGCGTCTTGGCGACTTCCGAATTCTGGCCGGTGTCGCGGCTGGCGATGCGGACGAAGCTGTCGACCAGCGCGAGCTGCCCGGTCGCCAGCGTCTCTTCGGCGCGCGCGCGGTCGGTGGTGAACACGAAGCGCAGGCGTCCGCCATCCTCGATGATCTCCAGCCGCTGGTACCACTCGGGCGCTTCCTCGAAGCGCACCCGGCGGCGCCCGGCCTGGCCGGCCTCGACGGCGCCGGCCGGCCAGCGCACGGTGGCGGCCAGCGCCTCGTTCTGCAGGACGCGGGTCAGCGCGTCGGCGGCCAGGATGGCGACGTCCTCGTAAAGTTCGAGGAACTCCAGGCGGTCGATCAGCACCCGGCTGTCGAGTTCCTGCTCGGCGAGGCGGCGGTTGGCGGCGACCGCGGCGCGCAGGATGGCTTCCAGCGCATCGCCGACCGCCAGGCCGCCGGCGCCGGTGCCGACCAGCAGGCAGGTGACGGCCGCCGAGCGCGGGCGGCCGTTGTCGCCGAAGCGCTTGTCCGGCCAGTGGGCGACGTCGAGCGCGAAATCGAGCAGGGCGGCGCGCAGCGATTCCTCCAGCTGGCCGGGGCTCAGCCCGCCGACCTGGCCGAGGCCGACGACAATGGCGCCGCCCGGCTTGGCGCTCGGGGAATCGTTGAGGAAGACGGTGTTGCTGCCAAGCGCGCCGGGGTAGATGCCGAGGTCGAGCCGGCGGGTCAGGGCGCCGCCCAGCTGCTTGTCGAGCACGGCTTCGGCGCTGACCACGGTGTCGCCCTGGTAATGGCCGACGACGACCGGGTGGCGGGCGTAGGCCAGGTTGCCGTGGCGGACGGCGACCTCGATGCCAGGCGCCGGGCGCGCTGCCTCGTCTTCGCCCAGCGGGCCGTTGCCGGAAAAGCCGAAGCTGGCGATGTCGACCGAAGCCGGGATGCTGTCGGTCGGCGGTGCCGGCGGCAGCACGAAGCGCTCGGCGGCCCCGGCGGCGCGAGCGCGGGCCGGCGGGGCGGAGGGCAGCAGGGCGGTCTGGCCATTGACCAGCAGGTCGAGATAGCCGGGGAAAGCCCGCGGCTGCGCACAAAGCGCGTCGTGCGCGATGTCCTCGGCGTACCAGGTCGGCACGCCGGCGAGGCGGCCGGACTGCCAGCTCACCGTGCCGTCGCCCTCGCGCGTGGCGATGAAATCGAGGCGCTTGCGGGCCGGCGGCCACCAGTCGTCGCCGGCGGTCAGCTGGTAGTCGATCACGGTGGCCGGCTGAGAGCCGGCGACATAGACCATGTGGTGCGGATCGGCCGGCGCCGCCCTGAGCAGCTTCCAGGTCGCCGCCGCTTCCTGCAGAACGGCGGGCTCGGCGGTCGGCCAGGCGGCGCCGGTTTCCTGGCGCAGCTTCTGCCAGCGCCCGGCGTCGGCGAAATCGGGGTCGTCCGCGGCGAAGGGCAGCAGTTCGAGCAGGCCGGGGTAGCGCGCAACGAGGCCGATGATCTGGTCGGTGCTCTGGGTGATGTCGAGCAGGGCGAGCTTGGTTTGCGTCGGGTTGCAGCCGGTCAGCCAGCGCACCGCCTCGTAGGAGCCGAGGTTGGGCGTGCCGAGCATCAGGAAGCGGCTGCCCGGCAGGCGGACGATGCGCTGCCACAGCGCACTGCCGGGACCGCCGTCGGCGATCATCGCGCGCACCACCAAGCCGCCCATCGAGTGGGCGACCAGACGCAACGGCTGGCCGCTGCGTTCGGCCTGGGTGACCAGCGGTTCGAGGGTTTCGGCCAGTCGGGCGGCGGCCTTGCGCACCGAGTAACGCCAGTCGTAGGGGAAGATTTCGACCTGATGGCTGCGTGCCAGGAATTCGACCAGCGGCCCGTAGAACTGGTCGACCAGGCCAACCGGCGCGATGCCCTCGCGGCCCATCGCCAGGCGCTTGAGGCCGCCCCTGAGCAGCGCCCAGTAATCGAGCCAGATGGTGTCTTCGTCGACACGCAACTGGCTGCCCATGGTGCCGGGCAGCACCACCGCGATTGGCCGCGGCTTGCCGTCGCCGCGACTGCGCGCGACGGCGGCCTGGCAACGCGGGGCTGCTGGCGCCACCTCGGCGATTGGCAGGAAGCCGCCGCTGTCGCCGTCGGCGCGGGCGAGGCCGGCCTTCAGCCAGCGCACGCTCTGTTCGTTGGTGAAATAGCGGAAATGATTGACCTTCGGCCCCTCGTCCTTGCGCAGGCGGGCGCCGTTGGCCGGGCGCGGCAGGCCGCCGCTCATCGAACTGGTATCGACGACGAGGTCGTGTTCGTTGCGGTAAAACCAGTCGCTGGCCAGCACCTTCAGGGTGTTCCACAGGCCGTCGCCGGTCTCGATGTCGCCGGCGATGACGCTGAGGTCGGCGTCGCTGACCAGTTCCGGGGTGGCGTTGAGCAGGCGCGTCAGCGCCGAGCCGGGCATCATCGCTTCGAGGCCGGGCAGGGTGCGCGGATCGGTACGCTCCTTGACCACGGCGAGCAGGAAGTCGAGCCCGCCACCAAAGAGGCCGTGGCCGGTCGCGGCATCGACGAGGTAGTCGAGGACCGACAGCCAGCGATCGAGCCGGCCGGAGGCGAGCGTCGTGCCGCGCGCCGGGCAGGCAACGCGGACGAAGCGCGCGACGCGCAGTTTTTTCTCGCCGAGCAGCGCCACCAGTTCGCCGAGGCGCTGGCGATCCGCCGCATAGGCCGCATCGCGCTCCGTCATGTCGGCATCGGCCAGCGGTGACAGACCGAGTTGCGGTGCCAGTGTGCGGTCGGCGGCGAACAGGGTTTGCAGGCGTTCTGCGCTCAGCACCTCGGCCAGCCTGGCGCAGCCGGAGAGGGCGAGCACCTCGCCGACCAGGCCGCCGCGCGAATGGCTGACCAGATGCACCTCGGCGCCGCCAGGCAGGCGTTTGGCCAAGGCCAGCGCGTTGGTGATCGGGCTTTCGCTCAGCGTCCGGTGTTCGAGCGCGAAGACACGTTCGCCGTAGGTGGTGGCGAGCGCCTCGCGCAGGCGGGCGCCTTCGGCATTGGCGGGATCCCACAGTTTGCCGAAACTGCCGTCGGTGCTCGAGGCGGTACCGTGCACAAAGACCAGCAGCGGCCCCTGGTCAGCGGCGAGCGCTGCGTCGTCGGGAACGGCATGCAGCCGGAACGCTCCAGCCAGGTCGAGACGGTAGAAGCCGGGCGGGTGGTCGCCGAGCAGTTTTTCCTCGAAGTGGATGCCGAGCGCGCGGGCGGGTTTCTTGACGACATCGACGCCGAAGAAGTCGAGAACGCGGATTGCCAGCCCGGCCATGCCGCGTTCGCCACTGCTCGCCCGTTGCGGCGTCAGCCGGGAGAATTCCCAAGCTGCACCGGCGTCGACCGCAGCCGGCGCGCCATCGCGGCGGCCGGCCGGCGGCGTTCCGTATTCCCGGGTCAGGTTGTCGACCCGACTCCACAAGACGAAGCCATTGTCCAGTTCGACGCGAACCACGGTGTTGCCGGCGATTTCGATTTCATCGGCGGCACCGTCGCGGGCGCTGCCGGGGATCAGGCGATGGATCGGCGAATGGCCGCCGATGGCATTCCCGCGGCTTTCACTGCGCACGCCGCGAATTCGATACGTTGGCTGGGACATGGGGGCTCCTCGGGCGGGTAGTGGCTAGCGGGTTGCCTTCAGGCGAGAATCTTGCCCTTGCGGGCGCCCTCGCTGCCGACGATTTGCGGCGACTGCGGGTAGCTGGCCGACGGCAGGTACTTGACGATGGCCTTGTGCCAGTCGGCGTAGGTGGCGCCTTCCTTCAAGCCTTTCAGCGCCTTCAGCGCGTAATAGGTAAAGGCACCGTTGAAGCGGCCGGCGATGCGGGCGTCGTAGCTGTAGTTATTGGGGCCTTCCTTGCAGCCCGCGAGCAGCAAGTCGCCGAGCTTGTTCGAGTAGGCGCCCAGCAGCGGCGAAGTGCCGGCGGGCGCGACCATCGTCGTTGCCGGCTTGCCGGCGCGATCCTTCGGCAGCAGTCTTGCCGGCAGCCAGTTGCCCATCGGCATGAAGCGCGGCCGCGTGTCGGCATCCTTCTCGGCCGCGGCGGCGCGGGTGACGGTGCCGGAATGGCAACTGTCGGAAATCAGCACGATGCGCACGCCGGCCTTGCGGGCACCGAAAATCTGCCGGATCTCGTCGTCGATCAGCGCCTCGCCCCTGGTCTGCAGGTCGTAGGGGCAGAGCGCTTCGTCGAGGCCGTCTGCTTCGTCGCCGTCGGTGTCTGGTTGGTAGGTGCCGTGCCCGGAAAAGGTGATGACCAGGCTGTCACCCTTGCCCGCCTTGCCGATCAGGTCGTTCATGGCCTTGACCATCGCTGCCTTGGTGGCCTGGTCGTCGAGCAGTTTGGCTACCTTGAAGCCGCGCTCGGCGAGTGCCGCCGCCCAGTCGTTGGCGTCGTTGACGCAGCCCTGCAGGTCCATGTGGGTGCCGGGGTAGTTGTTGATGCCGATGCAAAGAGCGCTTCTGGCCATGATGGGTCTCCTCGATTTGGTGTGGCGGGAAAATTGTGAATTGCGGTCGATCGGTCTCCTGCGTGCTGGCGGTGTTACCAGAGTTCGCGCGTATCCAGCCAGGTGACCTGGCCGGTGCGCCGTGTGACTTCCCTGACCATGTCGGCGGTGCCGCCGGCCCCGTCGCCATTCCACAGGCAAATGAAGCGCAAGCGGTCGAGACCCTGGGCAATGGCGAGATCGTTCGGGCCGGCGCCCAGCCCGTCGAACGCCTCGCCGATGCGGGCGGCGGCGAGGCTTTCCTTGTCGGGCGGGAAGCGCGGAACCGGGCGATCCGGGGTGTCGATCATGTGGCCTAAGAAGAGGAAAACCTTGTCCGGCGAATACCGCTGCGGCCTCTGTTGCAGCATTTCATCGGCCAGCAATTGGGCGGCGGCGCGCAAGTCGGCAGACGGCGCTTCGTCGGCGAGCACCTGGAGGTCCTCCGGTTGGCCGGACTGGCGCGCCATCGCGATGCGGGCCGACCACGCTTCAGGCCCATCGGCGGAATGCTCGCGCGCGTCGCCGCTGGCCGTGCCGGCACTGTCCGGTTTGCTGCCGAAGGGCGTGGCGACAAGAACATTCAGACTCATGCGCGCCTCTCTGTTGGCGTCTCGGTGATCGGGGCAGGAGCCGAAAATGCTTGCCGCACGCCGGCTACCGGCTGGGTGCGCTCTGTTTCTGACGGCGAGCGCTATTGCAAGGTCATGGACTATCTTAGTTCGCGAGCCCGCGACTGCCAAGGTTTTTCCTGATTCCTGATTCCCCGCCTTCGCCTGTCGCACTCAGGATGCCGGAAACGAAAAAGCTGCTTGACGCAGCCTGTTGCGGTCGACCTTGAAAAAAGGGCCAATTCTCGGGAGCCGGTGATGGACTGCTTCGTCATTGGCGTGTCAGGGGCGCCGAGCGAAGCGAGAGGAGCCAGCTTGCTGGCCGTCCCCTGGATCGTAGTGTTCCGCGTCCGGTTAATGATGAACGGCTTCTGCATGTAACTTCAGGCCAAGTGCAGCCATGACTTTCAGAACGGTGTCGAAGCCGGGAGCTCGATCACCTGACAATGCCTTGTAGAGACTTTCACGCGAGAGACCTGCATCGCGTGCGACTTGCGTCATGCCTTTCGCGCGAGCGATGTCGCCTAGCGCCTTGGCAATGAAAGTCGCGTCGCCGTCTGCTTCTTCGATGCTGGCTTCAAGGTACGCAGCCATTTCTTCAGGGGTACGAAGATGCTCTGCGACATCGTAACGAGTAGTTGCTGTTTTAGCCATTTTTCACTCCTTCAAGTTTCGCGCCAGCCGCAACGCCGTTTTGATGTCTGTGGCTTGCGTTGATTTGTCGCCACCGGCCAAGAGAATCACAACTTCCCGACCACGCTTGGTGAAGTACACCCGGTAGCCGGGACCGAAGTCGATACGTAACTCAGAGACGCCCTCGCCAACGGGTTTCACGTCGCCGGGATTTCCTCCGGCAAGCCGTTCGATCCTGACCAAGATACGAGCACGGCCTTGGATGTCACGAAGATCGTCAATCCAAGCTGCGTAGACATCGGTTTTGCGGATTTGCAGCATGAACCAACTGTAGCCTGCAGGCTACGTTATGTCAACGTGAGAAGGAAGACGCCGAACGTCTGAATTCACCGGACTGCGCGGCCTTTCGCGCAGGTCCGGTGGAATGATGGGTTGGGCGAGCCAAGACGGATCGTCGTCGAGCGCCTAGTCATCGCCAAAGTCTTTAGGTCGCCAGCCTCCGATATATCGGTCAGCAAGCTGCACCAACTCGGCGCTGCCGGGCAATGGAGATTCCCTCAATTGCTCTAACGCGGCATGGAGCGTTTTTTCATCCCCGTAAAGTTCTATCAGCACGTCCCAAGCAAGTCGTGGGGAGCGAGTCACAGCCCGATTGCCCTCCGTTTGCCTTCTAACTTCGCTACGGCCTGAGAGCAGGAGACAGTGGGTGATCCGCGCATCAATCGGGACGGTGAACTTAGGCTCATCTTGAGTGGCTTCTCGTTTTAGGACGAGCAGTGAACGCAATAGTCTGGGTTCGTGCGCAAGCTTTTCGGCGTCAAGGGCACGAATTTCAGCTCTCCATGCCGCCTCAAGTTCGTTTGAAACTGCGGCAGGAACAAGTCTATGACCAATGCCTTCTCTATGACCGACCATTTCTATGAGTGTGAGCTTCGCGAAGATGGTTGTGAGTTGTGGCAATGCCTGACGTACTGTGGATTCAACGAACTCCTCAGAGTTCTGCGAGCGAATAAGGCGGTAGACCACCCGGCTCACAACCATTTCCGTTCCGAAGCCGAACATGCCCCTCTCCAATTCGGGAAGAACCGGGATGAGGTTTAGTAGTGAGATAACACCGGGCGCAACTCGGTCTTGGGTCACGTCATCCTCGTATGCCTCTAGCGAGGCAATGACTTCAACGGCCTGTTTCGGGTCCAATCCTCGAAGGTATTCGTCAAAAGACTGACTATTGGGCATAAGACCCCATGCGAGCTCGGCGAGGTTGAAAGCAAGTAACCCTTGGCCTGCGACTCGCTCAAGATATAAGCGAAGAACATCGGGATGGGCAACCCGACGCTCGCGAAGCCATCTGCGGCTCCAATCTGCCCCGTAGTGGGAACCTCCAATGTGCCTCTGTGCCGCCATGAAGAGCCTCTGAATCATTGCCCTTACAACCGCAGCCCGATTGCCGGCGGCATCGATTAGGCCGTCAATTTCTTGCTTAAGGTGGCCTTGCTCTCTGCCGGCGCCGTAACCGATATCTGACGTCGTGGTGAGACCGCTCACCGAGGCTGGAAAGCGCTGGAAGACGTCCGGCAGGAACACCCGGATGGCCTCAAGTGCCAGTACATCAACCAGAGCAATTTGGCCTTCAAGGCTGCTCACTGTGCCGCTAATCGCAGCAACATAACGGCGAACATCCCGCATGTTTGAAATAAGCGGCCTAATGACCTCCACAAAAACATCGGGCCAAGCATTTGAATCGAAGCCACCTGCGTTCGGTATGCCTTCGAGAGCGGCATCAATCTCAGCAAAAATTTGCTGATTGAGTACGTGCTCCGGTACCGTTGGTAGGTCAAATCCAATTTGAAGAATCTTTTCGAGGTATGCGCGCCCCGGAATCCCCTCTTCAGACAACGCATCTTCGACCCTCTTACGGTCGAACGCGAGAACATAGATTATGTTGGGGAAGTTGGCGGTTAGGCGGACTAGCCTGAAAATGTCTCTGATTTCTGTGGTGTTCAGACGATCAATGTCGTCAAGCACAACGACTATGGGTTTGTTGAGCGCACGAAGGGCCTTATCAACCTTTGCGCGTTGGCTTCCGACACCCTCCTTTTTGCGCTGAAGTAGGTTCCCTATAAGCTTCGCAAGATCCTGGCCACGTTCGATCCAAGGCCCGACTATGGGAACCCAAGCTAGACCAGAGAACATTTCTCCGTACTCTTCGAGTCCTTTGCCAACTTCAATCAGTCCGGGTTTCAGCTTTAGTTGCGCAGATAGTTCAGAAAAGAAAGATTGAACCAGTTGTTCTGCACCGCTAAACATCCAGGGGTTGAAGTCGAGTACTGGTACGCCGTCTTCCTCAAACGTAGGGCGCGCAAGATTAACGAAGGAAGTCTTGCCAGAACCCCATGCCCCGAGCACGCCGACAACAACGCCTTCGCTCGTATCAAGTCGAAGCACATTCAATGCGAATGATTTCGCTGCAGATATTCGTCCAAGCTTGTCGTCGGAAAGCTGCCGAACAGGATTATCAGCAGCAAGTGGGCCGATCGGACTGTTTTCAATTGGCGCAAGACCAGAAGATGGTGCAGTTACAGCTTCCACGGATTCCGTGTCTTTGTGCCTCGTAACTATCTTTGACAGCCAGCTCATGTTATCTATGGCGCCCAACGTTCGAGCTGAGCGGACACCGACGGCAAGGCGCCTGGCCCGCGAGGCGCCTTGCCGTTGGGGGTCCGCTCTCGAGCGAGGGGTTAGGCCTCACTGCGCATGCGAGGTGAACTGCGGAAGCTACTTTGACCACCGACGAACGAGAAACTCCAGCTCGCTGAATAGGTCTTGGCTGCCAAGCTCGCCGCGCTTCTTGAATATCCACTCATGAAGCGAGTTCCAGTACCGATGCACTACGGGCGAAAAATACTCTCTGAGCAGTCGTTCGTCGGCACCACCCATCCGAACCACAATGCCAAGTGCTTCGAAGAAGTTCAGCACGGCAACGACAGCATCATGGTTCTGAGTCTTTGATTCGATGGTGTCATAGATCGCCCTGGGCTCTGCTCCAGCCACTTGCTTACGCAACTCGATACAGGTCCGAATGTATGGGGCCATCTCAGGAGCACCGAACTGCTCAACGATCCGAACAGACTGTTCTATCTTCCGGATTCGAAGCATCTCGAGGTGAATCTGCGTATTCTGGTGGTGGTTCATCGCTGAGTAGATGAGAGCCAGCAGAGCTACGCCTGCGCCAGCAATGGCGACAACCTCAAGTATCGTGGCATTGGGGACATACTTGCTGTATACGATCGCCCCGGCTACCAGCAGGACTAGACCCACGACTAGCACTACATATTTCAGCCTGAAGGATACCTTCACCTCGTCCATGCACTTCCCTCCCCTTAAGCGAGTTTAATGACGCGTCTCTCCAGTGCACTTGGCCGCTCCAGCTGACCACACAACGAGGGGACCTCGTCGTGCGGCCTAACTTTGTTTTAGGGCGACAGTGTTGCCGCGTAACCTTGCGCTTGCTGCATAATATCGCCTCCCTGATAAGCACGAGAACCGCTTGTCTGCTGGCAATTCAAGGTGTTTGCTGTACAAACATACAGTATTAACAAGCCCATGAAAACCAGCACCATATCTCTGCCGCCGTTGCGCTCGGTCAAGGTATTGGACCAACTGCGCGAGCGACTCCGCTATCAGCACTACAGCATACGGACAGAGCAGGCATATGTCCATTGGGTGCGTGCCTTTATACGCTTCCACGGCCTGGTGCACCCGGTGCAATTGGATGGTGGAGCTGTCGAAGCCTTTCTGTCATGGCTCGCCAGCGAGCGCGGGGTTTCATCGTCGACGCACCGGCAGGCCTCGGCAGCATTGCTGACCTTCTATGGCAAGGTGCTCAGCGT
>WBZU01002951.1_pt1 | contig 11423 bp, 7 predicted proteins | sample 5204311 | NCBI WGS metagenome assembly WBZU01 (sample SAMN12344359, study PRJNA552823) | activated sludge metagenome | biome: Activated sludge suspended growth; feature: Nitrification reactor; material: Wastewater; isolation source: activated sludge from nitrification reactor of wastewater treatment... | reverse complement strand
GTCCATTTTTTGTTTTATTTAATTTTTTAAGGCAGGTAAATTAAATTATAATTCTGTTAATCATCGAATTCATCTTTCTTCATTTCTTCAAGTCCTTCTATCTGTATCGGATAATTTTTTGTAAAACAGGCAGTACAATAGTCTGTTTTTTCATTTTTATACGGAACGGATTCAAGCAGTTTATCTATACTTAAATAGGCAAGATTTGTTACACCCAGTTCTTTCCTGATTTCTTCCACATTCTGATGATGCTGATTAGCTATGAGCTCGCCTGCAGACGGAAAGTCCATTCCGTAATAGCACGGAGAAATGATCGGAGGTGAAGTAACTTTAAGATGAATTTCCTTTGGCTCTGCTTTCTTGATGAGGTCAACAAGTAATTTAGAAGTTGTTCCCCTTACTATAGAATCATCTACTATAACTACTTTCCTGTCTTCAATTACTCCTTTTACTGTATTAAACTTTGTCTTAACCTTCATTTTCCTTTTATCCTGACCAGGCTGTATGAACGTTCTCCCAACATAGTGACTTCTTATCAGTCCTATTTCATGCTTTGCTTCCTTGTTGGTTTTAACTATTTCATTAAAATATCCGAGCGTTGCTGTATTGGATGAGTCAGGTACGTTGATTATAACTACTTTTTTATCTTCCGGCTTGTCTTTAAATGGAGCAGGGCTTTCCAGCGCAAGGCTCTTCCCAATCTTTCTTCTTACCTTATCAACTTTCTCTTCAAACACCGTGCTGTCAGGTCTGGAAAAATATATATACTCGAATATACAGTGTTTATATTTATCAACTTTACCGACCGAATAGCTTTTCACATTATTTGTTTCAATTACTTCCCTGTCTATTACTATCATTTCTCCCGGCTCTACATCCCTGATATATTCAGCATTTATTATATCGAATGCACAGGTTTCAGAAGCAAAAACAAAACTGTCATAAAGTTTTCCGAATGCAAAAGGTCTCACTCCGTGAGGATCTCTGATCGCAAATAATTTATCGTCAGTTAAAATACAAATGGAATATGCGCCTTCTGTCTGAGAAAAAGCGTCAAGAAGTTTATCTTCAATTTTGCTTTCTTTGCTGCGTGCTATAAGATGAAGAATTAGTTCACTGTCAGTTGAAGTCTGAAATATCGTACCGTCATTCTGTAATTTTTCACGGAGATACTTTGTATTTGTAAGGTTGCCGTTGTGAGAGAGTGCAAGATTACCGTCTTTGAAATTTACTTTGAACGGCTGGATATTATTTCTTTTGTCACCGGAACCGGTAGTGGAATATCTTGTGTGGCCTATGGCTGAACTGCCTTTAAGAACATCAGTGAGAATTTTATCATCGGCAAATACACTTAATACCAGTCCATGATCCTTGTGAATATTAAATTTATGTCTTTGCGAGACCGGATCATATTCCGATGTAACAATTCCGGCAGCTTCCTGTCCTCTGTGCTGCAACGCATGTAGTCCGTAATAGGTGAGAATCGAAGCATCAGGATTATTATAAATTCCGAAAACCCCGCAGTTCGAATGTATCGATTTGCGCGAATTGAATACCGTCGTTATTAATTTTTTCTTTTTCAAAGTGAGTTGTATCAAATTAATTTTTTGTATTCAAAGAATAAAGGTAAACTAAATCCGGCATCTTCGTAGTGATGTCATAAACGTAAACTGAAATCTTTCAAATTTTACTAATCTTATAAATCTTACAAATCTTACGAATCTTACAAATCTTATGAATCTTACAAATCTTACGAATCTTATAAATCTTACGAATCTAATTATAATGCATTTAATAAAAGAAGCATAAAGTGTAATTTGTATCTCTGAACAAAAACAAAAATGGAAAATATAAATACGGACTTCCTGAACCCTGAATCAGGATACTCATATGAAGATCTTTTTGATCCAATGAGATTAAAGGACTTAACGGAAGATTTTTATAAGTATTATGAAAAAAAAGACGGAAAGAAATTTGAGGCTTTTTTAAAATACCGGAATTCTAAAGGAAAGGGACTTGCAAATACTGAAGTTTCAAACATACTTGTTGATTCTTCTTTTGTACTTAATGATTTCCTGATAGAACTGTTCCGGCTTGAAAATGAGCAGGCGGAATTTATCCGGGAAACCGAATCCGAAAAAAGATTACTGGAGTTTAAAAATATATTCCAGAAAAAAATACTGAAGAAATATAAGAAAGATGATCTCCTGAAATCTGACTGGGATGAACTTAATTCCTTTGCTGAAAAATTAAAACTTACCTCCTTTCCTGAACATAACTATAATTTTATTAATAGTAATGATGATGAAAAATATACTGCTGATATATTTCTTGAATTAATTGAACTGGAAAAAAATTACAGATGGTTCTTTGAAGGTGATAAATTCGCTCCGGAAAATTTTACTGTTCCGGATAATGTAAAATTAAGAGCTGATAAAATTTTATCATCCGTTAAATCTGCAGGGATCCTGAATACTTCAGATGATGAAGAAACCAATAATGATCTGAAAATTCTAACTGCCGTTCTAAATAAACTTGAAAAATGGATCATTGCAAAAAAGTATTTTGATATCAATGCCTCAAAATGGATACTATTCAGAGAACCTGAAAAACTTGATTTCAAACAACTGGTTAAATATGAGAACCCAAATGCCTCTTTTCCTGAGTTAATGCAGGGTCCCGAAAACAAGTTACGAATGAGACTTGGTTTCAAACTGACCGATAAACGTATGAACAAAAGGGAGATTTTAAATGAAGTGGATTATTGTATGTATTGTCATGACAGGGATAAAGATTCCTGTTCAAAAGGGCTCTCGGACAGATTCGGAAATAAAAAAGTTAATCCGCTTGGCATAGAACTTAACGGATGTCCGCTGAATGAGAAGATCTCCGAAATGCAGTTTGTCCGTAAACAGGGATTTCCAATTGCTTCACTGGCTCTTGTCATGATTGATAATCCGAATGTTCCCGGCACAGGTCACCGTATCTGTAATGACTGTATGAAGTCTTGCATATTCCAGACTCAGGAGCCCGTCAATATTCCAGAAGTTGAGACCGGTGTGCTGACTGATATTTATAAGCTCCCTTACGGTTATGAAATTTATTCCCTTCTTTCTAGATGGAATCCTATTAATATTGAAAGACCCTATGCTCTTCCTTATAACGGAAAAAATGTACTCGTAGTAGGAATGGGTCCTGCCGGTTATACAGTTTCCCATTATCTTCTGAATGAAGGATTCGGTGTAGCCGGAATAGATGCATTAAAGATTGAGAAAGTTCATCAGAAGTATTGCGGAATTAAAGATGAAAAGGGATTCACTCAGTTCCCGCAACCGGTAAAATATTTTTATAAGGAAATAGAACAGGACCTTGACAAAAGAATTTTACAGGGATTCGGAGGTGTATCCGAATACGGAATTACTGTAAGGTGGGATAAAAATTTTCTGACTGCAATATACATTAACCTATCAAGAAGAAGTCACTTCCGGTTATATGACGGAGTAAGATTCGGAGGTACGCTTACTATTGATGATGCCTGGAAGCTTGGCTTTGATCACATTGCAATTGCCACCGGCGCGGGCAAGCCAACAATAATCCGGATCAAGAACAATCTGATCCGCGGCATTAAAAAAGCATCTGATTTCTTAATGGCTCTTCAGCTCACCGGCGCTGCAAAGGAAAATAATCTCGCCAATCTGCAGATTCAGCTGCCGGCAGTTGTCATCGGAGGTGGTCTGACAGCTATTGATACTGCTACGGAACTGCTGGCATATTATCCTGTACAGGTACTGAAGGTACTCGATAAATATGAGAAACTTACAAAGATAATGGGTATGGAAAACTTCTGGAAAATGTATGGTGATGATGAAAAAGAAATCATTAAAACCTTTATAGAACATGGTAAAGAGATCAGAGATGAATTATATTTTGCTCAAAAGGAAAACAGAAAGTTTGATATTCTTTCACTTGAAAAAAAATGGGGCGGTGTTACCATAGCTTACAGGAAACGCATGATCGATTCACCAGCTTACAGGCTCAATCATGAAGAGATAATAAAAGGTTTTGAGGAAGGAATTAGTTTTGCCGAAAATTTAGCTCCGGTAGAAGCTGTACCTGATCAATACGGCGCAGTTGAAGAAATAATATTTGAAAGACAGAAAAAGGCTGAAAGCGATAGTCCGTCAGATGCAGTTAAGTATGTTAACTCCGGTGAATTCATCAGTCTGAAAGCAAAATGCGTTATGATAGCAGCCGGAACCTCTCCGAATATTATTTACGAAAAAGAATATCCCGGCACTTTCGAAATGGATGAGAATAAATATTTTTTCAAACCTTATTTAATTAAAAAGAATAAATTAACTCCTGCCGGAACCGGCGAAACTGGTTTTTTTACATCATATAGAAGTGACGGAAAATATGTTTCTTATTACGGTGACAATCATCCGCAGTATGCAGGAAATGTCGTAAAAGCCCTTGCATCAGCTAAGGACGGATACGGAAAAGTTGTAGAGATTTTTGAAAAAGAAATTTCAGAACTGAAAGTTGATGCTGTTTCAGTTTCTGAAAGAGAAAATAAATTCAGCCGTTTAATATCCGGAATGGACAGAGGTCTTATTGCAACTGTAGAAAAAGTAATCAGACTTACACCTTCCATTATTGAAGTTGTGATCAGAGCTCCTTTTGCAGTAGAAAAATTCCGTCCGGGTCAGTTTTACAGACTTCAAAATTATGAAACAAGTGCACGCCATTTATACGGAAAAGTTTTAACCATGGAAGGTCTTGCTATGACCGGCTCACTGACCGACATTGAAAAAGGATTGCTTTCTGTAATTGTTCTTGAAATGGGTGTGTCATCCAGACTTGCGGCTTTTCTGAAAAAAGGAGAACGTATCGTTGTAATGGGACCTACCGGAGCTCCGACTACAATACCAAAAGGTGAAAATGTACTGCTTGCCGGCGGCGGACTTGGTAATGCAGTTCTTTTCTCGATCGCCGACGCTTTAAAAAAGAATGGCAATAAAGTAATATATTTTGCCGGCTACAAAAATTCATCTGATGTTTATAAAATGGATGAGGTCGAATCCGGAACTGATCAGGTGATCTGGAGCAATGATTCAGGTGAAAGAATTGATCCACGGCGTAAACAGGATCTGACATTTACCGGAAATATTATTCAGTCTATGATCGCTTATGATAATGGAGAGCTTGGTGAAAAATTAATTGACTTAAAAGACATTGACAGGATTATTGCGATCGGAAGTGACCGGATGATGAAGGCTGTAAAAGAAGCAAGATATAGTTCCTTAAAAGAGCATTTGAAGGAACATGTTGCTATCGGCAGCATCAATTCATCCATGCAGTGTATGATGAAAGAGATCTGCGCTCAATGTCTTCAAAAACATACCGACCCGGTGACCGGTAAGGAGACGTTTGTTTTTTCCTGCTTCAATCAGGATCAGCTGCTGGATAAAGTCGATTTTGATAATCTCAATCAGAGGCTGAAATCAAATTCGGTTCTGGAAAAGCTGAGTAACTATTATCTCACCTATATCCTTTCTCAAAATGAAATTTTGAAAAATGATTTTCAGGTAGCGGAAATTTCTGAAAGCATTTTAGAAGGGCACTGAGGATTTTAGATTTTAGATTTGGGGTTTACTATTCACTGAAATTTAAAATCCCTCATCCGTCCTTACTTCTACATAAACATTTCCTTCTGAATCTTTTCTCACCGTTATTTCCATAGGCCTGCAGCATACAATGCAGTCTTCAATTATAGATTGTTCACCATCCTGCATATAAAAGAACTGCATCATATTTTTTTCTCCGCAATAAGGACAGATTACTTCTGTTTCCATTAATAATTTAGCTTTTTAAAATTAGTGATTTAGAATGTATATGTTCTTATCCCGTAAAATGACTAATCAGTATTTTCATAGACCCGTCTATCAGGATCAACGTGGACACAAACCCGCCTATTGCACCGCCGAGATGCGCTTCGTGACCTATATTCCCAAGCTTGCTTTTCATTCCGTAGACAGAAAATGCGATCCATAAAAATGCAAATAAATAAGCAGGCATGGGAATGAAAAATACATAAAGCATGCTCTGCGGGAAAAATATTATATAGGAAAAAACAATACCCGAGACTGCTCCTGAAGCTCCGACTGCAACATAGCCGGGATCATTGTAATGAAAAATTACGGTAAGTACGGATCCGAAAAGTAAACTAATAAAATAGATCAGAAAGAAATAAAGGCTACCGTCAAAGCTGCCGAAATTGCTTATGAAAAATCCCTCGAGAAAGCTTCCGAATGTATATAATGCAAACATATTAAAGAATAAGTGCATGAAATTTGCATGCAGAAATGCTGAAGTTATTACCTGATAATACTTTTTATCATGAACGATCTGATATGGCCATTCGGAGAATTTCTCCATATACAGGGGATTTCCGTAAAAAGCCCAGAGAGAAATTGCTACATTTGCAAAAAGCAGTGTAAGTGTTACAGGTGAATCTAATAATGAATTCAAATTATAATTTTATAAATTAAATACTTAAGCCTGAACCGGGATAAGCTTAACTTTATTTTGTTTGCTGAACTGAATATTAACTGTTATGCTGAAAGAATGTTCCTTAAAACAGAGGGTCCTTGATAAATAAATCCTGTGTATATTTGTACAAGTAATGCACCTGAATTTATTTTATCCTCAAAATCACTCCGGGAAAATACTCCTCCTACTCCGATGAGTATCAGCGCATTATTATTTTTACTGTTCAAAACATTGAGCTTTTTCAGAATATTATCCGACATTTGTTTCAATGGCTTTCCGCTAAGACCACCCTGTTCATTTATCGCTGTTTTTAACTTTATTCTCTGAACAGTTGTATTTGTTGCAATGATGCCGGTAATGTTATTATTAACAGAAACATTATAAATCATCTCTGCCATTTCTTCTGTAATATCCGGAGCTATTTTCAGGAATATACATTTTAATGACGAACTTTTTGATTTAGAAATTTCAATATTCAGCTTTTGGATCTCCGAAAGCAGCTTATCCAGATGCTGTTCTTCCTGAAGCAGTCTGAGCCCTTCAGTATTAGGTGAAGATATATTGATCGTAAAATAATCAGCAGCATCATACAATTTTTCAAAGCAAATCCTGTAATCAATCACTGCATCTTTTACGGGTGTGGCTTTATTCTTTCCGATATTTACACCTATTACAAAATCTTTGCCTGTAAGCTTTTTTGCTTCAAGAATATTATACCTTATTTCATCAGCTCCTTTATTATTAAATCCCAAACGGTTTATGAGTGCTTCGTCATTCTTAAGCCTGAAAATTCTCGGTCTGTCATTTCCCGTTTGAGGAAGCGGAGTTACTGTTCCAACTTCCATATGAGAAAATCCAATCGATTCCCAGAACCTTATCGCAATTCCGTTCTTGTCGAAACCGGCTGCCAGTCCCAGTTTATTCTTAAATTTAATTTCATTTATAAAGACTTCCGAAATTTTACGGGGTGAATATATTCTTTTGAATAACGGATAAAGAAATACAGCTTCAGACAGGAATTTCAATACAAAATTATGAACAGATTCTGCATCGAACATGAAAAAAACCGGTCTTATAAATGTTTTATAGAACAATACTATTCTGAATTGTTAAGATGATTTTACCGTGATGTAAATATTTTTTATTTTTAATTCTGTAAAAAAAAAAGTCCTTGAATTTTTCTCAAGGACCTTACACTTTATGTACTTTATGTACTTTATGTACTATCAACTTATTTGTCGGAACGGCAGGATTCGAACCTGCGGCCTCCAGTTCCCAAAACTGGCGCGATACCGGGCTACGCTACGCTCCGTTTTATAAGTTACACATTACAGCTCTTTTTTTCAAACCATTTTTTAATTTTTAATTTGAAAAATTCTGAACCGGATAAAAATGGAACGCACATGACGAAGACAGAACGGAAAAATAATCGGATCAGCTATTTATTTTAAAAATATTAAAGAAAATCCCTGCATATTTTTATTACTTATCCATCAGAATCGATATAATTTGTTCATATATGAAAACGGAGATAGAGAGAAAATGATAATTCAAACTTCCTTCTGCTGTTTTTATATTTGATTAAATTGAATTTTAATTTCCTTTATCCTGTCAGCGGAATTTCACAATTTCTTCATTATCCGTGTTACCAAGAATCAACCTGCTGAGATTGGGAAACTTTGAATGTTAGACAAATAAATTTTTAACATATTTTTCTTTCTGTCATTGTGATTTATAAAGTTAACTGGATACAGACCATTTATTCAAATTAAGAAAAATGAATCCTACATTTACATACATTTTTGTTTGAAATTTGATTTAGGAGTATATAATTTGTATCAACCAAAATTAAAATCATGAAAAAAATTTTTATTATTTCTTTATTATTTCTTTCCCAGAGCATATCGTTCTGCCAGTGGATAGAATCTTCCAGACCCGCTCCTATATTTCCGCTCTTTTCATTTTCATTTCCTTCTGCTAATACAGGATTCGCTGTCGGTTATGGAAATACCATGATCAAATCCACTAACGGCGGAGCTAATTGGTTTAATATTTCATTTTTCAGCACAACAGCCAATGACCTGAGTTCAGTCTTTTTTATAAATGAAAACACAGGATGGATGGGCTCTAGCAGTGATACAGTATTCTATACGACAAATTCCGGATCCAGCTGGACTCCTCAGATATGGTTCGTTTCAAATGTGAACAAAATATATTTCGCGAATTCCACGACCGGGTGGATTCTTACTACTCCTAAATTATACAGAACTACGAATGCAGGTTCTAACTGGGAATTGATAAATTCACAAATGGGAAATGATATGTATTTCTATAATTCAAATTTCGGATGGAAGACATTGTATGGAGGCGGAAGCTCCACTTTATACAAAACAATAAACGGGGGAAGCTCCTGGACTCCAATGTACTCGACTTCTGACTTCCGTGTGATCTATTCATTCGCTTTTGTAAATGAAAATACCGGATGGGCTGCCGGTTACAGAGAACATATTTTGAAGACCACTAACGGTGGCTTGAACTGGGTTCAGCAGCGATTTATGGATAATGGAACCGGATTTTTTTCCATGGATTTTATAAATGAGAATACCGGCTGGGCTATCGGTGATCAGGGTCAGTCTGTCTACACAGTTAATGGCGGTGATACTTGGAATCAGGTACCGCTAAATGCAGGAAGAGGTCAGGTAAAATTTTTCAATTCAACTACCGGATGGGTTGTCGGCAATAAAATTTTCAAAACTACAACAGGAGGATTCACCTTCCGAAATCTTCAATGCACATCTCTGATAGAAGGATTTTATGATCAAACAGGAAACACCATGATCAGTGATACTTCAGGAATTTGCATCAGAAACGGATCTGCTCCTTATCAGATCATTGACTCAGCATACACAGTATCAAATTCTAACGGAACCGGTTCATATAATTTTCTGAATGCTGTTAACGGAGTGAACTATTTCCTCGTTGTAAAGCACAGAAACTCTCTTGAAACCTGGAGCTCATCACCGGTGAGTTTTACTTCTAACAGTTTATCTTATGATTTCAGTACTGCTTCTTCACAGGCTTATGGAAATAATCTTAAACAAAAAGGAACCCGGTGGACTGTTTATTCCGGAGATGTCAATAAAGATCAGTCAATAGACCTTAATGATATTGTACTGACATATAATGATGCTGCTGTTTTTCTATCAGGCTACAATATAACTGATGTCAACGGGGATAATTTTGTCGATCTTTCTGATATTGTTTTGGTCAGTAATAATGCTTCAAAATTCGTGAGTATAATAAGACCATAACAGGGATAAAAATATATTTCTTGTTTGCTTAATTTACACTCTGATTTATTTTTATTTTTAAATAATTTTAACAAATAAAGCGTAAATATTTGAAAATTTTATTTATCATAATTTCAGTTCTGATATCTCATAATTCATATTCTCAGGGCTGGATTGCCCAGAACAGCGGAACATCCAGTACTCTAACAGAAATATTTTTTACTTCGGCAAATACAGGCTGGGTATGCGGAAATAACGGGATTATAAAATTTTCTACAAACGGCGGAAACAACTGGAGTTCACAATCGAGCAGCACATCAGAAATTCTCTGGGCGCTTTATTTTATAAATAATGCAACAGGGTGGGTAACAGGTAATAACGGATTAATAAAATTTACTTCTAACAGCGGAACTAACTGGATCAGTCAGAACAGCGGAACATTTGTCTCCCTCTGGTACCCGCATTTTGTCAATTCAAATACAGGATGGATTGCAGGAAGCAATGGTGTAATTTTAAAAACCACTAACGGCGGAGTCATATGGAATACTCAGGCAAGCGGAACATCAAATGTTTTGTATTCCATATTTTTCGCCGATCAGAATAACGGCTGGGCTGCAGGTGAATCAGGAACAATATTGCATACTTCAAACGGAGGAACAAACTGGACTCTTCAGACAAGCGGAACTCCGCTTCTTCTGCATTGTGTTAATTTTGTCAATTCAAATACAGGATGGATTACGGGCTTCTCCGGAATAATTCTTTCCACTACAAATGGCGGAGCCGGTTGGAACAATCAGACAAGCGGCGTAAATGTTTTTCTTCGTTCCTGTGACTTTATTAATTCTTCTACAGGCTGGGTTGCCGGAGATAATGGAACGATACTTTCAACTACAAACAGCGGAACAAACTGGATCCTTCAGTCAAGTCTTACCAATTCAAATTTTTATTCAACCTGCTTTGTAAACTCAACACTCGGATGGGCGGTTGGTGAAAACGGAACAATTCGTTCAACAGTAACCGGCGGTAGAACTTTTAAAAACCTGCAGCTGACAGTGTTGATTGAAGGATTTTATGATGAATCTCTAAATACAATGATTAGCGACTCAGCAATTGTTTATCTTAGAAGTGAGACCTTTCCTTACCCGTTAATTGATTCTGCAGCCGGAGTTATAAATTCTGACGGAACAGGATCATTTAATTTTCTGCATCCCGATGACGGAGCAAATTATTTTCTGATTGTAAAACATAGAAACTCTCTTGAAACCTGGAGCTCTTCATCTCAAACTTTTATTTCAGACAGCCTGACTTTTGATTTCAGCAATTCTTCATCACAGGCTTTTGGAAATAATTTAAAGTTAAAAGGATCACGGTGGACAGTCTATTCGGGAGATACTGATAATAACGGTTTTACAGACCTGAATGATCTTCTCTTTGTTTATAATTATGCATCAGAATTTCAATCCGGATATCTTTTATCCGACATTAACGGAGATTACGATACGGATCTCTCAGATGTACTGATCGTTTATAATAACTCCCAGAATTTCATTCACCTGATCTTTTAATTTTTTTGTAACCGGT
>WBZU01002950.1_pt1 | contig 11424 bp, 10 predicted proteins | sample 5204311 | NCBI WGS metagenome assembly WBZU01 (sample SAMN12344359, study PRJNA552823) | activated sludge metagenome | biome: Activated sludge suspended growth; feature: Nitrification reactor; material: Wastewater; isolation source: activated sludge from nitrification reactor of wastewater... | reverse complement strand
GTCTTGATCAGTCATACGTGTGCGACACCGGACACAAGGCCGATTTTGAGAGCTGCAAAGGCTCGAAGTAATTCCTTTGCACTTCTTCACACCCGCCCGAGCATTTCCTTCATATCCTCACACCAAGCTTGTCCACGCAGCCATTTGCTTGTAGCGTGCGGAGGTGGCCTTGCGTGTTTTGCTCATCGACGACGACGTTCGCCTTTTCGATTTGCTCTCGACTTATCTCGGGCAAAACGATTTTCACGTAACCTCGGCTTCCGACGGTCCTCGAGGGCTCGCCGCGCTCGAAGCCGGAACCTTCGATGTCGTATTGCTGGATTTGATGATGCCCGGCATGGATGGCATCGAGGTTTGTCGCAGAATTCGTCAAAAAAGCAATATCCCCGTCCTCATGTTGACCGCGCGCGGTGACGAAACCGATCGCGTCGTGGGCCTCGAAATGGGCGCCGACGATTATATCGCCAAACCTTTCAGCCCCCGGGAACTCGTCGCGCGAATCAAAGCCGTATTGCGGCGAACGCGTCCCGACGTCGTCGGAGAACGACTCATTGCCGGCGATATCGTCGTGGACCTCGGGCAGCGTATCGTGACGAAAGCAGGCGAAACCGTGGACCTCACGGGCCTCGAATTCGATTTGTTGTGCGCTCTGGCCAAACGCCCCGGGCGCGTCGTCGCGCGTGATGCCTTGTTGTCCGAAGCCGGCCGAGGTGATGTCACCGTCGGCGAAAGGACGGTCGACGTGCATGTCTCGCATTTGCGCCAAAAACTCGGTGACGATCCCCGATCGCCGAAACTCATCAAAACCGTTCGCGGTATCGGGTACGTCTTGGCGAAAGAATAACCGTGAATCGACTTTCGTGTTACGTCCGAGCTCGTCTTCAACGCCGCCTTTTTGCGTGGTTTGGCGTGGCCATTCTTCTGTCGGGCGTCGTCTTTTCACTCGTGACATACGTATTTTCCGCATCCAACGGTTCGGGTTGGTCGAATGAAACTGCCCGCGCTCGCGTATTCGTGGGCGGTCGCTTTGCGGAAGTGTGGGAACAGCCCCCGGCTCGCGAATCCTTGGGGCGCGCATTCGCGCACGATCTCGATGTCACGGTGACGCTCGTCGATTCGCAAGGAGAAATCCTGGGCGCTTATGGCAAACCCTGCGATCGAAACTTCTTCACGGCTCCCGTCGTAAAGGCCGGACAAACCACCGGATCGGTGCTCGTGTGCGCCGAACGATTGCGACACGGCGCGGCCATTCGTTGGATGGCTCCCTTATTTGCCGCCGGCGTCTTGTTGTGGGCCCTCTCCGGAATGGTCTCGAGGCGTTTGTCTCGGCCGCTCGAAGATCTGGCGCGCATGGCCGTGGAGATCGGCCGCGGAAAATACGCTTCACGCGCGCGTATGGGCAGGCACGCGCATGGCGAAGTCGTGCTTTTGGCCGATGCCATGAACGATATGGCCAAGCGTATCGAACGGCAAATGAGCGATCAGCGTGAGCTTCTCGCCGCCGTTTCCCACGAAATGCGGACACCCCTCGGTCGTATTCGTATTCTCACGGAATTGGCGCGCGACGGCGTCAATATCGATAAATACCTGGACGACCTCGATCGCGAAGTCGTCGAAATGGATGCGCTGGTCGGCGATTTGCTGGCCTCGAGTCGCCTCGACTTCACGGCATTATCCAAAGAATCGATCGATCCCGTCGATGCTGCCCGTCGGGCCCTCGAACGAGCCGGTCTCTCTAAGGACAAACTCGTCGTCGAAGGTCAATCTCGTGAATGCTCGGCCGATCCGACGTTGCTATCGCGGGCGCTCGCGAATTTGCTCGACAACGCCAAAAAACATGGCGGCGGGGCATCGTGCTTGCGCGTCACGTTTGAAAAAAACGAAGTGTCCTTCGATGTGGAAGACGGTGGTCGAGGTCTCGCTCCGGGCGAAGAAGCGCGAATTTTCGAGCCGTTTTATCGGCGTTCGGATGAAAAAGCCCGCGAACAAGGTTCGTTGGGTCTGGGGTTGTCGCTCGTTTCACGTATCGCCGAAGCGCATGGCGGGCGAACGCGAGCTCAGAATCGAGCCGAAGGTGGGGCATGTATTGGATTTGTTTTTCCGATTGCGCAGGCCGAATCGGAGAGCGCCTGAAATCAGGCTGCGGCAGGAGGAGCTTCGTCTTTGACCGCCGGAGCAGGCGTTTCGTCATCGGGTTTGGCGCGGAAGACCAACCATAACGCTGCCGGCAATGCGGTGAAGTCCGCGATCATCGACAACACGAACGCGAGCGCCGACAGAATGCCGAATTGACGAATCGGCGGCAGATCCGCCATTCCAAACGCCACGAATCCACCCGCATTGATGAGCGTGGCGAAGAATATCGCGCGGCCCGATACGAACAACGTGTGTTGCAAAGCTTGTTCGACCGAACCGCTCTTTCGCCCCTCTTGGAAGTGGTAGAAAAAGTGGATTTGGTCGTTTTCGCTGGTTCCGAGCACCGTCGACGCAATCAAAATCGTCGCGACATTGAGCGTCATGCCCGTGATTCGCATGACGCCGAACATCACGAGAATCGCAAACAGCGATGGAATCATGGCCATGATACGCGCCGCGCCGCTGCGGAACACGACCAGGAAGGTGACGAAAATAATCGCCACCGTCAGCTCGAAGCTCTCCACCAGCGTCGGGACGAAGCTGAGCGACACCTTGACTTGCAATGGCGCCATTCCGACGATGTTCATCTCGAACTTGGAAAGCGCCTTGTGTTTGGCCGATGCCGCCGCCCAATGCTGCTTGATGACCGATTCGAGTTTCTCGAATTGTTCCGGTTCGGTCGCTCGCGACAGAATCGTGAAATGCGTTTGTCCAAGGCCGTTCTTTTGGACAAACTTTTGAATCAGCGGATCGGTTGGCGCGAGGCCCTCGAGATCCCCGGCGAGTGTGTCGAGTTTTTCCGGGTCGGTGGGGAATTCGTCGCCTTCGCCACCCAAATACTGCATCAGACGAATGAGCGTTGCCGGGCCGAGGATCGTGCCGACTTGCGGCTCTTTCGCCATTGCCGTCTGAAATTCTTGGAATCCCACCAGAGCTTCAGGTTCGGAGACGCTCCCGACGCCGCCTTTGAGCCACACTTCGGTCAGCGACAAACCCGGCAATTTCTGCTCGATACGCCGCGTGTTTTGGTACAGCGAGCTCTTGGCGTTGATGTATTCGACCGGGTCGACGAGGATTTTCATCGGCGATACGACGCCCGGCAATCCGAAGAGCGCCACGCCGCCCGCCGCCGATAACAACAACGCCGAAATGACCAGCGGCCAACGATATCGATAACTCCAGCGCGGAATCGACGCCGTCAGGCGCAAAAACCAAGGCGCCGCGACTTTTTGCTCAATGCCCGTCGGGGTCTTGAGGATTTTTTCGAGCACCGGAAAGAGCGTGAAAATCGCGAAGTACGTGAGGACCAAACCGGCCGCGACCCAAATGCCCATCTGCCGAATCGGATCAATCGGTGAAACCACGAGCGCCGCGAAACCTACCGCCGTCGCGAAAATCGACGCCGTGCACGCGAGCCACTTGTTGGCGAGCGAAAAGACGAGGTGCTCGTCCACGCCGCGCCCTTCGGGTCGATCGACGTAACGCGAATGCAGGTAGACCAGCGTCGCCGTCGCCGTGACGAGAATCGTCATGGGAACCATCGGCGAGACGATGGTCAGAACTCCGCCCGTCACGCCGATGTAGGCCATCGAGAGCGCAACGCACGCGCCCAACGTGACGAGAAACGCGATGAGCGTTCGCACCGACTTGTAGAGGACCAAGTTCAAGATGACGACGAACGCCATGAACAGAGCGAAATACTTCGGCGCCGAATTTTTCGTGTCGTCGTCGAGGTACAGATTGACAAACGGTTGACCGACTTCACGCAGCGCTTTCAGCGGAGGTTTGTCTGCGCCGGTCTCTGCGATGACGCGCTTGATCGCGGTCAGTGCCTCGCGCCTCGTTTCGCTCGTGTGCACGTCGAGGACCAGACCGACGGTCAGGTAGTCGTCGCCGATGAGCCCCTGCTCTTTCAGCAACGTGGTGCCCGTAGCGAATTTGTGCAGCGCCTCGGATTTTTCCGGTGTGGCCTCGAAGTCGCCTTTCGCTCGACGGTAAACACTGACGATCGACTTGGGTTCGACGTTGGGAATTTTGGCCAGCTCTTTTTCGAGTTTGTCAATCCGATCGAGGACCGCGGGGGCATAAGGATCGTCGACCTCGGCAAACAGCACCGCGAACTCGCTCGAGCCGAACACCTTTTCGAACTCGCGTGTCTTGAGGAGATCGGTGTTGTTGGTCGAGATGATGCGATCGATGGCGTTGTCTTGCTGTACGCGCGCGGCAAACCATCCTGCGGGAGGCAGGATCAGCGCGTAAAACGCGAGGATGAGAAAACGTCGAGCCAGGATGGCGGCAAAGAACTTTTGCAACCATGCCGGTGCATCGTGTGTACGAGACGAACTCGGTGCGTTTTCGTTGGTATTTTCGGGCGAAGCGTTCTTCGACGGTGTGGCCACGGAACGCTGCTATCACGATCGCGTGCGCGCTGCCCGCGCCTCGATGTGCGTACGCGTGTGAGTGCTTCCCCGCCGCTTACTCGGACGCCGGTGGGCTTGCCGTTGGGCTTGCCGGCGGAGCGCACTTGGGTTGCCCGGCGTCTTTCATCAACTGAGCGAGCAGTTGGCGATCATCTCCACGCAGACGCGCTTGATCGAGTTGGCACTTGCAGAGGTGTTCCTTGGCCGGCTCGGGATCACCCAGCGCGATGTACGCTTCCGCGACACGCAAGTGATTCTCCAGTGTTTCGGGATGCGCCTGCACGAGCCCTTCGAGAAGCTCGAGGCCGGTTTCCGAATCGCCATGTTTGAGGAGGGCCGGGGGAGCGATGACGTAGAGCGTACCGAGCATGCGGGTAGCTGCGCCCGTGCGAAACTTCGGATCGAGCTCGCGACTGCGTCGTGCGTAGTGTTCGACTTCGGGCACGAGATCCGCTCCGAGCAGCCCTCGTTGTTGCACCAATCGTCCGGTGACTACGGCGCGAGCGTACGTGTAATCGGGTGTATCGAGGGGTTTGGCGCGAACAACATCGTACGCGAATTGTCGATCTTCGGCGCGATCGTTGCCGGAAGCGATCAAGTCTTCGAGAGCGTCGGCGACGGCAAGCGCGTCGTGTTTGTCTCGGGCGGCGGTGAGTGCGGGACTGATGCCGGCGTTGGACGAGCCGCTGGATGTGCCAAGGCATGCGGTGCACGCTTGTGCGGCCAGGAAAAACAGTACCGTCCAACGATTCACGGGGCAGGAATATCACTTTCGGGCCGGGAAGAAGAAGACTCCCGGCTCCGACGATGACGCGTTACTTGTCGTAAGCGGTGGTGACCGACGCGTAATCCGATGCGCCGGCGGACTTGAGCGAGTTGATGCCGACCTCTTTGCAGGCAGCTGCGCCGTCGCCTTCGCACAGTTTGCCAAGGCTCGATTGGAACGCCTTCTTTTCAGCGGCGGGGGCCGAGGGGAACGCGACGACGACCATGGGGGGGAGTTTGTCGCCGGACCACACGGACTTGACTGCACTGCCGCCTTCGAGCTTGCCGAGTTCGGCGTATTGCGCATCGTCGATCAAGGCGCAGACGGCCTCGTCGCTGATGACTTTCTTCAAGGTCTGAACGGGACGCGTGGTGTTGACGAGCGTGAAGTCGCCCAACTTGAAGGCGCCCTTGGAGACGACCTTTTCGATGAACTTGGGATCATCGGCGTGATCGCTGGCGAGCGTCTTGCCTTTGCAGCCGCCGAGGTCCGACGATGTTTTGCTGACGATGTGGTACTGCTGGCCGCCGGCTCGAGCGACTTGCGCCTGCCCGATGACCTCGACGCTGTGCTTGCCTTTGTAGTCGAGGAACGCGGCGAGAGAGAGGATACCGTAGTGGGGTTTCTCTGCTGAGATGAAGGCGTCCGCGTTTTTGCGCGTCGTGTGATACTGGCCTTTACCGGCTGCCCAACCGTTTTGCGACGCAGCCATGGACACGAACTTATCGAGGTAGGGTTGCGCTTGCGCTGCGCTTCCAACCCCGTGCTCCTTGAGGACGAGAACGCCAACCGTGTCTCCGGCTCCGGCATGCGAAGCGGTCAAGCCAACGGCACCCGTGATGGCGGCGGCAACAAGGAAGCGGAAATCGTACTTTCGCACTGAGAGACCTCCTGAAAGGGCTTGGACGAATCTGCTTCCAACGTATGCACGGCGAACTGCATTCGCCTGCGGAAATAAAATATTTGGTGGTTTCATGTGCGCACAGGTGCGCCGGCTCGAGACGCGTTACCCGCCGAGAACGGTCCAAATCGTTGATATTTCGTGAAGTGCGAAGCCACGTTTGCACTTCTTCGAACGTGCCGTGAGGGCACGAATGCATCGCGAGCGTCAAGACAAACCTTGTCGGATGTCCGCGAGGGGGCGTTGTCGAACGGACGCGAAAATGGTTTGAGGACAAATGAATCGTCGATGTGCACGGTGTCGAGGTCGTCGACGATGAGCGTAACGTTTGTCCCAGCAGTCGGCCGCGAGGCGAGCTGTCCTGATGCGGGCAAACGATCGATCGCCTTTCGATGGTTTGTCCAAAGACTCGGGCCGGGTTTCGAGATGCTTCGCGCGTGTGGGAATTTTCGAGAAAACCGGTTCGTCGTGGACGTCTTTTCCGAAGGATCGCGATCCTTCGCATTTCACCCTTGCACGAGGGGCCCGGCCCGGTCTATCCATACGGCCCCGTTGACAACATAGTCGAGCAGCGATGCTCACGAGGACCTCGTTCAACAGGTCTTCTCGCGAGGATGGCGGAATTGGCAGACGCGCTGGATTCAGGTTCCAGTGGGGAAACCCGTGAAGGTTCAAGTCCTTTTCCTCGCACCACCAACAAACGAAGAGCCGGTAGGAATCGATGACGGAGCGTTTCTCTGTGAACGATTCCTACTTGCTCATCGATGTTGAAGCGATTGTCACTGACGAGGACGAAAAGGAATGTCGCAAGGCGCGTCAGGGGGCTCGGGGAGAACAATGAAGGGGCGCTCCCCGTGCGTCGTGCTCGCGACGATCGGAGTCGTCGGGGTGGTGTTGGGTGCCGGTGCCCTCGGGTGCGGCAATGACAAGAAGACGCCGCCTCCGCCCGGCCCGAGTCCTCAAACGTCGACAACGGTTTCGCCGGCTGCGTCGTCGGCGACCGCAACTGCGGCTCCTCGAGCGAGTGCTTCGGCGTCCGCGAGCGCGATGGCGAGCGCATCGTCTTCAGCGGCGGCTGCACCCGTTCCCGCCGAACCGATCGGCACGGGGGTTTCCGGCTTCGTTGCAGCAGGACAAACCGATGCTTGCAAGGCGCAAACTTCGCAAGTCGCCGACTACTTGCAACGGGGTGAAGTGGCTCTCGCGGGGCACGATGGATCGATGGCTGCCGCGTGGCTCATCAAGCTTTCGGCAAGTCGTCCTGATGCGCAGCTCGCGTTCGCCGGGTTTTCCCTCGACGCAAAGCAAGTGGCTCGCGCGCGTGGTGTCGGCATGTCGAACGAGATCGTTCCGCGCTTGTTTTCGAGCGGTGCGGGATGGACGCTCGTGTGGTTCGATTCCGAAGGTCTTGCCTACGCCAAACCGCGTTGGGAGACGGGACCGGTTCAAACAGATCGTCTTCGTGCCGTGGGCAGCGCGGATGCCGAGCATGTTTCGCTTGCGGCGACCCCGACCGGCGCGATCATCGCCGTGGCGCCGTTCGGCACGGGGAACTCGCAGTTCGGAATGTTCCTGTTTGCCCCGTTGGAACCTGATGCTCCGGCCGTGCAAGCTCTCGGCGCCACGCATCACGCGAAGAAACCACGGTGGCCCGCAGTCATCGCCGACAAACGTGGCTACACGTTGGCGTGGCATGAAGAAGGCGATCAAATCGTCGTGTCGCGCTTCGACTTGAAAGGCAAGGAACTTGGCGAAGCGGTCACGCTCGCGGAAGCGGCGACAGGTCGTGGTCGCGTCGTGTTGACGGCAACGACGAACGGCGCCGTCGCTTTGTGGTCCGAAGGCGACAAACTCTTGTCTCGATCGCTCGATGGCGATGCGCATCCCGCGGCGGAAACGTTTGTCGTGGGTTACGGAAAAACCCCGGTGTTGACGTCCCTCGGCGACGGCGCTTTGGCCGTGTTCACCGGACAAGACGGCACCGCATCGAATCAGGTTCTCGCGGTCAAACTCGGCGCCAACGGTGCCCCCTCCGCGAAAGGCGTGCGTCTGACCGATACCGGGCCGGTGAAAGATCCTCCCGCCGCGGTCGTCGTGGGATCCAGGGCCGGCTTCTTGTGGACCGAGCCGATGACTCAAGGTGTCGGAACCAAGCGCGCCCTCTTGCGAACCGTCGAAACCGCTTGCATGCCCTGAATCGTTGGTCCTGAAACTGTTCGGACTGACGAACCTGCACCGACGAACTCGGGTCGATAGATTCGTCAGCCAAGTCCGAAGAGCGAAGACACTTTGCCGCCGCTCTGCACGTGGGTGGAGGCTTTGGGCAGCTCGACGTCATCGAGGCTTCGGGCGCTGCACGCACGATCGCGTGCACCTTCGACGATGCGCACCTCATCGGGAGCCGCCCAGTCGATGACGGCCGCCGCTTTCGTGGCCACGACAAACTGTTGATGCTTCGAAGACGTGTCGAGCGTTTCGAGGAGTCGGCCGATCATGCCCGGCACGGCCAGTGATTCCGGTTCTTCGATGAAGATGGTCGTCGGGTTTGGATCGACAAGCGCAACCACGAGCTCCAAGCGGCGCAAGACGGCATCGGACAAGTGACCGAAGTCGACGCCGTCGAGCGAGATGGAGGCTTGTTGTTGAGGTCCCACATCGGCGGCGTGAGACGCCGATGCTTCGCGGATGTCCACCTTCAACGCACCTCGTCCGCCGAGTTGTTCCAAGAGTTTCACGACGCGTGCGTGGCGATCCGGATACTTCTCCGACCACAGCGCCAACGTGGATGCGAGCGTGACCAGACGCGGATCGAGCCCTCGAGTTGTCCAAAGCAAACTCGAGTGTCCGGTGAGAACCACGTTCTGACGCAGACGTTCCGGTGGACGGGGAAGCGTTGCGCTCAAGTAACAAACGCTCTCGAGGTAGCTGCGAATGCGTCGGACATCGAGGTGGATGTGATCGCCCGCATCGCCGGCGATCGCGAGCGCGCCCGTTCCCGACGGAAGTGACACGCGTGTGCCGTCGTTGAAGGTCAAACGGCGATCACGAACGGTCCACAAATCGACGTGTCCTTCGTCGGTACGTGCTGCACGTTCTTCCCAGCGCACCGACGGAGGAAAGGGATCGTCATCATCGTCGTCGAACCCTTGAAAGCGACGATCGTAGCCATACGAAAAACATTCGCCGTGATCGCTGAGCAGTTCACAACGGAAATGACGTGGTTTGTCCGGGTCGCTCAACGCATGCAAAGCCATGCGTGCGCCTTCGGCGATGCCCTGGACGATGAGCGAAGCGTTGGCTCCTCCTTTGCCCACGAGAACGGTTCGTCGTGGTGAAACGCCGACCTCGATGTTTCGTTGCAGAGGCGCCCAATCTCCGACGGTTGCTCGGACCAGCCGAACAGCGGGGGCATCCATGATGACGACGGGACGAGCCGATTCGTTCATGCCGATTTACTCCTCCTATCACGCGACGAACGCGCGTGCGTCGTTCGTCGCAACCTTCTCCGTTCCGAACGTTTGACCAGATGTTTTTCCGGGGAATGTGAGCCTCCATGGTGAGAAGGCGCTAGGTTTCAACGGTGGCTGAGAGGATCTCGCAGCGAACGACGGTACGAACTGTCGACGGGGGCCGCGGTGAGAAAGCAACTCGATGCATCGTTTGCAACGCCAAACCTACCGCAAGTCAAGCGACGCGCGGCTTCTCTGGGTACGGCGCTCATGGTGATGTCGCTCGTGGCTCCGATGCTCGGTGGTCCTTTGGGATCGCTGGCGGCGATCGTGTTCGGTTGGGCTGCGCGCTGGGAGTTTGCAGAAAATTCGACGCGTCGGCAGCGAGTTCTCGCCGTCGTCGGTTTGAGCGCGGGGTTTGTCTTCACGTCCGTATGGGCGGCTCTCATCGCGCACGTAGCGCTGTCGCTCGAGAAAAATTCTCGCGGTTTGTCCGACAGCGAGTTCGTCGGAGCAGATGTGTCCGCGTCCGGGGATGACGTACCGGCTCGAGCGACATCCGATCCGAAGAGTCGAGACGTATTGCAGCAAGCTCCCACGAAGACGATGGTTCGACGCGAAGGACGCGTCGTGGTCGTGGACATCGGAACGCTCGTTCCTTCGTTGGCGGAAGAAGTTGCCAAAGAACGTGTCGAAGCTGCTCGTGCGGGGGATCGGTTGGTGTTGATGACGACGCGAAGCGAGTGTCCGTCGTGTCGGTATTTCGTGGACAACCTTCGCCACCCGATGATGCAAAACGCGCTCGCTCATGTGCGTCTGGTACGGATCGACGTCGAAGCCTTCGAAGAAGATCTTTCGACATTGAAGATTCAGCGTGAACGAATTCCAGGGTTTTTCCTGCTTGCGCCGGACTTGTATCCCGCCGATGGCATCGACGTCGGCGAGTGGAAATCGGATCAGGTGCCGAACATCGCACCTGTCGTCGGGGCTTTCGTTCAAGGGCAGTACGCATCGCGTCAGCGTGTGTGGCAGTCGGTGTCGGAGAATCGTCTTCGTCTGTGATGTCTTCGTTCGCGATCTCTGCGCGATGGACGAAGTGTCTCTGCTAGAGTGCTCGATCTATGAAGCGCGCCGGGCAAACCATCATCTTTCTTCTCTGCGTAGGCTTCAGCGTTGCTTCCGGATACAACGTCTTCTCCGACAACAGCGAAGTCGAGCGCATGGCGGCAGCCGTTGCATGTGGCGAACAAGGTCCGAGCTGTCGGGCGCAAGTGACGCGTATCGAGCGTTCACCGTTCGGACAAACCTTCGGCATGACGACGCCCAAACGCACCGTGGATGTCATCTGTCGAAGGTCCGCGTTGATGGTCGGCGACTACAGCTGCAAGCTCAGGTAACGGCATGAACCGACGGGGATGTGGAGCGCCGTGAGCAGGTCATCGTCGACGAGTCTCGTTTGCCCGCGTTGCCGTCACCAGACCTTTGAAGAGCACGTGCCTTTTGCGGTTTGTCCCGTCGATCATTACGCGCTCGTACCAACCGCCGTCCTGGCGAACGCCGACGGGGATCCGCTCCTCGGCATGACTGTCGCCGATCGCTACGTGGTGCTTGGAAAAATTGGTCGAGGAGCCACGGGCGTCGTGTATCGCTCGTTCGATACGCGCGAGCGGCGCGTGATCGCGCTCAAGGTCCTGCGCGGTGATGCACCCGGGGACACGTGTCGACGTGAACGCATCGAGTGTGAAGCGCGAG
>WBZU01002947.1_pt1 | contig 11426 bp, 8 predicted proteins | sample 5204311 | NCBI WGS metagenome assembly WBZU01 (sample SAMN12344359, study PRJNA552823) | activated sludge metagenome | biome: Activated sludge suspended growth; feature: Nitrification reactor; material: Wastewater; isolation source: activated sludge from nitrification reactor of wastewater treatment... | reverse complement strand
GAGCGACGAAATATTCGTGACCGGGCGCGGCTCGGCGATGACCCGGCAGGCTTTCTGGCAGTTGATCAAGCGCTACGCCCTGCAAGCCGGAATGGACCCTGCCCGCCTGTCACCGCACGTACTGCGGCACGCCTTTGCCACGCATCTGCTCAATCATGGGGCCGACCTGCGCGTCGTGCAACTGCTGCTGGGCCATGCGGACATCTCGACGACGCAGATCTACACCCATGTCGCTCGCGAACGGCTTAAGATCCTGCACGCCCAACACCATCCGCGCGGCTGATCGGCCTCGGCGGCGCGGCGCAATGCACCACGAAAGCCCGCTTCGCCCCGACGCGTGGGAAGAGGAAATTCGTGCGTCGCTGCGACGCACCTTGCACATTAACGAAGCCCGCTAAAACTGAGCGTCTCGTTTTTGTTCAAGTAGTCCAGAGTCAGTTCCTGGCTGGCAGCAGCAGCCGGCGTATGCGCTGCAGCATGAGAGGCCGCGCTGGCATGGGCTTCAGCCAACTCGCCGAGAACAGGCAACTGCTGCATCGACAGCAATTGGCAATACGCAATGACCAAGGCACCGGCTTGGGCGACTTCCCGAAGGGCTTCAGCCGACAACTGGTTAAGGACGGCTTCGTCAATCTGAAAGAGTCCGCCAACCGGCTGGTCGCCAGCCCTGGTCTTGACAGTAATCGGCCAGGCTTTGATCAGGGCGTGTCTTTTCAGTACCGCACAGGCGTTGACGGTGACCTGCCGACTGTTCTCGATCTGGGTCAGAAAATTGAGGACATCCCGAATCACCGACGAGGGTCTGCCTGCCTCATCGAAAAAGGGTTCTCCCTCGCTGCCATCGACAATGAGTCCTGAATCTTCGTCGATGCACAGCACCTGCTGACCTTCATTCCTGTTGGCAAGGCAAAAAGGATAGCTACGAATGGCAGCGGGAATATACTTTCCCACCCAAGCACCGTCGGGTGCGACAAACAGATTCCTGCCTGTTGCCACACCCAGAACAGCCACAGGAATAAAGGCCTCCTTCTGTTCGACAAAGGCAATGGGCAGACTCAACAGCGCACGCGGAAATTCACCCGCCGTCAGTGGAATGATCGCCTCATGGGCAGTGAAAGAATAACCCGTAACACGTCGCCAGCGCTTGTTGGCGTAGCGGTCGGTGGAAATGGGGTGGAAGTTGGGCATTTGCATCCTTGGTGTGAACCGTTTGGGTGGTTTGTAAGGACCATACCCTTGTACTGAAGTTTACCTGAAGTTTAGGCTTTCGGGATGGCCACCGCTACCGCTTCCCCGGTCCCCTCCCCGGCGATTTCGACCAGCGCCGTCGGCAACGCCTTGCTCGGCTTGACACCCAACTGTTTGAGCATTTCCGCCTGGCGGATCAGGTTGCCACGTCCACCGGTGAGTTTGCCGTGCGCCTCGTCATAATCTCTTTGCGCCTGCTTCAGACGGTTGCCAAGCGACTCCAGATCAACCACGAAACCAACCAGCTTGTCGTAAAGCTCCGCGCCGCGCTTGGCGATCTCCTGAGCATTGCGGTTTTGCGCTTCCTGCCGCCAGAGGTGTGCAACGGTGCGCACGACGAACAACAGCGTCGAAGGGCTGACCAGCAGCACGTTTCTCCGCCAGGCATCCATGAACAGCTCGCGATCATGCGTGACGGCCAGCATGAAGGCGGGCTCGATGGGGATGAACATCAATACGAAGTCGAGCGATTTCAGGCCGTAAAGTAGTTGGTAATTCCTGTCCGAGAGGCCTTTGATGTGCGTGCGAACGGAATCGAGGTGGCGTTTGATAGCGGCCTGACGATCGCCCTCGTCCTCGGCTGAAGCGTAGTCTTCATAGGCCGTCAGCGATGCCTTGGCATCCACCACGAGATGGCGGTCCTCGGGCAGATGCAGGACGACGTCGGGCTGTGCGCGCGTGCCGTCTGCGCGGTGATGGCTCTCCTGGACTTCATATTCCTCCCCCTTGCGCAGGCCGGAAGCTTCGAGGACGCGCTCGAGCACCAGTTCTCCCCAGTTGCCCTGTGCCTTGCCCGAGCCCTTGAGCGCCCGCGTCAGGTTCCTGGCGTCCTGACTCAGCGAGTGATTGAGGGCCATCAGGTGCCGAACCTGCTCGGCAAGTGCGGTGCGGTCCTTGCCTTCCTGGACATAAACCTCTTCGACTTTGCCCTGGAACTCCTGCAATTTTGTTTTCAGCGGCTCCAGCAACTGGCCGATGTTGGCCTGGTTCTGCTCGGTAAAGCGTTTGGCCTTTTCTTCAAGGATGTCGTTGGCCAGGCTCTTGAACTGGTTGGCAAGAACTTCCCTGGCCTGCAGGAGCAGGTTGAGCTTTTCTTCGCCCTGACTGCGCTCGACGTCGAGGCGAGTCGTCAGCTCGGCGAGTTCGCTGTCAAGGCGATTGGCACGCAGCTCGGCTGCCGCCCGCTGCGCCTTTTCGCTCTGCAATTCGCTGCGGAGCGAACCGACGGTCGCACGTTCGGCCCTGAGTTCTGCATTGACACGGCCGGAGTCCTCGCGCAGGTCGGCCGCCTGCCGGTGCGTTTCCGCGAGGACCCGTTCGACTTCGGCGAGCTTGTGTTCAAGCATCGGCACGCGCAAGGCACGCTCACTGAGCTGGGCACGCTCATTGCACGCGTCATCGAGGGTATCCCGCAACTCGACGGTTTGTGCCTTCAACTCTTGGTGCGCCCTGATGAGCTGCAGGCGCTCGGCATCGAGGGCACGTAGCCGTTCTTTGGCAGTGGCGAGTTCGACTGCACGCTCTGCCTGACCTTGATCGTCGGCTCCGGATGTTCGCTTGCGGGTGGCCAGCCAGACCATCAGCACGCCCACGAGCAGGCCGATCATCGCCGCAAGCAGGGCAAAACTGTCCATGCAACACTCCTTTCGATGTCGTGGCGTAGTCTGCGTTCCCGGCATTTGGCGATCGCGGTGCCAAGGACTGTGCCGATAGTGTAATCGGCTTCCACCGACCAGACTTTGCTGGAAAAACTCAAGAATCCTCGAATTTTGCCGTTATCATCAATGGTGCATTCCGCACCAGTTTTGCCTCACCGGAGATAGCCTATGTCTGTCAGTTCGATTGGTTCCAGTAACAGCAATTTGTCGTATAGTCCGCCAGTCAAGGCGCAGGCCGAAGCTGCCGAGGCCCAACAGGCAGGGCGCGATGCCAGGAACGATGGGGATGCGGACGATGGCGGCGGCGCCATCAAAGAACCGGCTCCAACGGTCAATCTGAATGGCCAAACCGTCGGGACTCACATCAACACCTCTGCTTGAGTAGTCGTCAACCTGCGGCCCGGATGTTCGAATGGACACCTGGGCCGCATTTTTTGGCGGCAATTCCCATGCTGCGCTGTGCCACTCGAGGTGAACTTTCAGAGCACACAGGGTTCTCCCTGGCATACAGCAGACACAAGGCCCTATCGGCAACGAAGCTGAACAGAAGAGTGGCGACAGCAGAGACCTCGTTCGCCTGTGGCTCTGCTGCTGAAACGCTTACATGGCCGGATACTTTGAGGGGTCGGACATTCTTTCAAGGACCTTGGCAAGTTCCGGAAGGGGGATTCCCTCATCGTAGATGCCGGCACTGACCTGAATTCCAGTGGCGAACGAGACATCTGCGGTCGTGGCATAGGAGATCTTGCGAGACAGGCGTCCGGCGCCGGGTTTCGGCCAACTGTACTCTACCCAGCCACCACGCGATTCGTTGCCAGCCTTGCAAAGTTCCTTGAAGATGTACTTGCCGGCGTTGTCGGTAATCTGGAGGATCGGTTTGCCGACCAGGTCGGGGCGCATGGGATGTGCGATCATCCTGTCCTTGCGGCAATCGTAGACGAACACGTAGCTGTCCTTCCACACCCATTTGCCGTCTTTCTGGTTGAAATCGGCATAGGCTGACGAACCCTTGTCATGCAGGAAGCGGGCGGCTGCGCGCACCTTGCTGACCGTCTCTTCGGCATTGGCCACATCGGCTTCGGTCGGTGCCGCGGCATGGGCAACACCACAGGCCAGCAACGCCATCAATCCAACTGTTTTTGCAAACTTCATCATACGCTTCTCCTTCTATTCAGAATATGAAATGTTCCTCTTGGTGGAACGTTCCCCTTAATGTGGAAGTCGCATCAGCGACTCACCAATCTCCCCTCCCCTTTGCGAGGGGCGAAGGCGAGGTTTTGCGGAGCACCGCTCCGCGCTGCCGTAGCCGACCCGCGATGCAGCGCGTGCCGTGGGAGGGGTCGGGGAGAGGGAAACGGTCATGACTTTCATGATCGGAAGTGCCTGGAAAAGTCATGACCGTTAGTGGTCAACCGATCGGACCCGGATACCGGGTCCACAAGCCTCAATTGATCCAGGGCTTGCCGACCGGGAGGACGTCACGGCCAAACAGATCGGCATAAATGATATGCGCCATGATGTACCACGCCATCGCTGCGGTCACCATCAGTTCATAGCCGGCTACAACGGTCAGGTCGGGATAACCGAAGTGCGCCAGGTCAAGCAGAATGAAACCGACCAGCAACAGGGTGAAGGTCAGTGCCAGCGCGCTGCTGACACGCATTGAACCGATCCACAGGATCACCGTGAATAGTGTCCAGGCGACCAGGAACCAACCGACGTCGGTCTTGCTGGAGGTGTAGATGTTGTAATGGTTGCCGATCAGGAGCAGCACCAGCGCGATCCAGAAACAACCATAACCGGTAAAGGCGCAATAGCCGAAGTTGTTGCCGGTCTTCATCTCCTGCAGTCCGGCGATCATCTGCGCCAGTCCCCCAAAAATCAGCCCCAGCCAGACGACCGGACCCAAACCCATCCATCCCACGTTATGAAACTGCAACACCATTGTTGTCAGGCCAAAACCAGCCAGACCTACCACAGCCGGATTACCCAGCTTTTGCTCAGCCATGCACTACCCCCTTGATATTCATTTCGAATGCAGCCTGGGAAAGCCCTGACTGCCCATTTAACTGGCTTTCCAGACCCTATCGGATGCTGCCGGCGGTAGTTCGGAAGCCGGCGCGATTCTACAGGCATGCCCCTTGGAATGGCAAATCGGCAGGACGGCAAACGAGTCGCAGCAACCGGCGTGTGCTAGAATCGCCCCCCGCTCCAGATCCCTTCCGCGATGTCCGCAACCCTTGTCCTCAACCTCCCGCAACGCGAGGCCATCCGCTACCTCGACGGTCCGCTGCTGGTTCTGGCCGGGGCCGGATCGGGAAAGACGCGCGTGATCACCGAAAAGATCGTCTACCTGATCGAGTCCTGCGGCTTCAACCCGGGCAACATCGCCGCGATCACTTTCACCAACAAGGCAGCGCGGGAGATGCAGGAACGGGTTAGCAAACTGCTCGTCGGCAAGCCATCGCGGGGGCTGACGATATCGACCTTCCATGCTCTCGGGGTGCGCATCCTGCGCGAAGAGGCGGGCGTTCTCGGTTACAAACCGAGCTTTTCGATCCTCGATGCGGCCGACTGCTTCGGCATCGTTTCGGATCTCGCCGGCAGCACCGACAAGGTGGCCATTCGCAAGCTGCAGTCGCTGATCTCGAACTGGAAAAACACGCTGCTCTCACCCGATCAGGCGCGCAGGAAAGCCCGGGACGAGAGCGAAATTCTCGCCGCGAACGCTTTCGCGAGCTATTCGGCAACCCTGCGGGCGTACCAGGCCGTCGATTTCGACGACCTGATCGCGCTCCCCGTGGCACTCTTCGAGAGTCATCCGGCCGTGCGCGACAAGTGGCAAAAACGCCTGCGTTATCTGCTGATCGATGAATACCAGGATACCAACGCCAGCCAATACCAATTGCTCAGGCTGCTGGCCGGGGCACGCGCTGCATTTACAGCGGTCGGCGACGACGATCAGGCGATCTACGGCTGGCGTGGCGCCGACGTCGCCAATCTGCGGGGGCTCCCGCGCGACTACCCGAATCTCAAGCTGATCAAGCTCGAACAGAACTACCGCTCGACGGCACGCATCCTCAAGGTGGCCAACGCTCTGATCTCGCACAATGAAAAACTGTTCGACAAGAAGCTGTGGTCGGAACTGGGTCACGGCGATCCGATCACTGTCAACGTCTGCCAGGACAAGGAAAAGGAGGCCGAGTCGGTGGTCATGAAGCTGCAGGCGCACCGCTTTCAGCATCAGGGCGCATTCCGCGATTATGCGATCCTCTACCGTGGCAACTTCCAGGCCCGTGCCGTCGAGAAATTCCTGCGCCAGCAGCGCATTCCCTACCTCTTGTCGGGTGGTCAGTCCTTTTTCGACAAAGCCGAGATCAAGGACATCACTTCCTATCTGCGCCTGCTTGCCAACCAGGACGACGATCCGGCCTTCCTCCGCGCCGTCAGCACCCCCCGGCGTGGTGTCGGCAGCAGCACCCTGCAGGCGCTCGGCGGCTACGCCGGCGAACGCCAGATTTCACTCTTTGCCGCCGCTTTCGAACAAGGTTTCGTGCCGCGCGTTCAGGCACGCCAGATGGCGCCCCTGCTCGAATTCTGCGAATTCATCAAGCGCCTGCAAGCACGTTCCGGATGCCAGCCGGCGGGACAGGTGATCACCGCTCTGCTCAGCGCGATTGATTACGAAGCGTGGTTGTACGATCAGGATGATGCGCGCACGGCTCAGATCAAATGGGGCAACGTCCAGGAGTTTTCCGACTGGTTGAGCAGAAAGGGCGATGAAGACCAGAAAACGCTGCTGGATCTCGCCCAAACCATCGCACTGATCAACAGGCTCGACGAACAGGACGCCGACGTCGATGCCGTGCGTCTGTCGACCCTGCACGCTGCCAAGGGCCTGGAGTTCAAACACGTTTTCCTGATCGGTATCGAGGAAGGCGTCCTGCCGCACCGCGATGCCGAGGCCGAAAACCGCACCGAAGAAGAGCGCCGCCTGATGTACGTAGGGATCACACGCGCCCAGCGATCACTGCACTTGAGCTATGCCGAGAAGCGCCAGCAGGGCCAGGAAGTGATTCCCTGTCAGGCATCGCGATTCATCGCTGAAATGGGCAGCGATGACCTGCGCTTCTCGGGTGGCAAGAGCGAAACTGCACCGGACAAGACGGCCAGCGCCGAACGCTTTTCAGCGCTCAAGGCGATGCTGAACAAGGGAAAATAGATTGGCTGTCGTACGCCGGCTTGCTGTGGCGGACAGCCTGACTCTACTTGGCGAGACCGAGCAGGTGCTCGACTGCCGCCTTGACCTCGGCGTCGCTCAAGTCGGGATTGCCGCCCCTGGCCGGCATTGCATTCTTGCCGTTGATGGCACTCGTGACCATCGCTGCCGTACCAGCGCCAATCCGTGCTGCCCAGGCCGCCTTGTCGCCCGCTTTCGGCGCGCCGGCTGCGCCGCTGGCGTGGCAGGCCATGCACACCGAGTGATAGACAGTGGCACCGTCACGCGGCTTGCCGTCGCTCTTCGGCGTAGTGGCTTTCGCCAACTCCAGCTTCGCCACCGGCTGAATACGGCCTTCCGGCTCATCACCAGCGCCCGCCGTGACGCGACCTTTGCCGATCATGGAAAGCGGCCAGATGATGACGATCAGAACGACGGCAACGATGATGGTAATGATCAGAATCGCCCGTGAAGAGTCTTGCTGCTGAGCCATGCCAAATCCTTAATGATCCGAGGGTTGAATGGCAATTGTACCGCTGTTTGACACCCCCAAAAAGATGAAGATACCGAAGCAGGAACCGGCGTCGTGCCCTAATTGGCAAGCAAGCGTTCGAGATAGGTCGAGGCGACGCTGCCACCCGTTTGCTTGTCCAGAGCGCTCAGGATCAGATGAGCCAGATCGTAAGATCCCAGTAGATCATGGGCGAGCATTGCGTATTTTTGCAACTTCAACGCCGGTAACGCGTCCAGCCTCATCCAGTCGCGGACATAGATGGCATCGGACCAGAGAAACTGGCGAAATCCCTGATTGAGGTCATCATTGGCGATCAGCGGCTTGAAGGCGCGCATGCCGAACCCATTAAAGGTGTGGAACTGGAAGCCGTTCTGACGCAGGAAACGATCGACATCGGCGAAAAGCGGCTGGTTTTCATAGAGCTCAAGGAACTCCACTTCCGTCTGTATGACCAACGCCCCGGCAAGAAGACGTTCGGCATTCTGGAATACGGCCAACTCCCCGCCCTGGACGTCGATCTTGAAGAAGTCGACGTCGTCCACCTCCGCAATGTCGTCCAGTCGATGTGTATCCACGACATGTCTCGCTATCGGGGTGACCACTTCAGACAGATTCTGAAATCGCTCAAGCAATGGTGAGTTTGGTGAAAAGAGAGAACCCGTCAGAGTCCAATTGGTTTCATGAAAAACCGATTGTTTACCATCACCAATGAAATAGGGGAAAAATCGGTGAGGGTGGCCAAAGTTCTTGTTGAGCCGCTCACACTCCGCGACATTCGGCTCAAAGCCCATGATCCGCGCCCACCCCGCATCGACAAGTTGCTGATAAGGAGGCGTTTCATTGAGCGCCGCCCCGACGTCAACGATGTTGATCAGAAATGGGTCAGCAAGAAAATCCTTCAGACTCCACATCAGAGTATCCTTCCAGGAGAACATGCTGCTGCCAGCGATCGGCGACGAAACGCTGCTGGCCGGACCTCCTGCAGACGCAGGCGAAAACCCTGCGAATCTCGCCAAGTTCAGCCCAGTCTCACTTCACCTGGGCCGAAGTGTTTCAGCGAGTTGCCAGACGCGTGATTTATGGAGGCGCGAGCGGGAGTCGAACCCACCTACACGGATTTGCAATCCGGTGCATAACCGCTTTGCTATCGCGCCGCACCTATCTCACGATAGGGTCTTCGGCTGTTATTCGTTTTGCCGGTGAATCCGCAAAGCTCCCATCGGCTTTGCAGAAGATGTGGAGCGGGAGAAGAGTCTCGAACTCTCGACCTATACCTTGGCAAGGTATCGCTCTACCAACTGAGCTACTCCCGCGTGAAGCGATTGCGCATTATAGAGGCCTATCCTTGGCTGTCAACGCCTTCTGTAGAGAGTTCACACCTATCAGTTTCAGATAAACTATCCCCTGACATCACGTTGAATTCAAGACGACCTTGGGATCTGTCAAACAACGGGCTGAAGAGGTGAAGCGTGGGCTTGCCAGAGCGCTATCGGGGCTGCACAAGCCAGAAAAAACTCTTGGAGCAGGTGCGGGCCTGACTGCCGCCGGAGGCCAAGGGGTGCTGTCGGTGGATCGGTTCTATCCCTCGGCCGCCCTGTTACGACACCTTGAATCGCCCGACCCCGTTCGAAAAAACACGCGTGCAAAGCGACCCGGCGCATTGCGCTTCAGGAAACTCCAACGCCGCTGGGTGTCTTGGCTCACACGGGGGGTTGCGCCGCCTGAAGCGCTGCCTGCAAAACAACCTCCCTTTGCCCGCCTTTTGTGAAACAGAGTCAGGTGATGGGTGATGAGCCATTCGCCCATTCGCGGCCATGACAGGAATATCACGGGTATACTCCCAGATTCGCTTCGCGCAATCCTCGTCTGGAAACCGGCCAACCCATGAGTTCTGTCGCTTCGCCATCGCTCCTTGAGGCCCCCGCTCTGACTGCCAGCTCGCCAACGACGTTGCCCACCGCCTGGGCAACACCGCTCGATACACAGCTTGCCGACGGTGAGCGCATCCTAGCCTGGCTTGAAATCGACCTCGACACCAGCCTGCGTTTCGCGCGCGGGCTGGTGGTGGTGACCAGCGAGCGCCTGCTGGTGATGCCGCCCGGAGATTCGCGGTGGCAAAGCTGGGCCTACCGGGCGGGACTGTCGCTGTCTCGCCGCGATCATTCCGGGGTGGGAACCCTCGAACTTTGCGACGAGGATTCGCTGTTGGCGCACTGGCGCTACACGCTCGGTGCCGACATCGCCGCCGGCCGACTGGTCGAGCACTTCACTCGTCAGCTCAGCTTCCGGATTACCGGAATCATGCCGCCTCCCTCGTCCGTGGCGCTCTGCCCGAAGTGCGAAACCCCGCTGCTCGAAGGGCAGGAAGAGTGCCCGGCGTGCAGCAAGGAAATCCATGAACCGCCTTCGACCTGGACACTGTTGCGCCTGGCGCGTTTCGCCAGGCCCTACCGAGGGCAACTGCTGACCGCCTTCGTGCTGTCCCTGCTGACCACCGCGGCAACGCTGGTCGCACCGTACCTGACCATGCCCCTGATGGACAAGGTGCTGATCCCCTACCAGAACGGCCAGCCGATCGACTCCGCCCTGGTCGCATTCTATCTCTCGGGTCTGCTCGGGTCGTCACTGCTCGCCTGGGTGCTCGGCTGGGGACGCACCTATATCCTGGCGCTGGTTTCGGAACGGATCGGCGCCGACCTGCGCACCACCACCTACGAGCATCTGCTGAAGCTTTCTCAGGAGTACTTCGGCGGCAAGCGCACCGGCGACCTGATGGCGCGCATCGGTTCGGAAACCGACCGCATCAACATCTTCATTTCGCTGCACCTGCTGGACTTCGCCACCGATGTGCTGATGATCGCCATGACCACGGTCATTCTGGTGTCGATCGATCCCTGGCTGGCGGCGGTGACGCTGTTGCCGCTGCCGATCATCGGCTGGCTGATCCATGTCGTCCGCGAAAAGCTGCGCACCGGCTTTGAGCGCGTCGACCGCATCTGGGCGGAAGTCACCAACGTGCTCGCCGACACCATTCCCGGCATCCGGGTGGTCAAGGCCTTTGCCCAGGAAAGCCGTGAAGCGGCGCGTTTCCGGTCGGCCAATGCGCACAACCTGGAAGTCAATGACCGGGTCAACAAGGTGTGGTCGCTGTTTTCGCCAACGGTCACCCTGCTCACCGAAATCGGCCTGTTGATCGTCTGGGCTTTCGGCATCTGGCAGATTGCCAAGGATCAGATCACCGTCGGGGTGCTAACCGCCTTCCTCGCCTACATCAGCCGCTTCTACCTGCGCCTCGATTCGATGAGCCGCATCGTTTCGGTGACTCAGAAGGCAGCGGCCGGCGCCAAGCGCATTTTCGACATTCTCGACCATGTCTCCAGCGTTCCCGAACCGGCACATCCGGTGCACCTGCCGCAAATCTCGGGACGTATCGAACTGCGCAGCGTCGGCTTCCGCTACGGGACACGCAGCGTCACCCGCGACATCAATATCGTCATCGAGCCCGGCGAGATGGTCGGCCTGGTCGGACACAGCGGTTCCGGCAAGAGCACGCTGGTCAACCTGATCTGCCGTTTTTACGATGTCAGCGAAGGTGCCATTCTGATCGACGGTGTCGACATCCGTTCGCTGCCGGTTGCCGAGTACCGCAAACACATCGGCCTGGTGCTGCAGGAACCTTTCCTGTTCTTCGGCACGATTGCCGAAAACATCGCCTACGGCAAGCCCGAGGCGACGCGCGCCGAGATCGTCGCGGCCGCCCGCGCCGCACACGCGCATGAATTCATCC
>WBZU01000620.1_pt1 | contig 11426 bp, 7 predicted proteins | sample 5204311 | NCBI WGS metagenome assembly WBZU01 (sample SAMN12344359, study PRJNA552823) | activated sludge metagenome | biome: Activated sludge suspended growth; feature: Nitrification reactor; material: Wastewater; isolation source: activated sludge from nitrification reactor of wastewater treatment... | reverse complement strand
AGAACCTTCGGCTTCGATTTGATGCCGGAGATGATCCAGTTCTCGAGGAAGCGCATGGCGAAGACCGACGCCGTGCTCTGGCAGGATTTGATGCAAAGCTTCAGCGTGCCTGGAAACGTGCAGTTCGAATTGGCGCACACGCTGGTGAGCACCTTCAAATACGTGCTCACGGAAAAGGACGCTGCCGCGCACCTGCATCGCGTGGCTGATGTGCTGAAGCCCGGCGGGATCTATGTGCTCGGCGTGCATCTCACGGACTACGCGACCACGAAGGACGAGCACGAACGCTGGACTGGCGAACGCAAGGGTGTGCATGTCACGTGCAACATTCACAGCTGGCCTGCGGACAAGAAGACACGCCTCGAAAAGGTGCGCTCGCGCCTTCGCATCACCAAGGGCGGAGAGAGCCGGACGCAGGAAACCACGTGGCACTTCCGCACCTACAACGCGGCGCAGATGAAGGCGTTGCTCAAGAAGGAGCCGCGCTTCGAACTCGTCGCGTGTCACGACTTCCAGCACCTGCCGGAGGAGACACGAAAGCTCGATGACGAGTATTCCGACGTGGTGCTGGTGCTGCGGAGGAAGTAGCAGAGTCACTGCGTGACTCGTGTGTTGCTGACAACCAGCTTGCATGTTCAAACCTCAGAGACGAGTCACATAGTGATCTTGCCACCATGAATCTCCGCGTCATCAGCGCCCTCGTGCTTCGTTACATCTACCTCTACCAGCGCTCGCCGATGCGGCTGGTGGAACTGGTGTTCTGGCCCGTCGTCGATCTCATGGTGTGGGGCAATCTCACGCTGTTCCTGAAGGACAACACGACCAGCGAATTCGGGCACTACATCACCTTCCTCATCGGCGGCATGATCTTGTGGGATGTGCTGTTCCGCGCACAGCAGGGCGTGGCGATCTCCTTTCTCGAAGACGTGTGGACGCGCAATTTGCTCAATGTCTTCGTCGCCCCGGTGCGCACGGCGGAGTATGTGGCATCGACGTTCACCGTGGGCCTGATCCGCATTGCAATCACCATGATCGTGCTCACCGTCGTCGCGTTCATCGGCTACCAGTTCAATGTCTTTGTCATGAAATGGAGTTTGCTTCCTTTCTTCGCCAACCTGCTCGTGTTCGGCTGGTCGCTGGGCATGATATCCACCGCGCTGATTCTGCGCTGGGGGCAGGCGGTAGAATCGCTCGCTTGGGCCGTGCCCTTCTTTATTCAGCCCTTGGTCTGCGTGTTTTATCCGGTCTCCAAGCTTCCAGGGTTCATGCAGCCCATCGCCAAAGCCCTGCCCGGCACGCATGTATTCGAGGGCATGCGGCAGGTGCTTGACCCAAAGCTGGGGTATCTCGACTGGAGCAGCATGGCTTATGCCATCGCACTGAACGTCGTCTTTATGGCAATCGCCGCATGGATTTTCTCGTCGATGCTGAACTCGACCAAACGCCGTGGCTTGCTGACGAAGTTCGCCACGCAGTAGTCGCTTACATCTTCGGCCATGATGCGTTCACTGCTCACCACACTGGCGATGGCGCTCGCGGCGCCAAGTCATGCGGTGGAGCTTTCGAGGATAAGCCACCAGGGTACCCCATTCACGCTTGCTTGGGTGGACTTGCGAAAGGAGCAACTCCGCCTCTTCCTCCGCGATGATGAAAACAAGCCGCTCAAGTCCTTCTCGAAGATCGATGCCTGGCTCAAACCAAAGGGCGAACACCTCGTCTTCGCGATGAACGCTGGTATGTATCACGGCACCTTCGCTCCAGTCGGCCTGTGCGTGATCGATGGCATCCAACTCACACCGCTGAACCTTGGTGACGACAAGGGGAACTTCTTCCTCAAGCCCAACGGCGTGTTCGGGATCACGCCACGAGGAGCCCTGGTGATGGAATCGACCAAGCTCGCAGCGCATCCCCAGAAGTTCCTGCTGGCGACGCAATCGGGTCCGATGCTGGTGATCGATGGGTGCATCCATCCCGTGTTCAAAGTCGGCTCATCCAACAAACTGTATCGCAACGGTGTCGGCATCGTCTCTCCGCAGCAGGTCGTATTCGCCATCAGCGAGGGTTCCGTGAACTTCTATGATTTCGCCACGCTGTTCCGTGATGCGCTTCACTGTCCGAATGCGCTCTTCCTTGACGGCACGGTGAGTAGCCTCCACGCGCCCACATTGCATCGCAGCGACAAGAAAATGGACCTCGGCCCCATCATCGGTGTCACACAGAGGCAATGATAGTGCGGGCTAGACGCAGGCTTTTGAACACGTTAAAACTAGCACCGTGGACCTGAAGCTCGTTAACCGCGAAATCTTGCTCTCCTTCTGGAAGGTGCATGTGCTGCATCATGCCGCCGAAGGGGAAGTGATCGGGCAATGGATGCTCAAGGAGTTGCGGCATCATGGCTATGAAGTGAGCCCCGGCACGCTGTATCCGCTGCTCAAGCGCATGGAGGCCAATGGGTGGCTGACCTCCAAAGCCGATGCGAAGAAGGGTCCCAAGGCTCCGCGCGCCTACTCCATCACCAAGGACGGACGTGCAGTGCTGAAGATCGTGCAGAAGCAATTGCGCGAACTGGGCGTGGAAGTGTCCTGAACAGTGCTGAAATCGCAGCGACTGAATTCTCCGGTGGAATTTTGGGAAAGAATATGTTCGGTCCACGTTTACGGCCCCCGTAATCGTCGCCCGTTCTTTGGTCATTCTCCCACATGTCCCTCCCCCGCTTCGCCCTCCGCCATCCGTGGACCATCATCGTTGCCGTTGTGGCGGTCTGTCTTGGCGCGTGGCTCGGCTTGCAGCGCATGACGCGCGACATCTTCCCGCCGCTGGGCATCCCCACCATCTATGTGGCGCAGCCGTATGGCGGCATGGATCCGCTGCAGATGGAGGGCTACCTGACCTACCGCTACGAGTATCACTTCCTCTACATCGCGAACATCGAGCACGTGGAATCGAAGTCGATCCAGGGCGCGTCGATCATGAAGCTGCAGTTCCATCCCGGCACGGACATGAGCCAGGCGATGTCGGAGACAGTGGCGCAGGTCAATCGCGCGCGCGCCTTCATGCCGCCGGGGACGGTCGCGCCGTTCATCATGCGCTTCGATGCCGGCAGCGTCGCGGTGGGGCATCTTGTGTTCTCCACTGATGATCCCACGATCACGCTGAATCAAATGCAGGATCAGGCGCTCAACAAGGTGCGCCCGGCCTTCGCCACGCTGCCGGGCGTGTCCGCGCCGCCGCCGTTCGGTGGCAGCTCGCGCGGCATCATCGTCAACGTCGATCCCGACCGCATGAAAGCCTACGCGCTCTCGCCGGACGACATCGTGCAGGCCATTGCGAAGGGCAATCCGATCAGCCCCTCGGGCAACATGAACCTCGATGGGCGCTATCCCATCGTGCCGACGAACGCCATCGTCACCAACATCAAGGACCTCGAAGCCGTGCCCCTGAAGCGCACGGACAAAGGCGCGGTCTTCGTGCGTGATCTGGCCACGGTGTCGGACGCTGCGGATGTGATCACGTCCTACGCGCTGGCGAATGGCAAGCGCACCGTGTATCTGCCGGTCACGAAGCGCGCGGAAGCTTCCACGCTGGAAGTGGTGAAGACCGTGCGCGCAGCAATCCCGGAGTTTCAAAAGCTGCTGCCGGATGGAATCAAAGTCAGCTTTGAATTCGATCAGACGCCCGTGGTCAATCGCACCATCAACGACCTCCTCAAGGAAGGCGGCATCGGCGCGCTGCTCACCGGGCTGATGGTGCTGCTGTTCCTGCGCGATCTGCGCACGGCGTTCATCGTGATCATCAATATCCCGCTGTCGCTGCTCGCCGCGTCGTTCGGCCTGTGGGTCACGGGACAGAACATTCATCTCATGACGCTCAGCGGTATGGCGCTCTCGGTCGGCATCCTCGTCGATGAAGCAACTGTGTCCGTGGAGAACATCCACGTGCATCTCACGCGCGGCAAATCACTGGCGCGCGCCGCGCTCGATGGCGCGGACGAAACGACTCTGCCACGATTGCTCGCGATGCTTTGCATCCTCGCCGTGTTCATTCCCGCGTTCTTCATGGTCGGCGCGGCGAAGGCGTTGTTCGTGCCGCTCGCGCTCGCCGTCGGTTTTTCGATGACCGCGTCGTTCCTGCTGTCCAGCACGCTGGTGCCTGTGCTCTCGGTTTGGCTGCTGCCGAAGAAGACAAGGCTGCACGAGAAAAAGCTCGGCGTGATCGGCCGCATGTATCAGGGACTCGTAAAGGCCGCCGTCGCGATGCGCTGGATTCTCGTGCCCGCCTACCTCGCAGGCGCTGTGTTGATCATCGTGTCGTTCGGACCCTTCCTCGGCTCGGACATCTTTCCGAAGACGGACGCCGGCCAGTTTGCGCTGCGTTTCCGCGCGCCGAGCGGCACGCAGGTCGCGATCACCGAAGGCATCGCGCAGAAGATATTGCAGACCATCGCTGATGAAGCCGGCGGCAAGGACAAGATCGCCATCTCCATCGGCATGGTCGGCGTGCATAATTCCAGCTACCCCGTGAACCTCGTGCATCTGTGGAATGGCGGGCCCGAGGAAGGATGGCTCGCGGTGCAGCTCAAGCCCGAGGCCGGAGTGAAGATCGATGCCTTTCAGGAAAAGCTTCGCAGCGTGCTCGCCAAGTCGCTGCCCGATGTGCGGCTGTCCTTTGAACCGAACGACATCGTCAGCCGCGTGATGAGCTTCGGTTCGTCAACGCCGATCGAGATTGTCGTCAGCGGACCGAGCCTCGCGAACAGCAAGGAGCACGCGGAAAAGCTGCTCGCGAAGGTGAAGGAGTTGCCCTTCCTCCGCGACGCGCAGATCGCGCAGACACTCGATGCGCCCACCGTGAACGTGCAGATCGACCGTGAACGCGCGGGCTTGCTCGGCGTAAATGTGGAGGACGTGACGCGCTCGCTCGTGGCCGCGACAACGTCGAGCCGCTTCACCGTTCCTGTTTATTGGGCGGACCCGACGAATGGCGTCAGTTACAACGTGCAGGTGCAAATTCCCGAGGAACGCACGCAGACTTTGGAAGACCTGGCCAACACACCGATCAGTTCCAAAGACGGTGCGCCCGTGCTGCTGCGCAATCTCGCGAAGCTCGCGCCCGGCACCGCCGTGGGCACCTACGAACGCTACAACATGGTGCGCGTGGTCAGCATCACCGCGAACATCCAGGGCACCGATTTTGGCGATGCGATCAAGCAAGTGCGCAAGGCCATCGCGGATGTCGGACCTGCCGCGGATGGCAAAACGAAAGTCGATGTCCGCGGCCAGGTCGTTCCTTATGAGCAGCTTTATCAAGGTTTCAGCAGCGGCCTCGTCATCGCCATCGTCGTGATCTTCCTGCTGCTCTGTGCGAACTTCCAGTCGCTCCGCCTCGCCATCATCGTCATCTCCACGATGCCTGCGGTGATCGCCGGCGTGGTGCTCGCGCTGTTCTTCACCGGCACCACGATCAACATCCAGTCCGCGATGGGCGCGATCATGGCCGTCGGCGTCGCCGTGGCGAATGCGATCCTGCTTGTCACCTTCGCCGACCGCACCCGCCTCAGCACCGGCGGCGACAAACGCACCGGTGCCATCGAAGGCGCCGTGAGCCGCCTCCGCCCCATCGTCATGACCAGTGTCGCCATGATCGCCGGCATGATGCCACTTGCACTCGGTGCCGGCCAAACCGCACCGCTGGGCCGTGCGGTTGTCGGTGGACTCGCGCTGGCCACCGTGGCCACGTTGTTCTTCTTGCCCGCCGTATTTGCGCTGCTCGCCAGCGGCAAAGCCACCTCCGCCTCGCTCGATCCCGATGACGACCAGAGCGCGCTGTTTGAAACCGCGAAATGATTCCCGCCATGATGAAGCCATTGCTACTGCTGATCCTGCTGAGCACTCTCGCCCACGCGATCGAACTGCCTGCGACGAAGCCGACGAAAGGCACCATTCATCGCTGGGTCACACTGCCCGCCACACTCGCGCCGTGGCAGCAGGCGACGTTGTTCGCAAAGGTCACTGGCTACGTGAAAACGATCAAGGTGGACAAAGGCGATGCCGTGAAGGCGGGCCAGGTGATCGCTGAAATCGAAGTGCCCGAACTCGAAACTGACCTTGTGAAATACGAGGCCGAGGCGGTCGCGCTGAAGCCTGCGTTTGAGTTCGCACAGCAGGAATACGATCGCTTGATCAAGGCGCAAAAATCTTCGCCCGACCTCATCCTTCCGCAGATGCTCGACAAGGCGAAGTCGGAACTCGACAAGGCGAAGGCCGCCTTTGACGTGGTGGAAGCGAATGCGAAGCGCGCCCGTGTGATGCTCGGCTACGCGAAGATCACCGCGCCGTTCGATGGCATCGTAACCGCCCGCTACATCGATGCCGGCGCGCTGGTAAATGCGAGCACGAGCAGGGTGGTGGACATCGTCGATGCCAGCACGATCCGGTTGCAGATTCCCGTGGTCGAACTGGAGACGTCGCGCGTGGAAGTCGGCAAGCCCGTGAAGGCTGTCATCGAAGCGCTGGGCACCACGCCCGTCGAAGGCACCGTGTCGCGTATCGCCTACGCGCTCGATCCCGCCACGCGGACGATGCTCGCCGAAGCCGATCTCAAAAACGCCGATCACAAGCTGCATCCCGGCATGTTCGCCACCGCGCGTATCGCCGTCGAGAAGCACGACAACGCCATGCTCATCCCCATCGCCGGCCTCGTGAAGGAGAAGGCGAACAGCTTTGTCTTCCTGCACGCCGACGGCAAAGCGAAGAAGACCGCCATCAAGCCCGGCTTCAACGACGGCGCCAACGTCGAAGTGCTCGAAGGCCTCGCACCGGATGCAACCGTGCTGCTGCCGGACAAGGTCGTGCTGGCGGACAAACAGGATGTGACGATCAAGCCGTGACAGAGAAGGCACAGAGACGCATTGACGTCGTTTCGGGACCGCTTGTGGGCGTGTCCTGGCTAGTGTTAGTGCTTGCCTTGGGAATGCCAGTATTTTCAGACGGTCCGCTTTCTGATGCAAGAGAACGCGTGCGTGTTACCAGCCTGCTTCTTTTGTTTGCAGTTCCGGGGCTGTTGCTCGGAGTCCTCTCCCGACCGTGGAGCCATCGCATTTTCGGGTGGCTCGGCTGGTTAGGCATCTCTTGGTTCTGTTGGGAATCATGGCATGTGATCAGAGATTGAGCTTTATGAATTCATCGTTCCGAATCCTTTCCGTGTTGTCCGTGAGTTCCGTGGTTCTCCACGCCGAGCCCATCGATCTGCCCACCACACTCCGCCTCGCCGGCGCGAATGCCATCGATGTGCAGATCGCGCAGCAGAAGCTCGAAGAAGCGCGTGGCAACGAAGAGCAGCGTGTGCTCGCGTTCATCCCGACGCTAACCGTGGGCGTGGGTTACAAGAACCATCAGGGCGCGGTGCAGGAAGTCGGTGGAAATGTGATTGATGTGTCGAAGCAGAGCTACAACCTCGGCGGCACGGCCTCGCTCGATCTGAACATCGGCGACACCTGGTATAAACGCCTCGCCGCGAAGCAGCAGACGGAGGCGGCCTCGAAGAGCGTGGAGGCGCAGCGCTTGAGCACGCAGGCGAAGGCGGCAGCGGCTTACTTTGAACTCGTGCGTGCGCAGGCGTCGGTGGCGGTGGCGGATGAGGCGGTGAAGATCTCGCAGGGCTATGGCAAGCAGGTGGCGAATGCGGTGCAGGCGGGCGTGGCGTTCAAAGGTGATGCCTTGCGCGTGGATGTGCAGACGCGGCGAAATCAGCTCGATCTCGAACGCGCGCGCGGGGCGATGAAACAAGCGAGTGTGGCACTCGCGGCGATACTTCGCCTTGATCCCGCCGTGGAACTCAAAGCTGCGGATGGCGAGCCAGCGGTGCTGAAGCTCACGAACGCGAACGCCGATGCGAAGTCGCTCACGCAGAAGGCGCTGGCGCAGCGGCCTGAGATTGCGCAGCAACTCGCGCAACTTGCCGCCGTGCGTCACGAGCGAGATGCCGCAGTAAAAGGCCCATGGGTGCCAACGTTGACTGCGCAAGTCTTTGCCGGTGGACTCGACGGCGGCGTGAACACGAGCACGCGCGGGCTGGGTGACAGCGAGGACTACTTTGTCGGCCTGTCATGGAAGATCGGAGCCGGTGGTCTCTTCGACAAAGGACGCAAGCGTGCTGCCGAGGCGAAGGTGAAGCAGGCCGAACTCGAGGAAGCGAGAATCAAAGAAGCCATCGTCGCCGAAGTCGTCGCCGCACAGGAGCAGGTGAAGGCGCTTGCGAAGGAAGTTGATGCCGCGCGCGACGCGGTGAAAGCCGCCGAAGAGAACAACAAGCTGACGCACGAGCGCCAGGAGTTCGCTGTCGGCATCGTGCTGGAGACCGTGCTCGCTGAACAGGAGCTGACGAAGGCGCGGCTTGATTACCTCAATGCGGTCACAGCGCACAACGCCGCGCAGTATCTCCTGATGAAGGCACAGGGCTCGATCAGTCCTGGAGGAAAATAGCGCCTGACCTGCAACTCAGGCCGGCTGTGATGCCTCTGGACTGCTTTTCGCCTTCGGCACCAGCGCGTCGAACATCAAGTAGATCACTGGTGTGGTGAAGAGCGTGAGCAACTGGCTCACCAGCAGGCCGCCCACCATCGTGAGGCCGAGCGGATGGCGCAGCTCGCTGCCTTCGCCTTCGCCGATCATGAGCGGCAACGCGCCGAGCAACGCAGCGAGCGTGGTCATGAGGATGGGGCGGAAGCGGAGGAGACAGGCTTGGTAGATGGCTTCCTTCGCGGGCATGCCGTGCTCGCGTTCGGCTTCGAGGGCGAAGTCGATCATCATGATGGCGTTCTTCTTCACGATGCCGATGAGCAGCACGATGCCGATGATAGCCATGACGCCGAGTTCGGTGTTCTTGATGTCGAGCGCCAGCAGCGCACCGACCGCTGCCGAGGGCAGCGTGGAGAGGATGGTGACAGGATGGATAAAGCTCTCGTAAAGAATGCCGAGCACGAGATACATCACGACAACAGCGGCCAGGATGAGCAGTAGCTGATTGCTGAGCGCATTCTGGAAGGCGAGCGCAGCGCCTTGGAAATTGGTCTCGATGCTGTCGGGGATCTTGAGTTCCGCCATGATGTGCTCGATGTCGCTGACCGCAGCGCCGAGAGACTCGCCGGGCGTGAGATTGAAGCTGACGGTGACAGCGGGGAATTGATCCTGATGCGCGATGGCGAGCGTGGCGGGTTCTTCGACGATCTTTGCGAGCGTGTTGAGCAAGACCTGCTGGCCACCGGTGCCGGGCACGCGGATGTGATCGAAGGCGCTGAGACCATTCTGAAACTCGGTGTCGTGCTCGAGCACCACTCGATACTGGCCGCTCTGCGTGAAGATGGTGGACACGAGGCGTTGGCCGAAGGCATTATACAACGCAGCATCAATGGCTCCGGCGGTGACGCCGAGTCGCCCGGCGGTTTCGCGATCGATGACGACGCGGGCTTGCAGGCCTTTGTTGAGCAGGTCGTCGGCCACGTCGGCGAGCAACGACGATTCCTTCATGCGCTGCGTGAGCTTGGGCACCCAGGTTTGGAGCGCGGAGATGTCGGGCGAGTGCAGGGTCATCTGATACTGTGTGCGGCTCACGCGGTCATCGATGGTGAGGTCCTGCACGGGCTGGAGGAAAAGCTGTGCGCCGGGTGTGTTGCGCACGCGGTCTTGCAGTCGGCGCACGACCTCAGCGGACGTCGCGGTGCGTTGCGTGCGGGGTTTGAGATTGATCAACATGCGGCCGCTGTTGGGCGTGGTGTTGATGCCGTCCACGCCGATAAAGGAGGACACGCTCTCGACAGCGGGATCGGTGAGCACGATCTGCGCGATGTCGCGTGTGCGTTCGCCCATCGCCTTGAACGCCACGTCTTGTGGGGCCTCCACGATGCCCTGGATCAAGCCGGTGTCCTGCGAGGGGAAGAAGCCCTTCGGCACATCGTTGTAGAGCACGACCGTGGCCGCCAGCGTGGCGATGAAGATGAGCATCGTAGCGGCGCTATGATTGAGCACCACACGCAGCACGCGGCCATAGAGGGCAATGATCGCATCGAAGAAGCCTGCGACGGAGCGAGCGATGGGGCCTTCTTTGCCATGCTTCAGCAGGCGCGCGCACATCATCGGCGTGAGCGTGAGCGAGATGACAGCGCTGATGACGATGGCAATCGCGAGCGTGATGGCGAACTCGCGGAACAAGCGCCCGACCACGTCCTGCATGAAGAGCAGCGGGATCAGAACGGCGATGAGCGAGATAGTGAGCGAGATGATGGTGAAGCCGATCTGCTTCGCGCCCTTCAGCGCGGCTTGCATCGGCGGCTCGCCCTTCTCGATGTAGCGCATGATGTTCTCGATCATCACGATGGCGTCATCGACGACGAAGCCCGTGGCGATGGTGAGCGCCATCAATGTGAGGTTGTTCAACGAGAAGCCGCAGAACCACATCGCGCCGAAGGTGCCGACGAGCGACAGTGGCACCGCGACCGCTGGGATGATGGTGGCGCGCACACTGCGCAGGAAGACAAAGATGACCGCCACGACGAGGCCGATGGACAGCAGCAGTTCGTGCTCCACCGAGTCCACCGAGGCGCGAATGGTTGTGGTGCGATCCGTCAGAGGCACGACATCGACCGCGTTCGGCAGCGTCTCCTTCAGCTTCGGCAGCAGCTCTTTGATTCGATCCGCGACTTGGATGACGTTCGCGCCCGGCTGGCGTTGCACGTTCACGATCACCGCGGGCTGCGTGCCTGCCCAGGCGGCAAGGCGGACGTTCTCAGCATCATCCACGACCTCCGCGACATCACTGACTCGCACGGCTGCGCCGTTCTTCCACGCGATCACGAGCTTCCGATAATCGTCCACCGACATGAGCTGATCGTTCGCATCCAGCGTGCTCGATCGCGTGGGACTGTCGAAGCCGCCCTTCGGCTGGTTCACATTGCCCTGCGCGATGGCTTGCCGCAGATCCTCGCTGCTGAGTCCGCGCGCCGCGAGCGCCACCGGATTCGCGCGAATGCGCACGGCCGGCCGCATCCCACCGCTGAGCGACACGAGGCCAACGCCGCTGATTTGCGAGAGCTTCGGCGCGAGTCGTGTGTCCGCCACGTCCTGCACCTTGATCAAGGGCAGCGTCTTCGACGTGAGCGCGAGCGTGATGATCGGTGCATCAGCCGGGTTGACCTTGTTATACGTTGGTGGGTTCGGCAGATCGGTCGGTAGCAAATTGTTCGACGCATTGATCGCCGCCTGCACGCTCTGCTCCGCCACATCGAGCGCGAGCCCGAGATTGAACCGGAGCGTGATCACCGAAGATCCGCCGCTGCTGATCGAATACATCTGTGCGAGTCCGGGCATCTGTCCGAACTGTCGTTCAAGCGGTGCGGTGACGGAGGAAGTCATCACCTCCGGGCTCGCGCCGGG